>Ga0315270_10000007_pt1 | contig 119199 bp, 116 predicted proteins | sample C1_bottom_MG_FD_204932 | JGI IMG/M metagenome (GOLD analysis project Ga0315270, IMG submission 204932) | Sediment microbial communities from Yellowstone Lake, YNP, Wyoming, USA - C1_bottom | ecosystem: Environmental > Aquatic > Freshwater > Lake > Sediment | place: USA: Wyoming | collected... | reverse complement strand
GCCCCACGGGGCGTCAAGGGGCAATCCTCGCTAGTATGGAACCCGTTGACTTCCATCACTTCCATGTAATTCTACAACCATGTCCCTGATCATCGATGCGCTGCTCCTGGAACGGGAGGACGGGGTCTCTCTGCTGGGGCCTCTGACCCTTTCCCTGGCCCCTGGTGAGCGTCTGGGGTTGGTGGGAGAAAGCGGATCGGGCAAAAGCCTGTTGATACAGGCCTTGTTTGGTGTGCTCCCCCCGGGGGTGCGGCAGGCGGGCGGATCCATTTCGGCCTTCAGCACCCCCATGGACCGCCCCGGCCCGGACCGCGACCGCATCCGGGGCGCCCGGATGGCCTGGATGCCCCAGGAGCCCCGCCAAGCCCTGAATCCCCTCCTGACCATGGCCCAGCATCTGGCTCTGCTGCCGGGAGTCCACCGGAGGGAATCCGCCCCGGCGACCCTGGCCCGGCTTACGCCATTGCTGGAACGCCTGAGGTTGCCCACGGATGGGGACTTCCTACGGCGCTTTCCCCATCAGCTCAGCGGTGGCCAGCGCCAGCGCCTCTGCCTGGCCATGGCCCTGTCCTGCGATCCGGAGCTGCTGGTGCTGGACGAGCCCACCACGGCACTGGATCCCCTGGCCCAGAAGGCTTTCCTGGATCTGGTGCTCAACCTTCAGCAGGAACGGCGCCTGAGCTTCCTCTGGATCACCCATGACCTGGGGCTCGTTTCGCAGGCCTGCGACCGGCTGCTGGTCCTTTACGGCGGGATGGCCGTGGAAGCGGGTCCCACCCCCCGTGTTCTCACCAACCCCCGCCATCCCTACACCGCCCGCCTCCTGGAAGCCGCCCGGCGGTGGCCCTCTGCTGAATCCGGCTTCCTGCCGGCCCCCCAGGACCGCCCGGCAGGCTGCCCCTTCCAGCCCCGCTGCTCCAACCCTAGCCAGGCTTGCGGCCGCTGGGCGCCCTGGCGCGGAAGTCCTCATGACGGCCTGCGCTGCGAGCGGCCGCTGGAAGCCACCCCTCAGCCGTGAGACCATGGGATGCAAGGTCCCGCCATTGCGGGCCCGGAAAAAAGGCTCCCCATGCTGACCTTGCCCCTGATGCGCGCCCTCACCTTCGACGATGTCCTGCTCGTCCCCGGCTACTCGGAGATCCACCCGAACCAGGTGGACCTGGGCACCCGGCTCACGAAGGGCATCGGCCTGCGCATCCCCCTCCTGTCCGCCGCCATGGATACCGTCACGGAAAGCCGCATGGCCATCGCCTTGGCCCAGCTGGGCGGCATCGGCATCGTCCACAAGAACCTCAGCCCCGAGCGGCAGGCCGAGGAAGTGGACAAGGTGAAGCGGTCGGAATCCGGCATGATCACCGACCCCATCACCATCGGGCCGGACGCGCCGATCCGCGATGCAGAGGCCCTCATGGCCAAGTTCCGCATCAGCGGCGTGCCCGTGGTGGAGGGGCATCGCCTGGTGGGCATCCTCACCAACCGGGACCTGCGCTTCGAGACCCGCTGGGACATCCCCGTGCGGGAGGCCATGACCAAGGACAACCTCATCACGGTGCCCGTGGGCACCACGCTCCAGGAGGCCAAGGGCATCCTGCAGAAGCACCGCATCGAAAAGCTGCTGGTGGTGGATGCCCAGGGCCAGCTCAAGGGCCTCATCACCGTCAAGGACATCGAAAAATCCATCGAGTATCCGAACGCCTGCAAGGACGCCCATGGGCGCCTGCGGGTGGGTGCCGCCGTGGGCGTGGGCAAAGAGCTGCTGGATCGTGCCGCCGCCCTGGTCGAGGCCCAGGTGGACGTGCTTTGCCTGGACAGCTCCCATGGCCACAGCAAGGGTGTGCTGGAGGCCGTGAAGGCTCTCAAGAAAGCCCACCCCGGCGTGGCGCTCATCGCCGGCAACGTGGCCACCTACCAGGGAGCGAAGGATCTGGCCACCGCTGGCGCCGATGCCGTGAAGGTGGGCATCGGACCCGGGTCTATCTGCACCACGCGCATCGTCACCGGCGCGGGCATGCCCCAGATCACGGCCGTGGCCGAGGCTAGCCGGGCCTGCCGTGAGGCCGGCGTCACCTGCATCGCCGATGGCGGCATCAAGTTCAGCGGTGACGTGGCCAAGGCCATCGCCGCCGGCGCCGATGCCGTGATGATCGGCAGCCTCTTCGCCGGCACCGATGAGGCCCCAGGCGAGACCATCTTCTACGCGGGCCGGACCTTCAAGGCCTACCGCGGCATGGGTAGCCTGGGCGCCATGAAGCAGGGCAGCAAGGACCGCTATTTCCAGGAAGGCAAGGAGGACACGAAGCTCGTGCCCGAGGGCATCGAGGGCCAGGTGCCTTACAAGGGCAAGATGGGCGACCTCGTCACGCAGCTCATGGGCGGCCTGCGCGCCGGCATGGGCCTCAGCGGCGGCGCCTCCATCGCCGACTTCCAGAAGAAGGCCACCCTGGTCGAGATCAGCGGCTCTGGCCTCCGCGAAAGCCACGCCCACGACGTCATGATCACCAAGGAAGCGCCGAACTACCGGATGGAGTAGCAAGGTCAGTCCGAAGTCCGGGGGAGACTCGCAGGCCGACGGCCTGCGAGTAGAGAAAAGCTGCGGCGCAAAGCGCCGCCGCAAGAAGTCGTACCTCCGGACTCCGGACTCCAGACTTTCGTTAGACTCAAAGGCAGCCCCGGAGTCCCCATGTCCCTCCTTGTGAAGAATGTCCGCCTGGTCGATCCCTCGCAGAAGCTGGACGGGCCGGGCGTGCTGCTGGTGGTGGACGGGAAGGTGGAGGCGGTCGCCACGGATGCGGCGGCCCTCCCGAAGCGCGATGGCGTCGAGGTGGTGGACGGCGGCGGCGCGGTGCTGGCGCCGGGGTTCGTGGATCTGCATGTGCACTTCCGCGAGCCGGGGCAGACGCGCAAGGAAAGCATCGAAACGGGCAGCCGGGCGGCGGTGGCGGGCGGCTTCACGTCCGTGTGCGCCATGGCCAATACCAAGCCTGTGAACGACAGCGTGGCTATCACTGAGATGATGCTCAGCCGCGCCGAAAAGGCCGGCCTCTGCCGCTACTTCCCCATCGGGACCGTGAGCCGCGAGATGAAGGGAGAAGAGCTGGCGGACATGGGCACCCTGAAGGCCGCGGGCTGCGTGGCCTTCTCGGACGATGGCCTGCCCATCACGAACAGCTCGCTCATGCGCCGGGCGCTGGAATACACGCGTTGGCTGGAGGTCCCCGTGGTGGCCCACGAGGAGGACAAGGATCTGGCGGGCAAGGGCTACATGCACGAGGGCGCCGTGAGCGCGAGCCTGGGCTGTCTGGGCATCCCCGCCGCGGCCGAAGAAGCCATGGTAGCCCGCGACATCGTGCTGGCCGAGCACACCGGCGGCCACCTGCACCTGGCCCACCTCAGCACCAAGGGCTCCCTGCGCATGGTGCGCGACGCCAAGGCCCGGGGGCTGGCCGTCACCTGCGAAGTGACGCCCCACCACTTCGCGCTGTCGGACAAGGAGCTGATGAAGTTCGACAGCGACTACAAGATGAACCCGCCCCTGCGCACCGAGGCGGATATCCAGGCCGTGCTGGAGGCCCTGGCGGACGGCACGGTGGACGCCATCGCCACGGACCACGCCCCCCACGGCTGGGACGACAAGGAAGTGGAGCTGCCCATCGCGGCCTTCGGCGTCATCGGCCTGGAGACGGCCCTGCCCCTCGCCCTTGAGCTGCTGGTGAACCGCAAGGTAATCAGCCTGTCCCGGGCTCTGGAACTGCTCTCCGCCGGTCCCGCCCGCACCTTCCACCTGGATCGCCAGGGCCTCGGCAGCCTGAAGCCCGGGGCGCCGGCCGACTTCGTCCTCTTCGACCCCAACGCGAAGGTTCAGGTAGATCGCGCCTTCATCCAGTCCAAGTCCTACAACACCCCCTTCAAGGGCTGGAGCCTGCCGGGCCAAGTCCTCGGCACCTGGGTGGGCGGGAAGCGGGTGTGGGGCTGAGGACCAGGTGCATCCAGTCATGCGACTCGACTACAACAGCCTGACCGCGGAGCAAAGGCAAACGTGCCCTCTCTGCGGCCGGCCGAACGGATGCATGCCCGCATCCTGCGGTGACATCAACACGCCGTGCTGGTGTACGGGCGTCACCTTCAATCCGGCTTCACTGGCATTGGTTCCGCCCGAGCTTCGCAACGTCGTGTGTCTCTGCAAAGCGTGCGCAGTTTCTCCCCCGACAAACGCCTGATTCAAAGTCAGGCGTCATGCGCGATTCTTTCAAGAGGTCCGTTTCCCCATGAGTGACATCCAGGAACGCATCGCAGCCAGTTTCAAATCACAGGGCCTGATGGCGACCCTCGGTGCCCAACTGGTCTCGGTTTCAGACGGCGAGGTGCACATCGCATTGCCGTTCTCCGAGCGGATTTCCCAACAGCATGGCTATGTCCACGCGGGCGCCATCACCAGCATCGTCGACAGCGCCTGTGGGTATGCGGCCTTGACCAAGGCTCCGCCCGGGGGCGAAGTGGTCACAGCCGAATTCAAGATCAACCTCTTGCGACCCGCCATTGGCGAACGATTCCTGGCCATCGGCAAGATCCAGAATGCAGGCAAGCTGCTCACGGTCTGCACGGGGGAAGTCCTGGCCTTCTCCGGAAATGCCTCCAAGGTGGTCGCCATCATGCAGGCGACCATCGTCAACGTTCGTTCGTGACGCCTGACCTCCCGCTCAACCCGGACTGCATGTACAGCCGCGAAATACACACCTGCTTCTTCTTCGCCTGCCGATCCGCTGCATTGGCTCTGAGAGGGGCCGCCAGTCCGTCGTCCATCCGGCAACCATGGCCGCCGGGCGGATGCGGACCTACATGGACCCACCGCCACCGATCAATCCCGAGATGCCTGTTCCATTAATGGCGACCCCGGCCCCTCCATCGCGTCTCTCGCGGCCAGTGGGATCGCGGCAGTTCCCTCCGAGCGCCGTTCCTTGAGTCCGAGTAGTACCACCGATCATTGGAATAGAAGTAGTGATACCCGCTCTGCTCGTAGTACGGCTGATCGACGTCCAGTTCGAGGATCACCGGCAGGATTGGAATGACTTCCATTCCGCCTCCCTGTCTGGGGGCGATCATGCACGCCGTAAGAATGAAGGCCAATGGCATCAGTATCATGATTTTATTGCTCATTTTATCTCTTTTCATTTGTAATAATAAGCAACATATTTTAAAAAATAATCACATAGGGAATCACGCCGAAACCCTAAGCGGGTGGATCCTTCTGGCGTGTCGCTTTAACACCGGTAAGAATCCCAAAACCCAGTAATATGATGGCGCCGACAGCGATCCATTGGGCGGGTACATGCATCAGGTAGGCGCCGTACACGAGCCCAACGATGAGAATGGCGAACCCCGCCGCGTAAAGTCCGAATGACATGGTAGCTCCACCTCGATTTCAATCCCGTGGCCCCGTTCAGATGTTCACGAAAGAACACAAGCCAGACTGGCCCGCGCCCTCCAATAGCCACACCTTCAGATCAAGGATCGTGCCGGCCGGAGCCTGATCTTCCCTTATGTTCACAACCCCATACGAATCAACCATTGCAGGCACCGAAAACATAGGGAAATGGGACGCAAGCGGGGCTGGATCAACCTCATGGTTATTCAAAACGATGGAGATCCATATTCAGAACGATGGAGACCCCATCCATACGCGTCCGCGCACAGCCATGGAGTTCCACGAATTCGTGAATTCAGTTGTTTATCAGCGTTTATCGGTGGTTACAACGTCTTCATGTCCAACACGAAGCGGTAGCGCACGTCGTTCTTCATCATGCGTTCGTAGGCCTCGTTCACCTGCTGTACGGGGATGAGCTCGATCTCGGAGACGATGCCGTGCTCGGCGCAGAAGTCGAGCATTTCCTGGGTCTCCTGGATGCCGCCGATGAGCGATCCGCTGAGGGTTTTGCGGCCGCCGATGAGGGCGATGGCCGCGACGGGAGCGGGCTGGGGAGGCACGCCCAGCAGCACCATGGCGCCTTCGACGCGCAACAGGCCCAGGTACTTGTTGTAGTCGTGGGGGGCGGAGATGGTGTCGATGATGAGGTCGAAGCGGCCCGCCAGCTGCTTGAAGGTGGTGTCATCCGAGGTCAGGCCGAAGTGGTGGGCACCGAGCTTGCGGGCGTCGGTCTCCTTGGACTTCGAGGTGCTGAGCATGGTCACTTCGGCACCCATGGCGGCGGCGAGCTTGACGGCCATGTGGCCCAGGCCCCCCAGGCCTACCACGCCCACCCTGTCGCCCTTCTTCGTGTTCCAGTGGCGCAGGGGCGAGTAGGTGGTGATGCCCGCGCAAAGCAGGGGCGCGGTAGCGGCAAGATCGAGCTTGGGGGAGACCTTCAGGGTGAAGGCCTCGTCCACCACGACACTGGAGGAATAGCCGCCGTAGGTGAGCGTCTTCTTGTCCATCTCGGTGCTGTTGTAGCTCCAGGCCACGCCCTTCTCGCAGAACTGCTCGAGCTTCCGCTGGCAACTGGGACAGGTGCGGCAGCTGTCCACCATGCAGCCCACGCCCGCCAGGTCGCCCGCCTTGAAGCCCTTCACATGGGCGCCCACGGCCGTCACGCGGCCCACGATCTCGTGGCCGGGCACCATGGGGTACTTCGAGCCGCCCCATTCGTCACGCACTTGATGGACATCCGAGTGGCAGATGCCGCAGTAGGCGATCTCGATCTGGACGTCGTGTGGCCCCACGGCCCGGCGCTCGATCTGGAAGGGCGCGAGGGCGGCGGTGGCGGAGGTCGCGGCGTAGGCTTTGGCGGTGGCCATGGGAACTCCCTGATACAGGACATCCACTCTAGACCATGGGCCCCAGAAGGACAGAAGGCACTTCGGGGTGCGTGGCCCCAAAGGTACATCCGGGAACGGCGCCCGGCCTGGGAACATCAAAAGCCCCACGGAGGTCCCATGCCCCGCCCTGCCACGCTCCCCCTCATCGACTGGAAGGCCGTCTTCAAGTCCGGCCTGGACTACGCCGCTTGGCTGGCCGCCGCGGAATCCACTGAGCAGCGGGACAAGATCGAAGCCCAGCGCCAAGCGCTCACGCCGGATGACCCCGTGGCGGGCTTCCTGGCCGCCCTGCTCCGGCCTGTCCACGTGGTGGCCATCGCCGAGGACTGGTGCGGGGATGTGGTGCGCCATGCGCCCGTGCTCCAGCGCATGGCGGAGGCCGGCTCGAACCTGAAGGTCCGCTACATCAGCCGGGAGCAACACCCGGACGTCTTCGCCCGCTTCCTCACCAACGGCGGCGAGGCCATTCCCAAGTTCATCTTCCTGAGTGATCGCTTCGTGGAATGCGGGAACTGGGGCCCCATGCCCGACAGCTGCAAGGAACTCATCGCCCGGGGCAAGGCCTGCGGCGACGTGGCCACAGCCCGAAAGAAGGTGTCGGCCCTCTACGAGCAGGACACGACTCGCCGCGAGGTCGTGACCGAGTTGTTGCACCTGGTGGATATCGCGGCCAGCCGCGAGCCCTAGCTTCTCCGCCCTTCCACCATCCGGAACATGAGGATCGCCCCCGCGGCGGCCACGTTCAGGCTGTCCATGCCGGACGCCATGGGGATGGCCACGGCCCGGTCGCAGTGCGCGAGCTGGACCGCATCCAGGCCCGTGTCCTCGGGGCCCATCACCAGGGCGCAGCGGGCCGCGGGCCGCCAGGCGCGGGCATCCTCGGCTGCAGCGGTGAGCGCCGCGGCGACGATTTCCGAGCCGGCTTCCGCCGCCTTCCAATCCGCCAGAAGCGCCCAGGGATCCTCCACCCGCCACACGGGGATGCGCCACACGGCGCCCATGGAGACCCGCACCGTGCGCCGGCTCCAGAGGCCGGGTCCGGGTCCCGCCAGCACGCCATCCAGGCCGAGGGCCGCGGCGCTGCGCAACAGCAGGCCGAGGTTTTCGCCATCGTAAAGCCGCGGCAGCACCAGTAGGCGCCGGGCCGCCCGCAGGGTCTCGACGGAGGGCGGTGGGGGCACTTGGGCCAAGGCCATGAGGCCCCGGTGGAAGGAGAAGCCCGCCAGCTCCGATAGGGCCGAGGGTTCGGCCACCAGCAGTTCCGTCCCCTCCGGAAGCAGGGCCCGCGCCGCCTCGGCCGCGGTCGTGGTGGCGGCCACGGAGACCACGCGCAGGCGACCGGCCCGGCCCGCGGTGAGCAGATCCTCCACCAGGATCCGACCCTCGGCGATGAAACAAGGACCATGCACCGGATGTTCCCGCGTACCGGCAAAGCGCAGGTCGCGGTAGGGATCCCAGGGATCGAAGGTCATGGGACCAGGGTAGCCCGTGGCCCGCGAACCCATGGATTTGGAATTTCTATCCCATTGTTTCCAATTTAGAGTTTAATGGTTCTTGAGGCCGCCATGCACGCTGTCCCATACCCCACCCGGCGCGCCATCGAGCGTCTGCCGACGCACTTGAGGCGCTATGTGGTCGATCAGGACTACCAGGCCTATACGCCCCGGGATCACGCGGTCTGGCGTCACATCATGCACCGGCTCGCGGACCGCCTGAAGGACACGGCCCATGGCAGCTACCTCGCGGGCCTGACGGCTACGGGCATCGGCCTGGAGCGCATTCCCAGCCTGGACGAGATGAACCTCAAGCTGGAGGGCCTGGGCTGGTCCGCGGTGGGTGTGCGGGGCTTCATCCCCCCGGCGGTGTTCACGGAGCTCCAGTCCCTGGGCGTGCTGGCCATCGCCGCGGACATCCGCAGTCACGAGCACATCGAGTACACCCCGGCCCCGGACATCGTCCACGAGAGCGCAGGCCACGCGCCCATCCTGGCAGACCGCCGCTATGCGGACTATCTGAAGCGCTGTGGCGAGACGGGCTTCCGCGCCATCGCCTCCGTGGAGGACCAGGCGGTTTACGAGGCCATCCGCAACCTCAGCGTGGCGAAGGAGGACCCCGAAGCCACCGAGGCGGAGATCCACCTGGCCGAGGAACGACTGCGGGCCGCCTCCGCCAGCCGTCGCTACGTAAGCGAAAGCACCAAGGCCAGCCGCCTCTACTGGTGGACCGCAGAGTACGGGCTGGTGGGCGATCTGGCGGATCCGAAACTCTTCGGCGCGGGGCTCCTCAGCAGCCTGGGGGAAGCTGCCCACTGCCTCACCTCCGCCGTGGCCAAGGTGCCCCTCAGCCTCGCCTGCGCCGGCACCGAGTACGACATCACCCGCATGCAGCCCCAGCTCTTCGTGGCCCGGGATTTCGACCACCTCTTCGAGGTGCTGGACGCCTTCGAGGCCACCCTCAGCTGGCGCCGGGGCGGCGACCACGGCTTGGAGGAGGCCCTGCGGGCCAGGACCGTGAACCATCTGGGACTAGAGGGCGGTCTCGAACTCACGGGCAAGGTGGTGGCGCGGATCCCCGCCCGCGGCGAGCTGGCGCTCGGCCTTTCCACGGCCCTGGTACGGGTGGAGGGCCCCGTGCTGCTTTCCCGGGGCGGTGTGGCGGAAGGCTCGCCATGGCCCGGCACGGCCCTGGTGGCCTTCGGGCGTGGGGCCCTGCCGCCTCGCGGGCCCTTCAGCCTGGACCTGCCTTCGGGGCTTTTCCTCACAGGCTTCCGGGTGGGTGAGCACGAGGTGATCAACCTGCGGGGCCATCAGGACGGGCGCCCTTTGGATCTGCCCAGTTGGGCCCTGCTCTTTCTCAGCCCAGGTCTGCCGTCCGTGGCTGGTGGTCCGGCCGACCCCGGCGCCTGGGACCATTGGTATGGCGGCCTGGGGGCCTTCGCCGAAGGCGAGGCCGAAGCCCAGGCCCGGGCCCGCAAGGTGTCCTCTCTGTCCCTGGAACTTGCCTATCTCTACCTGGAGGCCCGAGCTTTGAGAGAAGGCAGTGGGGATGGGCCACGCTGGCAGTCCCTGGCCAAGAAGGCCCGCGTCTACCCTGATGAATGGCTCCTCCAGGCAGAGCTGGCGGAATTGGAAGCCACCCTGGCCCAGGAGGTGAAGCCATGACCTGGATCGAACAGGACGGATGCCTGGTCCGGGAGTTCAAGACGCGGGATTTTATCACAGCTTTCCGCCTTGTGGCCGCCGTGGTGGAACCTTCCGAGGCCATGAATCATCACCCAGATATCATCTTTGGTTGGGGGCATGTCCGGATCACCCTGACCACCCACGACGCGGGAGGCATCACCGATAAAGATCAACAATTAGCCAAGCTCATTGATGAAGCTGTCCTGCCTTTCGAACTGTAATCCTTGCCGAATGTCACGTGTCTTCGCACTGGAAGGTCCGGTATTCTGATCTGTCCTAGAGGAACCCCTTGTTGAAAACATCGATCCTTCCCCACCATTCTTCGTCCTTCATCGCGAAGGCCTTCCTGCTGACTGGTGCCGGACTCCTGGCCTTGGCCGTGGGCTGCAATCGGGACCAGGTGAGCCACTTCCGGGTGCCGAAGGAGGCCGTCGCCGATCATCCCGATCACCCGGGCCACGAGGCCGAAGGCCAGGGGATGCCCCCCGTCGGCGGCGAGATGCCCGCCCCCCCCAGGCCCGCCGGTCCGGGTTCCCTGAAATGGTCCCTCCCCAAAGGCTGGAGTGAAGTCACGGGCGAAGGCATGCGCTTCGCCACCTTCAAGTCCCCGGTGGCCGGCCGGCATGAAGCCACGGTGGTGGTCCTGCCTGGTGCCGCTGGCGGCGAACTGGCCAACGTGAACCGCTGGCGCGGCCAGATCGGCCTGGGGCCCATCGACGAGGCCGCCCTGGCCGCCGCCCGCGCAGTGGTGAAGACCAAGGCCGGTGCCCTGAACGTCTACGATTTCACCAGCGAGGGCCAAGCCAAGAGCCGCATGGTGGTCGGTCTGATCTCCACGCCGGATGGGAATACCTGGTTCCTCAAGCTGACAGGGGACGCCGGCCCCGTGGCCAAGGCCAAACCTGATTTCATGCACATCCTGGAGAGCCTCCGCCTTGATTAAGACACTCGCTTCCCGCACCTTGGCCTTCTTCAGGTCCTTCCAGCTCACCATCGTGCTGCTGGCGCTGCTCATGCTGCTCGTGGTGTTCTGCACCCTGGCCCAGGTAGAACTGGGCACGGCCGGTGCCGTGAACGCCTACATGCGCAGCTTCTTCGTTTGGCATCGGTTCAGCTTCCTGTCCTTCCCCATCCCGACGTTCCCCGGCGGCGGCCTGGTGGGCCTCCTGCTCACCCTCAACCTCATCGCCAAGACTTTCGGCATCCAGCGCAGCTGGGGCAAGGCCGGCATGTGGCTGGTCCACACTGGCCTGGTGGTCCTGTTCGCGGGCGAATTCGTGGCCGGCATGATGCAGGTGGACACCAACATGTCCATCGAGGTAGGCCAGACCGTCAACTACGTCCAGAGCTACAAGAACATGGAACTGGCCGTCATCGACACGACGGACCCCGCCTGGGACGAGGTCTACTCGGTGCCCGACACGCTGCTGTCCAAGGGGGGCGCCATCGCCATCCCCGGCACGCCCATCACCCTGAACGTGAAACGCTACTTCCCCAACGCCGAGCTCTCCAACCTGGCACCCGGCACGCCTCCCTCGATGGCTACGGCCGGTGTGGGCCCCGGCATCTCCATCGTCGAACGGCCCACCGTCACCAACGACAACGAAATGAACATGGGCTCGGTCTTCGTGGAGCCCGTGGCCGGCGGCCGCAGCTACGGCACCTGGTTGGCCTCCACCGCCATCGGGGCGCCGCAGTCCTTCACCCATGAAGGCCGCACCTATTCACTCTCCATGCGCCTGCGCCGGCAGTACCTTCCTTACGCCTTCACCCTTAAGCAGTTCAGGCACGATGTGTACCCCGGCACCGAGATCCCCAAAAACTTTTCCAGCCTGGTACAGGTGGTGAACCCCTCCCAGAAGGAATCCCGGGAGGTGCTCATCTACATGAATCAGCCGCTGCGGTACGAAGGCAAGACCTTCTACCAGGCGAGCTTTGGCAAGAATGACACCCTATCCATCCTTTCCGTGGTCGAAAATCCCGGCTGGCTGCTCCCGTATGTGTCCTGCGTGCTGGTCTCTCTGGGCCTGCTCGTGCACTTCGCCATCGTCCTGCGGCGTTCGCTGAAGCGGCGCCAGGACAAGAAGGAGAGCTGACATGACCTTCGTGCAGAAATACCTCGCCTGGGGCGCCGGGACCCTCGCCTTGCTCATCGCACTCGTCTTCGCCCTGCCGGGCGGGAAAGTCCGCGGCTTCGACGCCGCGGGCTTCGGCAACATCCCCATCCTCGATGGCGGCCGCGTCAAACCGCTGGATTCCCTGGCCCGCAATTCCCTGCTCGTCATCCACAGCCGCCAGGGCTTCCGCCATGAAGGTCGCACCATCGGGCCCGACGAGTGGATCCTCGATGTGATGTTCCGCCCCCAGGTGGCCGACCAGCAGCCCATCTTCGTCATCGACGATCCGGACGTCATCGGGCTTATCGGTGCCCAGCAGAAGCAGAACCGCAACTACTTCAGCTTCGCGGACCTGTCCTCCCACCTGGAGGAGATCCAGAAACAGGCGCAGACCGCCCAGCCCATCGCGCCCCAGAAGCGGACCCGCTTCCAGAGCGCCATCATCAATCTCTTTGATCGCGCCTACCTCTACTACAAGCTGCGGAACACCCTCCAGCTGGCCGGATCGCCCGGACTCGGCTGGGAACTCCAGTCCATCAGCGATGCCGAGGCTTCCGCCCGCCACCAGGATCTGATGCAGCTCGCGGCCTTCCGCATCCTGCCTCCCACCGCTACCGCCGCACCGGACGCCTGGCAGAACGTGGGCGAAGGCCTCCGCGCCATGGCCGCAGGCCAGGGTGTCCACCCGGCCCTGGTGCCCCTCGCCCGGCTCAACGCCGCCTATGTCGCCAACGACGCCGCCAGCTTCAACCTGGCCCTGGTCGACATGAAGGGCGTGGTAGCCACGCTGAAACCCGGCGCCTTGGGCCATGCGAACAACGAGATCGTCTTCAACCGCGCCCAGCCCTTCTTCGTGGGCCTGTCGATCTATTTCGTGGCCTTCCTCGTCCTGTGCGTCTCCTGGATCTGGAAGCCGGAGATCCTGCGCCCCACCGCCTACGCTCTACTCTTCTCGGGCGCGGTGGTCCACACCCTAGGCCTAGCCGCCCGCATCGTCCTGATGGGGCGCCCACCGGTGACAAACCTCTACTCTTCCGCGGTGTTCGTGGGTTGGGGCGCCGTGATCCTGGGCCTCATCGTCGAGCGGATGTACCGCAAGGGCTTCGGCACCGCCGTGGCCGCCATGGCCGGGTTCATCTCCCTCCTTGTGGCCCAGAACCTGGGTACCGAGGGTGACACCATGGGAATGATGGTGGCCGTGCTGGATTCCAACTTCTGGCTGGCCACCCATGTCGTCACCATCACCATCGGCTACTCCGGGACCTTCCTGGCCGGCGCCATCGCCATCGGCTATGCCATCCGGAAGCACATCATCACCAAGGTGGATGCGGAAACGGACAAAGCCCTGGCGGACATGGCCTACGGCATCATCTGCTTCGCGCTGTTCTTCAGCTTCGTGGGCACCGTGTTGGGCGGCATCTGGGCCGACCAGTCCTGGGGCCGCTTCTGGGGCTGGGATCCCAAGGAGAACGGCGCCCTGCTCATCGTGCTGTGGAACGCCATCATCCTCCACGCCCGCTGGGCCGGTTATGTGCGCGAGCGGGGAACCATGGTGATGGCCATCTTCGGCAACATCATCACCGCCTGCTCCTGGTTCGGCGTGAACATGCTCGGCGTAGGCCTCCACTCCTACGGATTCATGGACAAGGCTTTCTACGCCTTGACCGCCTTCATCGTCAGCCAGGTGATCTTCATGGGCATCTGCGCAGCGCCCGCCCGATTCTGGGTCGAGAAGCCGCATAGGAAGGCTTGAAGTCTTTTCCTCTCTGCAAAACGGGCTCCCGATCGGGAGCCCGTTTTGCAGCAGGGAACGGCAAGGGAGAGGTCACTTAACCTTGCGCGTGGTCGCTTCCAGGTAGGTCCTGAAGTCTTCCGGCGTACCGGGCGGGGCGATCTCGAAGCGGACGGTGACGGTGGACCGGGGTGTCTGGAGGTAGGTCAGGCGGAACCGCGGGCCGGGAGCCGCCTCGCTGGTGAAGGCGACACCCCAAGGCACGGCGGCCACCAGGTAGTGGATGGCGTGCCCTTCGTTGTCCAGGTAGAGAGCTTTGAGCTGGCCACCCTCGGCGAAGACCGTCATCAGGTCCTCGTGGTGGGAGGCGGGGCGGCCATTGGCGGCGGGGTAGTCCGCGTGGCTGCGCCGCACGAGGACCTTCCCGTCCAACTCGAAAAAGAAGGTAGCCGCGCCCGTGGACGCCCCTGGCTTCCCCTCACCCTCACCCGTCCACTCGCCCACCAGGAACCGGACCGGCGCGAAGGCGTCCGCCACGAGCGCGGTGGCCTGCGCCCCCAGGGGCGCGACGAGCAGCAGGGCGAGAATGGAAGGGCGCATGGGAGCTCCGGAGCCTCCTCGAATCTACTCCGAGATGGACCAATGCGCGATCACGGCCTGGGGCCCAGGCGCGTGGTGCCCAGCAGGCCCTTGGCATCCAGCCGCTGCTTGAGCGCCTGATTCACGGCCTTCACCGGCTCCGGCGTATAGGCGTCGTAGAACCGCTGGTTGTGGGGGCCGACACCGTGCTCAGCGCTGTACGAGCCATCGAAGCCGCGGACCGCCAGCTCGTAGATGCGCGACTGCAGCTCCTCGACGATCACCGGCGTCGGCCTGGGCGATTCCGCCTCGTTCCACACCAGGTTGAGGTGGGTCCCACCATCGCCCCAGTGGCCGAAGTCGCAGCAGCGGACGAAGGGATAGTCCCTGGCTAGCAGCGCCACCGCGGCGTCCGTGAAGGCGGCCATGCGGCTCCGCGGCACGCTGATGTCGAAGGCCAGCACCTTGCCCTCGTTCCGCAGGCTTTCGCTGATGTGGTGGCGGATGGCCCAGAAATCCTCGGGCCTGCCCATGAAGACATCCGTGATGCCATCGCCGCCATCGGCTTCAAGGAAGGCTCCCAGGCGTTCCTCCAGGACTTCGGGCAAGTTCAGGGCGGTATCGGGCAGGGTGGATGAGAGCTCTATCAAAGCCGTGTAGGCCGGCGGCTTGGCGGCGCCATAGGGGTTCCGGATGCCTTCGTGGTGCTTGAACACGGAGTTCAGGGCGTTGGCGCTGATGACCTCGTAGGCCGTGAACACATCTGCCAGTTCTCGCTCCAGGGCCTGCAACAGGGCCAGGACCGCATCGCCGGAGGCGCAGCCCACCAGGGCCGTGGCATGCTGCCGGGGCACCGGCACCACCTGGAGCACCGCGCCGGTGATCACGCCGTAGACGCCGCTGGTGCCCACGAGGAGCTGCTTGAGATCGAGGCCGGTGTTGTTCTTCCGCAGGTGGTTCATGACATCGACCACGGTGCCGTCCGCCAGAACAACCTCCGCGCCCTGGAGGTTGTGGCGCACGTCGCCGTACTTCAGGAGCCGAGTGCCGCCGGTGTTGGTGGCGATCATGCCACCAATGGTGGGATCCGCCCCAAGGTCGATGGGGAACATGAGGCCATGCGCTGAAAGGGCTTCGTTCAAAGTGCTGAGTAGCACGCCGCCATCCACCATGGCCGTGCGGTTGATGGCATCGATCTCCAGGCGCTTGTTCAGCCGCTCCAGGCTGAGCACGAGCATATCGCCGCTGGCGTCGGGATTGGACGCGCCGACCAGTCCGGTGTTGGCCCCCTGGGGCATCATCCGGATGCCTCGCTCGTGGCAGTAGGCCATGACCTCCGAAACCTGCTCGGTAGTCCCGGGACGCACCGCCAGCAGGGCCTTGCCCTTCCCGTACCGCCAGCCAGACTCGTAGCGGACGAGATCTTCCGCGTCTGTCAGGACAGCATCGGCGCCCAGCATGGCGCGGAGGTCGGCGGCAGTTCGGGCGGCATCGTGCATGACCGATTTTACTAGAGCCAGGCCCGTACGAGGGCCTCGAACCGCTCGCCGCGCTGCTCGAAATTGTCGAACTGGTCGAAGCTGGCGCAGGCGGGGCTGAGGAGCACCTGGTCGCCGGCATGCGCCAGGGACAGGGCCACCCGCACAGCGTCGTCAAAGGCCGGCACCACGTCGTGGGGCAGATCATCCAGGTCGCGGGTGAGTTGCGGAACCGCCTCGCCCAGGAAGACCAGGCGCCGCAGCTTGCCATCTAGAGCCTGGCGCAGGGGTTCATAGCTGGCGCCCTTGTCCGTGCCGCCCAGCAGCAGCACCAGCGGCCCCGGCAGAGCCTTGATGGCCGTGAGGGTCGCATCCACGTTCGTGCCCTTGGAATCGTTGTAGGCGCGTACACCGCCCTTCTCGCCACAGAAGGCGATGCGGTGGGCGAGACCTGGGTAGGTTCGCAGCCCCTCGCGGATGGCCTCCAGTTCCGCGCCGCCGTGCCGGGCCAATAGGACCGCTGCCAGGGCGTTCTCCACGTTGTGATCCCCCGGGATGCGCAGCTCAACGCGGTGGAGGAGCGCCTCGCCGTGCAGGCTCAGGCGGCCTTCGGCATCGCACCAGGCCTCGCAGGGCGTCCACCCGAAACGCGCGTTCCGCCCGGCGCCCGGCGCATCCTGCCACCACTCAGGATGGGCCATGGGCACCACGCGGAGATCCGCCGCGCTCTGCCGCTCGAAAATCCGCAGCTTGGCCCGGCGGTAGGCTTCGAGGGTGCCGTGGCGAGCCAGGTGATCCGGTGTGAGGTTCAGGAAGGCGGCAGCTTCCGCGTGGAAGTCCGCCACGGATTCGAGCTGGTAGCTGCTCAGCTCCACCACGTACACCGTGCCCGGAGCGCCTGCCGCCACGGCCTCGATGACGGGGGTGCCCAGGTTGCCGCAGGCCACCGAGGGAAGGCCAGATGCCCGTAGCAGGTGGGCCACCAGATCCGTGGTGGTGCTCTTGCCGTTGGTACCCGTCACGGCCAGAACACAACTTCCATCCCCGCGGTCACGCAGGACGCGATGGGCCAGCTCCACCTCACCAATCACAGGGATGCCGCGGGATAGGGCTTCCGCCACGAAAGGAGCGGTGCGCGGAATCCCCGGGCTGATGATGAGTTCTCCGCAACCCTCCAGTAGAGCGGAAGGGTGGCTGCCCCATACGCCTGGGATGCCCGCCTTCGCCAAGTCGAGCTCCAGTGCTGGATCGGGGCCGGAGCGGCTATCGGTAAGCGCCACCTGCCGCCCTTGCGCCGCCAGGAATCGGGCCGCCGCCAGCCCCGAACGTCCCGCCCCCATGACCACGGTGCGCATGTCGCCCCCCAATTCCAGCCTAACCCGGGCGGAGGCTTCCTGCATGCAGACTCGCGCCGCGATACACTGGAGCTGGACCCCTTGAACGAATGCGGAGTGGCCATGCCCAAGGGCATCCTGGAAAGTCTACTGAGCGGTGAAGGCACCATCGTGCCGCATGTCCAGCCCATGTACCGTCTGATCGACAACCGCCTCATGGCGCAGGAGTACCTGGCCCGGCTCCTGGATGCCGATGGCAACGCCCACGCGGTGGGCCCCATCCTGCAGGACCCGGCCCTCCAGCCTGCGGACCGGCTCACCCTGGACCTGAAGTTCCTCGAATCCACCTTCCTGGCCCTGGAGCACACCGGCAAGGACAACCTCCTCCATTTCGTGAACCTGGAGCCCGTGAGCCTGGAGGCGCCGGGGTTCTGGGAGTGCCTCCCGCGCTGGATGGATGCCCTGCCCTTCGATCCCAGTTACGTGGTGATGGAATTCACGGAGTCCCAGGGGGTTCATGACCTTCAAGCCCTCCAGGGCTATGCCAACCGCCTGCGGGACCTGGGCCTGCGCGTGGCGGTGGACGACCTGGGCGCCGGGGTGGCGAGCCTCACCCACATGGCGCGGCTGGCGCCGGATTTCATCAAGGCCGACCGCAGCCTCGTGGAGCAGGTCCATCGCCGCCCCTACCAGGCGGCCCTGCTCAACGCGCTCTCCCACTTCGCCCAGCGCATGCGCATCGGCTTCATCGCCGAGGGCATCGAGACCCTGGAGGAGCTGGAGGCCGTCATGGACGCGGACGTGCCCTGGGGCCAGGGCTACATCCTGGGTCAGCCCTGGCCGACCCGGCCCAGACCCATCACTGGATCCATCCCGGCGCCTAGCGCAACTTCAGGGAGCTGAGGGCCAGGATTGAGCACACGATGGCCGTGATCCACATGCGGATCACCACCTTCGTCTCCTGGAGCCCGCCCAGCTCGAGGTGATGGTGGAAGGGCGCCATGCGGAAGATGCGCTTGCCACCACGCAGCTTGAAGCTGCCCACCTGGAGGATGACACTCACGGCCTCCAGCACGAAGAGACCCCCGGCGATGACCAGCAGCACCTCCTGTTTGATGACCACGGCCACGGTACCCAGCGCGCCGCCGAGCCCCAGCGAGCCGGTGTCGCCCATGAAGACTTCCGCTGGATGGGCGTTGAACCAGAGGAAGCCCAGGCAGGCGCCGGCCATGGCCCCCATGAAGACGGAGAGTTCCGCCCCGCCGGGCACATGGGGCACCACCAGGTAGGCGGCGATCTTCACGTGGCCCACCACGTAGGCCAGGATCGCGTAGGTGAGCGACACGATAAGCGTGCCGCCGGTGGCCAGCCCGTCCAGGCCGTCCGTAAGATTCACCGCGTTGCTCGTGCCCACCATCACCAGCCAGATCCAGGGGATGAGGAACATGCCCACGTCGGGTCGGAAGTTCTTGAAGAAGGGCACGGACAGGTGGCTGGTGGCGGCGCCGCGCAGGCCGAAATGCAGGATGAGCCAAGCCACCACCAGCGAGATGCCCGTGAGGAGGGCCATCTTCTGCCAACTGGTGAGGCCGAGGTTCTGCTTCTTGAGCAGCTTCTGCGCGTCGTCGAAGGCGCCCACGGTACCGAACCCGAGCAGAGCCATGAGGGCCACCCAGATGGCGCCACTCTTCAGGTCGCACCACAGCAGCGTGGACACGGTGATCACCGTCAGGATGAGGAGGCCACCCATGGTGGGAGTTCCCGCCTTCTTCTGGTGGTGCTCGGGTCCAACGTCGCGGATGTGCTGGCCCATCTTGAGGGCCGTCAGGGTGCGGATCAGCCAGGGCCCCAGCAGCAGACTCAGCACCATGGCTGTGGCGGCGGCCATGGCCGTACGGAAGGTGACATAGCGGAAGACCGAGAAACCCGGAACCACGTCGCGGAAAGGGTAGAGAAGCCAAGGCAGCATGTGTCGTCCGGAGTCTGGGGGTCAGTGGGAGATGAGCCAATCCACGGCGCGCTCGGCGCGCCAGTATCGACTGCCCTTCACCAGGATACGGGCTCCGGGCGGGATTGCGGAGAGTCCCGCGGCATCGTCGCGCAGGGCCTCGAAATCAGGGAAAGCCACGGCCCGTAGGCCGAAACCCTCGGCGTAATCTTCCGCGAAATCGCCGTAGGCCCATAGCCGCGACAGGCCCAGGGCCTTGAGGGCCGATCCGGTCTCCCGGTGGATCCGCGGGGCCTCCGCTCCCAGTTCCCGCATGGAGCCCAGCACCGCCACGGCCTCGTCTCCGGGGAGCTGCAGCAGGGCCCGGGCGCAGGCCAGAATGGAATCGGGGCTGGCGTTATAGGTCTCGTCAAGCAGACAGCCGCCGGTGGCCAGATGATGGAGCCGTCCCCGGCCGGGTTCGGGCACCACTGTTCCGAGACCCGCCACCACCCGTTCTAGATCGAACCCGGCATGGATGGCGATGGCCGCGGCCAGGGCCGCGTTACGCACCTGGTGTTCCCCCGGCAACTGGATCCGCACGGGGAACGTTCCCTTGGGAGTCCGGAGCCGGAAGGCCTCGCCCGCAGCGCCCCGGGATTCGACCGCCTCCCAGTCGTAAGCCTGTCCCTCGCCCACGGGCACGGCCTCGGCATGGCGGGCCCAGGGCTGCTCCGCGATCCAGCGGCACCATCGGTCCGAGGCCAGATGGGCCCAGGCCCCGCCTCGCGCCAGGCCAGCCACCAGCTCACCCTTGGCCTCAGCGATCCCCTCCTGGCCCTTGGCGAAGTTCTCGGCATGGGCGGTGCCCACCAGGGTGATGACTCCGAAATCCAGGGGCGCGATCTCCGTGAGTAGGCGGATCTCCCCAGGCGTGCTCATGCCCATCTCCAGCACCGCTGCACGCAGGCCCTCCGGCAGGGTGGCCAGAGCCTCGGGCAGGCCCAAGGTGTTATTGCGGTTGCCCGGCGTCTTCCATCCGCCCACGGCCGCCGCCAGCAGCTCCTTGGTGCTGGTCTTGCCCACACTTCCTGTCACGCCAAAGACGACCTTCGGTCGCACCGCCGCCAGCCGGGCTTGGCCCCACCGCTGGAGGGCCACCTGCGTGTCGGGTACGACGAGCTGTGGACAATCGATGTCCAAGGGATAGTCCACCAGCAGGGCCGCGGCGCCTTTTTCTACCGCCTGGGCGGCGAATTCGTGCCCGTCGCGCTCGGCCCGCAGAGCCACGAAACAGGCGCCGGGCTGGATCGTCCGGGTATCCAGCGACAGGGAGGACGGCACCACCGCGCCATCGCCCAGGATCTCGCCGCCCACCTGGGAGGCGGCCTGGAACAGGGACCAGAGGCTCATGGCTGCTCCTTCGCGGAGGCCCGCCGCAGACGGTCGCGGACCGCCAGCCAGGCCTCGTCCTCCGGCGGACGCTCCATGAAGATACGCTCGAAGCCCGCGTCGTCCAGTTCGTGCAGGAGGGCATAGAGCCTTGTTCCCACCACCTCCGCATCCAGAGGGAGGAGGATGCCGCAGACGCCCCCTGGGAGGGTCGGAAGCGAACCGAGGCCCACGTACACCACGGAACCGGAAGCCGTCTGCAACCCGGCCCCCGGCGCCACCAGCGCCAGCCTGGCCCGGGGGGCGTAGTGGCGTTCGGCCATGCCCGGCGCGGCCTGCACTTCCCCGGCCTTCACGGCCCCCTCCCACAGGTCCACGGGTCCCACTAGGGCCGCCAGCTCCGCGGGCCCAATGGGACCGGGGCGCAGGACCCGGGGCCGGGCTCCCGTCAGATCCAGGATGGTGGATTCGAGGCCCGCCGCCGTGGGACCAGCATCCAGGATCAGGTCCACCGCTTCACCCAGGCTGGAGGCCACGTGCTGCGCGAGCGTGGGTGACAAGTGCTGGCTGCGGTTGGCGCTGGGCGCGGCCAGGGGCCGGCCCGCAGCGCGGATCAGGGCCAGGGCCACGGGGTGGGCCGGACAGCGCAAGGCCACGGAAGGGCCTCCAGCGCGGACGATGGAGGGCACCAGCTCCGAAGCCGGCAACACAAGAGTCAGCGGGCCGGGCCAGAACCGCTCCGCCAGGGCCTGGGCCTCTGCGGGCCAATGGGATACGAGCGCCCGGGCCCCCGCCACGTCAGCCACATGGAGGATCACGGGGTTGGTCGCGGGCCGACCCTTGGCCGTATAGATCCGCGCCACCGCCTCGGGATTCAGGCCATCCGCGCCCAGGCCGTACACGGTCTCCGTGGGGAAGGCCACCAGGCCCCCCTGGGCAAGGATCGCCGCCGCTTCGAGAATGGCCGGATCGTCGGGCCCCGTGACCGGTCGGAGGCGCGTCACCGGGGACCCCCGAGTGCTGCTTCCACGGCGGCACGGTCGCTGTAGGGGTGCTTCACGCCATGGATCTCCTGGTAGGGCTCGTGGCCCTTCCCCGCCAGCAGCAGCAGGTCGCCGGGGCGGCAGTCTGCCAGGGCCTGCCGCACGGATTCACCGCGGTCGGCGTTGCGGTGGTAGCGGGCGCGATCCGCGCGGATCGCATCGGGAATGCCCGGCGCGGCATCATCGAGGATGCGCTCGGGATCCTCGGTGCGCGGATTGTCGCTGGTGTGCCAGAGCACGTCCGCCCCCACGGCCACGGCGGCTGCCATGAGGGGACGCTTGGCACGGTCGCGGTCGCCGCCACACCCGAAGAGCACGTGCAGGCGGCCACCGGTTGGCAGCAGGCGCCGGCCCTCCGTCAGCAGCTTCTCCAGGGCATCCGGGGTGTGGGCGTAGTCCACCATCACGCCGAAGGGCTGGCCGCAATCCACGCGCTCCAGGCGGCCGGGGGCGCCAGTCACCGAAGGCACGGCAGGCACCAGGCGGTCCAGGTCGAAGCCGGCCTCGGCGCAGGCCGCCAGGGCCGCCAGCAGGTTGTAGACGTTGAAGCGCCCCAGCAGCGGACTCTGCACCGCCCAACGCCCCTTGACCGTGTGCAGCGTGAAGCGCGTCCCCGTGGGGCCCAGTTCCACATCGTGAGCGCGGTAGCCGGCGGGGCGGTCCACGGCGTAGCTGATATGGCCCTCCCGTTCCAGCAGGTCTAGGCCCCAGGGGTCATCGGCGTTCACCAGGAAGCGGTCGCATTGGGCCACGAGCCGGTGCTTGGCCTCGAAATAGGCCTCCAGGGTGCCGTGGTAGTCCAGGTGGTCCTGGGTGAGGTTCGTGAAGACGCCCACCTTGAAATGTGCCCCGTGGACCCGGCCCAGGCAGAGGGCGTGGCTGCTCACCTCCACGGCCGAAGCCCTGTCGCCCGCTTCCACGCTGCGCCGCAACCAGCGGTAGAAGGCGGGGCTTTCCGGTGTGGTCCGGACAGCCTCCTCCTCTACCTCGCCGGCGGCGTTCAGCACCGTGCCGACGAGTCCGCAGCCGATTCCTGCGCCCCGCAGGAGCTGGCGGATGAGCGTGGTGGTGGTGGTCTTGCCGTTGGTGCCCGTCACGCCGATGAGAGCCAGATGCTCATCCGGCGTGCCGTGCAGGCGGCGGGCCAGTTCGGCCATGCGAAGTCGGGGATCCCCTGTGAAGGTGCAACTGGCGATGGACTCTGGCGTATCCACGCCAGAAGCAGAAAATATCGCACTGGCGCCTTGTGCCAATGCCTGAGGCACGAACGCGGCGCCATCGACCTTCTCGCCCTGAAGGGCCAGGAAGGCCCAGCCGGGTCGGACCTCGCGACTGTCGCTGGTGAGGTCCACCACCTCGACATCCGGGCCGGAGCGCCACTCGCCGTATCCCTTGATGAGCGCATCCAGCTTCATGGCATCCCCGCCTTGATCTTCACCACGGTACCTGGTTCCAGTGGCGCGCCAGGTTCGGGACTCTGTCCCACCACGCGGGTGGCCGAGACACCGGGAGCGGCCTCCACCTTGGGGTTGCCGCCCACCAGCACCACGCGATGGATGGCGGCCTTGAGGCTGAGGCCCTGGAGGTCGGGCACGCGGCCCCGCTCCACGTGCATGGCCGCCTCGTCCGTTTCGCTCACGGGCCAGTCGCGTAGGGACAATTTCAGGTCCGCCTCGCGGTCCGGATCGGGCGTGGTCTGCCGGAACCGCATAATACCGTCGCCGATGCGCTTGAACAGGGGTGCCGCCACGTCCCCGCCGGTGGTGTCGCCGGCGGGGTCGTCGAGCATCACGAGAACCCCGAACTGGGGCTTGTCCGCCGGGAAGAAGCCCATAAAGGAAGCGTAGTGGCGCTTCGGATCGTACTGCCCGTCGATGAGCTTGCGGCTGGTACCCGTCTTGCCGAAGGCCTCCACGCCATTGTCGAGCTTGGCCCGCTTGCCAGTGCCCTGGGTGATCACGCCCTTGAGTGTCTCCTTCATCAGGTTCGCGGTTTCCTCGCTGAGGACCTGGCCGCGCACGGTGGGTTTGAACTCCTTCAGCAGCAGCCCCTTGTCGTTGTAGATGCGCTGCACGAGGATCGGCTGCATGAGCTTGCCGCCGTTGGCCAGGGCGCAGCCGGCCATGAGGATCTGCAAAGGCGTGGTGTTGAGACCGTAGCCATAGGACAGCGTGTACTGGGTGGGCACGCTCCACCGGTCCGGCGCGATGAGGCGTCCGGAGCTTTCGCCGGGAAAGTTCAGGCCCGTGGCGTCCCCGAATCCGAACTTCCGCAGGTACTGGTAGTGGACCGCCGGATCCAGGCGGATGCCGATCTTGGCGGCGCCGATGTTGGAACTCTGCCAGAGCACTTCTTCAAAAGAAATCAGTCCGTGGCCATGCGTATCCGTGATGGGCGGAATCTTGGGGCTATAGAGCCAGTGGCCTCCCATGCAGTCGATGTGCTCACCCAGGCGGACCTTGCGTTCCTCCAGCGCGATGGCCGCCGTGAAGATCTTCATGGTGGAACCGGGCTCATAGACGTCCTCCACTGGATGCACCTTGCGGGCAGCCTTCTGGCGGTCCAGTTCGCGGCGCAGTTCCTCGCGCTCGCCCGGGGAGAGATCGGCCTCGGCGCGGTTCCGGAATTTCTTCGGCAGGATGTGGTTTGGATCGAAGGTGGGCGTGCCGGCCATGGCCAGGATCTCGCCGGTCCTGGGATCCACGACCACCGCGTAGGCCGTGCGGGGATGGGAGAGGCGCACCCCCTCCTCCAGGGTGTCCTCGACGATGTGCTGGATGGCGGCGTCCAGGCTGAGCTGGAGCGAGGCGCCATTCACGGGCATCTGGCTGTAGTTCTCCTGGAGGATGAGCAGCTTGCCGTGAGCATCCTTGGGCGCGATCAGTTCGCCCTTCACGCCCGCCAGCTGCTTGTCGTAGGTCTGCTCGATACCCAACTGGCCGAGACCATCGATGTTGGTGAACCCAAGGAGTTGCGCCGCCAGGCTGCCCCGGGGGTAGAAACGGCGGCTCTCGGGCTGGAATTCGATGCCGTCCAGGTTCATGGCTCGGATCGCCCCCACCTTCATGGGCGGCAGGTGTCGCTCCAGGTAGACGAAGGTCTTCTTCCGGAGCAGCTTCTCGATGACCTGGGCCCGGGTCTGTTCCAGGATGGGCGCCAGCTTCGCGGCCACCTCGCCGGCGGCTTTGCGGTCGGGCTCACCCCACTGCCGTTCCTCCCCCTTTCCTGGCTTGTAGTCCGGGTAGAACACGCGCGGATCCACGAAGAGGCTTTCGACCTTGATGGAAATGGCCAGGGGCTCCCCGCGGCGGTCCCGCAGCTCGCCCCGGATGGGCGGGATGGGTACGATGGTGGTGTGCTGCTGGTCGGCCCTGGCGCGGTACTTCCGGTGCTCCACCCCCTGGAGCCAGAGTAGCCTCAGCAGGATGAGCAGGGCCCAGAAGGCCATGCCACCCATGATCCAGGGCAAGCGCCGGTTCAGCAGGTCCTGGGGATCCTGCCGGCCCAGCAGGCGCCGGGAGACTCGGGGCTCAGTGGCAAAGCGGAGGGACACGGGAAGGCCGGGGCTGAATGAAGCGGGGATGAGGGCTGCGGACCCCAGCCTACAGACTACAGCCCATCGGACGGCACGGGGCGCAGCTTGGCGAGGCGCTGGTCCTCAGGGGTGAAGGCCCGCCGGATCAGGTGCCCCTGTTTCCGGGGCTGAAGCCCGGCTTTCTGGGCATAACCCTGAATCTCCTCGTCCCGCTGGTACCGGCTGCGCTCCAGCAGGAGCTTGCGCTGGAGTTCCTCTTCTTTGCGGATGCGCTCCTTCAGGTCGCCCATGGCATAGCTCAGACGGGTGCTCTGGATCTTCAGGTAAGCGAGGGTGCCCAGGGGCATGGCCAAGGCCAGCACCAGAAGCAGCATGCGCAGGATGCCCTCGCTCTCGACCATGCGGCCGGGAGGGCTGGGGCTCGGCAGGATTCCAGCGGCCATGGGTACCTCGGTCAGGGGAGGCGCTCCGCCACGCGGAGGCGGGCGGAACGGGAGGGAGGATTGGTGGCGGCCTCGGCCTCGCTGGGGGCGACACCACCGGGATGGATGAGCTTCAGGACTTTGGGGAGGACTGCCGGCGCCGCGCGCCCAGGCCCGTCGTAGATGCCCGCGAGGCGGCGCAGGGTCTGCTTGACGATGCGATCCTCCAGACTGTGGAAACTGATGACCGCGAGGCGGCCGCCGGGGCGAAGGTGGTCGACGGCGGATTCCAGGGCGGCGGCCAGGCGGTCCAGCTCGCCGTTCACGGCGATGCGGATGGCTTGGAAGGTGCGGGTGGCCGGATCGCTATGGCCCTTGCGCTTGGCGGGTTCCCGGGGGATGACGGTGTAGACGGCCTCCGCCAGGTCCTTGGTGGTGGCCAGCCGGCCTTCGCCGTGCGCCCGGAGGATGGCGCGGGCGATGGGCCGGCTGGCACGCTCTTCGCCGTACTGGTAGATCGCGTCAGCCAGGCTTTCGTCAGTCTGTTCCGCGATCCACTCCACGGCAGTGGGGCCGGATGTGGTGTCCATGCGCATGTCGAGGGGACCTTCGTCCCGGAAGCTGAAACCGCGTTCCGGCGTCCGGAGCTGGAGGGTGGAGACCCCCAGATCCGCGAGGATGGCGTCGAAGCCGCCGGGAGCGGATTCGGCCGTCCAGGCCAGGAAGCGGGGATCCTCCCACAGGTCCTCATAGGCGCAGGGCAGGATCTCGAGGCGGGCCTCGTCGCCCAGGCGGCGGCGGGCCTGGTAGCGGGCTTCGGGATCGCGGTCCACGCCCAGGTAGCGGGAAGCCTTGTCGCAGCGGGCCAACAGAGCCTCTGCATGGCCACCGAGTCCCAGGGTCAGGTCGAGAATCCGCGCCGCCGGAGGCAGCACCAGGTTGTCCAGCACCTCCTGGAGGAGGACTGGCACATGGATGGGGGGCTGGGGGAATGGGATCGTCATCATCAGATCCCCAGATCCGCGAGCTGGGCCAGATCCTCGGCGCTGAGGGGTTCGGCCGCCAGGCGGCGCTCGAAGCCGGCCTTGTTCCACAAGGCCAGGTGATCCATCTGCCCCAGCACCGCCACCTCACCCGTGAGCTGGGCGGCCTCACGAAGGATGGGCGGGATGACGAAGCGGCCCTGGGCGTCTGGCTCCACTTCGCTGCCGAAGTAGGCGGTGGTCTCCAGGAACTTGCGCTTCGCGGGGCTGGTGGAAGGGAGGGCGGCCAGGCGGGCCTCAATGGCCTCCCAGACCGGCATGGGGTAGACGCGGGCGGATCGGCCGTCCAGCGAGGTCAGGTACTGCCGCAGCGTGCCGCCCCCCTCGCCCTGGGCGAAGGTCTCTAACTCGGCCTTGAAGGAGGAGGGGAGCTTCAGACGCCCCTTCTCATCCACCGTAGCCGGTGAGTTCCCGCGAAGTCGCAGCACCAATATCGCCTTTCAACCAGTGGTTCAGGAGAGACCAAGAAATTTGAAGTGAGACCACTTTGAACCACTTCAAACCACTTTTCTCCACTGAGGACCACTTCAGAGTCTAGAAAGGCCTTGAGATGCGACAAGCGGAAATAAAAACGAAACGACACCCGGCCACTTCGCATGAGAATCGGCCTGATTCTCGCGAAACGCACCGGGGCATTGATCCTGTGGCATCAATCAGCAGCGAAAAAAAACAGATCCCCTTTTGCCCGCCGGACGATTTCTCCCGCTTCCGACCCACAGGCGACCCCCGATGGGGGGCCTCGCCTCGCTCAAAACTCGATACAGATAGGAGTAATGGCCTATTTTTTCCAACTCACGAACATTCCGGCGGCGGCCAGGAACATCACGACCGTGGACGCCCAACCGATGGCCCGCAGCATCCCCGAAGTCAACGTGAATCTCCCCATGACCTTGGGATTGCCCACCATCAGCATCACGACGACCATGATCGGCACGGCGACGACCCCGTTGATGATCGCGCATACAAAAAGGGCCTTGATCGGCGTCACGTGGAGATGCCGTTGCACCGCAGGGAAGTTGATGGCAAGTCCGATCAGCGTCGCGGCCGTCAACACCGCATAGAAGCCCTTGGCATCCAGCGGTTTTCGGCCCAGCCCCGTCGGCCATTTGAGCGCTTCGCCAATCGCGTAGGCCGCCGAGCCGGCCAGCACGGGCACGGCAAGAAGCCCTGTGCCGATGATCCCCAACGCAAAAAGCGTGAAGGCGAAGCGGCCAGCGAGGGGGCGGAGGGCTTCCGCGGCCTGGTCGGCGGTCTGGATATCGGTGATGCCGTGCGCATGAAGCGTCGCGCCAGCCGCGAGGATGATGAAGAAGGCGACGGCGTTGGAGAAGAACATGCCCACGAGGGTGTCGAGGCGGATGCGGCCAAATTGGACCCGCGCCTGCCAAGGTTTCTTTTTCAGCGCTTCTTCATCCGCGTGGTCGCGGATTTCTTCGGTTTCTTGGGACGCTTGCCAGAAAAACAGGTACGGGCTGATCGTCGTTCCCAGGATGGCGATGAAGGTCGCCCAGTAATCGCCGCTTCGGGCAAGCGTGGGGATAAACGTCCCCACCGCGACCTGTTGCCAGGGGACCTTCACGATGAACGCGGTCGCGACGTAGCTGAATAGCACCACGGTCATCCATTTGAGGTAGCGGGCATAACGCTGGTACGTGATGAATACCTCAAGGACCAGGCAAAGCGCGGCAAAACCGATGGCATAGAGCAGGGCTGGGCCGCCGATCAACAGTTGCATGGCCGATCCCATCGCGCCGATGTCCACGCCGAGATTGATGGTGTTGGCCAGAACGAGGAGAAAGACCACGGGGTACAGCAGCCAGGGTGAGTAGTGCCGACGGATGTTTCCCGCCAGCCCACGACCTGTCACTCGGCCGATGCGGGCACTGATCTCCTGGATCGCACTCATCAGGGGAAACGAAAACACCATCGTCCAGAGCAGGGAGAACCCGTAGGCGGCGCCAGCCTGGGAGTAGGTGGCGATGCCGCTGGGATCGTCGTCGGAAGCGCCGGTGATCAAACCTGGGCCAAGTCGTTTCAGCAGCGTCGTATCAGCAGCGGGGAGGGGTTCCTCTGGTTTTCGGTGCTCTGCGGGTGCGTTCAACGGGCCTCTTGTTTCTGTTCTTTGAAGGTCTATGGGCAGGAGGGTTTCAGCTGGCTCAGGCGAGTGGGCCTCCAGCTACTCCATGATCCCGAAGTTGTGGAGGCGTTCCGGCCAATCCAACAGCGCGGCGTTGAAGGCCTCGGCCTGCTCGAAAGCCACGAGATGGCCGGCCTTGGGGATGAGCTTCAACTGGGCACCGGGGATGGCCTTGGCCAGGGCCTCGGATTCGCTGGGTGGAATGATCGTGTCATCCAAGCCCGCGATCACGAGCGTCGGCACCCGGATCTTCCCGAGCCAGGCCCCCGCGTCCGGTCGCTCGGCCATGCCCAGCAGGGCACCGATGACCCCATCGGGCTTGGAGTGCGCCATGAACCCCCGCACAGCGGCGGCCATGCCCGCATCCGTATTGCCATCCGAGAGCATCTTGGGCGCCATGGCATTCACCACCACCGAGCAGCCCTCGGTCCGCACCTTCTCCGCCGTCGCGCGGCGCGCGGTGGCCACCTCGGGCGTATCCGCGCCAGCCTTGGTTCCCACCAGCACCAATGCCCGGAGGGCCTTGGGAAAGGCCTTCGCGAAAGCCAGGGCCACGTATCCGCCCATGGAGTGGCCCACGAGGACGACGGGGGCCGTATCCAGGCGCCGCAACAACGCATGGAGGTCCTCTGCGTAGCGGCTCATGGGGACCGCGCCTGCCGTGGCCTCGCTCTCACCCAATCCGCGCAGATCTGGCGCGATCACGCGGTAGCTGGTCTTGAAGGCTTCCACTTGCTTCGACCAAGCGCCGCGACTCAGCGGAAAGCCATGGATGAGAAGCAGGGGTGCGCCTTCGCCCGTGTCCGTGTAGGCGACTTGAATGCCGTTCACCGCCACGCGCATCAGACCTCCCCTGCACTCAACCTGGCCAATCGTTCACCGATGCGGATATGCCGCGCATCGGTTCACCGTCCGAATCCAGCAGCTCATGGCGCTGTCACGCCCTCGCCTGAGACCACCAGTTCCACACGCCGGTTCTCCTGCCGGCCGGTAGTCGTTTCGTTGGAAGCGATGGGACTTTCCTTTCCGAAGCCCTTGAAGGTGACGGAATCGGCCGGAACTCCCTGGCTCACCAGGTAGTCCATGGTGTTTTTGGCCCTTTGTTCCGACAGAAGCAGATTGAATTCATCGCTGCCGGTGCTGTCGGTGAAACCGTCCGCCTCGATCCTCAAGCCCTTGTGGACCGACAGGATCCCCGCGATTTTCGAGAGCTTCTCCCGCGCTGTGGGCAGCAGCGTCGCTTTCCCGTTCTGGAACAGCACACCGGACATGTTCACGATCAGCCCCCGGGCCGTGGCGCGGGTCTGAAGGACCGAATTGAGCTGTTCCATCAACTTGGAGCGCAGCCCTTCATTCCTTGACTGGAGTCCTTCGTTCTTGGATCGCAGCCCCGCGTTGTCCGCCTCGGCCTGCCGAGTCTGGTCGAGGGCAACCTCCTTGGCCGCGGCGGCCGCGGCGGCCTCTCGCTTGGCGGCATCCAGTTTGTCCTGGGCCCATTTTTGTTCCAGGGCCACTTGTTCCGCTTCCTGCCGCTGGACCGCGATCAGCCGGGCATCTTCGGCCCTCTGCACGGCCTCCCTCGCCATCATGACCCTGGCCTTGCGCCCACCCTCGGGGGTCTCCGCCTGCGCAAGGTAATTCTGGGCTTTCCCAAACGCCTCCGACGCGTAGGTCGAGGCACCCGCAGCCTGGGCAATGCGCACCGCATTGCGGGCCTGATAGACGGTGAATGGCGTCTTTTCATCCATGGCCATCGGCTCGGCGGAGGCGAGGTTCAGGGTGTATTGACCCCGCTTCAGCAGCTCGTATTTGGCGTCAATGAGCTCAACCTGCCCCTGGGTGTCTTTCGAGACGATATTTTCCAAAACCACCACGTCGCTGGGCTGGCTCACTGCGAAATACGGCTCCGCGGTCACCACCAGGCCGAAGGTCTGAAGCTGTTCAGTGGCATTCAGTTTCCCTTTGCCGTGTTCGAGAACGATTTCTCCCAGATTGGTCGCCCGTCCTTCCGTCGAGATCCCCCACAGCACATAGGTGAGGAATTCCCCGCCAAATGTGGAGGCGGGAGGCAGGTCCTTGAACTTCGCCGTGATCTGGATCTTCCCGTCCTCGCTCTTCACGGCCGCCACACCCGAAGCCTCCGGATGCAGCACGGTGCCCTTGAGAGCGATCCTGGTGGAGGCCTTCAGATTTCGATAATTGATGGCCTTGGCCGAGCCCTGGACGACCGTCACGCGATAGAGGGGCACTGTGGCTGGCTGCGCCGTCGGCGAAAGGTTCAGGTCTGGGTTAGAGACCGGGGTGGTGGAGGGGGTCTCGGCCTGGATGACCAGGAGGGCCGCCGCAAACGGGATCGTTTTCCAGAATTTCATGGTCGAACCTCTCAGCTGATTGATGGGTTGGTGGGTCGGCTCGTGGGGCTCCGGGCCTTCTGGGTCGCAGGGTGGACGAGAACCTTCAGGTCTCGGCGGGCTTCTTCACATCCTTCTGGAAGCGCTGGGGCTCGCTCATCTCGTCGAGCTCGTTGCGTGGATCCGTCGTGGTGAGCACGAGCAGTTCCTTCCGGGAATAGAGATCCGTGCGCTCATCCGGACGGACAGGCACGAAGGGCTGAATGGGTTTCTTGGGTTCGGGATTCGTCGATGTGGCCATGGGAATGCCCACATCGAGTTCGCTGCGATCGGTCATGGCTTCCTCGCTTTAGTGGCTTCCGAACGGATCAGGGTTTCCCGACGGAACTCTGGAACAGGGCCTTGGCCTCCGACCAGACCTTCTCGGTACCGGTCTTCACGCTTTCCCAGGCGTCATCACTGGCGATCTTCAGATCGCGCAGATGGTGGTCGGCCTCGTCGTGCCTGCGCTGAAGGGTGTCGATGGCCTTGTCGTAGTTGATCTTCGCGCCAACCTCCGCGCGTTTGGCCTTCGCCTTGATGACGTCGATATCGGCCTTCCACTCGGCCAGTTGCGCGTCCAGTTTGCTTTCGTAGACTTTGCGGTTTTCCAACATGGGAACTCCCTAGATGACTCTTCGGCCCTGGATGACCCGGATGAGGACGACGATGATGGCCAACACCAGCAGGAGATGGACGAAGCCGCCCATCGTGTAGGCGGTGATGAGGCCCAGCGCCCAAAGGACGATCAAGACGACTGCGATGGTCCACAACATGACGTTTTCCTTTCAAAGATTTCCGCGCGCGGATTTCTGAGGCTCTCAGCCCCGCAAATCGTTCGCCGCGTCGGTTACGCCGCGTTTGAGATCACAAGCGGCAAGGGAGGTGCGCTCCTTCATCTCGTCCCAGGCCCCGCTGGCATCTTCGGCCAGATCCCCGGCCTTCCGCTTGGCGCGGCGGGCGATATCCTTCAAATCCCCGCGCAGTTCTGGGCCGGTCTTGGGCGTAGTGAGGGCTACCAGCGCGGCACCAACGGCGGCGCCAGCGATGAAGGTCAGCAGCATGGGACCGATGGAGGGAGAGGTTTCCTGGCTCATGGTGGTTCTCCTATTCGGATTCGTGGGGGGGTTGCCTGCCCTTGAAGAAGGCCAGCACGGCGCTGATCCCTCCGAGGATGCCTCCAAGGTTGCGGGAGGCCGATTCGATGGTGCTGTGAAAGCGGCACTGGAAATCCTTCACCGTGCGCCCGACATCTCCCAGCACCCGGCCGAAGACTGAAACTTCGGCCAGGCAGGTTTGAAGGGAGTCCGCCAGGTGGTCCACCCGCAATCGGGTGGCATGCACATCCTCTGCGATCTGGGACAGGTCCCTCCTTGAGGAAAGCAGGAAGGCATCCAAGCCCTGGGCCGTACGGCGCAGCTGGAAAAGGAGGGGTACCAAGCCAATGGCGAGGGCGACCAGAACCACGATCAGCGTGATCTCAAGTGCGACGGGCATGGCGGCTCCAAGGTTCAGGGCTTCTTCACGGTCATCCGGTTCCTCACGTGCGTCACGCCATAGATGTCCTCGGAGAGCTTGGTCACCAGCTCCTTCTCCGCCCCGTTCTTGGCCTCCCCCCTCAGGGTGACTACCCCATTCTTGGTGGTCACCTTGGTGGTAACGGCGTGGGTGGATTTGTGGAAGAGGAGGGCTGTCTTGATCTGGGCGGTGATGGAAGAGTCATCCACCTTCTCCCCCAGGGTGCGATGGGCCGCCTTGCCTGGCGTGGAAACCACCAGCTCGTTGCGGACCTCCGTGACTCCGTCCACATCCTTGGCGTACTCACCGGTCAGCTGCTTCTGTCCTTCGGAGTCGGCCTTGCCGGAAAGGGTGACGACGCCGTTCTGCGTATTCACCTCAGTCCCCGTGCCGCTGACCTTCTTGTGGAAGGTGAGGGTCGCCTTCACCTTCATGGTGATCCAGCCATCCGAATGCTCGGAGGGCTGGTCGCCGACCACGGTAAGCTGGTTGTTCACGCCCTTGACCCCGGGCAGTCCTGAGACGGTCTCCTGCGCCAGGAATTTGTGATAGTCCTGGGCCACGGTTCCTGTGAGGGTGACCACGCCACCGGAGGACTGGACCTTGATGTTGTCGTCCTTCAGGTAGGTCTTGAAGTTGTAGCTGCTCTTGGCAGCGGACTCGATCCGGCTGTCCTGGTCAGAGGCCTGCACAGGAAGGCCACCGACCAGAACCAGCGCCGCGGAAGCCATGAAAAGGGCACGGGGAGTCAGGTTGAACTTTTGCATGGTGCGTTCTCGTTTCTGCCCAACAGGGCTGTTTGGTTGGAATTCACTTGATCGGCTGCGGGTGTTCCATCCATCGGAGGCCTCGAACGCCCCGGTTCTGTTCCTACTTCTTCACGTCTCCATGCGTGGGCTTCCCGCCCTTGTCCTGGTTCGCGCCAGGTTTGGCCCCATCCTCCGGCTTCGGTTTTGCTCCGTGCTTGGGGTCGAACCTGGGGTCGTGCCTGGATTCGTGCTTGGAGATGTCATCGACCTTCTTCGAGGCGGAAATCTGCCACGCATCTGGAGCCACCTCGGGCTTCGGGTCCAGGCTGGGCTCGGTGGGTCGGGGCTCCTTGCCCACCTTGGGATCAAGCTCGGGAGTTTTGTAGATGGTCATAGACTTCTCCTAGGCGGGCGATGGGGCACATCGGCCACAGTTGAAGGCAGGGCTTCGGCGGTGGGGCCGAAGCCCTGTTATCTACTTGTTTTTTGGGTAGTTGATGATGATGTTGACCCTGCGGTTTTCCTGCCGTCCCTCGGCGCTCGTGTTGTAGGCGAAACGTCGGTTCTGGCCGAATCCCTCTGCGGTAAGCCTCGAGCGGGAGATCCCAAAGTTGTCCACCAGGTAATTCACCACGTTCTGGGCGCGGCGCTGGGAAATTTCCATCGCCAGCGCGGGGGTCCCTTGCAGATTGCCGGTATGTCCTTCCACCGTCGCAGTGACGGAGGGATTCGCTTTCAGGAAGTTCGCGACTTTGCGGAATTCATCGCGGTACTGCGGCCTGACGTCGGCACTGTTCCGGTCGAATTCAAGGTCCATGGCCATGGTGATCCGGGCGGGAACCACCGTGAGCCCTTCGATATCCGTCACGCATGCGACGACTGCATTGATGCGCCGGTTCGCCCGCTTCCCTTCTTCAGTGCGATTATCCGCCAGGGGGCGCGTATCTCCGTACCCCACGGCCGACAGCCGTGAGCGTTCAATGTGGAGGGTATCCACCAGGTAGGTCACCACGCTCTCCGCCCGACGCTGGGACAGGCTCATGTTGTGATCGCTGGTCCCCACATTATCGGTATGACCTTCGATCACGGCCGTGGTGTCGGGGTATTTCGTCAAGAATGTTCCCACCACGGCGAGCTTTTCCTTCTCTTCGCGCTGCATCTCGTCCTGGTCGATCTCGAACTGGATGTCGAGGATGGTGCAGTACTGCTCGGTTCGCGCCGGAACAGGCACGATGACCAGTACCGGTTCGGGAGCGAGGGGCACGGGAACCGCGGCGACCGGTTCGGGGGCCGGTGGTGGCGGAGGCGGGGTATAGACTGGCGCTTTCCTGCCGAACCGGAAGAGCAGGCCGACCGAAGCCAGATCGATGTCGCCCTTGTTGCCAACGGCATCGTTGATCCGGTAACGTTCGACCTCGGCGCGCATCCCGAAGGACTTGGTGAAATCGTACTGAAGCCCGCCGCCGAACTTGTAGTTCGTACCGCTCTTCTTGGGATCAGGAAGGATCACATTGACCGCTCCGGTTCCGGTGAAGGTGTCCTTGGCTTCGGCGTAGTTCGCTCCAACTCGGGCGAACACGGAGAACTTTTCGGTCATGGGCAGGTTGAGGACTGCATCGAAATTCACGCCTTTGAGCTTGATCTTGCCGTTCAGCGTTCCCACCGGTACCGTGGCCGCTTGATAGCCGAACTTTCCAAGGTCGAAGTAGCCGCCTTCGAAGGCGAAGTACCTGTTGAATTGATACCCGCCGAAAATCTTAAACCCGGTGTCGCGGTCGTCATGGGTGATCGAGGTCGTGGTAAAACCCGCTCCCAACAGGCCGCTGGTAATCCTTACGTCGTCGATTTTCGCCCTTGACTGGCCGACGTTGAATCCGGCGTACCAACCAGAGTCTTGCGCCGCGGCGAATGGGCTGGCGATCACGCCGAGTGCTACCAGACTCAACATCCCTGAGGCTCTTGTTAATCTCATGTTTTTCTCCTAAGAAGTCGTCATCGCTTTAATGAGGTCACTACGGAGCAGGGACGTTGACGGTATTGGTGTCCAAGGCGATCGTTCCGGCGGTGATGGCGCCAGCCAGGATTCTGCCGTTGATCACGGAACCGGTCTGGCCAGTGGCATCTCGACCGGCGACGATGGTTCCATAGAAGATGGTTCCAACGCCTACGGTCACATCCGAAGTGGTAACCCAGAACACGTTCTTGGCCTGGGCACCGTTGGCCAACGAAACACTGGCACCCGTGGTCAGTGAGGAGCCGATCTGGAAGACCCAGACGGCATTCGCATTGCCCCCTGCGTCGAGCACGAGAGGAGTAGAAACCAACATCGTGCTGCCGGAGGTGTAGGTTCCCGGAGGAATGCCCGTGGGATACAGCGCACCCAGGTCGGCACCAGCAGAGATGGTCACTCCCGGCGGCAGGGCCTTGGCGAAGTTGTAGGCAGTCAGCAGATCGATTCGGGCCTGCGCGGACACGGTGTCATTGATGTGGATCGCGCCGTTCACGACTCCCGGAGGGAATCCGGTCATGGACGTTCCAGGATCCAGAGACACATCGCCGTTGATCACGGAGAGGCCGGTGTTGGTGATGGCGGAAGTCGCCATGATCCCGAATCCACTGGCCGAGCCGAGGTTCACTGCGCCCGGGGCGAGTCCACCGCCGGTGGTGAAGGTCCATGGGTTCGGTACCAGCCCAGGTGCCAGGGCATTGCCAGCCAGGTCCTTGGCGCCGGTGATCGTGGCGGTGTATTTGGTGCTGGCGGTGAGATTGCTTGATGGTGTGAAGGTCGCAATGTGAGTCAGGGGATCATAGGCGACTGCCCCTAACAGCGGGGAACCCAACGGGGGGCCGCTTGCCTGCACCGTGAAGATGATCGTCAGCGGATTCATCGCCTCGCTGAACGTGGCGTTGACGGCGCTATTGATCGCCACGCCTGTGGCAAGGTTGGCGGGGTTTTCAAGGATGATCGTGGGCGGAGTGGTGTCGGGGGGCGCGGCGGTGGTGAAGGTCCACACATAGTTGCTGGCCGCGGGCAGGAGAGCTTGATTGCCAGCCAGCGCGTTTCCAGCCAGATCCGTGGCCGCGGTGGTGATCGTGGCGGTATAGGTCGTGTTGAATGCGAGCGCTGCCACTGGCGTAAAGGTCGCGGTTCTGGCCGCGACTGAGTAGGTAACATTGCCCACAGGAGACACGCCAGGCGCTACCGTGGTAACCGTAAAGCTGGTCCCGGAGATCGTCGCGGGAGCCATGTCCTCCGTAAAGGTCGCGGTGATGGCCGTGTTGACTGCCACACCCGTCGTTGGACCAGGGACCGTCGTGGCGGGGATGGTGAGCGTGACACGGGGTCGCGTCGTATCCGGCGCCAAGCCCGTCGTGAAGTGCCATACATAGGGGCTCGCCATGACGAGACCGGTAGCTAGGCTCTTGCCCCCTGTCACCGTGGCGGTGTAGAGGGTCAGGGGCGTAAGGGTGGTTGCGGGGGTAAGGGTGAACGTGGCAATCGTGCCCGCGGCATTCAAGGCCACCGTCCCGGTGGGATTCGTGGCTGGTGCCGCACAGGTGACGGTGAAGGTCGCTCCGCCAGTGATGGGGCCCACTGGTTCGCTGAAAGTGGCGGTGATGATGGTGTTGTTGATCGGCACGCCGGTGGCGTTGTTGACTGGGGCCACAGCAGTCACCGTAGGCGCGAGTGCGACGATGCCGCCTGTGCCCAGGATCGGTGCTCGGCTTCCTTCGCCGCCCTTGCTGCACCCTGCTGCCAAAGCGCCCAGCAGCAACGCTACGGACCACGCCAGGAATCTTGAATGGTTATCGAGCTTGTTCATTTGCCTCTCCTCTTCATTTGGTCAAGAAGACCATCGATGTGATCGACCAATCCCTTGTCTGTCCGCATGCTGCCGTCCTCCAAAAACACGCCCGATTGCGGCGCGGGTTCGACAATCGTGTTGCCGTCGAAGCTGACTGCCGTTTGTGTCAGCAGCCGGCTGCTGATACCCGTGGCAAAGATTCCCGTAAGCGCGTCCCACCGGTGGCGAGGCGCCCTGAGAGTGCAGGTAATGCAGCTTTTAGGCCGAATAGATAAAACTAATTATAAAAACACTTTACGTTTCATGCATTATCCTGATTGCAGGGCAGGCTCGATCAACTTGAAGTACCTTTGCCTTCAAATCGAACGGCAGAAGTGGGGTTTCTCGAAGGGGCCTTCGGCGAGACCTTCGGCTCCACCCTCGCCTGCACCGTTCAACCTTCGGGTGCAGGCGAGGCGTGCAGCGACGGACCTCCGGCCGCCCGCCCGAGTGCTGCTCGTGGATGCGGTCCGGGTCGTGCGGTGGTCAGACTACAGGCACAGCTTCCCACCCAGGGGCTTCCCGCCCAGGAGGTGGAAGTGCAGGTGGAAGACGGTCTGTCCTGAATCAGGCCCGCTGTTGGTCAAGAGACGCCAACCGCTGGTGGCGACACCATGTTCCTGGGCCAGTTGGGCCGCCACCTGGAGGATCCGTCCCGCGGTGACGGCAACCTCGGGGGTCATGTCCGCCAGGCATTCGCAGTGGGTCTTCGGGATGATCAGCAGGTGAACCGGCGCCTGAGGAAAGATGTCTTTGAAGGCGAGCAGGCTGTCATCTTCGTACACTAGGGCGGCGGGAATCTCCTTCCGCGCGATTTTGCAGAATAGGCACTCGCTCATAGTGGCGCTCATCAGGACCCCCTCATGTTCCACATCATCTTGCATCAACCCGAGATTCCGCAGAACACCGGAAGCATTGGCCGCCTTTGCGTGAACAATGGCGCGAAGCTGCACCTGGTCCACCCCCTGGGCTTCGAAACCACGGACTACTACCTGCGCCGGGCGGGCCTGGACTACTGGGAGAAGCTGGAACCCACCCATTACGAGAGTTGGGAGGATTTCCTGGCCCGGAACCCCGCCCAGCGGCTCTGGTTCTTCAGCACCAAGGGGGCCCGGCGGCACACCCAGGTGCCCTGGGCCTACGGCGACGGCCTGGTGTTCGGCCGCGAGACCGTGGGCCTGCCCGACGAGCTGTTGACCGTCCACAAGGACCAGTTGGTGCGGATCCCCATGGTGGGCGACCATCACCGCAGCCTGAACCTCGCCCAGGCGGCAGCCATTGGCCTTTATGAGGCGCTGAGGCAGACTGAGAACTGGTAACCCCTTGTACCGGAGTCCCCATGAGCCAGGCCCCCATCCGCGTCGTCATCGCCAAGCCCGGCCTCGATGGGCATGATCGCGGGGCCAAGGTGGTCGCCCGTGCCCTGCGTGACGCGGGCATGGAGGTCATCTACACGGGCCTGCGCCAGACGCCCCAGCAGATCGTGGCGGCCGTGGTGCAGGAGGACGCCCGGGTGCTCGGCATGAGCATCCTCAGCGGCGCCCACAACCAGATCTTCCCCGAGGTGATGCGGCTGCTGAAGGCCCAAGACGCGGACGATGTGCTGGTGTTCGCGGGCGGCATCATCCCCGACGAGGACATCCCGGGCCTCAAGGCGCTCGGCATCCGGGAGATCTTCCAGCCTGGCACGAACACCGACGACATCGTGGCCTTCATCCGTCGCGAGGTCTCCGCCTGATGGCGAAGACCAGTCCGCTCTTCGAATGCACGGCCTGCGGCGCCCGCCATCCTAAGGCGATGGGCAAGTGCACCGGCTGCGGCGCCTGGGATACCGTGCAGGAGGTGCGCGGCACGCTCAAGCGCGACCTTCAGCGGGCCGGGTCGGCTTACGCGCAAAGCCACTATGCGGGCCCCATCGCCCTGCCCGATGTGGACGTGACGGACACTCAGCGCAGCCCCACGGGCATCGTGGAGCTGGACCGCGTGCTGGGCGGCGGCGTGGTGCCGGGCATGGTGGCCCTGCTGGGCGGCGAGCCGGGCATCGGCAAGTCCACCCTGCTGCTCCAGTGGGCGGCCACGGCGGAAGGCACGGTCCTCTACGCCAGCGGCGAGGAGAGCGAGCGCCAGATCAAGCTGCGGGCCCAGCGCCTGGGCGCCGAGAACCCCGGCATCCACCTGCTGGCGGAAACGGATGTGCGCCGCATTCTCGAAGAGGCCGAGCGCATGAAACCGGGCCTGCTCCTGGTGGACAGTATCCAGACCCTCTTCGATCCCGATTTCGAAAGCAGCGCCGGCAGCGTGAGCCAGGTGCGCGGCTGCGCCGCCATGCTCACCCGCTGGGCCAAGACCACCGGCACGCCCCTGGTACTGGTGGGCCACGTCACCAAGGACGGCAGCTTGGCGGGCCCCAAGGTGCTGGAGCACCTGGTGGACACGGTGCTGGCCTTCGAGGGCGACCGACACCATCACCACCGCCTGCTGCGGGCCCTCAAGAACCGCTTCGGCGCCGCCTTCGAGCTGGGTGTCTTTGCCATGACCGAGAAGGGCCTGGTACCTGCGGAGGGCAATCCCTTCTTCCTGGATGCCGAGCCCCGGCCCGGCTGCGCCGCCACGGTGGTGCTCAGCGGCACGCGGCCCATGGTGGTGGAAATTCAGGCGCTTGTCGCCGCCGCGGGCCTGGGCATCCCCCGCCGCACGGCCCTGGGCATCGACGGGCAGCGGCTGGCCATGCTCTGCGCCGTGGCCGAGCGCCGGGGCGGCGTGCAGCTCCATGACCGGGACATCTATGTGAACGTGGCGGGCGGCCTGGAGATCGAGGATCCCGCCGCGGACCTCGCGGTGATCGCCGCCCTGTGCAGCAGCGCCGGCGGTCGCCTGCTGGCGGAGAAGTGCCTCTTCATGGGCGAGGTGGGCCTCACCGGCGAAGTGCGTCCCGTGGCCCAGCTGCCCCTGCGGCTCCAGGAGGGCGCCCGCCTGGGCTTCAGCTGCGCCGCCGTGCCGCGCCTGGGGCTGGAAGGGAAAAGTCCCCTCGATCTCTTCCCGGAAACCAGCGTCGAACGCTTGCGGAGCAAGGCCTGGCTGAAAGGGGTTGTCGAGGAGTAGGCCAGAACCAGGCGTTGGAGCCCTTCCGCTCCATCCCGATTCGGACCTATCCTCGATGCATGACCTGGAAGCCCGTTCCCCGGCCTGGGGTGGATCCCTTCACGCTGCCCCTCGATCCCCGGCAGGGCTACCTGCTGTCGCGGCTGGATGGAACCCTGGACCTGCCAACCCTCGCCGGCCTCCTGAACCTGGGCGAGGATCAAGTGACCAGGATGCTCAGCGACCTGGTGGCCCTGGGGGCCGTGGCCCCGGAAGATAAGGCGGTGGCTGCACCGTCTCAGGAGGAAATGGCGGCTGCTCCTGAGGCCGAGGAGACGGAAGAGGACGCCCCCCTCGCTGCCACCCGGGCTGCCACCCACCGGGCTCTCTTCGAACAGCAGCTGCACGCCCGCTCCGTGGACGAGCGGGTGGCCTTGGCTCAGACGGCGATCGAACCCGAGCTGAGCGCCTACTGCTTCGATCCCACCGCCGAGGTCATCCGGGCCGTGCTGGACAACCCGCGGGTGGGCGGCATCCACGCGCGTCTCATCGCGGCCCATCACCGCACCAGCGCGGGCCTGGAGGCCCTGGGCACGCGCACGGCCTTCACGAACGACGGTGGCGTGCGCCGCGCCCTGCTGCGGAATCCCCTCCTGCCGACCGGCCTCTACCGGCGCCTCTGGTCCTCCAGACGCCTCCTGGAGCAGTACCTCGTGGCCACTTCCCGCGACGCGCCGGAACAGGTTCGCGCCATGGCCCGGGACCTGCTGCGGGCCAGCTTCAACCAGCGCGCGGGCGAGGAGCGGGCCGAACTCATCCTCACCACGGAGGGCCGCTGCCTCGCCAGCCTGGTGGGCCTCACCATCGACGGCCACACCACCGCCCTGCTCTGCCGCCGCACCTACGTCTCCACCCTGCTCATCCAGAACATCGCCCGCTGGAGCGCCGCCCCGCCCCAGCTCATCGCCCACCTCCGCCGCCAGGACGTGGTCAAGCGGAACGCCCAGCTGCGGCAGCTCTTGGAGCGGCATCCGAACGCGAGCTAGGCGTAGACGCGCTGGAGCCCCGGATCCTGGGTCAGTTCCTCGATGAGGTCGCGGACGCTGATGAGGTCGCGGAGCTTGGCCCCGTTGCTGCCGGTGAAGAAGAGACCGTTCTCCTCGTCGCCCTGCATGGCGTCGGCCAGACGGTCGGCGATACAGTAGCCCACGGCGGCGGCGCCCTTGCCGTGGCCGCAGGGCGACAGGCAGTTGCTCACGCAGCGGATCTGGGGCGCGGTGCCGGCCTCGATGCGCCGTTGCAGGGAGGTACGCACGCCACGGGCGGGCAGGCCCACGGGGGACTTCATGAGGCCGATGTCCTCGGCCTTGGCGCGGAGGATGACCTCCTTGAAGATCGGCGAGGCATCGCACTCGAAGGTGCCGATGAAGCGGGTGCCCATCTGCACGCCAGAGGCGCCCATGGCCAGGAAGCGCTGGATGTCCGCGTGGTCCCAGACGCCACCTGCGACCAAGACGGGGAAGTCGCCCCACTTGTCCCGCTCTTCGATGACCTCGGGCAGGATGTTCTCCAGGGTGTGGGCCGGATCGGCGCAGCCCTCGTGGCTGAAGCCCTGGTGGCCGCCGCTTTCAGGACCTTCGAGCACCACGGCATCGGGCAGGCGGTTGTATTTCCGCTGCCACTGCTTGCAGATGACATTCAGAGCCCGACCCGAGGACACGATGGGCACCAGGGCCACGTCCGCGTCACCCACCATGCCCGGCAAGCCCAGAGGCAGGCCCGCACCCGACACGATCATCTGGGCACCGCCCGCGAGGGAGGCCTTCACGGCGGCCTCATAGCCCTCGATGGCGCAAAGGATGTTCACGCCCACGGCGCCACGGCCGGCAGCGCGCTCCCGGGCCTCACGGATGATCCATTCCAGGGCCTTGGGCGGGTTCAGCGAATCGGAGCCATCGGGACGGCCCAGGCGCATCTTGGGGTTGGCGGAACCGTGGTAGCCGGTGCCGATGGCGGACACCAGACCCACACAGCCCTCGTGGGCCACAGCCCCGGCGAGACCTTCCCAGGAGATGCCCACACCCATGCCGCCCTGCTGGATGGGATAGGCCAGGTCGAGGTTGCGGATGCGCAGGCGCGGCATCGTGCAGGCGCCTTTGCGCACCAGGGCCTGGGCCATGGAATCCAGACCCGCCATGAGACGCGACCGGAAGGCCGCCAGGGGCGACGCATCCAGCATCGAGGGAGTACGGGGCTGGAGGCCGATGGCGCCGTCGGCCATGGCCTGCTTCGCCTCGGCCTCGGTATCGGCCGTGGCCATCACTGGGAGACCCAGGGAGCGGAGGGCCGCCACCAGACCGGGCCGGGCCAGCAGGGCCGAGGCGCCGCCAGCCTTCGCCTGGGCCGCCTCTTCCGCATTCTGGACCGCCACGATGCGGGGCAGGTTTGCGTGGCGCAGAAGATCCAGGGTCGGCGGCAGTTCCGCCGTGTGCAGCAGGAAGGCCACGCCGGCCTCGCGGGCGGCGGCCATGACGGCATCCGCGCTATCGCGGAGGCCGCGCAGGTCCAACCCGATCTTGCCCCCCTCGCGCATGGAGGCCTTCAGTTCCTGCAGCCGTTCCCGGAGTTTGGCCGTGTCAGGGAAGGCTTCGGTGCGGGGCAGTGCCCAGCCACCAGCCCGGAGGAAGGCGGCCTGGAAGTCCAGGGAACCCGGTGCCTGCCAGCCCTGGAGGGTGGGCAAGGATGCGGTGTTGAAGAAGGACTCGGACATGCTAGCTCCGGGGGAGTGGAAAAGGCTTATCTCCCAAGGTCATTCTGAGGCCAAACCCCCTGTGACGGGGTTCAACCTTCCTACCTGAGGTCAAAAAGTCTGGACCACTTCCCGGATTTTCCTAGCTGCGTGACACCTGGACTGGAGCTGGCACCTCCACGGGGTCGAGGAAGGGCATCATGCGGCGCAATTCGCGGCCCACCTGCTCGAGGGGGTGGTCATGGTCGGCGGCCCGCTGGGCCTCGAACCACTTGCGGCCCGTGCGGTTCTCCTCGATCCAGGCCTTGGCGTAGCGGCCATCCTGGATCTCCTTGAGGATCTCCTTCATCTCGGCCTTGGTCTGGTCGGTAACAATACGGGGGCCGCCGGTGTAATCGCCGTACTCGGCCGTGTCGCTGATGCTGTAGCGCATGTAGCTGAGGCCGCCCCGCTGCATCAGGTCCACGATGAGCTTCAGTTCGTGCAGGCACTCGAAGTAGGCGATCTCTGGCTGGTAGCCAGCTTCCACCAGGGTCTCGAAGCCGGCCTTCACCAGGGCGCTGGCACCGCCGCAAAGCACGGCCTTCTCGCCGAAGAGATCTGTTTCCGTCTCTTCGGTGAAGGTGGTTTCGAGCACCCCGGCCCGGGTGAGGCCCAGGGCCGCGGCGTAGGACAGGGCCACGGCCTGGGCCTGCCCGCTGGCGTCCTGGTGGACGGCCACCAGGGCCGGCGTGCCGCCGCCCTCGACGAAGACTTCGCGGACGCGGTGGCCGGGGCTCTTGGGTGCCACCAGGCTCACGTCCACGCCCGCGGGCGGCTCGATGCAGCCGTAGCGGATGTTGAAGCCGTGGGCGAACATCAGGGTCTTGCCCGGGGTCAGGTGGGGAGCGATGGATTCCTTGTAGAGGGCCGCCTGGCCGGTGTCCGGCGTAAGCACCATGATCACGTCCGCCCAGGCACAGGCCTCGGCGGGCGTGGTGACGGTGAGGCCCTGGGCCTCGGCCTTGGCGCGGGAGGCGGAGCTGGCCGGGAGGCCCACCCGGACATGCACGCCGCTGTCCTTGAGGTTGAGGGCGTGGGCGTGACCCTGGGAGCCGTAGCCCAGGATGGCTACCTTGCGGGCGCGGATGAGGCCGAGGTCGGCGTCGTAGTGGATCTTGGCCATGGGAGGCTCCTTGTTGGGTGGTCGGAAGTCGGAGGATCGGAAGGTCGGAGGTCAGACGGACATGGCCTGATTGCTGGCCGGTTCGGGGACCGCGGCTGGACGCGCCTCCGGCGATGCGCGGGGGCCGCGGGCCATGGCGACGGCCCCGGTGCGGCCCAGTTCGAGGATCCCGAAGGGACGCAGCGCGTCCACCAAGGCGTCGATCTTGTCGGGACCGCCGGAGCACTCGATGGCGAGGCTGTCCCCGGCGATGTCCACCACGTTGGCGCGGAAGACCTGGGCCAGCTGGAGGATTTCGGAGCGAACGTCGAGTCCCGCCGCCACCCGGATGAGGGCCAGGTCCCGCACCACTTTCGGGCGGTCGCCCAGCTGCTGCACCTCAAGGACGTTCACCTGCTTCCGCAGGTGTTCCACCGCCAGCCGGACGGTGGCCTCCTCCGCGTCCACCACGATGGTCATGCGGGACTGGTGGGAACGTTCCGTGGGCCCCACGGTGAGGGAATGGATGTTGAACCCCCGGCGGCGGAACAGCGAGGCCACCCGCGTCAGCACGCCCGGTTCATCATCGGTATAGACCACGAGTACATGGGACATGGGACTCCTTTCAGACGGGGTCGGACCCGGTTTCGGCGATGGCGCTAGGCCGTCGGATCATCTCGTGCAGCGCCGCGCCAGCGGGGACCATGGGGTAGACGCTGTCCTCCTGCTCCACCCGGAATTCGATGAGGGCCGTGCCCGGTTCCGCCCGGGCGGTGGCCACGGCCTCGGCCAGGGTCGCCCGCGTATCTACCCGCTGGCCGTGGATGCTGAAGGCCCCGGCCAGCTTCACGAAGTCCGGGGACAGGATGGGCGTGGCGGCGTAGCGGCCCTCGTAGAATAGTTCCTGCCACTGGCGGACCATGCCGAGGAAACCGTTGTTGATCACGGCGATGTTCACCTTCACCCCCTCCTGCACGGCCGTCATGAGTTCGGCGAAGGTCATCTGGAAGCCGCCGTCGCCGGCCACCACCCAGACCTCAGCCTCGGGCCGGGCGATTTTCGCGCCGATGGCCGCCGGGAGGGCGAAGCCCATGGTCCCTGCGCCGCCGCTGGTGATGAGGCTCCGCTCCGCGTCGTGGTGGTAGTACTGGGCCTCCCACATCTGGTGCTGGCCCACGTCCGTCACCACCACCGCGTTGCCCCCAGTGATCCGCCACAGGTCGTGCATCACATGGGCGGCGTAGAGGTGACCGTCGTCGGGCAGGTTCTTGATGTCGCGGACGGCGGAATCGCCCCGCCACTCCCGGATCGTCCCCAGCCAGGCGGAGCGGTCAGCCACGGGGACGCCGGGCAACAGTGCCTGGAGGGTGCTGCGCAGGTCCCCGGCGATGGCCACGTCCACGGGCACGTTCTTCCCCAGCTCGCTGGCGTCGATGTCGATGTGGATCTTCTTCGCGTGGGGGGCGTACTCCTTGAGCTTGCCCGTCACGCGGTCATCAAAGCGCATACCGAAGGCCAGCAGGAGGTCCGCCTCCTGGATGGCCTTGTTGACCCAGGCCTCGCCATGCATGCCCATCATCCCGAGGCTGAGGGGATGGGTGGCGGGCACCGCGCCCAGCCCCAGCAGGGTCAGGGCAAAGGGGATGTCCGCCCGCTCGGCCAGGGTCAACACCTCGGCTCGGGCGCCGGACATCTGGATGCCGTGGCCCGCCAGGATGAGGGGGCGCTTGGCGGAGCGGATCAACTCCAGCGCGCGGGCCAGAACCTCCGGATCCAGTGGGGCCGGCAGGTGCCGTAGGTGCCGGATGGGCTCCGCTGCCTCCCAGTCGAGCACCGCGCGGCCCTGCTGGGCATCCTTGGTGATGTCCACCAGCACGGGGCCGGGGCGGCCGCTCTTCGCCACGGCGAAGGCTTCCCGGAGGGCGGGCACGATGTCCGCGGCCCGCGTGACGAGGTAGTTGTGCTTGGTGACAGGCATGGTGATGCCCGTGATGTCCACTTCCTGGAAGGCGTCCGTGCCCAGCACGCCGGAACCCACCTGGCCCGTGATGGCCACCAGGGGCGTGGAATCCATCATGGCCGTGGCCAGGCCCGTTACAAGGTTCGTGGCGCCGGGCCCTGAAGTGGCCACCACCACGCCCACGCGGCCCGAGGCACGGGCGTAGCCGTCGGCCATGTGCACGGCACTCTGCTCGTGGCGCACCAGCACATGCCGGATGGCGTAGCCCACCATGGCGTCGTAGGTGGGCAGGATGGCCCCGCCCGGATAGCCGAAGACGGTGGTGACGCCCTCCAGCGTCAGGCATTCCCAGATGAGCTGGGCCCCCGTGTGCGTTCCAGTCTGAGTCACGGTCCCTCCCTCACTGGACCAAGGTGACGGCGCCTTCGGCGGCGCTGGCGACCGTGGCGGCGTACTTGGCGAAGACGCCGGTGCGGTAGCGCGGAACCGGCGCCTTCCACTCGGTCCGGCGCTTCGCCAGCTCTGCCTCCGGAACCTTCAGGTCCAGGCGGCGAGTGGGGATGTCGAAGACCACCGTGTCGCCCTCGCGCACCAGCGCGATGGGCCCGCCCACAGCCGCCTCCGGGGCCACATGACCCGCCATCAGGCCGCGGGTGGCACCCGAGAAGCGGCCATCCGTGAGCAGCGCGACGGACTCGCCGAGCCCCACCCCCACCAGGGCCGCGGTGACACCCAGCATCTCGCGCATGCCGGGTCCGCCCTTCGGGCCTTCATAGCGGATCACCATCACATCGCCGGGTTCAATGCGGCCTTCCTGCACCGCGGCAAAGGCGGCCTCCTCGTGTTCGAAGACCCGGGCAGGGCCGGTGTGGTGCAGGCGCTCGTGGCCCGCCACCTTGATGACACAACCCTCCGGCGCCAGGCTGCCGCGGAGGATGACCAAGCCGCCCGTGGGCTTGATGGGCTTGCCGAAGGGCCGCACCACCTCCTGCCCAGGCGTCTCCGGCGCGCCGGCCAGCTCCTCGCCCAGCGTGCGGCCCGTCACCGTCAGGGCCGCGCCGTGGATGAGCCCGCCCTCCAACAGGCGGTTCGCCACCAGCCGGATGCCCCCGGCGGCGTACAGGTCCGGGGCCATGAACCGGCCGCCGGGCTTCATGTCCGCCAGCAGCGGGGTGCGGGCGCTGACGCGGTCGAAATCCTCCAGGGTGAAGGGCACGCCCGCCTCCCGGGCCAGGGCGAGGTAGTGCAGCACGGCGTTGGTGGAGCCACCCGTGGCGGCCACGGCGGCCACGGCGTTCTCGAAGGCCTCCCGGGTGAGGATGGCGCTGGGGCGCAGGTCCCGCTTCAACAGCTCCATCACCAGGCGCCCACAGGTCTCGGCGGCCTCGCCCTTCCGCGGATCCTCGGCGGGAATGCCGTTGAGGCCCATGGGGCTGAGGCCGATGAGCTCCAGGCTGGCGGACATGGTGTTGGCGGTGAACTGGCCACCGCAGGCCCCGGCGCCGGGACAGGCGGCATCCTCCACCTCCTTCAGACCCGCATCGTCCAGGCGGCCGGCGCTGTGGGCACCCACGGCCTCGAACACGTCCTGCACGGTGAGGTCCTTGCCGCCGCAGTGCCCCGAGGCCGTGGAGCCGCCGTAGAGGATCAGGCCGGGGATGTCCAGACGGGCCAGGGCCATGGCCACGCCGGGGTTGGTCTTGTCGCAGCCCGAGAGGCAGACCAACCCGTCGAAGGCGTTGCCCCGGGCCACCAACTCGATGGAATCGGCGATGACCTCGCGGCTCACCAGGGAGGCCTTCATGCCCTCGGTGCCCATGGTGATCCCGTCGCTGATGGAGACGGTGCAGAACTCCATGGGTGTGCCCCCGGCGGCTCGGACGCCCACCTTCACGCGCTCCGCGAGTTCCCGCAGGTGGTAGTTGCAGGGGCCGATCTCGGTCCAGGTGTTCGCGATGCCGATGATGGGCTTGGCCAGGTCCTCATCCGTGAAGCCGATGGCCTTGAGCATGGCCCGCGCGGGGGCGCGGTTGGGACCCTGGGTGATGACCCGGCTGCGGGCGTTGAGTGGCTGGTCTGGGGTGCTCATGGGAATCCTCGTGGAAGGGCGGAGTGACTATTCGATGTGAAAAGGCCCCGCCTGGAAGTGCGGGGCCGGGATTCGGATGGTGTGCCGTCCCCGCCCCCTAGCCCGTCAGCCGCAGTACCAGCCCAGGCAGCCCGGTAATCACGACCACGGCCCCTACCTGGAAGGAAGGGATCACGTCGGCGTGGGCGAAAGCAGGATGCATGGGTGGTAACCGGATGAAAGGGTTCAGGGGTCAAAGATCAGAGCTGGCTGCGGACGCCCTCGGGCGAACCGCACCAGGCGTAGGCGGAGTCGGCGAGCCGGGCACCCTTGGCGCCGGGAGGACGGATGGCTTCGCGAATCCGGGTACCCAGGGCACGGGTGCCGTGGTGGTGCTTGAGGCCCTGCAGGTCGGAGGTGCCATGGCCACCCTTGAGCACGCGGTCCACGGCGGCTTCCAGGGCCCGGGCCTCGGCTTCGAGCCGGAGGCTGTGGCGGAGCAGCATGGCCGCCGAAAGGATGGTTCCGATGGGGTTGGCCGCGTCCTGTCCCGCGATGTCCGGCGCGGAGCCGTGGATGGGTTCGTAGAGGCCCACGGGACCGCCCAGGCTGGCGGAGGGCAGCAGGCCCAACGAGCCTGCCAGCACCGCCGCCTCATCGCTGAGGATGTCCCCGAAGAGATTCTCCGTCAGCACCACATCGAAGTCGCGGGGCCGAGTGATGAGGGCCATGGCGAAGCTGTCCACGTAGGCGTGGGAGACCTTCACCGTGGGATAGGCGGGGGCCAGCTCGTCCACGATCTGGCGCCAGAGACGGGAGGTCTCCAACACGTTGGCCTTGTCCACGGACACCAGCCGACGGCGACGGGAGGCGGCCAGTTCGAAGGCGACCCGGGCGACCCGCTCGATTTCGATCCGCGTGTAGGGCAGCGTATTCACGGCGCGCTCGTCGGAGAAGGACCGGGGCTCGCCGAAATAGAGGCCTCCGCTCAGTTCCCGGACGATCATCAGATCCGTGCCGCGCACCACTTCCGGGCGCAGAGGCGAGGCATCCTCCAGGGCCGGGTGGACCTTGACGGGGCGGAGGTTCGCATAGAGGCCGAGAGCCTGCCGCATGCGCAACAGGCCAGATTCGGGCCGCTGCGCCCGGGGATGGCGATCCCAGGCAGGTCCACCCACGGCGCCCAGCAGGACGGCCTGGCTGGCCTGGCACTTGGCGAGGGTCTCCGCCGGAAACGGATCGCCGGTGGCGTCCACCGCGGCTCCGCCGATGAGGGCCTCCTCCAGGTGGAACTGATGGCCATAGGCCTTGGCCACGGCCGTGAGACAGGCAGCGGCCTCGTGGACCACTTCGGGACCCACGCCATCGCCGGGCAGGAGGGTGATGCGGGCTTCCATGATTCAGACTCCCCAGAGGTACTGGTCGGGATCCGCCCCATCTTCCGGGGGCGTGGCCGGCAGCGCGGCGGCCTGGACGGCGGCTTCCACCCTGGCAGCGGCGTGTTCGGGGCCTTCGGGCAGGCATTCCTTCATGCATCACCTCGTGTCTTGGTGACCGGGCCGGCGGCGGTGGACGTTTCCGTGGCGCGGCGGGCGAACAGGACCTTGTTGGAGGCGTTCAGGTAGGCCCGGGCGCTGGCCTCGACAATGTCCGTGCTGGCGCCCTTCCCCCCATGGGTGACACCGCCGAACTCGACCTGGACGAACACCTCCCCCACCGCATCCGCGCCGCCCGTAATGGAATGCACGCGAAAATCCACCAACCGTCCCTTCAATCCCGTGAGCTTGTCCACCGCGGCGAACACCGCGTTCACGGGGCCATCACCCATGGCGGTTTCCGTGGCCTCCCCGGCCTCGTCGGCCAAGGTGACGAGGGCCGTGGCGAACATGGCGGTACCAGCTGTCGCCTGGACCGCGCGAAGCCTGAAGGCCTCGGGGATCTGCGGGAGCCCGTCGCGCACGATGGCGAGCAGGTCCTCGTCGAAGATCTCCTTCTTCTGGTCGCTGAGCTTGGTGAAGAGCTTGTAGGCCTTCTCCAAAGCCACCTTGTCCAGGGGGTAGCCCAGTTCCTCGAAGCGCTTGGCCAGCGCATGGCGGCCGGAATGCTTGCCCAGCACCAGATTCGTGCGGCCGGCGCCCACGGATTCCGGCGTCATGATCTCGTAGGTGGAGTGGTGGCTCAGCATCCCGTGCTGGTGGATGCCGCTCTCATGGGCGAAGGCGTTGCGCCCGACGATGGCCTTGTTGGGTTGGACCTCGCTCCCGGTGATGTTCGAAAGCAGCTGGCTGGCCCGGTAGATGGCTTCCCGGTGGATGCCTGTTTCGAAGGGCAGCGCGTCCCGGCGGACCGACAGGGCCATCACGAATTCTTCGAGGGCGGCGTTGCCCGCCCGCTCGCCGATGCCGTTCACCGTGCATTCCACCTGGCGCGCTCCCGCGCCTACAGCCGCGAGGGAGTTCGCCACGGCCAGCCCCAGGTCGTTGTGGCAGTGGACGCTGATGGTGACACCGTCGATGCCGGGCACCTTCTCGCGCAGGTGCCGGATGAGGCGGCCGTACTCGTCGGGGACGGTGTAGCCCACCGTGTCGGGCACGTTGAGGACCGTGGCGCCCGCCTCGATGGCCACCGTGAACACCTCGACCAGGAAGTCCCAGTCGCTGCGGGTGGCGTCCTCCGCGGAGAACTCCACGTCCTCCGTGAAGCTTTTGGCGGCCCGCACGCCCTCGCGGATCATGACCAGGGCTTCCTCCCGGGTCTTCTGAAGCTTGTAGGCCAGGTGGATGTCCGAGGTGGCCAGGAAGGTGTGGATGCGCGGCCGAGCGGCTCCAGAGACCGCCTGCCAGGCCCGCTCGATATCGCGGGGAAGGGCCCGGCAGAGGGCGGCGATGATCGGCTTCCGGCACTCGCGGGCCACGGCCTGCACGGCCGCGAAATCGTCCTCGGAAGCCACGGGGAAGCCCGCCTCGATGACATCCACGCCCAGGGCTTCTAGCTGGCGGGCCATCTGCAGCTTCTCGTCCAGATTCATGCTGCAACCCGGCGACTGCTCTCCGTCGCGGAGGGTGGTATCGAAGATGGCGATCCGCTCACTGCCCATCGAGGTACTCCTGGACCGGCCGGGGCCGGAGGGATCACCTAAAGATCGTTTAGATCGGTTCATAAATACATTTAATTTTTTTTATGATTACATAAGTAATACTTTCGAATCTACACTTCCCGGTGGAGGGTCCATGGACCTCGGACAGCTGGAAACATTCCTGGTGGTGGCGCGCGAGAAGAGTTTCTCCCGCGCGGCGGAGCGCCTGTTCCGCACCCAGCCCGCCGTGAGCCTCTCCCTGAAAAAGCTCGAGGAGGAGCTGGGCGAGACCCTCGTGGACCGGACCACCAAGGGGGGCATCCTCACGGACGCGGGCACGACGCTGCTTCCCCTGGCGCAGCGCATGTTCGATCTGCGGCAGGAGATCCTCGACACCTTCGGGGCGCTGAAAGGGCTTCAGCAGGGCCGCCTGAACGTGGGCGCGAACGAAAGCGTGTCGGAGTTCCTGCTCCCCCAGATCCTGCTGGCCTACCAGCGGGCCTGTCCCGCCATCAAGATCCAGGCCTACCGTCAGACCTCGGAGCGCATCCCGACTGAAGTGCTGGAACGCCGGCTGGACGTGGGGTTCGTTTCCTATGACGCCCTGCATCCCGAACTGGTGAGCGAGGTCATCCACCGGGACCGCATGGTGTTGGTGGTGCCACCCGACCATCGTTTCGCCCGGCGGAAGAACCTTCGCATCGCCGACCTGGGGGAGGAGCGCTTCGTGGCCCACAACGCGCCCACTCCCACCCGGACCGCCATCATCGAGCTGTTCGCCCGGTGCGACACCCCCCTCCGGCTCACCATGGAGCTGGCCTCCATCGCCACCATCCTGGAGTTCGTGGCCCTGGGCGCCGGGCTGGCCATCCTGCCCCGGATGACCACCACCACGGCCGTCCGCGAAGGCCGGCTGGTGGAGGTCCACGTGCAGGAGCTTCAGATGGAGAAGCTCATCCGCATCGTCACCCGCCGCGAGGCCGCCCTGTCCCCCGCCACCCGGGCCTTCCTCGATCTCATCCGCGCCACCGATTTCAGCCAGCCCATGCCCGCCTCAGGAAGGAAGCGTCCATGACTCCGCGAACCCTCTACGACAAGATCTGGGACGAGCACCTGGTGGCCACCCGCGCCGACGGCACCAGCCTGATCTACATCGACCGCCACCTGGTCCATGAGGTCACCAGCCCCCAGGCCTTCGAGGGCCTGGTCCTCGCGGGACGCGCTTTGCGCCGTCCCGGGAACATCCTGTCCGTAGCCGATCACAACGTGCCCACGGCGAATCGCGAAAAGGGCATCGCCGACGAGACCTGCCGCCTGCAGGTGGAAGCGCTCGAAACCAATGTGAAGGCCCACGGCGTGCCCTACATCCCGCTCCTGGATGATCGCCAGGGCATCGTCCACGTGGTGGGCCCCGAGCAGGGCTTCACCCTGCCAGGTACCACCGTGGTCTGCGGCGACAGCCACACCAGCACCCACGGCGCCTTCGGGGCGCTGGCCTTCGGCATCGGCACCAGCGAAGTCGAGCACGTCATGGCCACCCAGACCCTGCCCCAGCGCCACTCGAAGAACCTACGGGTGCGCTTCGAGGGCGAACTGCCGCCGGGCACGGGCGCGAAGGATCTCGCCTTGCGCCTCATCGGCCAGATCGGCACCGCCGGCGGCACAGGCTGCGTGATGGAGTACACCGGCCCCGCCGTCCGGGCCCTGTCCATGGAGGGCCGCATGACCCTCTGCAACATGAGCATCGAAGGCGGCGCCCGTGCCGGCCTCGTGGCCCCCGACGACACCACCTTCGCCTACGTGAAGGGGCGGCCCCTCGCCCCGAAAAAGGACCTGTGGGACGCCGCCGTGGCCCACTGGCGCACCCTCGCCTCGGATCCCGACGCCACCTTCGACCAGGAGGTGGTGATCGATCTCCACGGCCTCGCGCCCCAGGTGACATGGGGCACCAGCCCCCAGTGGGTGACGGACATCACGGGCCGCGTGCCGGATCCCGCCCAGGCCCGCAATGCGGATGAGCGCGAGGCCATCCTCCGCGCCCTGGACTACATGGGCCTGGAGCCGGGCACGCCCATGGAGGCCATCGGCATCCAGGCCGTGTTCATCGGCTCCTGCACCAACGGGCGCATCGAGGACCTGCGTGAGGCCGCCCGTGTGGCCCGGGGCCGGAAGGTGGCCCAGGGCGTGCGGGCCCTGGTGGTTCCAGGTTCGGGCCTGGTGAAGCGGCAGGCCGAGGCCGAAGGGCTGGATCGCATTTTCCTGGAGGCCGGCTTCGAGTGGCGCCAGCCCGGGTGCAGCATGTGCCTCGGCATGAACGAGGATCGCCTGGAGGCTGGCGTGCGCTGCGCCAGCACCAGCAACCGCAACTTCGAGGGCCGCCAGGGCCGCGGCAGCCGCACCCACCTCGTGAACCCGGCCATGGCCGCCGCCGCCGCTGTGGCGGGGCACTTCACGGATGTCCGCCGCATGGAGGTGCAGTGATGCAACCGTTCACTACCCTCACCGGCGTCGCCGCCCCGCTGCTCCGCGCCAACGTGGACACGGACCTCATCATCCCCAAGCAGTTCCTTACGACCCTGGTGCGTTCAGGCCTGGGGCGCCATCTTTTCCACGAGATCCGCTACAGTCCCGAGGGCCGAGAGCTTCCAGACTTCCTCCTGAACCGCGAACCCTACCGGGCCGCCGCCATCCTGCTGTCGGGGCCGAACTTCGGCTGCGGTTCCAGCCGCGAGCACGCGCCCTGGGCCCTGCTGGATTTCGGCATCCGCTGCGTCATCGCGCCCAGTTTCGCCGACATCTTCTTCAACAACTGCTTCGCCAACGGGATCCTTCCCGTGGTCCTGCCCGCGGAGGGTATCGCGCAGCTTGCCGCCGCGGAGGGCCCCCTCACCGTGGACCTCCCGGCCCAGACCGTGCGGGGCGGCAGCCTCGCGTTCACCTTCGACATCGAGCCCGCGCGGAAGGCGGCGCTTCTTGAAGGCATGGACGAGATCAAGCGCACCGAGGCGAACCTGGCCGACATCGAAGCCTACGAGGCCCGGCGTCGCGTCGAGGCGCCCTGGCTGGCTATCGGCGGGCGTTGAGGCGCTACTCTGGAGGATCAACCTCCGGGGTTCCCCATGAAATCCATGACCGCCTTCGCCGAGGTCGTCCGGCCCCTGGCCGCCGGGCAGCTCCGGCTGTCCCTCCGCAGCGTCAACAGCAAGGCCCTGGATCTCAGCCTGCGCCTGCCCCCCGCCCTGTTCCCCCTGGAGGCGGGGCTGCGCGCTCAGGTGCGGGAAGCCGCCCAGCGCGGCAAGCTCGACCTCACCGTGGAAGTGCAGGACGAGCCCTCACTGGAACCCCGCATGAACCGCGCCCTGCTCCGTGCCGTGGCCAAGGGCTGGCAGGAGGACGCCGAATGGCTGAACCTGCCGCCCCTCACCGCCGAGGCCTTTTTCCGTCTGCCCGGCGCCTTCCAGGCCCCCGCCTCGGACCTGGGCGAGCGCATGGAGGCCCCCGTGCGCGAAGCCCTGGCGGCCCTGCTCGCCACTTGGAACGAAGGCCGCGCCCGCGAAGCCGAGCGGCTGCGTCCCTTCTTCGTGGATGGGCTGGCGCGGCTGTGCTCCCTGTGCGAGCGCCTCCAGGCCGAGGCGGACCTCCAGGCCGCCGAGCTTCCCGGCCTCTACCGCCAGCGCATCGAGCAGCTCATGGAGGACGCCCGCCTCGCGGGCCAGCTCCCCGCCGAGCGCCTGCTGGCGGAAGCCGGTGTGCTCGCTGAGCGCCAGGACGTGCGCGAAGAGCTGACCCGCCTCGCCGCCCACCTGGATGACTTCGCCGAACGCCTCGCCAGCAGCCGCCTCGAAGGCAAGGCCATCGACGTCTGGTGCCAAGAAGTCCTCCGCGAACTCAACACCACCGGCAGCAAATGCAAACGCATCACCATGACCCGCGCCGTCATGGAAGCCAAGGGCGCGCTCGATCAAATCAGAGAGCAGTCGGCGAATCTGGAGTAAGTCAGGAATTTCCCTGGCCCAATTCTAGGAGAAAATGCCACTGGAAATTTATCAAGGGACAGAATAAGGCTTGCCGAAACACACAATCGAACGGCCATCACTCAACGCACTGTAAAGGCAATCTCCCCTGTGATTCCCGCTTTTACCGCGCGACCACCGTACGAACTTGTGAGTCTATGCCACATGATGTCTTAGATTTACTTGATTATTCAAGAGGTCTCAACCATGCTCCTAGCAATCGTTACAAGGGATGGAGGGGTCTGTGGAGCCAAAATACGCTCAGATTTCTATGCCGCTAGAAGCTATCGACCTTCATGTAGCCAATCCTCGTTTTGATCCCGTTGAAGACCAGCGCGCAGCGATTCATGCTGTATGCGAGGATCAGGGACCGAAACTCATCGCATTGGCTGAAGACATCCTTCATGAAGGCACGAGCCCGGTTGACTTCATTTTTGTGGTCAAAGGAACGATGGAGGGCAGATATGTCGTAGCCGATGGGAATCGGCGTATTACTGCTCTCAAGCTGCTTTCGCAGCCTGGGAGGATTGACGACACACCTTTCGAGGAACCGCTAAAAAAGCGCATGAAACACCTAGCCTCAAAATTTGATCAGAAGAAATACGAGGCGATCACATGCATTGTGGCTCCAGATTTCGAGGCCACTCGTCACTGGGTTAGCCTTCGTCATACCGGTGAGAACGAGGGAGCCGGCGTCGTGAGGTGGAACGGAGCGGCTACTGCCCGATTTCGTGGTAGCAGTCGTGGATATGGGGTGATCGAGTTCGTAAGGGAACAGTTAAAGAGCACTGCTGATGAAGGGATTCTCGATCGATTCCCAGTGACCAACTTAGAGCGATTGCTTGGAGATCCAGATGTTCGTAAACATTTGGGTTTGACCCTCAAGTCCGGGAGGCTGCTATCCATCATCGATCCCAAATCTGCCGCCGAAAATTTGTATGAGATCATGAAAGATCTGAAGTCCCCTGATGTCGCGGTAGGCGATGTCTACACGAAGGACGATAGACGGGACTACATGAAAAGGATGGCCCCTAGAATTAAATCTGGGGTTATTTTGCCTGCACCACAGGCCCTGGATCCAGTGGACAGCGGTTCGGGGCTGGCTGCGTCGCCAAAGCCCTCTGCTAAAGCCGGACCCGCAAAGAAGGGCTCAACTCCGTCTTCGAAAACTCGTAGGGTGCTGATCCCAAGAACAACCACCTTCCCGGTAGAAGCCCCTCGAGTGAATGAGATCTATCGAGAATTGAGGCGGCTCAAGGTATCTTTGTTCCCAAATGCGGTGGCAGTCTTGGCGCGGGTCTTTCTCGAGTGCAGCCTCGACATTTACATCAAGAATCTCAAACTCGGGGCCGACCTCTCAAAGGAAGCCGGTGAAGGGAAACAGATAAAGTTGAAACACAAAGCTGCCTGTGTAAAGAAGCATCTGGTCGCCAGTGGAGCTGATGCATCCACTGTCAACGCTGGCTATAGGGTATTCACCTCGGCCGAGTCGCCACTCTCCATCGAACATTTGAATCTCGTGGTCCACAACCCTCACTGGCACCCAGATGGTCCCGGACTATTGCGTGACTGGGACGTTTGCGAGGGCTTCTTTAGGGAACTGTGGAACCGCGTCAAGTAGATCGAACCTAAAGGCTGGCCACCATCGTCCTCGGCAATTAGACTCTAGCTTCCTGACGAGGCTCCATATGTCTTCTCCCCGCTATTTCAGCCCACTTCGATACCCGGGGGGAAAGGGGAAGCTTGCTGAGTTCGTGAAGGATATCGTCCGCCAGAATAAGCTTCAGGACTGTTGTTATGTGGAGCCCTACGCAGGAGGGGCCGCGGTCGCCCTGGAACTTCTGCTGCTGGACTATGTCTCGACCATCTGCATCAATGATTTGAACATCTCCGTACATGCCTTCTGGGACTCAGTGCTGAACCACACCGAGGACCTCTGTGAAAGGATCATGACTATCCCGGTGGACATGCATTCTTGGGAGCTACAGAAGGCCATCCAAGCCAATCCATCAGCCGCTTCAACACTCGACTTGGGCTTCTCGACCTTTTTCCTGAACCGGTGCAACCGGTCAGGCATCATAAGCGGCGGCGTCATCGGGGGAAAGGATCAGACCGGAAAGTGGAAACTGGACGCTCGGTACAATCGAGAGGAACTAGCAAAACGTGTCCGTCAGATTGCGCGGTTCAAGAGCCGAATCGAACTGACCCGAATGGATGCCGTCCTTTTTTTAAAGGGATGGCAGAAGAAGGCTCCCGGGAAGTCCTTGGTGTACCTCGACCCTCCATACTTTGTGAAGAGCAAACGTCTATATGACAGCCTCTATAGCCCCAAGGACCATGCAGAAATCGCTCAGATGGTGGCGAGCCTCACTGATGTTCGATGGATTGTCTCCTACGACGACGAGCCAGAGATCCGCAGCCTCTATTCCCAGTTCCGGAGCATCACCTACTCCCTGAGCTACAGCGTGAGAGATCGGTATAAGGGACGAGAGGTGATGTTTTTTTCCAAGGGACTTCACATACCCGAAGTACCAACAGAGGGACCCATTCGGCTAATTGCTTCATGATCGCTGTGGTCTTTCCCCAAATCTGAAAACCAGTTGAAAGGTTCGGGTTCATCCTGGCTGACCCGCACCCCTACCCGTGGGCAAGCAAGGGTGAATCGGCCGAGTTCAAGGTGGCTTCACATCCCCAGCGGATCGTAGGGCAGGTCCATGCTCCCCTTCCACACACCGAAAAGCCGTGTGCGGGTCCAGTCCGAGGGATCCGGTCGCAAACGCCGCATGCGGCGGGAGAGGAACCACACGGAGCCATCCTTCAGGCGGTACTCGTCGTAGGGGGCGAGGCGGACCTTGGCCATGTCTTCCGGGGCGACGCGACCGGGAAACACGGTCCAGGCCCAGCGGCCTGCGGCCAGGCCTTGAGCCCAGGCGCGGCTTTCCAGCAGAGCCGGATCCGTGGTGACCTTCACCTCAGCCAGACCCGGGCACCCGGGGGTGAAGCCTTCGAACCGCGTGAGGGTCAGCCCCTGGCGCCGGAAGGGCCCACTGCCGGGGATCCGCCAGCGGGTGAGCAGGGCGGGCAAGTTCTCCTGGCGGGTCTTGAACCGCAGCTCAATGGTGGCCCCGTCGATCACGCGGGAGGTCCCTTCCAGCTTCCCGACTTCGGGTGCGAGGGCCTTCGCGATCCGCGCGGCGTCGAGTATGGACCGGTCCTGCATCCGCCAGCCGGGGCGCACCGTGAGGCGCCACCGGCGGCCGTGCCGGGCGGCCTCGATATTGGACAATAGCTGTCCCATCCAGCCGCCTTCCGGGGCCTTCTCGATGAGGGCGAGGTCGGACTGGGCGACGAGGAAGGCCTCGACCCCCGGACCCGCCGGCAGCAGCGCCTCCACCACCGCCTCGTCCTCGCCGAACTCGGGCTGGCCAGGCACGAACCAGGCTTGGTTCGAAACCAGAGGCACCGGCACCAGGGTGTCCTGGTACCACCAGTAGCCTCCCCCGGCCAGCAGGAGCAGCACCACGACCAGGAGAGCGAGGCGAGCCTTCATGGTCAGGCCGCCCGCAGCAGATGGGCCAGCGGTTCGATGCGGCGCAGGGCCTCCTCGATATCGGCCAGCTCGAGGTCGCGATGGGGAATGAAACGGATGGCTGAGCCCACCGGCAGGGCACGGACGCCCGCGGCTTCCAGGGCCGCCAGGACCGCGGCCGCGTTGGGCACGGGAACCAGCAGGATGTTGGTTTCGGGCACGGGGGCGGCGATGCCGAAGGAGCGCAGGCCCTCGGCAAGGCGCCGGGTCTTGGCGTGGTCCTCGACAATCCGGGGCAGATAGTCCAGGGCCACCAGGCCCGCCGCGGCCACGACGCCGCCCTGGCGGACGCCGCCGCCCAACATCTTGCGCAGGCGCCGGGCCTCGGAGATGGCCGGCTTCGAACCCGCCAGCAGCGAACCCATGGGAGCCCCCAGGCCTTTGCTCAGGCAGACCTGAACCGTGTCCACACCTTCCGTCAGCGCGGAGGGCGGTAGGTCTTGCGCGGCCGCGGCGTGCCAGATCCGGGCACCATCCAGGTGCACCGCCAGCTTCGCGGCCTTGGCGGCGGCCACCAGGGCGCGATGCTCAACCAGAGGCGTGACCACCCCCCCCGCGAAGTTGTGAGTGTTCTCCAGGCAAAGCAGCGTCGTGCGCAGCGAATAGTAGGGGCCCGGCGACCCCGCGGCCTTCGTCACCTGGGCCGGCGTGGGCCGCCCCGGACCGCCCTCCCAGGCCAGTGCCTCCGGCATGCCGCCCGCCAGCCAGGCAGCCGTGCCGAGTTCGGAACCCAGCACATGGGCCTGGGCGGAAGCCAGGAAGCGGTCGCCGCGCTTCAGGTGCAGCATCAGGCCGATGAGGTTGCCCATGCAGCCGGAGGGCACCCACAAAGCCGCCTCCATACCCAGCAGCTCCGCCACCCGGTCCTCCAGGCGGACCATGGTGGGATCGTGCTCCAGCACGTCATCCCCGACTTCCGCGGCCGCCATGGCGGCGCGCATCTCCTTCGAGGGCTGGGTGACGGTGTCGGAGCGGAGATCGATGGGTCGCATGAGGAGATTCAAACATGGGTGAATCTTTTTGGTTGACGAAACAAGTTTGTATTGCAAACTTGTTTCATGAATAAAAGTGGAGCAAGTCCCAAAGCCATCCTCGATCTCGACCGGATGGTCCACGAACCCGCCCGTCTGGCCATCCTCACGGTATTGGCCTCGGCGGAGGAGGTGGCCTTCCTCTTCCTCCAGCGGGTCACAGGCCTGAGCAAGGGCAACCTATCGAGCCACACGCAAAAGCTGGAGGCGGCCGGGTATCTCGAGACCGTGAAGGCCTTCCAGGGCCGCATCCCCGTCACCAGCTTCCGCATCACGGAGGACGGGCGAGTCGCCCTCCGCGCCTACCACCAGCAGCTCCGGGCCCTGCTCCCGAAGGAAGGAAAGCCATGACCACGACCGATCTTGAAGCCCTGGCCGTCCTGACCCGCGACTATGCCGCCTTCCAGGCCAGGAAAAGCGGACTCGCCACGGCCCTGGGTGGCCTGATGGCGGTGCTCTTCTTGACGGCTCCGATGTACGTCGATGCGCTCGGCATCCGCCTGATGGGACGCTACCTCCTGGAATACCTGCTGTTCGCTCCGTTCGTCTGGCTGGCCCTGAAAACCATCCTGGGCCGTGTCCTCTATCGCGATCTTGGCGATGTAAAAGCCATCCCTGATGCCGCCTACGAGCGCCGACGGTGGTTCTGGATTCTGGGCATCACCCTGTTCATCGGCGTTTTTCTCATCCTCGGCATCCTGGGATTCGCTTCCGGGTTCCTGCACGCCATCCCGGCGGGCGCATGCGTGACCATGCCTTCGCTCGGCGCGCTCTGGCTCCCCCTGCTCTACCTCGCACCGACGCCCTGGATGCTCCGCGGCATCGAGGAAGCGCGTGCTTATGCCGTCCTCGTCGGCGAATGCATGCTCTGGTTCCTGGCCTCGTTCCTGGCCTTCTGGAGCGTGCGCCCCTATGGCAATCCATCGATGGAAGCCGCATCCACCGTCGTCCAGATCGTCCTGGTACTCCTCCTGCTGGCCATCCTCATCTGGAGCGCCCTGGCCATGGTCCGGGGCTGGAAGGAACACCGCGAGTACCTGGCCATCCTGAGGTCCATGCCCCGGGAATCCTGAGGGCTCTGGCACACTGTTTCTTTGTGCCGAGGGACTGAATGAATCTGCTGCACGCCATCCTCCTGGGGCTGATCCAAGGCCTGACGGAATTCCTGCCGGTGTCCTCCACGGCGCACCTCACCTTGGCCGAGCACCTGATGTTCGGAGGGCGCCCCATGCCCCTGGCTTTTGACGTGCTGCTGCACGGGGGCACCCTGATCGCGCTGATGATCTATTTCCGCCGGGAACTGTTCCAGGTGGCCATGGGCTGCGTGGGCCGGGATGCGGAGGGGCGGAAGCTGGCGCTCTGGCTGTTCCTCGCCATGATCCCCACGGGCATCTTCGGGCTGGCCACCAAGGGCGTGAAGGAGGCGGCGAAGGAGCACCTCTGGGTCTATGGCATCGGGCTGGTCTGCACCTCCGGCCTCCTCTACCTCGCCAACCGCCTCAGCCGCGAGCGGATCAACCTGGCTGGCGATGACCGAGCCGGACGTGGGATCGGCGACCTCCGGGCCTCGGACGCCCTCGCCGTGGGGGCCATCCAGGGCATCGGCGGCGGCTTCGGGCTGTCGCGCTCCGGATCCACCATCGCCATGGGCGTGTTCCAGGGCCTGCGTCTCCCGGATTCCACGCGGTTCAGCTTCCTCCTGGGCGTGCCCACCATCGCCGCAGCCGCGGCGGTGGAGCTGCGCGGCCTGCTGAAACCTCTGCTCAAGCACCAGCCCCTGACGGCGGACATGGCCTTCCCCGCTGGATCCACCCACCCTGCCCTGCTCTGCGGGGTGGGCGTCCTGGCGGCGGCCATTTCCGGCTACATGGCCATCGGCCTTCTGGACCGCTTCACCCGGAAGCCGAAGCTCAACGGCTTCGCCATCTACTGCCTGGCCCTGGGTCTGGTCATGCTGGTCCTCGGCACCACGGGCGCTCTCGGTCACCACTGAAGGCCCAAGCGGCGCCGTTCACCGACCTGCCGGTTCCGTTCGCCGATCTCCCCGACAGCGGCGGTCAAAGCCCCTACACTGGTGCCTTCCCACCCGGAGGCCCGGTGATCCAGCTGAACGAGGTCCACAAATCCTTCACCGTGAAGGATCGCAAGACCCGAACCACCAAGCGCATCGACGCCGTGCGGGGCATCTCCCTTACCGTCAAGCCAGGTGAGATCTACGGACTGCTCGGCCCCAACGGTGCCGGGAAATCGACCACGCTGCGCATGATCGCGGGCCTCATGGATCCGGATGCCGGGTCCATCCACGTCTGCAGCATGGACACCCGCGAAAAGCCGGAAGCCGTGCGCGGCTGTCTGGGCTACCTGAGCACGGACATGGGCGTGTACGTACGCTTCACGCCCCGGGAGCTGCTGCGGATCTTCGGGGAGTTCCAGGATGTGGATCCCCTGGTCGCCGAGCGCCGGGGCATGCACCTGCTGGAGAAGCTCCAGCTGGCCGATTTCGCGGACGTGAAGATGGAGGGCTTCTCCTCGGGCCAGAAGCAGAAGGTGAGCATCGCCCGGGCCCTGCTCCACGATCCCAAGGTGGTGATCTTCGACGAGCCGACCACGGGCCTGGATGTGCTCACGGCCAAGACCGTGCTGGACCTGCTCCGCATCATGCGCGAGGAGGGCCGCACCGTCATCGTGTCCACCCACGTCATGCCCATGGTCGAGGAGATCTGCGACCGCGTGGGCATCATCTTCGACGGCAAGCTGCACGGGGACGCCCCGCCCCGGGAGCTGCTGCAATCCCGCCACGCGAAGACCCTGGATGAAGTCTTCTTCCAACTTGCAGCCGAATCCGAGGGGAGCAACTGATGCGCGGCGCTCTGCTCATCGCCAAAAAAGAGTTCCTGGAACTCTCGAAGGACCGCAAGACGATGTTCTTCGCCTTCGTCCTCCCCTTCCTGATCTATCCCGCCATCTTCGGCATGATCGCCAAGATGGAGCGGCGGGACGAGGCCCAGAACCGCAACAAGGCCAGCCGGGTCTATCTGGCGGATCCCTCGGGCGTCCTGGCTCCGGTCTTGAAGGCCGATCCCAAGCGTTTCGAGCTGGTCTCCAGACCCGAAGGCGACCTCAAGCAGGCCATCCGGGACCAGAAGCTTGAGCTGGCCCTGGAAGTGGCCCCCGAGGCCGCCGCCGCCCTGCAGAAACAGGAAACCTTCACCCTCACGGCCACCATGGATGAAAGCGAGCGGGCTTCGGGAATCGCCCTCCGGCGCCTGAAGGAAATCCTCAAGGACCAGGAAAAGGCCTGGGTGCAGGGTCGCCTCCAGATCTTGGGAGCCTCCGCCCAGCTGGCGGAACCGTTGAAGCTGGACGTGAAGAATGCCGCCGATGCCTCCCTCCAGACGGGCAAGCTCATGGGGCGGCTGCTGCCCTACCTGCTGATGATTATGATGTACGCGGGTTCGATGCAGCACGGCATCTACGCCACCGCTGGGGAGAAGGAGCGCCACACCCTGCTCAGCCTCATGGCCACGCGACTGCCGCGGAACCAGATCATCCTGGGCAAGCTGCTCTACATCTTCAGCATCGGCGTCATCTCTGCCCTTCTGAACCTCCTGAGCATGGGCCTCTCCATCCCCTTCATCGGTGGCGGCACCAACGCCTCGATGCAGGCGGTCGCCGCCATCGCCAGCCCCACGACCCTGGGCCTCACCTTCCTCATCATGGTGCCCCTGGGCCTCTTCTTCTCGAACTTCATCCTGCTCATGGGCATCCAGGCCAAGAACACCATCGAGGCGGGCAGCGCCATCGCGCCCGGCATCTTCTTCGTCATGTTCCTGGGGATGTTCACCATGGCACCGGGCGTGGACAAGATGACCGGCCTCGCGTACGTGCCGGTCGTGAATGTCTGTCTGGCGCTTCGGAAAATGTTCAGCCAGCAGCCGAACTGGGGAGAATACGCCATCGCCTTCGTCATGACCGTAGGCCTGGCGGCCCTCATGACCCTCCTTTCCACGCGGATCCTCAACCGGGAAAAAGCTCTGTTCAAAGCCTGATTCGCCCTCCGGGGAAAGGCGGCGGGAGATTTGCCGGGGAAAGCCTGTCATCCTATAGTTTCTCCAAGGCTTCCAGAGGATCCCGCATGGCGACGAAGGCCAAGTCAGAACACGCTCCCAAGTCCGCCCCCGCTTCGGCTTCCCAGCCCTCGCCACTCGCTGGCGCCTTCGCGAAAGCCGTGAAACTCGTGGATTCAGGCAAGCACGCCGAAGCCGTGAAGGCTCTGGATACGCTGATCGAGGAAGCCCTCGCCGCGGGCGACTGGGCTGTGAAGCGCCGGGCCCAGATCTACCGCGCCCTGTCCGAGTCCAAGCTCCACCCGCCCAAGGTCGTCGCAGTCGATGCCGTCACGGAAATCCAGGCCTGCCTGAACCGGCACGACACGGACGGGGCCCTGAAGCAGTCAGAGAAGGCCCTCAAGAGCCACCCCACCCAGGCCAGCCTCCACTACCTCCGCGCCGTGGCCTTCGCCCAGGCGGAGAATGTGGAAGCCTCCGCCGAGAGCCTGAAAAAGGCCATGGAATTCGAGGCGGATCTGGTCTTCCAGTGGCACATGGAGCCGGACTTCAACTCCATCCGGAAGTCACCACTCTTCGCCTTCACCGAAGGCCGCTAGGCCCGCGCCCGACCGTCCCATGTCTGGCCCCCTGGGTCTCCATGCCGACCAGCCCCTGAAGGTGGTTGCCCTGGGGGGCGGCACCGGGTTGGCCGCGCTGCTGCGCTCCCTGAAGCGCGAGGCGGGGCGCAGCCGTGATCCCTGGAAGCTCACCGGCATCGTCACCGTATCCGACAACGGTGGCTCCTCCGGGCGCCTCCGCGACGAACTGGGCGGCATTCCGCCGGGGGACCTCCGCAACTGTCTCTCGGCCCTGACCATGGAGGATTCAGCCCTCTCCGACCTCCTGAACTACCGGTTCAAGGGAGAGGGCAGCCTCGCCGGGCACTCCCTCGGGAACCTCATGCTCTGGGCTCTGGCGGATCTCACCGGCGACTGGGTGCGCGCCATCCGGCAGCTCTCGGGCGTGCTGGTTACCGTGGGCCGGCTCTTCCCCTCCACCGTGGTGCCCATCACGCTCTGCGCCGAGGATATGGCTGGGCAGCGCTACGTGGGCGAGACCGCCGTGGGTTCCTGCCGCCCGCCCCTGGCGCGTCTCTGGATGGAGCCGGTCGACGCCGAGCCCCTGCCCGAGGCGGTCCTCGCCCTCCTCCGGGCGGATCTCGTGATCCTGAGCCCAGGCAGCCTCTTCACCTCGACCATCTCCAACCTCCTCCTGCCCGAACTGCAGGAGGCCGTGGCCATCTCCCGGGCGCCCGTGGTGTATGTGGCCAATCTCATGACCGAGCCTGGGGAGACCGCCGGGCTGGATCTGGAGAACCATGTGGCCGCCATCCAGGCCTTCGGACACACCCGCATCTCGGCAGTGATCGCCAATTCAGCCCCACTCCAGCCGACCATGCTCGCCCGCTACCAGGAGGAGGGCGGCGAACCCCTCTCCGCCCCCAGCGGCGAGATCCTTGGCATTCCCGTGCATCGTTTCCCCCTGCTGGACCCCGAGGCCCCGATGGCGCGGCACCACCCGGACCTGCTGAACCAGGCCATCCGCGAGACCTTGACGAGGTTGTGATCCACTATTGGAAAGCTGGTCCCCAGCCGATACGAAAGGCAGGTGGATCCCGGGGCTTGTAAATTTTGGATCTCCCTGGGTTTTCGACAAGGATCAAGGTAGCCTTGTCCTAATAGGAGACAGGTCCTTGGGACTGAGCGGCGATCTGGCGACGATGGGCCTGGAAGACATCTTCCAGTGGCTCGCCGTGGGCAAGAAGATCGGCGTGCTTGAGCTGCGTGGGCCCCTGCACACCAAGCGCGTGGCCTTCCACGAAGGCCGCATCACCAGCATCTGGTCCTCGGATCCCCGCGAGTACCTGGGCCAGTACCTGCTTGCCTTCAACCGGATCACCGAAGATCAGCTCCGCGAGGCCCTGGCCACCCAGGAGGACGAGCAACAGCTCCTGGGCCGCATCCTCATCAACCGCCAGCTCGTCACCGAGGCCGAAATCCGGCGCATCGTGCAGATCAAGGTCGAAGAGAGCATCTACGACACCTTCCTGTGGAATGTCGGCAGTTTCGAATTCCACGACGGCGCCGGCTCCCACCAGAAGTCCATGCTGCTCAGCCTAGACGTCACTGGCATCGTGCTGGAGGGCGCCCGCCGCCTCGACGACTGGAAGCGCATCCGGAAGGTCATCAAGGGCGGCGACGCCGTGCTGGCGGCCATTTCCGAAGCCATTGCGGAACGCCTGCCCCTGACTCCTGAGGACGCCGACATCCTGGCGCGTCTCGACGGCCACAAGCACCTCGACCAGCTTGTGCTGGAGATGCGGATGCCCGAGTTCAAGATCAACAAGCTGCTCTTCGACCTCCACGAGAAGGGGCTTGTGCGCCTCATCAATGCCGGCGGCAATCTCGGCGATAATCCGGGTCTCCAGCTCCAGCGGGCCCGCGCCCTGATGGAGAAGCGGAAACTCCAGGAGGCTCAGGAGGAGCTGCGCTCCATCCTCAAGAATCAGCCCCGTCACTTGGACGCCGGCAAGATGATGGCCGTGGTCCAGGACCTGCTGGATGACAAGAAGCTGGATCAGGATCTGGTGCCGGAATTGGCGGTGAGCCTGGATGAGTTGATGACCACGGACCTCGGCCCCAACGAGGCCTTCCTGGCCAGCCGCGTGAATGGCCTGTGGGCCATCCGCGATATCCTCTCCATTGCTCCCTTTGAGCAGGATGAGTGCCTCGCCATCTTCTCCAAGCTCATCAAGCGTGGGATTCTCAAGGCCACGAAACCCGCCCAGGGGGGTGATCAGCCGAGTGCCTTGCGCTGATCCCTTCCGAACCCGGAGGCATCATGCGCATCGTCATCGCCCTGTTGTTGATCACCCTGCCCTTGGCCGCGGCGAAGAAACCCACGCCGGCCCAGCTCCAGGCCCAGATCAAGCAGCTTACGGAAGAGCGGGACGACCTCAAACAGCGGCTGGCAGCCACCGAGGATGCGCGGCAGGGACTGGCCGCGGCCCGGAAGGCCCGGGACCAGGCCCGGGCGGAGGCAGAGGCCGCCCGCAAGGAGGCGGACCAGGTCCGCGCCACCCTCCAGGAGAATCAAGGCGGTGGCGACGCGATCCTCAGGGAATTCAAAACTGCCAAACAGGAAGCCCTGGACGCCGAGGCCAAGGCCGCGAGGCTCAAAGCTGAGAACGAGGAACTTCGCGGGAAGGTGAACGCCACCCCGGCCCAGGGCGATCTGGTCGTCCTGGGCGAGGAGATCGAGCCGGCCCGGCCCCTCAACCTGAATCGCGCGGTACCGCGGTTCAAGTCCTCGGGGCTCTTCTCCGCCAGGCCCAAGGGCGTGGTCGTGGTGAACGTCCTGGTGAACGAAAAGGGTGAGGTGGTCGCCTCACGCTTGATCCAGGCCCTTCCCGGAGACAGCCCGGACGCGAAGGAGGCCAGCGAAGCCTGCGTGGAGGCCGCGAAGAAGGTCGTCTTCGACCCGGCCACGTCGAAGGACGGCAAGACCCGCTTCAAGGTCTGGCAGGGCGTCGGGTTCTATCTGGATTGAGGCCTCAGTCCTCGGTCCTCAGTCCTCGGTAAAAGACGGGCGAGGCTTCCCTGAGGGCTGAGGACTGCTCTCGGGCCTACTTTCGCTCGCCCCAGGGGCTGGGCTCGCCGATGCCCCAACGGGCTTCGTACCAGACCTTCTCCAGGCACAGGCCCCACGGCGGCGCGGTGATGCCGGCACGGGTCCGGTCCCGGGCCTCAAGCACGCTCCCCAGGGAATCCGGCCTCCGCTTGCCCCTCCCCACCTCCACCAGTGTGCCGGTCATGATGCGGACTTGGTGCATGAGGAAGCTGCTGCCCTCGAAGACGAGGTCCACACCACCGTCTCCAGGCACGATGCGAAGGCCATGAAGGGTCCGGACTGGCGTCTTCGCGGCACATTCAACACAGCGGAAGCTTGAGAAATCGTGGGTGCCCAGCAGGGGCGGCACCGCCTCCGCCATGGCCTCCAGGTTCAGCGGCGCGGCCTGGTGGAGGTGCCATCGGAAAGCCGCCCTGAGGGGGTCCTCCGCCGGGCCCAGGCCCAGCCGGTAGATGTAGCGCTTGGCCACCGCGTGCTGACGGGGGAAGAATCCCTCTGGTGCAGGTTGCGCTCCCATCACGCGGATGTCCTTCGGCAGATGCGCGTTCAGCGCCGCCAGCAGCCGATAGGGCTCCCAGGCGCGGGCCGTGTGGATCAGCACGCCTTGGGCACGGGCATGGACTCCGGCATCCGTGCGCCCGGTGCCCTGCGGCATGGGTGCTTCCGGATCGAAGGCCCGCAACGCCTTCCACAGCTCTCCCTGCCCACTCCTCAGGCTCGTCTGGATCTGCCAGCCGTAGAAGCCGGCCCCAGCGTAGGCCACGGTGAGGAAGTAGGAATGCGTCATGGGACCAATCATAGGCCGTTCACAGGCCGTGAACCGCCCCAGTGGGGGTTCCGCGAGCGAATGCCCCCTCAGGGTCCCGTTCTACGGGGATCTGCGACATACATGGGACTTACACATAAGCATTTTCGGCCATTGGAGTGTTCCATGGTCTCCTAGAAGGCCCAGGCAAGCCGATCCCCGCTTTTTTTTGAAAGAAAATCCTTGACCACACTATGTCTGCGGCGTAGCTTCTTGGCAGTTTAGGAAATACAGCATTCATCGGCCTTTCCGGGCCACTGATGTTCGAAAACTGAGCAGGCACGGTCGTCTCCCATCTGAGGCGATTTCGTTTTCTTCAACCCGGGGACACAGTTCCCCAAATTCGGAGGTTTCCATGAACAAGGCTGAACTGGTCAGCGCCGTCGCCGATAAGGCCGGCATCACCAAGGCCCAGGCCGCTGCGGCCCTGGACCAGGTTCTCGGTGGCATCGCCTCCGCCCTGCGCACTGGCGACAAGGTGACGCTCGTGGGCTTCGGCACGTTCTCCGTCGCCAACCGCGGCGCCCGCACCGGCCGCAACCCCCGCGACAACAAGCCCATCAAGATCGCTGCCAAGAAGGTCGCCAAGTTCAAGCCCGGCAAGAAGCTGGCTGACGAAGTCAACGGCAAGGGCGGCAAGAAGCGCAAGTAGGATTAGGCTGTCCGGTTTCGACCGGATGCCAGGATCGACAGGGCCTACATCGGTGGGCCCTGTTTCATGTCAAAGATCCTTTTTCACCTATTAGCAGGAGGTCCCCCACCAGAACTTGTGAGAGGCTCGACACTTCACTTTCCGGGGATCGACCTTCCGTAAACCCCGCCTTTCTTTGCGATGCAGGCAAGCGCCCGGAAGATCGCCTCATGCTCATCCTGTGTCATCCTGGGGCTTCGCCATGGATGCCACCCGCCTCAGCACCCCGCCGGTCGCCCTCTGCCTGGGCGGGATGGACCCGTCCGCAGGGGCGGGCCTTCTGCGCGATGCCCTCGCCCTGGCGGAATTGGGCTGCCAGCCCATGGCGGTGAGCTTGGCGGAGACCCTCCAGAACGGGCTGGCCTGCGCGCGGATCGAGGCTCCCAGCCTGGATCCGGTCCTGCGCCTCGAAACCCTCGCCCCCCATCTGGCTGGCCGCTGGGGCGTGAAGATCGGCCTCTGCGCGCTGGAGCCGGGCACCTTCCGGCGGCTTTGCGCCACCCTGCGCCACCTCGCGCCACCGGTCCGCATCTGGGATCCCATTCTCGCCCCCAGCGCCGGCGTGGGCCTGCATGATGGCGGGGACCTGCGCCGCATGGCCGCGGACCTGCTGCCCATGGGCGGGTGGGTGGTGAGCCCCAACCGCGGGGAGGCCGCCGCCTTCGCCGGACTGCCGCCGGAGACCATCCGAAGCGCCGCACCCGAAACCCTGGCCACCCCCTGGCTGGAGGCCGGAGCCGCCGCCGTGTGGCTCAAGGGTGGCCACGCTCCCGGCGATCTGGTGCAGGACCTGTGGATCACTGGGGAGGGCGTCGAAGCCCTCGATGCTGCGCCGCGCCTGCCGGGCCAGCGTCGGGGCACGGGTTGTTTCCTGTCGGCCTCCTGGCTGGGCCTGCGCCTGCGGGGCCTCGACGATCGCGCCGCGGCCCGGGAATCCGCCCGCCGCCTCCGCGCGCGCTGGGACCTGGCCTTCGCCCCCGGTGGCGCGGGCCGGCCCATGTTCGCACCGCTGCCGACAACGGTGGGACCTGACTCCAGGGAGGCCCAGTGATCGAGAATGAGGGCCGAGGATTCATCCTGCGCACGGCGACGGACGGTCCCTGGGCGGGCTGGGCGGGCTCGCGGTTCCTCGAAGAAGGCCTGGCCTCGGTCCATGCCGCGCCGGGCCGCGCCCTGGCCCGCCTCATGAATCTGGCTTCGCTTCTCCCGGGCGGCTTCGGACTGGTCTGGGATCATCCCCCGGCCTGGATGGAGGCCCTGCCCGCCGAATCCCGTCAGGGCTGGTGGGAGGCCATCTCAGCCATCCCGGGCCTGGCCCTGCACCTGGGGCCGGACGCGGCCACGCAACTCCCTGGAGGCGCATTCCGGGCCTGGCTCCACACCCCTGAGATGCCCGAGGGCCCCCTCGGTGAGGCCTGGCGCCAGGGCGTCCTCGGCTGGGTCCCCCGCACCGGGGCCGTTTGGCGTCTGCCGGACCTGGGTACTCCCGCGGCCGGTGACGAAGTGCCTCCCGGCTGGCTCTGGGGCGATGTCACGCTGCCCCTCGGGGCCCTTTCGACCCTGGCTTCGGGCGAAACCCTGATCGCGGCCATGTCCGAGGCCCAGGGGGCGGCGGAACGGGGTCTGGCTCAGCGCATGTCAGCCGGCGCCTGGGTGGACCTGCCCTTCCTGCGCCGCGCCGCGGGCTGGCGCCTGTCCCTGGTGGGCGGCATCGAATTCCAGCGGGCTGGAGGCGCCTGGCCCCTGGCCTTTGGCCAGCTGCGGGCCCTGAAGGCGCTGCTCCAGGAACGGCTGAGGACGCCCATCCACCTCGGGGCCTGCGGGGATCCCCGGGTCGCGGCCCTCCTCGGGCGCCAAGCCCTGCGGGAAGGCCTGCCCTGGCGGGCCAGCCTGCCCCTCCCTCCCGCGCCGGGCGCCTTCACACCTGGACTCGCTGCGGATCCCCGGGACCCCGCGCCCCTGGAGGCCCGCGCCCTTCAGCCCGCCGTCTGGCCCGACACTCTGGATCACCCGCCCACCGTCCTGCTGCGCGTGCCCGCCATCCCGCCCGAAGCCGGGGCCCAGGCGCTGCTAGCCCAGATCCAGCCATCCCCGGCCCTCCGCTGGCTGCCGCCGGACCTGCCGCCCCCCCCACCCTTCGATCCCGACCGGCCCTGGTCGGCCCCCGCAGCCTTCCCCTTCCCCACCGATCCAGGCAACGGCGTCCAACGCGGGCTCTTCGAGGACTTCGACTGATAAGGTAGCTTGGGAGTTTCCCATGTCAGCCGAACACCTCGAACAGCGCTCCCGGATCCGCATCGCCGTCCTGTCCATCACGGCGGGCATCGTCGTCCTCGGACTGAAGTACCTGTCCTACCTGCTTTCGGGCTCGGTGGCCCTGAAGTCCGACGCCATCGAAAGCGTGGTGAACGTGGTGGCCGCGGTGTTCGCCCTGGGCGCCGTGGTCTTCGCGGGCAAGCCCGCGGACAAGGACCATCCCTACGGCCATGGCAAGATCGAGCATTTCAGCGCGGCTTTCGAGGGCGGCCTCATCTCCCTGGCCGCCGCCTTCATCCTGTTCGAGGCCGCCAAGGGCCTGGTCCATGGCGTCGAGCTGAAGGACCTGGGCCGGGGCCTGCTGGTGAACCTGCTGGCCGGCTGCCTCAACGGCCTGCTGGGCTGGTTCCTTCTGACCCAGGGCCGCAAGACCCGCTCCCGGGCCCTGGAGGCCGATGGCCACCACATCCTCTCTGATTTCTGGACCACCATGGGCATCGTCGCGGGCCTGCTGGCCGTGAAGCTTACGGGCATCAAGTGGCTCGATCCCGTCATGGCCATGGTCGTGGGCCTGCTGCTGGCCCGCACGGGCTTCCGGCTGGTGAAGGAATCCTCCCAGGCCCTGCTGGACATGGAAGACCCCGGAGTGCTGGACAAGGTCCTGGCATCCATGAACCGCGTGCGCCCCTGGGACATCATCACCCTTCACGAGCTGCGCACCTTCCGTTCGGGCCGCTACACCCATGTGGACGTGCATATGGTGGTGCCCGAGTACTACCCCGTGCGCCAAGCCCACGACCTCTGCGAGGAGTTCGGAAAACGGACGCTGGAGGAGGCCGGCATCGAAGGCGAGGTGCACACTCACGTGGATCCCTGCGGCCGCCTCTACTGCGATCGCTGCCCCGCCGAAGCCTGCGCCATCCGCCAGGCGCCCAAGACCGCCGACACCACCTTCATCCTGGACGAAGCCACCGCCGTCGGGCCGGCCTGACCCCGGTAAGACTGAACCCACTACCCGCGAGGCTCCCATGACCCAGCCCCTGCTGATCGCCAAAGGCACATCCGAACTCGTCCTGCTGCCCCGCATGGCCAACCGCCACGGGCTGGTGGCGGGAGCCACGGGCACGGGCAAGACCGTGACACTGCGCACCATGGCCGAGCGGTTTTCCGCCATCGGCGTGCCGGTCTTCCTGGCGGACGTGAAGGGCGATCTGCCAGGCGTCTGCAAGCCCGGCGGCGACAATCCGAAAGTGACCGAGCGCGTCGGGCAACTGAAGCTCGAGGGCTTTGAGTACAAGGGCTATCCCGTGGCCTTCTGGGATCTCTACGGCCAGCAGGGCCACCCGGTCCGCACCACCATCAGCGACATGGGCCCCCTGCTCTTCTCGCGGCTGCTGAACCTCAACGACACCCAGGGCGGCGTGCTGAATCTGGTGTTCAAGATCGCCGACGACAACGGCCTGCTGCTGCTGGATCTCAAGGATCTGCGCAGCATGCTCCAGTTCGTGGGCGACCACGCCGCCGAATTCAAGACCCAGTACGGCAATGTCTCCGCCGCCAGCATCGGTGCCATTCAGCGCGGCCTGCTGGAGCTGGAGAGCCAGGGTGCCGAAGCCTTCTTCGGCGAACCCGCGCTCGACCTCGACGACCTCATGCAGACCGATGCCAAGGGTCGCGGCGTCATCAACATCCTGGCGGCGGACAAGCTCATCAATGCTCCCAAGCTCTACGCCACCTTCCTGCTCTGGCTACTGTCGGAGCTCTTCGAGCGGCTGCCCGAGGTGGGCGATCCCGAGAAGCCCAAGCTGGCCTTCTTCTTCGACGAAGCGCACCTGCTCTTCAACGACGCGCCGGACGCCCTGCTGGACAAGATCGAGCAGGTGGTGCGCCTGGTGCGCTCCAAGGGCGTGGGCGTCTATTTCGTGAGCCAGAACCCGCTCGACATCCCCGAGAAGGTGCTGGGCCAATTGGGCAACCGGGTGCAGCATGCCCTCCGCGCCTTCACCCCCCGCGACCAGAAGGCCGTGAAGGCCGCCGCCGAAACCTTCCGCGCCAACCCGGACCTCGACGTGGCCACGGCCATCACCGAGCTGGCCGTGGGTGAGGCTCTGGTGTCTCTTCTGGACGAGAAGGGCCGTCCCACCGTCGTGGAGCGCGCCTTCGTCTGCCCGCCCGAAAGCCAGCTATCGCCCATCACGCCTGAGGAGCGGCAGCAGGTCATCAAGACCTCTCTGCTGGCCGGCCACTACGAGCAGGCCGTGGATCGGGAGAGCGCCTTCGAGAAGCTGAAGGCCCGCGCCGATGCGGCCATGCAGCAGGAGGCTGCCCAGGCCCAGGCCAAGGAGGAGGCCAAGGCTTCGAAGGAACCCGCCCGTCGCAGCGACAGCATGGTCGAGGCCTTCGGCAAGAGCGTCATCCGTGCCGCCGGCAGCTCCATCGGCCGCCAGATCATCCGCGGCGTCATGGGGTCCATCTTCGGCGGCGGCGGACGGCGCTGACCATCAGAAATGCTGGTCACGGAAGACACGGAAGAAAGCCGGAAGACACAGAATAAAACGTAGGTCTCCGTTCCATGGGTGCGGGCCGCTCCCCCCCGGGGGTGGGCACGCGCGGCGAGTGCCAAGGCTCCTTCCGTGTCTTCCGTGGAATTCTGCGTCTTCCGTGACCAGCGCTTTTCGGGCTCAGGCCGCGCCCTGGTGCCTCAAGGCATCGATGGCGGCCATGAGGGCCTGGGGGTCGCTGGCGGCGTGGAGGTTCTGGCGGAAGCCGTGGCCGCCGGGCACGCCCTTGGTGAACCAGGCACCGATCTTCTTGATCTTGTGCAGGGCTTCGCGGGGTTCGAGCAAGTCCAGCAGGATCTGGAAGAGCCGCAGGGTGGCGTCGATGCGCATCTCCGTCGTCACCACGAACTCCGGTTCCAGGATCTGGCGGAAGAGGAAGGGGTTGTAGAGCGCCCCCCGGCCGATCATCACAGCCGCGCAGCCCGTCTCCTCCACCATGCGGAAGGCGTCCTCCCGCACATTCACGTCGCCGTTGCCGATGATGGGGTACGACGTGCCCGCCTCCACGGCCCGGGCGATGATGCTCCAGTCCGCGTGGCCTTCGTACTGCTGGGCGCGGGTGCGGGGGTGGATGGCCAGGGCCTGCACGCCCGCCGCCTCGAACATGCGCAGGAAGTCCAGGAACTCGCCGCGATCCTTCTGCGACGCGTCCCAGCCCGCCCGCATCTTCACCGTCACCGGCACCTTCACGGCCTTCACCATGGCCGTCACACAGCGCTCTGCCAGCCGGATGTCCCGCAGCAGCGCCGACCCCGCGCCGCCCTTCGTCACGTTGCTGGCCGGGCAGCCCATGTTCAGATCCACCATGTCCGCGCCCGCCGCCTCGCACAGCACGGCGCCCTCGGCCAGGGCCTCGGGCCGCCCGCCGGAGATCTGCATGGACAGCGGCCGCTCGCCCGTGGCCGCCATCATCTTCTCCGCCTTCACCGCATGCCGGATCAGCGCCTCGCTGCTGATCATCTCCGACACCACGAGCCCCACCCCGCCGACCTCCCGGATGAACTTCCGGAAGGGCTGGTCGGTGATCTCGTGCAAAGGCGCCATCACGAGGCGGTTGGGCACCTCGATGTCACGGATGTTGAAGGGGGCGTGGGGAAAGGTCACGGTTGGGCTTTCAAACGACCTTTCAGTGTAGCGGGGGCTCTGAATTCGGCCTGCGGCCAAATTCAGAGTAAGGGAGGCTGGCGCCTCCCATATGACCGATTGTTCTGTTGAAACGCGAAGCGTTTCCTACTCGGAATACGGCGCAGCCGGATTCCGAGCAAAGCCACTACCTCCGTGGCGGCGGCTCCTGTAGGTTCGCCAGGAACTCATCATTCGTCTTGGCCTTGCCGAGCCGGTCCACGAGCAGCTCCATGCTTTCGCTGGGGCCGCTGGCGCTGAGGATCTTGCGGAGGACCCAGATCTTGGCGAGCTTGGCGGCGTCGATGAGCAGGTCTTCCTTGCGGGTGCCGGACTTCTGGATGTCCATGGCCGGGAAGATGCGCTTGTCGCTGAGCTTGCGGTCCAGCACGATCTCGCTGTTGCCGGTGCCCTTGAACTCTTCGAAGATCACGTCGTCCATGCGGCTGCCGGTCTCGATGAGCGCCGTGGCGATGATCGTCAGCGAGCCGCCGGCCTCGATGTTGCGCGCCGCGCCGAAGAAGCGCTTGGGCCGCTGCAATGCGTTGCTGTCCACGCCGCCGGAGAGCACCTTGCCACTGGGGGGCACCACGGTGTTGTAGGCCCGGCCCAGGCGCGTGATGGAATCCAGCAGGATCACCACGTCCTTCTTGTGCTCCACCAGCCGCTTGGCCTTCTCGATGACCATCTCGGCCACCTGGACGTGGCGGGTGGCGGGCTCGTCGAAAGTGCTGGAGACCACCTCGCCCTTCACGCTGCGCTCCATGTCCGTCACTTCCTCCGGCCGCTCGTCGATGAGCAGCACGATGAGGAAGACTTCCGGATGGTTGGCGGTGATGGAATTGGCGATGTTCTGGAGCAGCACGGTCTTGCCCGTGCGGGGCGGAGCCACGATGAGGGCGCGCTGGCCCTTGCCCAGGGGCGTCATCAGGTCCATGACGCGGGTGCTCAGCTCCTGGGGATCGCGCTCCATGCGCAGGTGGTGCTTGGGGTAGAGGGGCACCAGATCATCGAAATGCACCCGATCCTTGGCGGTCATCGGAGGATCGAAGTTGACGGCGTCCACCCGCAGCATGGCGAAGAACTTCTCACCCTCCTTGGGGGCGCGGATCATGCCGGACAGCGTGTCGCCGGTGCGCAGGTTGAACTTGCGGATCTGACTGGGCGAAATGTAGATGTCCTCGGGTCCGGCAAGGTAGTTCTGGTCGGGGCTGCGCAGGAAGCCGAAACCCTCGGGCAGTACCTCCAGCACGCCCTCGGCGAAGAACTGGCCCTCGCGCTCGGCCTGGGCCTGGAGCACCCGGAACACCAGCTCCTGCTTGCGCATGGACAGCGGGCTCTCGACCTCCAGCTCTTTCGCCAGTTCGGCGAGCTTGCCGATGGAGAGCTCTTTAAGCTCTTGCAGGCTCAGGGCGACCGGGGACTGAGAAGGGGTGGCCATAGGTCACCTCGGGGGCAGGGCGAGTCGGAAGTGGCTCGGGGGAGGGTTTATGGTAGGCCAGATTCGTCTATCAGCCAAATCCGACGTCGTCTTTATCCATGAACCTCCGAACCTGGGCCGCGAAGCCCTTGGGGTTCTCCACGGGGTAGGCATGCCCGACTCCGGGGACCACTTCGAACCGGCTGGAGGGGATGCGCTGGGCCGTCTCCAGGCATTTCCAGGGGGGGGTCAGCAGATCCTCGGTGCCGGAAAGCACCAGCACCGGGTCCTGGATGAGGCTCAGCCGCTCCCGGATATCCCAGCCCAGGATCCCCCGAATCTGATGCAGGAGACCGTGGTATCCGCCACCACTGGTCGACCCAACGCCTCCGTATTCCGCACGGTGCGGGTGCCCCGCTCCGCGGAGTCCCCCGGACTCCGCTTCACGACCCGCATCCGCACGGACCTGGTGATACGCCCGCAAGACGCCGTGCCGGGCCTCCAGGAAGGCATCCCCCCACAGGAAGGGCGCCACGGCGTCGAACTGCATGAGCGGACCGCCCACCTCCAGGCAGCGGGCCCAATGTTCGGCCTTGAGGGCCATGGCGAAGTCGACGCGGGGCATGGCGCTGGTGAGGACGGCCCCCGCGAAGGCGCCGGGATGGGTGGTGAGCAGTTCCAGGCTCATGGCACTGCCGTTGGATAAGCCCAGCAGCCAGGGGCGGTCCACGCCCAGGGCGCCGAATAGCTCCCAGGCCTCCTGGGCCAGCAGAGCCGTGGGATAGGGGCCTTCCAGCGGCGCGTCGGATCTCCCCTGCCCCCGGCTGTCGAAAGTGAGGATGCGGTAGCGGCCGGCCAGGCCAGGCAGCACGCCGGTCCACATGGTGGTGTCCGACAGCAGGCCATTCAGCAACACCAGCCAGGGCCCCTCGGGACTCCCCTGGACGCGGTAGTGGAGCTTCAGGCCTGAGGGCAGTGTGGCGAAGGTGGGTTGGGGGCGCACGTCAGGCCCTCAGTTCGGAAGGCTGGTACTGGCGCTCGAAGCGCCAGGCGCCGTCCTCCCACCGGATAACCGTGCAGCTGGCCTTCTTCACCTCGATGCTGCGACCCGTGAGGTGGAAGACCAGCGCACCGAGGAAGGGCTGGTGGCTGACGAGGGTCAGCACGCCATCGGGCGCCCCGGCCGCGAGCCCCCGCAACCAGAGATCCACCTGTGCGACACGGCCACCGGGCATCAGCCCTAGGGAAGTTTCCATCGGGAAGGCACCCGCGGCCTCCTGGAGGCAGGTCATGGTTTCCACGGCACGTCGGTACGGGCTGCTGAAGCCCCGGGTGGGAACATGCCCGCGGGCCACCAGACCCTTCATGGCCGCGCGGGTCTTGGCCCAGCCCTCTTCGGTCAGGGCCCGATCCGCGTCGCGCTGGCCAGGCCGAGGATCTTCGGCAATGCCGTGGCGGATGAGGAGCAGGATCGTCATGCCGCGATTCTAGCCAAAGCAACCACGCACGCGGAGAATACAGAGAAAGCGGAGGATCGCAGAGGGAGGGAACGGAGCCGCCCCCTACTTCGCTTTTCTCCGCACCCTCTTCACGCCTCCGCATGCTCCGCGAGTGCTATTCAGGCTTTTCCCTTGGTTTCCAAGGCATTCCAAGAGATAATATCCGTTTGGGCCCCTCCCGGCTGGCGCTGTCCGCCTCTTCATCGCAGGGAAAGCCCCGGGAGATATCGTGAACGACCTGACTTTCGCAGCCCTCGGCTGCAGCGAAGCCCTGCTGGCCGCCCTGGCCAAGCGCGGCTTCGAGACCCCCATGCCCGTGCAGGCGCAGACCATCAAGCCGGGCCTCGAAGGCCGCGACCTGCTGGTGCAGAGCCGCACCGGATCCGGCAAGACTCTGGCCTATGGCCTGCCCCTGTTGCAGCGCCTGTCCGAGGATCGCCACACCCAGGCTCTGATCCTCCTACCCACGCGGGAGCTGGCCCAGCAGGTGGGCGCGGAGTTGCACACCCTCATGCCCAAGCTCCCCATCGCCAATCTTGTGGGTGGCGTGGCCTACCAGCCCCAGCTCAGGTCCTTGCAGATGGGCTCGCCCGTGGTCGTGGGCACGCCTGGCCGCGTCATGGATCACCTGAATCGCGGCACCCTCGACCTGAGCCACGTCACCATGATCGTCCTCGACGAGTGCGACGAGATGCTGAACATGGGCTTCCTCGAGGATGTGGAAACCATCCTCGCCAAAGTGCCCGCGGGCCCGCAGACCTTCCTGTTCTCGGCCACCTTGCCCGCCCCCATCGCGAAACTGGCCAAGCGGTTCCTCAAGGATCCGATCCAGATCCAGCTGGCCGAGGCCGGCGAACATGCCGTGCATGCCGACATCGCCCATACACCCGTGATCGTGCCCGACCACCAGCAGGTGCGCGCCCTCGTGAACCTGCTGCTGCTCGACCAGCCCAGCTCCGCCCTGATCTTCACCAAGACCAAGGCCCAGACCGAGGAGGTCGCGGAAGAGCTGACTGTTTCCGGCCTGCCTGCGGCCTTCCTGCACGGCGACCTGGCCCAGGCCACCCGCACCCGCATCCTGGGCCAGTTCAAGGATGGCAAGTTGCGCTACCTGGTGGCCACGGATGTGGCGGCCCGCGGCCTGGACATCGAAGGCCTCCCCCTGGTGGTTCATGTGGGCATTCCCACCCAGCTCGAGAACTACATCCATCGCAGCGGCCGCACGGGCCGCGCCGGGGCCAAGGGCACCAGCCTCGCCCTCGTGAGCTGGAAGGAAAGCCGCATCCTGCTGGCCTGGAGCCGCCGTGGCGGCCTCAAGCTGGACTGGCGCGCCGTGCCCACGCCCGCCGAGATCCGCGAGGCCCAGACCATCAAGCTCCTGGACGGCATCCAGGGCGCCGCCAGCGCCGCCCTGCTCGCCCAGGCGACCCAGATGCTGAAGGATGCCGACCCTGTGCGCCTCGTGGCGGGCCTCCTGGGCCTCGTCCAGGCTGAACAGTCCGCGGGTTTCGACCTGCCCAACGAACCCGAGCGCAAGGCCAAGCCCCGCTTCGACAGCCCCCGCGAACGCAAGGAAGGCGGCCCCCGCCCCCAGCGCTCCTACGCCGAACGCAACGCCACCCGCGGTGATTCGCCCCGGCCCAATTCCGCCTTCTCCAAAACCCGCCCCGACGGCAGTTTCAAGCCCCGGAGCGAGTTCGACGAGAAGCCCCGTCCCTATGTGAAGCCAAAACCCAGCGCCGCCGCAGCCCCCCGCAAGACCTGGGAGGATCGGCCTTCCACCAAGAAACCCGCGACAAAATTCGCCGATGACCGGCCCCCGAGGCCGTGGAAGAAAAAGTAGGGGGTGGTCTTCAGGTTTCAGTCTTCAGTCTTCAGGACGGCGCCCGGATGGGCGCCGTTTTACTGAAGACCCAGGACTAAAGACTGATCTACTCGTGGTGCGTGACCCCGCCTGATCAGTCCCCGTGACATCGAAGGGCCGCCGGACCTGATGATGGAGATCCTCAACCCCAGCACCGCCTCCAAAGATAGCCTTGGCTGTGAATCAACCTGTGCCGCAAGAGTAGAAGTCAAAATCGTACCGAGAAGGACGGACAGTACCCGCGAAATCAAATTCCTAACTCCTTCGCAAGGATTTTGACCCTGGCTTGGGCTTTAGCGAGTTGGGCCGCAGTCATTCTCCGAGCAAGCGAATCCCGCTCTTCTGCCCGGAACTCTGGAATGATCTTTTCTCGAGATGCGGCGAGATTCATCCAGGCGTGAGCTTCAATGAAATCCTGAGGCACTCCTGAACCGCGTCTATAAAGGCTACCGACCATAGCAAGGGAATGGGCATCACCCTTTTTCGCCGCTTTTCGGTACCAACTCATCGCTAGTTTTGGATCAGGTCTAATGCCGGAGCCAGAGTAGTCGGGGTCTCCGTTGTAGGCATTCCCCATCACCCCCATCGCCGGCACATAGCCATGAACGGCGGCTTTTTGGGTCCACACCATCGCGGCTTCCATGTCCTCAGGCTGATTCACTCCCGCGGCATATTCGAAACCAACAGAGAATTCGGCTTCTGCAAATCCCTGGTCCGCTGACTTTTTGATCCAGGACCAGCCCAGCTCTTTGTCCATCTGCACACCAGGGTAAAGGCCGGGGCTATTCGAAAGAACCGCACCGAGATAGTACTGAGCCTTTGCGTTGCCCTTCTCGGCCAAAGGGGTCAACAACTCGATCACCTTTAGGCCATCACGAGCTTCGTACGCAGCAAGGGCTTTCTTGAGAATGCTGCTATCAGATTCACCAGCAAAGATGCAGACTGGGATTAAAAACAGCACAGAACGCATTCGGACTCTCCATTGGTTGTAGCAATAGCACCAGTTGCTTAGGAGACGAGTGTGTGCGGCCTTTACCCCATAGTCTCACGCCAGAACAGCAGAACACCATGTTGCCCGGCATGCGGTTGCCACACTTGAAAGGCAATCACCCCATCTTTTCCTGTCTCCGAAACGGGCGCCGAATGGCGCCCGTTTCGGAGCAAGCGCAAGCGCCATCACCCATTCGGATCCGTCGCATTCAAATCCAGCGGCTTGGGCTCTTCCACCTGCTTGGGCTTACCCCAGATGCGATTCTCCACGGGCTGGACCGCGGCCTTGTCACGGGCCTCTTTCACCTTCTGGATGGCGTCGGCGTCGCTGCCGGATTTGGGCATGGTGCCCGGCTTGAAGGCCAGGTGGATGACCCGGTCGACGGTCGCGGAAGTGGCCAGCAGGCCCGTGTAGCGATCGATGTCCGCCCACTCCATGCCCGCGGGGGCCTGGAAGTCTTCCCGCTGGGTGGTGGGCAGGGCCACCTTCATGAAATCGATCCAGATGGGCAGCGCCACCTTGGCGCCGTCAGCGCCTTTGAAGATGGTCTTCTTCTCGTCGAGCCCCACCCACACGCCGCACACCACACGGGTGGAGAAGCCGATGAACCAGCCGTCCGTGTGGTCGTCCGTCGTCCCGGTCTTGCCGGCCACGGGCCAGCCCACCTCGTTGCTGCGGGCGCCGGTGCCGCTGGTGGCCACGCCCTGGAGGCACTGGATGAGCTGGTAGGTGCTCTGGGGGTCCAGCACCTGCTCCGTGGCCGCACCCGCGTGGCTTTCCAGGACGCGGCCATTGCGGTCCACCACCTTCTTGATGAAGAAAGGCGGGGGCGCCTGGAGGCCGCCATTGGCGATGGTGGCGTAGCCGCGGACCATCTCCTTCAGGGTGAGGTCCGCGGAGCCGAGGGCCATGCTGGGGTACGGTGGAATGCTGCCCGTGATGCCGCACTTGCGGGCAAAGTCGATGACGTTCATGACGCCCGTCTCATCCAGCGTGCGCACCGCGGGCACATTGCGGGAATCGCGCAGGGCCTCCCAGATGGGGATGGGGCCCCAGAAATCGCGCTCGTAGTTTTTCGGCTCGTAGGGCTTCACGTCACTGCGCAGCGGTTTGTATTCCGAGGTGCCGTCCGGGTGCGTGATGGTGAGGAAATCCACGGTGTCGAGGAACCGCGTCGGCACGTCTTGGACCATGGTGGCCGGAGTCTTCCCTGCGGTGAAGGCGGCGCCATAGACGAAGGCCTTCATGGTGGAGCCCACCTGGCGCAGGGCCTGGGTGGTCCGGTTGAACTTGGAGCGGTTGAAGTCGTAGCCACCCACCATGGCGCGGATCTCGCCAGTCTTGGGGTCCACCGCCATCAGGGCGCCTTCCACGGAAGGATCCTGATCCAGTTCCAGGGTCTTGGGTGTGCCATCGTCCGCTGTCTTCACGGTGAAGAGGGGCGCCGCCCCCCGAGGCAACAGTTTCCGGATGTCCTTGCCCGCCCATGCGAAGGCGCTCTCCGGGACGTCCAACTGCACCTTGCCGATCCGCACCAGGGCCTTGCCCCCATTCCAACCGAGGATGACGCCACGGATGCTGTCGCCAGCCTCGAAGTAACGTTTCCATCCGTCCAGCTGGGTGGTCTCGGGGTCGGTTACAAACTGCACGGCCTCCTTGCGGAAGCCCCTGCGCCGGTCCACGACCTTCAGCCCGGCCCGCACGGCTTCATTGGCGGCTTCCTGCCAGTAGCTATCCACGGTGGTCGTCACTTCCAGGCCGCCGTTCAGCACCTGCTCCCGGCCGTACTTCTCGTAGAGGTACTTGCGGACCTCCTCCACCACATAGGGAGCCACGGCCTCTTCGCGGGCATTCTCGCGGGCCAGCCGGATGGGCTTCTCGATGAGCAGGTTGGCTTCCTGGGCCTTGAGATACTCCTCCTTCACCATGCGGACCAGCACGTGATTGCGCCGGGACTTGGCCGCGGCGCGGGCCTTGGGGTCCGGGTTGTAGGGGTTGTACCAGTTCGGATTCTGGACCAGCCCCGCCAGCAGAGCGCACTCCTCGACGTTGAGCTGGGGCGCGCTTTTACCGAAGTAGAACTCCGCCGCCGCCTCGATGCCATAGCGCCCGCCGCCGAAGTACACCTCGTTGGCGTACATCTCCATGATCTGCTTCTTGGAGTAGGCCTTCTCCAGCTTGCGGGCGAGGATGATCTCCTTCAGCTTGCGGTCCAGGCGTTTCTGCCGCTTGGCCGTCACGGTGCGGATGAGCTGCATGGTGAGGGTTGACGCGCCTTCCCGCCTCCGGCCGTAGCTGGTGACGAAGTTCCAGCCGGATCGCATGAGCCCCCGGGCCGACACGCCGCTGTGCCCCCAGAAATCCGAGTCCTCCGTGGCGACCAGCGCGTTGACGAAGGCCTTGGGGATATCACCGTAGGGGATCACGACGCGGTGTTCCTCCGCGAAGATGCCGATGACATTGCCTTCGTGGTCCAGCACCTTGGTGATGGTCTTCGGCACGCGGATCGCGAACATCGTCAGGAAGCTGTCGGCGTCCCGGGACATGATCGACCAGGACACCGCCAGGGTCGCCGCCCCCAGCACGGCGAGGGCCAGGAAGGCCCACAGCGCTCGACCGAGCCACCGGCGGGAAGGGGTGGGAGAGGATACCTGGGTGGGAGCCATGTTCCAGGATAGCGTTAGAGTGATCCCATGCCCCAACGACTGATCCTCGTGGCCAAGGTCAAATCCCCGCATTTGGGTTCCACCCTGCGCGAGGCGCTGCCGCCCTTCCTCAAGGGTGGCTGGATCGTGACGGGCGAGCCGGAAATGGTGGAGGCCTGGGCGCAGGCCGGCCTGGACCCCGCCCGCCTGGTCGTGGACGCGGAGCTGGGCGCCTTGGCGCCGCCCGCGGACCTCTGCCTGGTGCTGGGGGGCGATGGCACCCTGCTCCAGGCGGCCCGACGGGTGGGACAGCGGGGCACGCCGATCCTGGGCATCAACCTCGGCTCCCTGGGCTTCCTCACCGCCCATCCGGTTTCCGAAGCGGCCGCCACCGTGCAGGCCTTCCTGGCGGGGGCCCTCGTTTCGGACCAGCGCCCCATGCTGGACGTGGAACTTCGGCGCGGTGACCGCCTGCTGGCGCGCCAGTCGGTGCTGAACGACGCCGTGGTGGCCAAGGGCGCCCTGGCCCGCATCATGGACATGCACCTGCGGGTGGGCCACCAGGACGCGGGGCCCATCAAGGCCGATGGCCTCATCGTGGCCACGCCCACGGGGTCCACGGCCTACGCGCTGTCCGCGGGCGGGCCCATCCTGCATCCCAGCCTAGAGGCCTTCGTCATCGCCCCCATCTGCCCGCACACGTTGACGCTGCGACCCTCCGTGGTGCCCGCGTCCCTGCCCATCACCATCACCCTGGAGGAGGCGGAAGACGCCCACCTTACTTTGGACGGCCAGGTGGGCCACCAGCTGCTTCGCGGCGACGAGGTGCGCCTGCGCCAGGCCGAGGCGCGGATCACCCTGCTCCAGCGGCCCGGCCTCGACTTCTTCGCCCTGCTCCAGCAGAAGCTGCACTGGGGGGATCGGTGAGTTCAGTCTTCGGTCCTCGGTCCTCAGTCCTCAGTCCTCAGTCTGGGATTCGGAGGCGCCGCAGGGCGGCGCACCAATGGTTTCAGTTTGGCGCCGACCCACATGCGCGGCCCAAAGGAGAAAGGAAGCTGGCCCGCAGGGCCGCTCAAATTCCAGACTGAGGACTGAGGACTGAGGACTTCACCGGTCTGTCCCCCACAGACCGCCCTGCCCCCGCGCCATTCCCGACCATCTGGTCGGTGGTGGTCTGCGTGTTTCTAGGCTTGTGACCGTGCGCACATGGGGCGGGCCTGACACTTCCCCCTAGTAGGACCTGCGTCCCTGCATGGAGTTTCCATGGCCCTCAAAGAACGACCCAAACCCTTTCTGCTGCCTGAGTACTGCAAGGGCTGTGGCCGGTGTCTCGACGCCTGCGCCAAGGACTGCATCACCCTCAGCGACCAGATCAATCCCCTGACGGGCCTGGTGCCCGTGGATCTTGATCTCACCAACTGCAACGCCTGCGGCCTGTGCATGGACGCCTGCCCCGAGCCCTACGGCCTGCGGCCCGCCCACGAAGGCGAGATCCAGGACTTCGAACTGGAGGATCCGGCCAAGATCTTCGGCGTGAAGCCCAGCGACGCCCCGGAACCAGTGGACATCCCCAACGAAACCCTGCCCCTGCCCCGCACCGAGCCCCTGGTCATCAAGGGCACCTACGCCTCGGCCTTGGGCGCCCTGCTCGCCGGCTGCCGCCACGTCTACGGCTACCCCATCACGCCTTCCACCGAGGGCGCCGAGCTGATGGCCAAGTTCCTGCCCAAGCTCGATGGCACCTTCATCCAGGCCGTCAGCGAAGTGGCCACCGTGAACATGATGTACGGCACCGCCGGCGCCGGTCTGCCCACCATGACCTTCACTTCGTCGCCCGGCTTCAGCCTCATGTTGGAGGGCGTCTCCTACATGATCGGCGCGGAGCTGCCGGGCGTCTTCGTGAACGTCATGCGCGGTGGCCCAGGCCTCGGCAACATCGCCCCTGAGCAGTCCGACATCAAGCTGGCCTGCCATGGCCTTGGCCACGGCAATACCCAGGCCATCGTGCTGGCCCCCTCCACACCTCAGGAGATGCTCGACCTCACCATGCTGGCCTTCGAGCTCACCTTCAAATACCGCAATCCCGTGGTCCTCCTCGGCGATGGCTACCTGGGCCAGATGACTGGCAAGGTGCAGCTGCCCGATACCATGATCAAGCCCGGCATTCCGAAGTGGGCGGTCTACGGTGATGCCATGCATCGCAGGAACGTCATCACCTCGATCTTCCTCACGGAGAGCGACCTCGAGGCCCATAACGTGCACCTGAACGCCAAGTACGACGCCATGAAGGTCGAGGCTCGTGCCGAAACCTACCTCTGCGACGACGCAGAGGTGGTGCTCATCGCCTGCAACACCCCGGCCCGCACGGCCAAGGGCGCCGTGCAGGAACTTCGGAACCAGGGCATCAAGGCCGGCTTGTTCCGGCCCATCACCCTGTGGCCCTTCCCCGTCGAGGAGCTGAAGGCCGCCATCCACGGCGCCGACCGCCTGGTGGTGGTGGAAGCCAGCGCCGGGCAGTTGGAGGATGAGGTGCGCCTCGCCCTCAGCAAGGCCGGTGTCCGCCAGTTCCCCGAGATCGAAAACGTACGCCGCATGGGTGGTGTCCTGCCCCAGCAGAGCGAAATCATGACCCGGGTCCTGGGCCGGAAGGAGGTGCTCGCATGAGCAAGGCCAGCGTCTTCTACGACAAGTTCGAGCGCCATTCCCACGGCGAGGGCCTCAAGGGCCACGCCACCCACTACTGCCCCGGCTGCGGCCACGGATTGGCCCACAAGTACCTGGCCGACGCCATCGACGAACTGGGCATCCAGGACCGCACGGTGGCCATCAGCCCCGTGGGCTGCTCCGTGTTCCTCTACTACTACTTCGATGTGGGCAACAGCCAAGCCGCCCACGGCCGCGCCCCCGTGGTGGCCCTGGGCCACAAGTTCGCCAACCCCGAGAGCGTGGTCATCAGCTACCAGGGCGACGGCGACCTGGCCTCCATCGGCCTCGCGGAAACCGTGGCGACGGCTCAGCTGGGCGCCCCCATCACCGTCATCTTCATCAACAACGCCATCTACGGCATGACCGGCGGCCAGATGGCCCCGACCACGCTGATGGGCCAGACCAGCACCACCAGCCCCGCGGGCCGGAACGAGTACAACGGCCAGCCCATGAAGATGGCCGAGCTCATCGCCGGACTCGATGGGCCGGTCTACGTCGAGCGCGTGGCTCTCTACGACGCCAAGCAGCGCATCAAGGCCAAGAAGGCCATCCAGAAGGCCATCAAGCTCCAGGTGGAAGGCCGCGGCTACTCGTTCATCGAAGTGCTGGCCGAGTGCCCCACGCACCTGAAGATGAATCCCGAGGAAACCGAGAAGTGGGTCAAGGAGTGCATGGAGCCCGTCTACCCGCTGGGCGTGAAGAAGGACATCACCGTCGATCCCTGGTTCAAGCGGAACGCGCCCTGCTTCAAGGGCGAGAAGATCCTCAGTCTGGCCGGCGCCACCTCCGAGCATCCCGAGCGCTTCTGCAAGGGCTTCCCCACGCATCTGGCCCTGCACGACATCTCGCTGAAGCTCGCCGGCTCCGGTGGTGATGGCGCCCAGACCGCGGCCATGCTCATCGCCCGCGCCGCCATCAGCGAAGGCTTCGACGCCACGCACATCCCCAGCTACGGCCCCGAAAGCCGCGGCGGCACGTCCTACGCCGATGTCCATGTGGCCGAGGACGAGGTGCTGAACCCCGGCTCCCCCGACCCACAGGTGCTCATCGCCTTCAACGCCCCCAGCCTGGCCAAGTTCGGCCCCACGGTCCGCAAAGGCGGCTTCGTCATCTACGACAGCTCCGTCGTCACCGAAGCCCCGAAACTGGATCCCAGCATCAAGATGTTCCCCGTGCCCTTCACGGGTATTGCCACCGATCTGGGCAAGGCAGTCGTGAAGAACATCGTGGCCTTGGGCGCCCTCCAGGCCGCCACGAACATCTTCCCCAAGGACACCATGCTCACAGCCATCCGCGTGGCCCTGAAGGACAAGTGCGCCCTGATCCCCCTCAACGAAGAAGCTTTCGCCTGGGGTATCAAGTCCGTGGAAGCGCTCGCCAAGTAGTTCGGCATCTCCCTCAGGAGGCAGCCATGACGGACACCGCCATCCAGACCACCCTCAGCGCCGAGGAATGGAAGCTCGTCATGGCCCTCCGGGAGATCCCGGACAGCCCGCTCCGCACAAAGGTCTCCGGCCTCATGGGCGAACTGGTGCGCTTCATCCAGCAGCCCCGCTGCCTGGGCATGCAGAGCGACGGTTTCCCCTGCGGCAGCCCCCACACCAGCTGCGAGGAATGCCAGCACATGCTGACCGTCCTCGATGACCTCGCGGCGCGGGTGCCCGTTCAGGACTGAGGTCCTCCATCAGCACCTGACAGCATCCGCGAAGGGCGAGAGAACAAGAGGCTCCTGCCCCACCGGCCGTGCCGGGCCGGAAAAGCCACTGTGCTGAGTGCGAGTCCGGACCACAGAAGGTGCGACGAATCTCGGGTCAATTCGTTGCGGGACCAGCTAGGTGAGCGACGAAGGCATCGCTATTGCCAATGAAACAGGATGTTCCCTGCAACGCCGGATAGGATTTCTCCGCCCGGATGATGTCTGGCGCATTCTCGAAAAATTCTCCGTCCAGTACCAGGCCAGGCTCCCATTCGAACGCCTCCGTCTGGATGTCACGATGGAGGGCCTTGGAGGCGAGCTCTCTGAGACTCGGGATGTCGCTGTGCTCGCGCTTCGCCACAGTGCCATAGGCAAGGAATTTGGCCGCGTCGCCCCGTTGGTTCATCTGGTGTCCGCCCCCCACGCGCGCGTACTTGTGCGAGATCAGAAACACTTTCACCTTTTCACCGGCCACCACGATGGCCAGATCCGCATCTTTCGAAAAAGGATCGGCCGCTTTCTGGTTCACGCCTACCTCCCCCGCGGGTGAGAACCGGAGGCTCAGCTTTGTATCCGCATGAGCCAGGACGAGGACCGGAACCATGGCCCGCTCGGCGATGAAAGCACCGGCGATGGGCTCGTACAGACCTTGCTTGGTCGCGTTCTTCTGGACGAGGCTCGCGAGATTCGCGCTCGCACGGGCCTCAGTCAGGAAATCGAGCAGGCTCAGATTCCGGTCACTGGCAATGCTGCTGATCTTGTCGAGGAGGCTGCCCGGCTCCTTGGCAACACAGGCTCCGGCGACCTTTCCAAGCGTCGGAGCAAGCTCAGTCTTGCCTCCCAATCCACCCTTTTTCTCCAGTCCCTGGCTCAACTTCTCAAGCGCGGGCCCTCCTTGGGCCAGGGTCCACAGGGCCAAGTCATCGATGGTGATGTCTTCGAGGGCGGACTGGACTTCCAGGAGTCCTTCCGCCCAGCTGTCGCGCAACAAGTCACCCCAGAGATCGGCCATGGCCGCCCCGGGGTTTCTGCGGATGAAATCTTTGGCGTCCTCAAGCTTCATGGTTCGACCTCGTTCAGCTGTGGCATCCACGGTACTCATTCCACCAGGAGCCGCCTAGGCGAACACCTCGCGATACTCGCCCGGCGACCCTCGTGCGACCAAGTGGGGGTGTTAGGCGCTCTTACAGCCCGCCCCGCAGGTTGGCGAAGGTTCGTAATCCATCCTCGACCGGTTTCAGCAAAGCCACGAGGCGCCCATCATGCATGGCCCGCAGCGGCGCGCCGGGATCGGGGAAGCCTTCGGGCATGGCCCAGGTGGCAGGCTGGGCTTCGCCTGTGGGGATGGCGCGGCCGTGGGACAGGTGCTCGGCTTCATCGTCGGTCAACAGGCGCGACGGGCACCAGGGCAGCAGGTCGGCGCCGGTCAGCAGGCGCTCCTGCCCTTCGCCTGGATCAGCCCATGGCCCGATTGCCGTGCGGCAGAGGGCTGTGAGGTGGGCACCGCAACCCAGGACGCGGCCCAAGTCCCGGGCCAGGCTGCGCACGTAGAAGCCGCCCCGGCAGGTGAGTTCCAGGGTGCTGCGTTGAGGTTGGCCCTGGGTCAGGTCGTGAGCGATCCAGCGGGCGGAGAGCAGGAAGACGAGGCAGGGCTTCATCACGACTTCCTCGCCGCGGTGGGCCTTCTTGTAGGCCGCCTCGCCGTCGATCTTCTTGGCACTGGTGGCGGGCGGCACCTGGTCCGTCCAGCCCAGGAAGGGCGCCAGGGCGGCATCCAGAGCTTCCAGAGTCAGATGGGTGGCGACAGTTTCCGACACCGCCTTCCCATGCAGGTCGCAGGTATCGGTTTCGACGCCCCAAGCCACCTCAGCCACGTAGGTCTTCGGCAGCGGATGCATCAGCTCCATCAGCCGCGTGGCCTGGCCCGCCAGCACCAGCAGCAGGCCGTCCGCGAAGGGATCCAGCGTACCGCCGTGCCCCAGGGCCAATTTCTTCTGCCCCGCCTCGAAGGCCCGCTGCTTGAAGCCCCGGATCACGTCAAAGCTGCTCTGCCCCACGGCCTTGTGGACGAGGTGGATGCCGGATGCAAGTTGTTCCTGGGCCGCCATCAGGCTCCCGCTCCAGGAAGGGCATCTGGATAGGGGCCAAGATAGCGTTCGCCGTTGAAGTGGATCAAATGCTCAGGATCATCGGCGATACACACCTCACTCTCCCAGGCGATCTGCGAAAGGAATCCTTGCATCGCCTTCCGGGTCTCGAAGCAGGTCACGAAAACGAGGCCCGCAGTGCAGCCGGCAAAGAGTCCCTTCAATTCCTTGCGTCGCTTCCCATCCACAGGACCTGCGCTGGTGACGGCCTCAATGAGGAGCAGCCAGTTCCGCCGTTGGTCGTAGACCATCACATCGGGAATTTTGGCCGCGGCTGCAAGCCTTACGCTCAGCTCTTTCAATCGGGCCGTCCCCAGATGGGCGAACTTGTTTTCAGCGTCGCCGAGATAGAGCACTTCTCCACCAGGGGCGAATCGGGGGCAGAACTCATGGACGATATTCCGAATCAAGGGATTCTGCCCCCCCGGTGAGATCTCAACCTTTTCACCTCCAGGCAGCGTCACGGGAATCCGGACCAGAGACCTGCCACGTTGCAATTCTTTGAGGATGCCCGCCCTTCCCTTCAAATACTCCGTCAGCAGCAACGGCCAATCCTTGGTCCCGTAAGCACGCAGAAGTACCAACGCGCTCGGCTCGATCTGGTAGACGGTCTTGCCGCTGTTCACCGGACGGTCAGGCTGGTCGGGATTCCTCAAAAGAAGTCCGTATTCGACGAAATGTTTCACAGCCTCATCACGCACCGTTTCGCGTGTGTTCGGCGCATACCGGACATTGTGCTTTCCCGCGATGAATCCAATGATCGGCGTGATTCCCATGAGTGGAGATTCAGTCTGGCTCCACTTGGACCGCGGCCCCAGACCAGCAAGGGCCAGCAGTGTGTAGCCAGCGACTTCATTCCTCTGGCGAACTGGGAACTCCAGCGCCTCCAGAATCTCCATGGCCTCTCGAAGCCGGGATCCGCCCCGCGCCTGGGTCTTCTCAGCCATGGATGTGCCTTTCTAGTAGTGCGTCGATTTCGGTCTGGTCGAGATCAAGCCGATCCATGTCCCGTCCAATCGCGCTCAGCATGCGCCGGTCCGGGTAGTGGAGTTTCCTGAGGTCGGTAGCGTTCACCTGGGTCAACCCGCTGAAACTCCTGAAATAGTCATCTACGAGGGTGCCATTGAGGTAGGCGAACAAACCCGCCGCCAGATCTCGATCCAGGCCATGCCCCCCGGCATGAAAGTAGTTCAGGTGGTTCTCGAACCCGACCAACTCGCTCGGAACATCTGAGGAGTCGAAGATGGATGCGACCAGACGCCTCTTTTCTTCTTTGGACGTGAACCGCTTCGTCAGGACATACCTGCCAGCCGGAATCAGCCATTTCCGGGTTTCATCATTCACCAAAATCGCATTCGGTTTCTTGCCGCCGACCCTCGGCCAGTGGACGGTCCCACCGTTGAAATGACTGGGGTAGACAAGAGGGGCCGCCCCAGCCTCCGGATCCTTCCTGAGGGACTCCCGGAGTCTAAAGTCCACAACCCGCCCCGTGGATACTGCGAGGCCAAGCTGATCCAGGGTGGCCGGAAGGGAAGAGACCTGGAGCTTGGCGATGATGTGCTGGTTCCCAGATGGAATGTGTATGAAGCGATGCGAGTCACCAGGGTGCACGATCTCAGTAAAGGGGACGTCGACATGAACCATGGATGACCCATCAACACCAGAACTCGACGTGATGCGGAGGGTACTGCTTTGTGGGCGGCCCTTAAGGGCATGGAAGATGATTGTTTCCTGAAGGACCCGGTCTTCTTTGAATGTTTCGCTCCTGGAGTCGAATACGTGAAGCCGCATGAGCGCCATGGTTTCGAGGAATTGCTGGCGGAATGGCTGGAAGTACGGTCCATTGCAAAAACTTCTGGGCGTGATGGCCACCAATTGCCCCCCGGGAACAAGCCGCTTTGTGATGAGAGCGAGAAATCCCGTGTAGAGATTGCTGGTTTCAATGCCAAGGGCTCGCAGATCGCTCCTTTCCTTTGAACTGGTGGCGATCTTCCGGTAGGGAGGATTGACGATGGCCGCATGGAACCGTGGGGAACCCTCAGCGAAAAATCCGCCGTCGAGAATCTCCCGTGAATGCTCAATGAAGTCCCGGCCGATCACCTCGGATGTGAAGGCGATTCCAGCCCTACCGCATGATTCTTTGCAATGCTCCAGTGTTTCCTGAAGTGCCGGCAGGATAGCGGGATCCACTTCGTAGACCACCAATGACAAGACCCGCACCTGATGATGATTGCGGCAGATTTCACGGACCACTGCAAGGCTGAGCGCCCCTTCACCTGCTCCCGCATCGAGAAGCCGCACATCTTCGGGTAATGGGTTGAAAAGGGAGGCCATGAACTCAGCGGTGGCGGCAGGCGTGAAAAACTGCCCCAGCAGGCTCCGATGATCGCGTTCCTTGCCGGAGCCCGTCCTCATCCAACTTCCCCCAGCTAGATTATGGATGTTTCAGTTTCCCTCTCCAGATTCCGCCAAGGAATCTGGAGGTCGCTCCGCCCGCTCTTTCTCGATCTCCGCCAGCAGGGTCTCCATGTGGTTGCCCGCGTTCAGGGTGCTGTCCGGGAAGAAACGTAGCTCGGGCACCCGCTTCATCTTGAGACGGGTGGCGAGCTGGGTGCGCAGGAAGCCCGCGGCGCGCCCCAGGGCTTTCCGGGTGAGTCCATCCTGAGCCTCCTGGTCGCCGCCATTGGCAGGCAACACCGTGAAATACACCCTGGCCACGCTGCGGTCCGGCGAAAGGCGGACTGCGGTGAGCGTCAAGAAACCCAGCTCTGGATCCCGAAGCTCGCGCTGTACGAGCGTGGAAAGGAGGAAGTGGACCTGGTCTTCGAGGCGTTCGGGGCGTTGCATGGTTTTCCTTTGCGATCCCCATTGTATCCGACCCCACTTTTTCTCCTTCTCCAGCCACGCCAGCCTCTCCCGATTGGATACTCTGGGCTTTTCAAGGGGCGCCGCCTTGCCTGACTGGTTCGAAGCGTGGTTTGACGAGGACTACGCCCTGCTCTATGCCCACCGGAACGCGGAGGAGGCCCGGCTGGCCGTGGGCCGGACCTTGCGCGCCGCCCCCGAGCTGGGCGAAGGGCCCGTGCTGGACCTGGGCTGTGGCGCCGGACGGCACCTGGAGATTCTGCGGCGGGCCAACCCCCAAGCCTTCGGCATGGACCTCTCCCGCGCCCTGCTCCACCTGGCTCCCACGGGGCTGCGGCCCTGGCTGCTGCGTGGCGATATGCGAAGCCTGCCCGTGAAGGAGGGGACGCTTTCCGGCGTGTGCCTCTGGTTCACGCCCTTCGGCTACTTCTCGGATGAACAGAACTGGGCGCTGATGCTGGACCTTGGGCGCCTGCTCCGCCCCGGCGGCGTGCTGGTGATGGATTACCTCAATGCCGGCCAGGTGATGCGGACTCTGGTGCCCGAGGATACGGTGGAACGGGCCGGCATACGGGTCCTGAGCCACCGGGCCCTGGAAGGTGATCGCCTTGTGAAACGCATGACGCTCACGCACCTTGACACCGGAGAAACGCGCAAAGCCCTGGAGAGCGTGCGCCTCTACCACCCCACAGCCCTCCAGGAGATGGCCGCCTGTGCCGGCCTGCGCCTCCGGAGCGTCATGGGCACCTACGCAGGCGAGGCCTTCAACGACGACAGCCCGAGGTGGATCGGCCTTTTCGAGAAAGCGGCCGGGCCGCTGCCAGCCTCCATCGGCTGATAGCCCACCACGTCCTCTTCCGTCAGAATGGATCATTCCAAGTGCAAGGAGCAGCCATGGGTTTCCAGTCGGTGCGGGATCTCAACGTCAAGGGCCACCGGGTCTTCCTCCGGGCGGATCTGAACGTGCCCCTGAAGGAGGGCCGCATCTCGGATGCCACGCGGATCCGGGAGACCCTGCCCACGCTGAAGTGCCTGCTGGATGGCGGCGCCTCCGTGGTGCTGGCCTCGCACTTGGGACGGCCCGAGGGGAAGGGTTTCGAGGCCGCCTTCAGCGCGGCGCCCGTGGCCACCTGGCTGAAGGAGCAGGGCTTCGACTGCCGCCTGGCCAGCTACGTGAACGGCGCGGCCGTGGAGGCCGAGGCCGCGGCCCTGAAGCCTGGCCAGATCCTGCTGCTGGAGAACCTGCGCTTCGAGAAGGGTGAAACGAAAAACAATGAAGGCTTCGCCACCAGCCTGGCAAAGCTGGCCGACACCTACGTGAACGACGCCTTCGGCGCGGCGCACCGGGCCCACGCCTCCGTCAGCGGCATGGTCGCGCACTTCCCCAAAGACCGCGTGGCCGCGGGCTTCCTCATGGAGAAGGAGCTGAAGGCCCTGGGCAAGGTGACGGAGAACCCGGAAAAACCGCTGGTGGTGATCTTCGGCGGCGCCAAGGTGAGCGACAAGATCGAGCTCATCCAGAATTTCCTCGGCAAGGCCGACGCCATCCTCATCGGCGGCGCCATGAGCTACACCTTTCTCAAGGCGCAGGGCTTCGAGATCGGCAAGAGCCTCTGCGAGGAAGACAAGCTGGACCTGGCGCTGGACCTGCTGAAGCAGGCGGTCGCCAAGGGCACCCGCCTGCTGCTGCCCCTCGACCATGTGGCCGCCGACCAGTTCAAGGAAGATGCGAACTGCGCCATCACCGTGGACCAGAACATCCCCGCTGACCGCATGGCCCTGGACATCGGCCCAGAGACGGTTGCCGCGTATGCCGCGGAAATCCGCGGGGCCAAGACCCTGCTCTGGAACGGCCCCATGGGCGTCTTCGAGATGCCCTCTTACGCCGCCGGAACCCTGACCATGGCCGAGGAACTGGCCGAGGCCGCGGACCGGGGCGCCTTCGTGCTGGTGGGCGGTGGCGACAGCGTGGCCGCCGTGAACAAGGCCGGCGTGGCCTCCCGCATGAGCCATGTCTCCACTGGCGGTGGCGCCAGCCTGGAATTCCTCAGCGGTCTCGAACTTCCGGGTGTGGCCGCCCTTTCCCGCTAGACTTCTCCAGGATTCCCATTCCCATCAACCGAGGGCCCGACATATGCGTTTCATTGTCGCCAACTGGAAGATGAATTTCCTGTCCGACGAGGCTCACGCTTTTTGCGAGACCTTCCTTGCGGGCTACGCTCCGTCCCCCTCTGTGACGGCCGCCATCGCCCCCCCCTTCCACCTCATCCGCCCGGTGGCCGACAGTGTCCGGAGCCGGCAGGTGCGGGTATTCGGACAAAACGGCCATGCGGAACCGAAGGGGGCCTATACGGGCGAGATCTCCATGGCTCAGCTCCAGGATGCCGGCTGTTCCGGTGTGATCCTCGGCCACAGCGAACGCCGCCAGCTCTTCGGTGAGACGGACGAGGCGCTGGTGGCCAAGGTGAAGGCCGCCCACGATTGGAACCTGCTCCCCCTGCTTTGCGTGGGCGAGACCCTTGAGGAGCGGCAGCAGGGCCGGACTCTGGAGATCCTCGACCGGCAGCTCTCCATCCTGGCCCGAACCGGCCCCACGGCCCTCTGGGTGGCCTACGAACCAGTCTGGGCCATCGGAACGGGCCTGCGGGCGGAAGTGGCGCAGATCCGCGAGGCCCATGCCTTCATCCAGGCAAAGCTCGACACCCTGATGGACCCGAGCATCGGCCCGGCGCCCGTCCTCTATGGCGGGAGTGTGACGCCCGAGAACTTCCCCGAACTGCTGGACATTCCCGAAGTGGCCGGTGGCCTCGTGGGTGGTGCCAGCCTGGATCCCATCAAGTTCGCGACGCTGGTGAAACAGGCGGGATAGGCGCGAGGGGCCCTGTGGGTCCCGATGCTGCTTGAGGATGGATGATGCTGATCGAGGAGGCGGTCCGGTTCCTTTCCCAGGTCCCCCCCTTCCAGTTCCTGGAGGGTCCTCTGCTGAGGCAGGTCGCCCGGGGCCTGACGATGGAGTTCCACCCCAAGGGCGCCGTGATCCTCCAGCAGGATGGCCCCGTCAGCGACTACCTCCAGATCATCCAGAAAGGCGGGGTGAAGATCACCATCCGGCCCAAGGGCGGGGGCGAGGAGGTGGTGGTCGACTACCGGGAGCGGGGTGAGTCCTTCGGGCTGGTTTCCCTGATGGGGGGGCAGCAGAAGACCACGGTCGTCGCCCTCCAGGACACCATCTGCTACCTGCTGCCGAAGGCGCAGTTGAACGAGCTGCTGGTCAGCCATCCGGCCATCACGGAGTACCTGCTCCAGTTCCATCTCACCAAGTACGTGGACATGACCTCCCGGGAGATCCAGGGCAAGAGCCTGTTCCTGGGAAGCAGCGACCATCTGTTGTTCACGGCCCAGGTGGGCGAGATCTGCCAGCGGTTCACCACGGTCGTCGCGGCGGACACCACCATCCGCCAGACCGCCCGCAGGATGGCGGAGGAACGGCAGGGCGCGGCGCTCGTCACCGGGCCGGGCGGAGAGCCCATCGGAATCCTGACTGATTCGGACCTCCGTTCGAAGGTGGTGGCCGGGGGGCAATCCACCGACCTACCTGTTGTGCATGTGATGAGCCATCCCGTCGTATCCGTGGACGAAAAGGATCCCTGTTTCGAGGTGATCCTCAAGATGCTCCAGGGGAACATCCACCACATGGCCGTGACGCGGGAAGGCGCCATCCGGGGGGTGGTGACGAACCATGACTTCATGGTGCTCCAGGGGCGGAGCCCCCTGGCCTTCTCCGAGGACATCGAACGGCAGACGACGCTGGAGGGCCTGGCGCCGGCCGCCCGCAAGGCCCTGTCCATCATCGGCGCGCTGCTCCGGGAGGGGACCCGGGCCGCGAACATCATCCGGATCATCTCGGAGCTGAACGACCGTGTGGTGAGGAAGGCGCTGGAACTGGCTGAGCGCGAGTTCGGCCCGCCGCCCGTGCCCTACTGCTGGCTGGCCCTGGGCAGCGAGGGGCGGAAGGAGCAGACCTTCCGCACGGACCAGGACAATGCCCTCGTCTACGCCGATGTGCGGGAGGCCCAGCGGGCCAAGGTGGTGGATTATTTCCGCCGGTTCACCGTGTTCATGCGCAACGCCCTGATCCGCTGCGGATTCGAGGCCTGCCCGGCCAACTACATGGCCAGCAACCCGGACTGGTGCCAGCCGCTCTCCGAGTGGAAACGGTACTTCAGCGGCTGGATTTCCGAGCCGAGCCCGGAGGCCGTGCTCAAGTCGCTCATCCTCTTCGATTTCAGGCCCCTCTACGGCGACGAATCCCTGGCCTGGGAGTTGAGGGAACACCTAGGCCGGCTCATTCCCGACTACCCGGCCTTCATGGGGTTCCTGGCGAACATGCTCGTCAAGAACCGCCCGCCCCTCGGGTTCTTCGGATCCGTGGCCGTGGAGCGCAGCGGGGAGCACAAGGATGGCCTGAACCTGAAGATCAAGGGTGTGGCACCCCTGGTCGATATCGCCCGCCTGTTCGCCCTGGAGAAGGGGTTCCGCCATACCTCCACCATGGAGCGCCTGGAAGTCTTGCGCGGGGGCACATCCCTCCTTTCGGAGATGGTGGACGAGCTGGAATACGCCTTCGAGTTCATCACCCTGCTTCGCGTGCATCACCAATTCCGGCAGTTGGAATCCGGGCAGGCCATCGACAACTTCATCCGCCTGGATGCCCTGAGCAGCCTCGAACGGCGGTCGCTCAAGAACACCTTCCGTCTGATCATCAAGGTCCAGGATCTGGTCATGGACCGCTACAAGTCCTTCATCCTCTGACGGCGGAGACATGGGGCTTCTGGGCTGGTGGAAGGAACAATCGGGAAGGCGCCACCCGGGCCAAGATGGCCCCCTGCCCGCCATCCGGTTCACCGTTCTCGATACGGAGTTGACGGGCCTCGATGAACGCAGGGACGGCATCGTCTCGATCGGAGCTCTCCACATGTGCGGGGGCCGGATCGAGCTCGGCAATACGTTCCAGGAGCTGGTGAACCCGAGCGCCGTCCTGGACGGGCGGACCGTCGTGATCCATGGGATCACACCGTCGCAGCTCGAATCGATGCCTCCGATTGAGGAAATCCTTCCGTCCTTCTTGGACTACGTGGCCGGAACGGTCCTCCTGGGCCATTGCATCTCTCTCGACCTCGCCTTCCTCAACCGGGAGGCGAGGCGACTCACGGGTTCTCCTCTCAGGAACATGGCGGTCGACACCCTTTCCCTGTACGGCTGGCTCCGGCGGCGGAGTCCCGATCATCCAGCCTTTTCGATCGCCGTTCCCGGGCTGAGCCTGTTCGATCTGGCCGCCGCCTTCGAGATTCCGGTCGAGGAGGCGCATAGGGCTATCGGGGACGCCTATGTTACGGCCCAGCTCTTCCAGCGCCTGCTCCCCTTTCTGATCCGCGAGGGGATCCAGGACCTTCCCGGCCTTCTCAGGGCGGGGGACCCCAAACGCCAGATGGTGAACCTCCATGCTGCCGACGGCCACGCGCATTTCTGACGGATGAAAAAGGGCCGGAGAGGCATGCTCTCCGGCCCGGAACAGGTACTGCTTGCGACTCAGTGCTTGCCGGCGGTGGACGCGCCGAAGCCGGTCTGGCCCCGGACGTACTGGTCCTCGAAGGCCTCGATCTCCGCCTTGGCGCGGTCGCTGCCGTCGAGCTTGGAGAAGAGGTAGGCCAGCCCGAACGCGATGGGCATGGCGAAGAGGGCCGGCTGCGTATAGGGGAACAGGGGCTTGGAGAAGTGGATGACATCCACCCACACCGACTTCGAGAACAGCACGAAGAGGAACGCGGAAATCAGGCCGCCGTAGCCGCCCCAGAGGGCGCCGCGGGTGGTGAGGCCCTTCCAGTACATGGAGAGGATGAGCACCGGGAAGTTCGCCGCGGCCGCCACGCCGAAAGCGAGACCGACCATGAAGGCGATGTTCTGCTTCTCGAACAGGATGCCAAGGACGATGGCCACGAAGCCGAGGCAGATGGTGGCGATCTTGGAGACGCGGATCTCGGTGGTTTCCGAAGCCTTCCCCTTCATGATGACCCGGGAGTACAGGTCATGAGAGATGGCGGAGGCGCCAGCCAGAGCCAGCCCCGAGACCACGGCCAGAATGGTGGCGAAGGCCACCGCCGCCAGGAAGCCCAGGAGCATGTTGCCGCCCACGGCCTTGGCCAGGTGCATGGCGACCATGTTGCCACCGCCGATGAGCTTGGCGGCAGCACCCACGGGGCCGACCTGGCCGTCAGTGAAGTAGGCTCCATTCTTGCCCACGATGATCATCGCGGTCAGGCCCAGCAGGAAAATCACATTGAAGAAGTAGGCCACGAAACCCGACGCGTAGAGCACGGACTTGCGGGCCTCCTTGGCGTTGGATACGGTGAAGAACCGCATCAGGATGTGGGGCAGGCCGGCGGTGCCGAACATGAGGCCCAGGCCCAGCGAGATGGCAGTGACGGGATCCGCGAGCAGGCTGCCGGGATACATCAGCTTGGGGCCGAGCTTGTGCACGGCCGTGGCCTGCGTGAGAAGGTTGTGGTACGAGAATCCGAACTGGCTCATGGCCAGGATGGCCACCAGGGTGCCGCCGAAGAGCAGCATGCAGGCCTTGATGATCTGCACCCAGGTGGTGGCCACCATGCCGCCGAAGATGACGTAGACCATCATCAGGAGGCCCACGGCGAAGATGGCGATCTTGTATTCCAGGCCGAAGAGCAGCTTGATGAGCTGGCCGGCGCCGACCATCTGGGCCAGCAGGTAGAAGCAGACCACGGTCAGCGAGGAGATCGCGGCCATGGTGCGCACCTTGCCCTGATCGAGACGGTAGGCCGTGATATCCGAGAAGGTGAAGCGGCCCAGGTTCCGCAGGCGCTCGGCCATGAGGAAGAGGATGACGGGCCAGCCGGCGAAGAAGGCCAGCATGTAGATGTAGCCGTCATAGCCCTGGGTGTAGACCATGGCGCTGAGGCCCAGGAGGGTGGCGGCGGACATATAGTCGCCGGCGATGGCGAGACCGTTCTGGAAGCCCGTGATGCCGCCTCCGGCCGTGTAGAAGTCGGCGGTGGACTTGGTGCGGCTGGAAGCCCAGTAGGTGATGCCCATGGTCAGCATCACGAAGAGGCAGAACATGATGATGGCGTGCCAGTTGGTGGGCTGCTTTTCCAGGACGCCCTCCACCGCCGGCCCGGCGAAGGCCATGGTGGAGGCGAGCAGAAGACCTAGGGCGATTCCGATGCGATTCAGACGGTGCATTACTGGTTCTCCTTCCAGGCGTCCTTGATGATTTCCTCGGTCAACGCATCGAATTCCCCATTGGCCCGGCGCACATACACCGCCGTCGTCACCCAGAAGAAGACGAACATGAAGAATTCGATGGCGACGCCGATGGTCAGCATCGAACCAGCCCTGACGGGGCGACCGAGGATGGCGGGCTTGAAGGCCACCAGCAGGAAGAAGCCATAGAACATGGCGAGGACGATGAAGGACATGGTCCAGGCGAAACGTCCCCGCTTGGCGACGAGTTCCTGGAACTTGGGATTGGCCCGCATGTGCTTGTACATTTCGCTGCTCATGGCAGGAATTCCTCCTTGTGGTGTGTGTGACCTGCCAGGCCCCATAGGGGATGGTCGGGTCCCAAATTTAATTTAGGTTGAGCTTTAGGTCAGCATACAGTGGACCCGCCAGGCTCTGCAAGGACCGAAACAAGCGGAATTGAAATAGGCGCGGTGGAATTCCAGAGGGGTGGAATCTTGCCGCGCTGCCTTCAGCGGTGTCAGCCTCGATCGAGGAAGTGGTCTGCCACTTCCATGGCCAGTCCCACCAGTCCCGCCGCTGTGAGCCAGTGCTCCGAAGCATGCATTTGTTGCCCGAATTCATGAGAGGACGCCGGGTGCTCGGGGATCTGAATGGTGGCTCGCCTGGCTTCCTTCAGATCCTCCAATTCCCGCTCCCGGGCACGATCCAGGCCGCCGCCCGCGATGAAGGCCAGCACGCGGCGCAGTTCGTCCCGATCGAACCAGAGGCCGTGGGCCTTGCAGACGTCCAGCACCACGCCGGACTGCCGCGCGTAGTTCACGCGGTTCATGCGCTGGCCGCAGGCGGGACAGGGACGGTAATGCACCTGGTCCAGCGCGATCACGGGCGGCGCGGAAGGAGCCGGCAGCGCGCCCAGCACGGCCCCCTGGCGCTCCCGGCTGGCACCCAGCTGCTCGAACACGGCCCGGTCCAGCCAGAGTCCGCCGCAGGCTTGGCAACTCCGCACCTCCAGATCCCCGATCTGGACTTCAGCCAGAGGTTTGGCGCAGGCGGGACAAGGGGTTCCCTCCGCCACGGCCGGGACCCGCGGGGCCATGGCCGCACCACAGGAAGGGCAGTGGCTGGCCGACAGTGGCACCATCGCGAAACAGGCGGGGCAGGCCACCGTGGCCAACTGGGCCCGGCAGTAGGGACACTGCGGCGTGTCTGGAGGTACCGGAGCGCCACAACCGGGACAGCGAAGGGACTGGACTTCCATCAGTCTTTCTTCAGTTCCGGAGATGGTGCCTCGTCCCGCTTCGCGGCGGGGTCCTGGTAGAAGCGCTGCTCCGCGAGCCGCATCCAGTGGAACTCGGAGGACAGTTTCTGCACCACGACGCGGGCGAAGCCCTTGGCCTCCTCCTCGCGGATGCGACCGTCGTCATCCCGCGATCCGGGCGGGAGGGGATCCATGGCTTCGACCACCTCAGCGGGCTCGACGGCGTCGGTCCAGAGCGGTTCCGGATTGCCGGGCTGCACCAGCCGGACCTGGGCCCGCACCACTTGAGGCCGGTAACCCAGCCGATCGCGGGTGTGAGCCTGGGCCATGGCCGCGTTGGAGCCAGCCCACAGGCCCCAGAAGAGGCCGTCCACCACGCCCCAGCCGCGGTTGCCCGAAGCGGCGCTCAGGATGCCCACGGTCGCACCCACGGCCACGCCCACGGTGGCGGGACTGGGTTCGCCGGGGGCCGGACTGACGTCCCGGATATCCACTTGGAGCTCTGCGGCCCCCACCGGGGGCTTCACTCCCTCGGGAACGACCACCACCCGAGTGGCCAGCCGCGCCCGCAAGGCCGAGGCGTATTCCTTTTGGAAGGCCTCGCGGTCCGCCAGACCCGAGGGCAGGCTCACCACTACGCTTACGGGTCCGGGATGCTGCCGGAAGGCCTCCACCTCGGGCCGCGTGCAACCGAGGACCAGCAGCAGGGGAGCCAGGAATACAGGGAGCGCGCGCCGCATGGGTACCTCCGGGCCCAAGTCTGGGCATCGCCGGGGCCGCTGTCCAGACGGCCCTTCCTTTCTGAGCGGTAGAATCAGGCTCCTTCGCGAGGCCGCATGCTCATTCTGATGGAACCCTCCGCCACCCGGGACCAGGTGGGCGAAGTCCTGGCGCTGCTGGAATCCGCGGGCATCCGCAGCCAGGTGAACGAGACACCGGAGGCCCTCAGCATCGTGGCGCCGAACGCCTCCAAGGCACTGAAGCCGGATCGCATCGAGCCCATGGCGGGGGTCCGGCGGGTGGTGCCCATCACCAGCCCCTACAAGCTGGCCAGTGCGGACGCGGTGACGGGACGCACGGTGGTGGACGTGCGTGGCGTGAAGATCGGCGGGCCCAACCTGGCCCTGGTGGGCGGCCCCTGCGGCGTGGAAAGCCGCGAACAGCTCTTCACCGTGGCGCGGTACGTGGCCGAGGCTGGCGTGAAGCTGCTGCGGGCCGGTGCCTTCAAACCCCGCACCAGCCCCTATGCCTTCCAGGGCCTGGGACTCGAAGGGTTGCGCTTGCTGGAGGCGGTCCGCGCCGAATTCGATCTGGGCATCGTCACCGAGGCCACGGAAGTGGAAACCTTCGATGACGTGGAACGCAGTGCCGACATGGTGCAGATCGGTGCCCGGAATATGCAGAACTTCGCCCTGCTGCGCCGGGCCGGGCGCTGCGAAAAACCCGTGCTGCTGAAACGTGGTCCCTCGGCCACCCTGGAGGAGTGGCTCTATGCGGCGGAATACGTGCTGGGCGAGGGCAACCGCAACCTGGTGCTTTGCGAGCGGGGCATCCGCACCTGGTCGGATCATGCCCGGAATACGCTGGACGTCAGCGTGGTCCCCGCGGCCAAGGCCCTCACGCACCTGCCCATCATGGTGGACCCCAGTCATGCCACGGGGCGCCGGGATCTCGTGATCCCCTGCGGCCTGGCGGGCGTGGCCGTGGGCGCCGATGGCCTGCTGGTGGAGACCCACTGCAATCCGGAGAAGGCCCTGAGCGACGGCCCCCAGGCTCTGCTGCCCTCGGATTTCATCCGCCTGGTGGAGCAGGCCCAGGCCGTGCATCGGGCGCTCCAGGCCCCCAGCCTCACGGGGCTCTGGATGTAAACGGCCGGGCATGACAGACTAGATGGTTCGGAGTTTCCATGAATGGCCTCGCCCTCGCGCTTCTGATCCTCTTCGGTGTCCTGCTGATCGGGACGATCCTGCTGCAACCCGGCACCAAGGGCGGCCTCGGCGCGTCCTTTGGGGGCGGCGGTGCGAACTCCGCCTTCGGCGCCCAGGGCGCCACCCCCTTCCTCTCCAAGGCGACCTACTGGCTGGCCGCCGGGTTTCTCGGCACCACCCTGTTCATCGAAGTGCTGATCATGCGCGGAAACCGATCCGTTCTGGAGAAGATCGCCGACAAGCCAGTGATCACTGTGCCGGCGCCGAGTGTACCCGCGCCCGTTCCTGCGCCCGCCCACGCACCCACGCCCGCCCCTGCGAAGAAGTAGACTCCTCTCGCGCGAAACGGGGCATTGACCGCGTTCCCGCTTTGGGTGAAGATAATTGTTCCACGTGCCCGCGTGGTGAAATTGGTAGACACGCCATCTTGAGGGGGTGGTGGCCACAAGCCGTAGCAGTTCGAGTCTGCTCGCGGGCACCAATGAAAAGCGCCTTCGGGCGCTTTTTTTGTCCGGGGGTCCCGCGCTGCGCGCGCACCCCCGGATAGTTAGCGGAAGCTGATAGCTTCAACCCATGTCCTGGCCTGCTTCAGCTGATCTGCTCGCACCGCTCGCCCCCTGGTTTGACCGCGTGCGGCGGGACTTGCCCTGGCGTGCGCGGGAGCTGGATGCGCCCCATCCGGACCCCTACGCGGTACTGGTATCGGAGCTGATGCTCCAGCAGACCCAGGTGGCCACCGTGATTCCATATTTCACACGCTGGATGGATCGCTTCCCCACGCCGCGGGACCTCGCGGAAGCTGATGAGGACACCGTCCACAAGGCCTGGGAAGGCCTCGGCTACTACCGCCGCGCACGGTTCCTGAAGGCCGCCGCCGGCAGCATCGCCGCCGAGGGCTGGCCCGGCGATCTGGAGGGCCTCACGTGCCTTCCTGGCCTGGGCCCCTACACCGCCGCCGCCGTAGGTTCCATCGCGTTCCAGTGGCCCGCCCCGGCCTTGGACGGCAACGCCTTCCGCGTGCTGGCCCGCCTGCTGCTGATCGAGGACGATCCCAAAGCCCGGGCCGCGGACTTGCGCGTCTGGCTGGCTCCCGCCCTCACTGCCCACGGCCCTTCACGCATGACCCAGGCGCTCATGGAACTGGGGGCCACGGTCTGCACGCCCACACCCACGTGCGCCGCCTGCCCCCTGTCGGATCACTGTGGCGCCCGGATCGCGAGCCGCATCGAGGAGATCCCGCCCGTGGTGAAACGGGCGAAACCAAAGGTCTCCGCCCTTTGGCTCGTGGCCTTCGAAGCCGAAGGCCGTGTCCTGCTCCACACTCCCGCCGCCAAGGGCCTGCTGGCCGGCCTCTGGCGCTGGCCGGCACTCGATGCGGAGACGATTCCGGCGCAATCCACCCCTCCCTGCGCCCATTCCCTCACCGCCTGGCCCGGCTGGACCCAGGTCTACACCCATCGCCGCGAGGCCGTGAGTCCGCTGCACCTGCGCCTCGACGCACACTTCATGGCGGTGGAGGGCCTGCGCTGGATCCCCATGCATGACCTCCCTGGCCTTCCCCTCGGGAAGCGGGATCAGCGCTTGCGGGACCTGCTGGCCACTCCAGGGCAGGCGCCTCTGGAAGCGCCGGACCCCGCCGCCCTCATCCGAGCCTGTGCAGCCCCTTCGGCGTGATCCGCAGATCCAGAGGTGGCAGGCCCATGTTCCGTAGCGACGCTTCCGCGGCTTCCCGCCGACCGTCCTTCACCACCAGCAGGCAGCAGCCACCGCCTCCGGCACCACAGGGCTTCATGCCCGCGTACCAGCCCTCGCGGTGGCCACGCTCCCGCACGGCGCGCATGGCGTCCGTTTCCACCGCGGGAGAGAGCCGCACCCTGGCCTGGCCTTCGCGCTCCAGCAGCGCGGCGACGGCGGAGGGGTCCGAAGGCAAGGCTGCGGCCATGTCCCAGGCGATGTCGCGGATATCGGACAGGGATTGTCGTGTCTGGACGTCGCCCTCGATGAACCGTTTGTAGGCCTCCCAGTTGGTCATGCCCGAGTGGTGCGGCTTGCCCGTGTAGAACACCACCAGATCCGCCAGCAGGCCTGGATGGGGCTCCAGCCGCTCCCAGCGGGGCCCCGGACCATCCCAGTGGAGGGCGAGGGCCCCACCCAGGGCCGCCGGATAGTAGTCCTGCCAGCCCGCGGGGGTCTGAAGCTCCCGGCTCTCCAGGTCCCGCAGAACTGGTACCTTGAGCGCAAGGGTTTCGCCGGCCTCCTCGCCGAGGGCGCTACCCAGCAGGCCCACCCCAAGACAGGAGGACACCCCCAGGCCCGAACCCTGGGGCACGGGACTGTGGATGGATACCGCCGTGGGTCGGACACCGGAGGCGTCCAGCACCCGCCACACCCAGGAGAGCCCGGCGGGCGGCTCCGCAGGCCAGGCCTCGAAAGCCAGGTCGATCCCCAGGTCCCGGCTGGTGATCCGGTGGTTCGATCCGCCGCGCGCGACCTCCAGCTCGATCCACAGATCCACGGCGGCGTTCACCGTGAGACAGCCGCCCATCATGGCGTAGATGGGCCACAGGTCTAGGGTTCCGCCTGCGAAGTCGATGCGGACGGGAACGCGCCAGGTTTCAGGGTCCATGTGGGCCGGCTTAGAGACCGAGGTCGCTGAGTTCCTGCTGGGCCGTGCTGGCCTCGGCGCTGCCGGAGTACCCGTCCACCAGCTCGCGGAAGGCCTTCACGGCCGCGGGCTTCAGGCCCTGCTTGAGCAGGCATTGGGCGCGTTTGAGCTTGGCGGGCAGGAACTGGGGCGAGGCTGCGTGATCGCGGATGATGCGGTCGAAGGCCTGCTGGGCCTTGTCGAAGGTCCGCTGGTTGTAGTGGCAGAGCCCGAGGAAGAAGAGGGCCTCTGGCCGCTTGATGCTCTGGGGATAGTTCTTGAGGAAGAGGGTGAGCCCTTCAGCCGCCAGGGAGTAGTTGCCGCGGTTGTAGTCGAGCACAGCGGAATTAAAGGCGCGCTCATCCTCCGAGACCTGGGCCGCCGGCTGGGCGTCCGCCGTGATCCGTGTGCCACTCCGGGGCATGGTATTCAGACGATTGTTCAGCACCCGGGTGGCGTCCTGCACCTGGCGCAGGCTCTCCTGCAAATCCGCCTGGAAGCGGCGGTCCTGGGCCCGGGATTCCTGGGCGGCCTTCTGCTCCGCCTCGGCGCGCTTGTTGCCGTCCTCTGCCTGCTGACGCAGCTTGAAGACCTCGAGCTTGAGGTCGCCGACCTCCTGCTCGACACGGCGGAGCTGGTCCTCGGAACCACATCCGATGGTGAGCAGTGCGATCAGGGCCGGAAGGAGCAAGGTACGGGCACTCATAAGGGCTCCGGGGTTCCTTTCATCCTAAGAGCTTGTCCGTCAATTAGCCATGCCCGCGACGGAGCCCAGCCGCGTGATCCAGCAGATATCAGTTTGTCTTGCGTATCGCCCCAGGCGATACCAAGAAGGAGGGGGCCGCAGCGCGATGTGGTGGCATCGTGCAAGGCCGCTGACGCCGCTGGGCGCGCGGCTGGGCCCGTCCCTTCGGGCCGGGGGCGGATAATTGACGGACACGCTCTAAATGAAAAGCGGGGGCTTGGGGCCCCCGCTTCGTGTGATATGGAACGTTTACTTGAGCTTGAACTCGCAGCGGCGGTTCTGGCTCCAGCAAGCCTCCTTGGCCTCGGTGCAGAGGGGCTTTTCCTTGCCATAGCTGATGGTGGTGAAGCGGGCCTCATCCACGCCCAGCGTCTTCAGGTAGGCGAGGGCAGCGGCGGCACGGTGGTTGCCGAGGGCCAGGTTGTACTCATTGGTGCCGCGCTCGTCGCAGTGGCCTTCAATCTCAAGCTTGGCGTTGGGGAAGGCCTTCATGAAGTCGGCAATGCCCTGGAGGAGAGCGCGGTCAGCTTCCTTGATGTCGGACTTGTCATAGTCGAAGTGGATGTTCTTGAGGGCCTCAGCGGCGGTCTTGGAGGTGGTGGCCTTCTCGGTCTCGACGACCTTGCGGGCGGCCTCGTCAGCGGCGGCCTTCTGGGCGGCGGCCTGGCGGGCGGCCTCATCGGCGGCAGCCTTCTGGATGGCGGCCTGGCGGGCGGCCTCATCGGCGGCGGCCTTGTCAGCTTTGGCCTTGTCCCAACTGTCGTACCAACCCTGCACCTTGTGTGGATTTTCCTTAGCTTCCTTCTCGATCGAGTACGGGTTGGTTTCGCGGCCCTTACCATCCTTGAAGGCCTGGTTGCCCTCGTTGAAGGCCGCCTGGGTCTCCTGCTTGATCTGCTCCGCAGTCTTGGGGGGCTTGCAAGCCAAGCTGCCGAGCGTAAGCACAATGGCAGCGGGGACGAGGTAGGTTCCGTATCTCATGGGATTGTTCCTCCTGGATGAGTCTGAGTATAGATGGAGGGTACTCAGGTATATGCCATTTATTTTTTCAACGGCCCCGCGTCCACTTGGGGCTCTGGCAGCCCGGAAGCTCAGTCATTCGGACCACTTGGCGGCCCGAGAGATCCGTAGTGAAAAGTTGCGCAGAACCGAAGCGGTTGCTGGTAAACACAAGCCGGCGCTCATCCGGAGACCAGGCTGGCGACTCCGATGTGCTTACCCCCGTGGTGATCTGATAGGCCTTTCCTTCTCCCAATTTATAGATAAAAAGATCGAACTTGCCTTCGAAGCGCGACACATAGGCGATCATGGCGCCGTTGGGACTCCACGCAGGGCTGGCATTGTATTGGCCTTCACCGGTCAGACGCCGCAAGTTGGATCCGTCATCTTGCATGAGGAACACCTGGGGGCCCCCCTCGCGGTCTGACGTGAAGGCGATCTGGGTGCCATTGGGATTCCAGCTGGGTTCGGTGTTGATGCCATTCCCGTCCGTCAGACGGCGTGCGCGCCCCGACTCCAGGTCCAGCACCATGATGTCGGTGTTGCCGCGGCGGTCGCCCTGGACGAAGGCGATGCGGCGGCCATCCGGGGACCACGCGGGCGAGGAGACCATGCCGCCCGAACCGCTGGCCGGATAGAGCTTCTCGTGGGCCCCGTCCCGGCGGCGCTGGCCCCAGATCTCGGGCGCCCCTCCCTTGTAGGTCACGTAAGCCAGGCGACCATCCATCGCCACGCTGGGCGCCAGGGTGAGACTGCCGTGGCGCGTGAGCTGGATCAGGTTCGCGCCGTCGCGGTCGATCTGGAACACTTCCTTCACGCTCGGCGCCATCTGCCGAACGAAGACCACCCGGCTGGAGGCGACACCACGCTCCCCGGTAAGCCGGGCCACCAGATCATCGGCCAGGGCATGGGCCAGGCGGCGGAGGGGCACGAGCCGGTCCGCCTTGTAGGGCTTGGTGAAGACGGACTTTTCGGCCGCTGTGTCGAGGGCAGAAGCTTCGAGTTGCAGGTCGCCCCCTGTGGTCCGGGCGAGCCGGACGTTCAGCAGCCACTGCGCGCCAGCCACCTTCCAGGCCTTCGCCGGAGCGGTGTCGACGGGCAACCGTTCCTGAAGCACCGCGAAGACGCCCGTCTCATCCAGGTCACGCTTGAGCACGTCGGTAAACTCTGTGGCCACTTGGCCGCTCTCGAGGCCAGACACCTTCGGCGAGGCCATCCCCAGCACCAGCTTGGCGCTGCTGGAGGCGCTCAGCACCACTTCGGTCTGCTGGGCCTGGAGAGCCAGTCCGACGAGGGTGAGCAGGAAGGTCCGAATGAATAATCGCGGCATGACATCTCCGGGCCTGGGGGAACTTCCAGACTATCAGATAGGGTGGTGCGGCCCGATCAGGGGTTCCACCAGACGGTGGATGAGCGCCGCATTGGCCGGTGGAATGGGCAGCCGGAGCATCTCTGCCGGCGTGAACCATCCCCAGGCGAGCTCCGTGCGCGGCCGCTCCGGACCATCGACGAGAAAGGGATGAAGGCGCACACCAGCTTCAAGGATCGGCAGCGCCTGGAAGGCATCGAACACCATGCCCACTTCCTCCTGGAGTTCCCGGCGAAGCCCCTCAACGGGCGTCTCGGGAGGTTCCACCTTGCCCCCCGGGAATTCCCAGAGGCCTGGCATCACGGGATTCGAGCCGTCCCGGCGTTGAAGGAAATAGCGCCCATTCCTGAAAATCAGGGCCAGGGCCACCTCAGTCATTCGAGGCCTTCCCGGCTCGCGAACTGGGCCAGGCGATCCGCGTAGCGGCGACGCAGGGTCTCCACCCAGACCAGCTTCAGGTGCCCATAGGCAGGCCGAAGATCGGAGTTCACCCAAGCCTGCAGCTCCGCCACGCCCGCGCAACGGTCCAGGCTGTGGTGCAGCGCGTCGCGCAGGTCCTCGTCCACGCGCTGGAGGGCGGCCACTGGCGCATAGCTGATGCGGTGGGCGGGGGACACGCCAAGCGCCTGGATGCGGGCGCGGTGCAGGGCCGTGCCATAGCCCTTGTGTTGGCCGAATCCATAGCCGGGATGCTGCTCTTCGAGGGCGATCATGAAGGCGTCCCGGTGAGCCTTGGCCAGGATGCTGGCCGCCCCGATGGCACAGCTGAGGGCATCGCCGTCCACCACCAGGCGCTCCGGCAGACCCGTCCTCGGCCCGCGGTTGCCGTCGATGAAGAGGATGCGGGGCCGGAGGGCCAGGTCCCTCACGGCCTGCCGCATGGCCATCATGGTGGCCTCCAGGATGTTCTCGCGGTCGATGGCCAGGGAATCCACTTCGGCGATGGCATAAGCCGGCAGGATGGCCTTCAACTCCGTCGCCAGCACCTCGCGTTTCTCTGGCGTCAGTTGCTTGCTGTCCCGGACGCCCCTCAGCACATGGCCCCACCGGCGCACCGTGTCCGCATCCAGCACGGCGCAGGCGGCCACCACGGGGCCTGCCCAGGCACCGCGGCCCGCTTCGTCCACGCCGCCCCAGGCCACACCCGGAGGCACGTTGCCGAGGTCCCAGTCGAGGGGGTTCACCTAGGGCCTGTCTTCAAAATGGGGTTTCGAAGATAGGCCCTAGGCGCCAAGTGAACACACGAAGCTGCCATCCGCGTGCCAGAAATCCGGAAAGATTCAGGGCTGACCTTATCCATGAACTCAAGGTACCGCGAACCACATCGATCTCAAACCAGCCCCGCGTATCCGGTTTGGAGTACACTTCCGGGATTCACGACCAGACAGCAACGAGGTCCCGCCCAAGGGCCGGATGAATAACTTGTTCCTCATTTGTCTACGGATGCCCCATGAGATTCCTCGCCGCCCTCCTCCTCCCGGTCCTGCTCCTCGGCCCAGCCCTCCGGGCCCAGGAGACCTCTCTCGCCCCGGGCATCAAGGCCCGTGTCACAGGCGCGAGTTTCGAGGTGGTGGTTCCCCGCCCGGATCCGACCAAGGATCCCGTCTCCTATGAGAAGGATCTGCCCTGGGACCTGGTGCCCTTCAACATCCGCAATGACCGCTACATCTCCATCGGCACGGCCTTCGCCATCTCGAAGACGGAGCTGGTGACCGCGCATCACGTCTTCCAGCCGGTCCATGCCTCCATGGGCTACAAGACCTGCTTCATCCGGGACGCCAAGCAGAATGTCTGGGAGGTGGACCAGATCCTCGCGCTGGACGAGCAGCGGGATGTCATCAAGTTCACGGTCAAGGGCCGGACCTTCGACCAATGGCTGGAACTCCGCCCTGGATTCCAGGTCAACGAAACCGTGTTCACCGTGGGGAACGCCTACGGCGAGGGCCTGGTGATCCGCCCCGGCGAAGTGATCGGCACCCTGCCGGAACCCATGCGCGGCGCGTGGAACCTCCTCAAGAGCAGCGCCGGCGTGAACCCCGGCAACTCGGGCGGCCCCCTGGTTGACCCACAGGGACGTGTGGTGGGCGTAGTCCAGGGGAAGAAGGACAACATCTGCTACTCCCTGCCCATCGAAGAACTGAAGACCGTGAAGGCCAACACCGCAGCCTTCTTCAACAAGATGGGCTTCGCCTTCGCCCTGTTCCCGGAGAAATCCAAGGCCATCGACCGGGCCTTCAACCTGCCCCTGCCCCGCCCCTACACCGAGCTCCGCAAGGAACTCGCGGCCCGGGAAGTCGTGTTCTACACCCAGTCCATGGATGACCTCTTCAGCAGCCTGGGTACCGAGCTGTTCCCTGCAGGCGAAGCCAGCGAAGAGGCCATTGGGGATATTCCCACCAGCGCCAACCCCGAAGTCATCTTCCGCGACAAGACCACCAAAACTTGGAGCCTTTCCGGCCTCGAATACAAGAGCAACGACCTGCCAAAGAACGGCCGGCTCCACTACGCCCAGGCGAACGGGGTGTACCTCTTCAAGATCCGCCGCCCAGACGGCGTCACCCTCGGCGATCTCATGGCCAAACCAAAGCTCTCCATGGATCTGCTGCTGAAAGGCGCCAGCGTGACACGCACCGTGGGCGGGCAGGACATCCGTGTAACCTCTTTCGGGGATCCCTACCAGATCCAACCCCACAAGGACCGCTTCGGACGCCCCTGGCAGCAGGCCATCTGGTTCACCCCCTACGACGATGGCGTCGTCATCACCTACACCACCCTGGTCCCGTCGGGGGTGGTGATGGCGGTCAAGTTCGTGGATTCCTCCTCCCTCATGCCCTGGCTCTACGACATGGTGAAATTCCTGGACTACACCTATGTCCCCTATGGCGGCCAGCTCAAGGACTGGGTGGAGTTCCTCAAGCACCGCGACCGCCTGCCCGCCGCGCTCCGGGACATGGCTTTCGACTTCAAGGAAGGCAAGTTCCTCCGTCTCCAGGCGCTCTGGGCGAAGCTCGACCTGAACTCATCCCATGTGGACCTGTCCTCCAAGGCCTTCTTCATCCTGAACATGGGTTTTTCCCGGAATGGACAGACGGTAGCCTGGGATCTGCGCCGCGTGAGCATCGCGGAAGACGAAGAGGACAACTACTTCGTCATGCTGAAACACATCCACCCCACCCCGGCCATGCCCGAGGCGGATCAGAAGCGGTGGAAGGAAATCGCCAAACAGCGGCATCCCTACACCCAGCGCACCTTCGAGGAGGACGGCGCCAGCCGGATCGCGGCGGTCCATTCCGCCTTCCTCAAACCCGGCGCGGCCGCCGCCGAAAACCCCGACCTGTTCACCCTCTACTTGGCCCGCGTCGGCAAGGTCGACGAGAAGGAGATGCAGACCCGGATGCAGGCTTTGCTCAAGGCCATCACTCCCGTCAGCGGAGCTTCTGCGCCCCAGGTGGTGCAGGCCCACGCCCCGGCTACGCCCACGGCGACACGCTAGGTCAACCCGGATCAGGACCGAACTTGGCGCTGCGGGGCAGCGTCAAGTGACAAGGCCTGACCGGGTTGAAGCCAGCTCAACACTTGAGCGATTCCCAGGCAATCAGCCACGTATCCATCACTCCGCGAAAATGGCTCCTCGGCGGCCCCGGCAGATAGATGGCCTGGATGGGCACATGGGCCCAGCGCAGCTTCCAGTCGGCGGCCTTCATGGCGATCTCCATTTCGATGGCGAAGCCGGTGGCCTGGAGATCCAGCCGGTCCAGCACTTTCTTGCGGATCATGCGGAAACCGCTCTGGCTGTCCTCCCACTGCACCCCGGCGATGCGGCCCAGCGTCCAGGTGCCCAGCGCGTTGGTGCGCCAGCGCTTGGCCGGGATCTTCGCCCGCTCCTGGAACCGGGACCCGATGAGGAAGTCCGCGTCAGGGTGGGCCGCGAGATGGTCCAGGAACCCCTGGAGGTCTGCCGGATCGTGCTGGCCATCCGCGTCCAGGAACAGGTAGAAGTCGAAATCATCGGACCGCAGACGCGCGATGCCTGCCCGCATGGCCTGGCCCTTGCCACCGCCCAGCCCGGGTTCCAGACGCAGCACCTCGGCGCCTGCGGCCGTGGCAACGGCCCCGGTGCCGTCCATGGATCCATCGTCCACCACCACCACGCGGTAGAGATCGAAGGGTTTCAGCCTCTCCAGCACCGGCCCGATGTGATCGGCTTCATCGTGAGCGGCGAGAATCGCGGCGATTCTCAACGACGTCCGTCCCGTTTCACTGGCGCGGAAGGATGGGGCTGGCCATAGGACGCCGCGAACGCCGCCCGCTGGGCGGCTCCAGCCTTGGGATGGTCCACCAACCGATGGGTGCGCTCGGGGCTTTCGATCACCGGCACCTGGACTTCGAAGACCCGACCCCGATCCGTGGCCAACAGCGCCACCTTTCCGCCTGGCCCGGGTTCGGCGAGCCCACGCTGGACCTCCGCCGCGGTCGTGGTGCGCCACCCATCCACGGCGATGATCTCCATGCCGAAGCTGAGGCCGGCCAGGGCCGCGGGGCTGCCAGGAATGACGTTCTGGATGCTGGGCCCGTTGGAAGCCAGCACAAGGCCTGTCCAGGCCCTAGCTCGCCGCTGGGCTGCGGGGTCCTCCACCTCCTCGGCTGAAAGGGACTCCCACGCTGCCTTGGCCTCCATCTCCAGGCCGAAGGCCCGACGCAGGGGAGCGGGATCCAGCTCCGCGCGACCTGAGATGTAGGCATCCCAGAAGGGCGCGGGATCAGCTCCGGAGAGCTCCTGGAAGGCCCGGCGCACGTCCCCATCGGTGAGGCCATTCTCGCCATGCCGTGCCCAGAGCAGTGCGAAGAGGTCCGCCAGCCCGGCCTTGCCACGGCTGCCTTCGCGGATCGCCGCGTCCATGAGCCAGGCCGCCATCTCGCCCTTGTCGTAGTAGCTGACGGAACTGTTGGGGCTGAACTCGTGCTGCTTGTAGAAGCGAATCCAGGCGTCCCAGCTGGATTCCTCCAGGCTCTGCTCCAGGCGACCGGGGCGCTGCACCTGCTCGCTCCAGCACTTGGCCAGTTCCTTCGACGTGTGGCTCCAGGGCACCACGCCAGCCCGCAGGACGATCACATGTTCCATGTACGACGTGAGCCCCTCGTGGAACCAGAGCATCTTGGTGGGGTTCTCGCGGCTGTAGTCGAAAGGCCCCAGGACGGGGTCGTGGAGACGTTTCACGTTCCACGCATGGAAGAACTCGTGGGCCACCAGCTGGTACAGGGCATAGTAGCCCTCGGGGCGGTCGAAGGCGTGACTGTCCGCGATGAGGCTGGTGCAGTTCTTGTGCTCCAGGCCCCCGCGCAATCTGGGCGTGAAGGTGAAGAAGAACACATAGCGCTTGAAGGGGAAGCCGCCGAAGATGGCGCTCTCAGCCTCGACGATCTTCCGAGTGGCCTCCACCATGCGATCTTCGTCACCGTTGTGCCGGCCGGTGAAGACCAGTTCGAAGGCCGTGCCGCCCGTCTGAAAGCCGCGGGTGCGGAACGGACCCAGCTCGAAGGGTGAATCCACGAGCGTGTCGAAATCCTTCGCCAGATGGGCGCCCTGCCTCCGTGGCAGGGCCGAGGCCACCTTCCAATCCACCGGGAAGTCCTCGAAGCGCACCTCCACGGGCCGGTCCAGCTGGCCCTCCAGGTAGAGGAAGGTGGCGGCGGGGATGATCTGGGCGTGAGTGGCATCCATGTGATTGGTGCGCACGGTGAGGTCATTGCCATAGACGCGGTAGCGGATCGTGAGGTCTCGCTTCGAGGTCGGCAGCTGCCAGCGTTGCTTATCCAGCTTCTCGATGGGATGTTCCCGTCGGCCGTCCACCACCCTGACGCGGTCGACGAATCGTGCGTAGTCCCGCACCAGGTACGAACCCGGGGTCCACGCGGGCAGGGCCGCCACGGCGCCGGAGGCCAGGGCCTCGACGGGAAGCGTCAGCTCCACTTCAAAGAGATGCTGGGACAGATCCAGTGGACGGAGGATGGCCCGGATCGGGGCGAGCTTAACCATGGTGTCCTTCCTAAGATCGCTCAGCCCTGCATGCCGTGCAGCCAGCGTCGGGCGACCCACCGCACTTCATCCTCGGAGATCTGGTACTGCGGATCCCGGAGCTTTTCCTCGATGAGGGCACCCACCAGGGAGGTGAACAGAAGCACCTCCTTGCGGGCCTGTTCGAGGCCCGTGCCGAACACATGGTTCATGAAGAGTCCCAGCGGACTCAGCCCCTTCTCCACGAGGGGCATGAGGTCACGGAACCCGGAATCCGGTGAGGGCACGGCGATGGAACGCAGGATGAAACCGGTGAATTCCTGACTCTCCAGGAGCAGGTTCAGGTAGGCCTGGACCAGCTTCAGACTGGCCTCGTCAATGGCCTTGGCCCCGCGGATGGGGGCCGCCAGGAAGGGATCGACTATGGCCTGGATGCGCACGGCCATGGCCGAAAGCGACACGAGGCAGAGCTGGCGGAAGAGGCCCTCTTTGCTTCCAAAGTGGTAGTAGAGGGTGGGCTTCGAGACACCCGCTTCCTCGGCCACTTCCTTCACCTGTACGCCGTCGTAGCCCTTGGCCGCGAAGTGGGAGAGCGCCGACAACAGCAGGCGGGCCTTGAGATCGCCCCCCTCACTGAGCCGCGCAAGGGCCTGATGGAAACTCGCACCGGCATGGGCACCCAGCGTGTCGGGTCCGAAGACCGGCACCATCTCTTTAAGGCCATGGTCAGGAACGGTGGACATAGGCTGCCTCGGAGGACGCTCCAGGATGCCATGGCCTACCAGCGGTCAGAAGACCTAATGGACCGCAGACCGCCAGGGCTGTGTCAGGATCGCCTCCGCTTCACGGTCCAGCCACCAGTCAAGTCGCTGCCCTGCGGCCTCGCCGAACCGTTCCTCCGCCAGACTGCGGTAGGTCAGGGCATGACCCGCCTCGCAGCGCTCCAGTTCCAGCAGGAAGGCCAGCCAGGGGGCGTAGCTTAGGGTCGGGTGCGCGGCCGCGGCGCGCTCCAGCAGCCCCAGCCGCTCGCAGCTCCGGGCCTCGATGACCGCGGCGATGAGCAGCTGATCCAGCAGGCCCTTCGAGGCCTGGCGATGGAGCCGTTGCGCGTAGGGGTTCCCCCGATCGGGGAGCAGGGTCCATCCGAAGCCCTGGATTTCCTCGAGCACCCGGCGGTAGTGGTTGATCTCCTCATCGGCCAGGCGGGTCAGCAGCGCGGGAGCGCGGGGCATGTCGCCCAGGTGCCTGGCCATGTTGAGAGCCGTGAGTGCCGCCTTCTTTTCGCAGTGCGCGTGATCCGACAGCAGGGCTTCGGGGTCCGCCAGGGCGGCCTTGGCCCAACCGGAGGGAGTCTCGGCCCGAAGGGCCAGCGGCGGTCTGAATACATTCATGGCCGTGCTCCCGTCACACCATTCAGCCCTAGGGCACAGGCGATGACCGCTCCGCCGGCGGCCAGCCTCGGCCAGTCCACGGCTTCGCGGAACACCAGGCCGGAGGCCAGGATGGCCAGGGGAATCTTCATGTTGTTGAAGATGGCCAGGGTACCGATATCCGTCCGGCGGGCCCCGGCGTTGAAGAGGAAGAAGCCCAGACCCGAGGCCACCACGCCCAGGTAGAGCAGCACTGCCGCTTGGCGCAGGTCCATGGCGAGCACCTTGTCCCAAGGAATGGACGGGGCGGCCATGGCCACTGCCACGGCACAGGCCCCGAGGTAGAGGAGGCCCATGAGGTCGCGGTCCCGCTTGCCCGAGGCTGGGGCCACGCGGCGGTAGAGCACCTGGCCCAGGGCGAAACTCAGGTTCGCCCCCTGCATCAGCAGGAACCCGCGAACCATCCCGCCGCGCCCCAATCCAGGCCAAACACAAATGCCTGTCCCCAGCACGGCCAGTGCCGCCGTGAGCAGGAAGAGCCAGGACATGCGCCACTCCAGCAGGTCGTCCACGAGTGTCACGAACAGGGGGGTGAAGATGGTGAACAGCGCCACCTCGGAGGGCCGTAACCAGCGGAACGAGGCGATGTAGAGCAGGTACATGAGCCCGAACTGGAGGGCCCCGATGCCGACGAAGGCCAGCATGCGTTTCGCGGGCATTCCCTTCACCTTCATGAAGGGGAGGAACACCAGGGCCGCCAGAACAGTCCGGACCGCGGTCACGAACGGCGCCCCCAAGTCGCTCACCTGGGCCGTGAGGCCGAAGGACAGGGCCCAGATGACCGAGACGATGAGCAGCAGGAACATGGCACTCCGCGATGAAAAGAGGCTCTCAGTCGAGGCTTCGCCCCAGGCTCAGGAAGATCTCGCGCCAAGGCTCCGGCAGCGCCTCTGCGTCCCGGGCGATGGTGGCCTCGTCGCCGCGCACGAAGGGCCCCGTGCGCCCCGCGGCGCCAAGGGTGGCCACGTTGCGCAGGGTGGCCTCCGCCAGGGGCAGCAGGCCCCGCCCCGGCAGGGCCACGCCCTGGGCGCGCAGGAGAGCCTCGGCCCCCAGCCACAGCGAGGCCGCATGGCCCGAGGTGAGCACCGCCGCCGCGTGGTAGAGCGGCTTCAGTTCCGCGGGCAGATCGAAGGCCGCGAAGCCCAGGTCGCCAAAGGCGCGGCGCAGGAGGTCCGGCACCGCCCCGGTAATGGCCAAGGGTGTGTCCGTCCAGTCCCGGGCCTCGCCATCGAAGCTGGTGAGGGGATGGGCGCAGGGCACACCTGGCAGGTGCAGGCTTCCGGCCAGGTGCACGCAGCGCCCTGGAAAATCCGCCGCCAGCTCAGCCACCGCCCGGTCCGGCACGGCCAGAAGCACCACCCCCCCCGGCCGGGCGCCGTGATCCAGCAGCGCCACCCGCGGACCCCACCCCGCCGCCAGCGCGCGGCCGGCACGGCCACGGCCCAGGATGGTGAACTCGGAAGTCATGGAGATAGTGTGGCGTAAAACAGGCCTCAGTCCTCAGTCCTCAGTCCTCAGTCCTCAGTCCTCAGTCCTCAGTCCTCAGTCCGGAGTCTGGAGTCTGGGGGCAACGCTTTCTGGGCGGCCCTGCGGGCCACGCCGATTATTACCCTTGGGCCGCTCCAGATGGGTCGGCGCCGAATATGGACGAAGATCGCGCCGCGCGCGGCGCACCAGGAATCGGTACCTCCAGACTCCGGACTCCAGACTCAATTCCCTTAGACTCTTCCCATGCCCCACCCCTCCCCCGCCTCCTGGGCCCTGCCGCCTGAGCTGCCGTGGCCCCAGTTCCTCCGGCTGCTGCGGCATCCGGATCCGCCCCGGGGCTGGCTGGAGTCGGCGGCGGAGCTGCCGGAACTGCGGAAACGGCCGCTCCTGCTGAGGTGGATCGCCCAGCATCCCAAGGCCACCGCCCATCTGCGGGCGGGGCTCATGGCCCGCCTGCCCTGGCGCGCCCTGGCGTCGGTGGCGACGGACGCGGCGGCCCATCCCCAGGCCCGCCAGCAGGCCATCGAAAAGCTCCAGCAACTCTGGAGCGTGATGACCGCAGGTGAGCGCCGCAGCCTGGCCCTGCATGCGCCCCGGCCCCTGTGGCCCCTGGTGTGGCGCACGCCCAACCCCAGCGTCCTCGCCACCTTCCTCCAGAACCCCAAGCTGGGGATGGAAGCCCTGGTGGCCCTCATCCAGCCCCCCCTGCGCCCGGCCCAGACCGAGGCCCTGGCCGCCTCCCGCTGGCGCGAGGTCGGCCCCGTGGCGGATCAGGTGTTGCGAGCCCTGGATCGCAGCCTCGCCCTTCCAGAATCGGGCCTGGCCCTGGGTCATGCGGCCCCCTGGATCAAAGCCATGGACGAGGAAGCCCGCATCCTCGCCGCCAGCCGGATCCTGACGCCCACCCTGCGGCGGATGGTGCATCCGCGGAGGGATGGGGACAACTAGGCCCGCTTCAGCACCTCCGCCACGCACCGCTCGATGCCCACCCAGACATCCGACAGCCGTGCGTCGTCGAACATGTAGGCGGGGGTGGTGACGAGCTTGTGGGCCTCGTCGATGACGATCTCCCGGGCATTGGGGGTGTTCT
>Ga0315270_10000006_pt1 | contig 119452 bp, 114 predicted proteins | sample C1_bottom_MG_FD_204932 | JGI IMG/M metagenome (GOLD analysis project Ga0315270, IMG submission 204932) | Sediment microbial communities from Yellowstone Lake, YNP, Wyoming, USA - C1_bottom | ecosystem: Environmental > Aquatic > Freshwater > Lake > Sediment | place: USA: Wyoming | collected... | reverse complement strand
TGAACGGGAAATCGACCGGAATGGTCGACGAAATGATCCTTGCCAGGGTAATTTCTGGCCAATTCGAATTTCCACAGCAGATTGTGCGCGAGTCGTTCTCATTTTTTGTTACTTATTCAGAGCTTCCTTAACGTGAAACATGCGCCGATATTCGCTCGTTCCCTCTCCCGCCGGGGGAGGGTTAGGGAGGGGGAGGAGGCGTGAAAGTTACATTATTAATGGACATCCCTGCCATATACGTTAAGAAGAAAGAAATATCATGCATAAATATGTACTCATCGAAAACGTACAGATGTCTTTTGAAACCCGCCAGGGGCCGTTTGTCGCATTAAAAGATATTGACTTGAAAATTGCACGCGGTGAATTCATCACCCTGATCGGTCACTCGGGCTGCGGTAAATCGACCTTGCTGAATCTGATTGCCGGCCTGCTGTTTCCGACCTCGGGTACGATGATCTGTGCCGAGCGAGAAATTGCAGGGCCTGGACCCGATCGAGGTGTGGTGTTTCAAAACCACTCGCTGCTGCCCTGGCTGACTTGTTTTGATAACGTCTACCTGGCCGTGGAACGCGTGTTCGGCGGCACAGAAAGCAGGGAGCAACTCACAGAGCGTGTGAAGGAAGCGCTGGCGCTGGTGCACCTGAGCCATGCCGAACAGAAGTACCCGCATGAAATTTCCGGCGGCATGAAGCAGCGCGTGGGTATAGCACGCGCGCTGTCGATGCAGCCCAAGGTGTTGCTGATGGATGAGCCTTTCGGTGCGCTGGATGCCTTGACCCGTGCACATCTGCAAGACGAATTGATGAAAATCGTGACAGAAACAAAGAGCACGGTGGTGATGGTGACGCACGACGTGGATGAGGCTGTATTGCTATCTGACCGCATTGTGATGATGACCAATGGCCCGTCTGCGACGATAGGTGAAATCCTCACGGTTGATCTGCCCAAGCCGCGTAATCGTCTGGCCCTGGCCAACGATGCAAACTATCACCGGTTGCGGGGTGCAGTGCTTGAATTTTTGTATCAGAAGCATGCGAAAGTGGCGGCTTAATGGTGGGGTGAGGTGTAGAGGTGGTTTGCAGTTTTTCAAATCCCCCTAGCCCCCCTTTTACACCCCAAGGATGCAAGAACCTCTGCGAGGCAAAGTGGGGAACTAGCACACCACTAAGATTTAACCGTTACCCCACTTTAGCAAAGGGGGGCTAGGGGGGATTTAAGGGCGTAAAAAAATCCTAATCCAAACAGCACTACCCACTTTACTTCTAACAATCATAAATTCTGGAAGGCCATAACATGTCCGCAATGAGCTATCTGAGTGTCATCGAGCGCTTTCATGAATACAAGAAGGCCTTGCATGAACTGACAGCGTCTATCCTGACCGGTATTGCCGAGCCTGGTTTGTTGGAAAGCGAGCAAAAGTTGCGCGAGACTTTTCACAGCATCGCCGAGCACTATCCGTTTATGGCACTGCTTTACACACTCGATGGGAAAGGAGTGCAGAGCAGCAGTAACATCGAATCCCTGCATCCCGGCAAAGATGATAAAAGCGGGCTGGGTAAAAATCGCAGCGAACGCCCTTATTATCTGCTGGCCAAAGATAGTGCCAGTGTAGTGGTCACCGAGCCGTATTTTTCCAACAATGGCAGCATGCTGTGCATTAGCGCTGCGGTAAGAAGCGCCAATGCACAGGGTGAAACCGGCTATATCGTGCTGGATATCGACCTGACCAAAGCCATTGAGTTTTTAATGGGTGACATGGCCAGGCGCAGATTTATGCCTGCTTTCAAGGGGGTATATATCCTCATTGTGGCCGGACTGTTCGCTGTGACCGGGGTTCTGCTTTACGCTGCCGCCAGCGAGATGGTGAGTCTGTGGCATATCGGCAGCAACAAAGAAGATCTGCACATGAAACCCTTCGGTGTGATTATCTTTTTGACCCTGGCCCTGGCCATCTTCGACTTGGGTAAAACCATACTCGAAGAAGAGGTGCTAATGCATAAAGATATTTTTCGCCACAGTTCCACCCGGCGCACCATCACACGTTTCATTGCAGCCATTCTCATCGCTGTGTCGATCGAAGCGCTGTTGCTGATGTTTAAAGCTGCCCTCGGCGTGAATGGCGATATTCTGTCTGCGGTGGCGATGATGCTGACGGCGGTAGGATTGCTGGTTGGCCTCGGTATCTATGTATATCTGGGCGCGAAAGCAGAGGCCATATTGAGAGGTAGATAAATGGGTGATGCAATTTTAAAGAACATGCGCGCTTTTTGAGTGCGTGCATATTTTTAAGGCACCATTGCGGTGCGCTCAGTTGAACTAATTTGGTGCATAGAGGTTTTTTAATACTAATTTATAAACAATAACTTATCCTTGTTAAAAATGAGTGGCATAAACATTGCTAGTTCCTAGTGTGTGTTGCTATTGCACGTTAATAAATAAGGATATCTATGAAAACCAATTTTTGGAGCGTTGGCCACAAACCGACACTGTTTTCCGCCTTTCTCTACTTTGACCTGAGTTTTATGGTGTGGGTGCTGCTCGGCCCACTGGCCGTACAAATCTCAGCAGACTTGCATCTCACCGCCGCACAGAAAGGCATGATGGTGGCGACACCAATTCTTTCAGGTGCGATTTTACGCATGTTGATGGGTGTATTGGTCGATCATCTGCAACCTAAAAAGGCCGGGCTGATCGGACAATTGGTCGTGCTAATCGCGCTGGCCCTTGCCTGGTTTAACGGCATCCACAGTTATCATCAGGTGTTGGCACTGGGCGTGGCACTCGGTATGGCGGGTGCGGCATTTGCCGTGGCGCTGCCCCTGGCCTCGCGCTGGTATCCACCCGAGCACCAGGGAACCGCACTTGGTATCGCCGGGGCAGGTAATTCGGGTACCGCACTCGCCGCATTGTTTGCTCCCGGCCTGGCTGTTGCCTTTGGCTGGAATAATGTCTTCGGCCTGGCACTGATACCCCTGCTGTTCGCTTTGGTGGTATACACCGTCTATGCCAAAGACAGCCCGGATTGCCCGCCGAAAAAATCGCTGCACCAGTACCTGAATGTGCTTAAAGACAAAGACGCGTGGTGGTTTATGTTTTTCTACAGTGTGACCTTTGGCGGCTTTGTAGGTATGGCCTCTTCACTCACCCTCTACTTCAATGACCAGTATGGCTTAACACCGGTCATTGCCGGCTACTTTACCGCAGCCTGTGTGTTTGCCGGCTCGATGGTGCGGCCGCTGGGCGGCAACATAGCTGACCGTATCGGTGGTATTCGCACGTTGATGACCATGTATGTGGTCGCGGCAATCTTTCTGATGTTAATGAGTATAGGTATGCCCAACGTTTACCTTGCGCTTGCGGTAGTATTGTTGGCGATGGCCGCACTTGGCATAGGAAATGGTGCGGTGTTCCAACTGGTGCCCCAGCGCTTCCGCAAGGAAATCGGCGTGATGACCGGTATGGTGGGGATGGCAGGCGGAATTGGCGGATTTTATCTGGCCTCAAGTCTGGGTTTTTCACGGCAACTAACGGGTAGCTATCAAGTCGGGTTAACGATTTTCGCCGGACTGGCCGTGCTGGCTCTTATCGGCCTGGTCAGCGTGAAAAAGCGCTGGCGCACCACATGGGGATCCTCTGCGGCGACAAGTGCCAAGGTATAGAATCGACCAGTCATTAGGTATAAAACCGATAATATGTCCCTGAAAATAATCATCGGCCAAGCCACAGCAACCGGCGAGCGTGAGCGCAACGAAGACTACTGCGGTGCCGTTACGCCTGCTGCAGAGCAGCTTACAACAAAAGGTGCGCTGCTGGCCGTGGCCGACGGTGTCGGCGGTAATGCAGGCGGGCGCGAAGCATCGGAAATGACGGTGCGCGGTGTGCTCTCCGATTACTATGCAACACCTGACACCTGGGAAACGACTGCAGCACTGGACAAGGTGCTGGCCGCGCTAAACCGCTGGGTGCTGTCACAAGCCGCGAGACAGCGTGAAATGGCGGGCATGGCGACCACGTTATCCCTGCTGGTTCTGCGCGGTAGACATTATGTAATCGGCCATGTGGGTGATACCCGTATTTATCGGCTGCGCGGCGGCGAACTGCAGCAACTCACTACCGACCATGTGTGGGACAGGCCGGATATGCGCCATGTGCTCAAGCGTGCAATCGGGCTGGATAATCAACTGCAAGTGGATTATGCAGAGGGCGAATTGCAGGCCGGTGACGTGTTTGCACTGCTGAGCGACGGTGTATGGGAAAAACTCGGCCAGCTCGGCATCCACGAAATTTTAGGGCTTTACCATAGCCCGCAAATGGCCGCCGACGATCTGGTCAAACAGGCGCTGGCGAAAGGCAGCCAGGATAACGCCACCGCCCTGGTGGTGCGTATCGAACAGGTGGGTGAAGAAAATCAAGCGGATATTCTGGTGGAGGCGAAACGACTGAAAATTCCTCCGCGCCTGAAGATCGGCGAACAACTGGACGACTTTGAGGTGCTGGAACTGCTGTATGAATCCCGAGGCAGCCTGCTGTACAAAGTTAAAAATCTTGCCAATGGTCAGGTGTGCGTACTTAAAACACTGCACCCCTTAATGGCCGATGATATGGAAAGTTGCAACGGATTGTTGAACGAGGAGTGGCTGGGCAAGCGTGTTGTATCGCGTTATTTTGTGCAGGTGTTGCCAGTATCCGCAGAGCGGCGCAGTTGCCTTTACTATGTGATGAGTTGGCACGCCGGTGCGACATTGCAGCAACAAATTGATATCGGCCAGCATTTTTCTGCTGCCGAGGCCGGCAACATCGGCATTCGTGTGGCCAAGGGCCTGGGTGCGCTGCATCGTTTGAATATTGTGCACCGCGACATCAAGCCCGCCAACCTGCATCAGGGAGAGGACAACAGGCTGCGCATACTTGATCTGGGCGTGGCACTCAACCCGAACAGCAGTATAGAAAATGCACAAGGCAACCCCGGTACGCCCAGATTTATGGCGCCGGAATTGTTTGCCGGTGAAGTCGCCAGTGCGCAAAGTGACCTTTATGCAGCCGGTGTCACTCTCTACTACCTGCTTACCCGTCACTATCCCTATGGTGAGATTGAGCCCTTCCAGCGCCCGCGTTTCGGCGACCCTGTGTCGCCCACTAGATACAGGCCGGATATTCCGCAATGGCTGGAAAATATACTTTTGAAAGCCGTCGCACGCGATCCAAAATTGCGCTTCGAAACTGCGGAAGAAATGTTGCTGGCACTGGAGATTGGAGAACGCAAGCCTTTGCTCACTTCTGCTCGTTCTCCGCTGGCTGAGAGAGACCCGCTGTTGATGTGGCAGGGGATAGCTGTGCTTGCGATGCTGGCGAACGTGTTGCTGATTTACTTGCTGATCGTTTCCTAGAATGACTTCCTGAAATTCAAAATTGAGTAAGCAGAAGTTTTTTTGTCTTGCTGCATGTCCTTAAATTCGACACGCTTAGTTTATTATTCGGTTTGTTACGGTACAAGATTTTGCCTGGCAAAAACTGAAAATTCAATTGCACAGGAAATGTGCGAAAGATCAGTGTCTCATTAAAGTTAAAATGCCCTGATAAGGCGGCTTCCACTGATGATGGAATAGCAGCGCCGCCCTACGCATAAAATTACTCGGAAAACACTTGCGTCCAGGTCGAAAAAGCGCATAAATTTTATGGGGCCAGATGTCGTTATTCCATAGTGTAGTAGTCGGGTACTAATGAAAAAATGATTAAAAGTGATTGCATCACAATATTAGTATGGAGCAATATGTTAACGAAATGTGCGTAGGGGTTTTGTATATGGAATTTCCCTATATCGACTGATGGATGGATGTGTCTAACGCAACAATAAATTCAAGTGAATAAAATGAGTTCCCAGGCAAGCATGATCTACTATCCCACGTTTGATTTAACAAGGCAGTCAATAGCAATTCAACTCAAAAAAGCGACAGCGTGTAGCTTGGCCATATTTATCTTCCTGCTGGGTGCTTCTGGCATTTGGCAGTCGGAGGTTCAAGCCTCGCAATCAGGCGGCAATCATGCGTCTGCAGTCGATAAACTCGACAACGCATCCTGCCAGACATGTCATGACGACAAGAAAAAAGAAATTCTGGTTTCGGGTTCAGAAGGAACAATGCGCCCGTTGCACGCAGTGGCTGACGATAAGTACGCACAAAGCGTGCATGCAAAAATGCTTTGTGTTGACTGTCATAAAGAAATTTCCAATAGCGCGGCACCGCACAAACTAGACGTGACGAAAATAGTTGGTTGTGTCCAGTGCCACCAGGATTTGTGGGAAACAGCAAAGAAAGAAAATAAAACCCAGGAAAAGCCGAGGCTGGGCGTAGTGGTACAGAATATCGAGGCCTACAAAAATTCATTCCATGCCCGTAAAAACCAGGATGATCCGACCAGGGCCAACGCTAGCTGCAACGACTGTCACGACACCCACTCTTTCAACGTCCCGCCTAAGGGTAGCGCAGAACGCACAACCTGGCACTTGACCATCCCAAACACTTGCGGCCCAAAGTGCCATTCAGAGCAGTTTGAGGCTTACGAGACATCGGTGCATGGCAAGCAGGTACTTGAAAAGCACAATCCAAAAGGTGCCGTTTGCACGGACTGTCACACCACCCACAACATCATTAATACCTCACTTGATCCATTCAAAATGGACGTGACCCAGGTATGTGGCGGATGCCACAAAGAAAATCTGAAGTCATATACCGATACCTATCATGGCCAGGTTAACTCCCTGGGCTATGCCTATACCGCCAAGTGCTACGACTGCCACGGCAGCCACGGCATCTTGGCACCGACTGATCCTGAGTCGACAGTGCACCCCGATAATCGCCTGAAGACATGCAAGCAGTGCCATGACGGCAAGGCTCGGCCTTTGGCAACAGCCGGCTTTATTACCTTCGGGCCGCATGCAAATAGCCACAACTTTGCGAAGTATCCGCAGGTCTGGGTCGCCACAAAATTCATGGTTGTCTTACTCGTGGGTGTATTTGCCTTTTTCTGGCTGCATTCCGGTTTGTGGTATTTCCGCGAATGGCAGGATCGCAAGTTACACAAAGTCATTCCACATGTACGTTCTGCGGAGTTGTCGCCAGACGAGAAGAGATTCTTCCAGCGCTTCCCAATTGGCTGGCGTATCGCCCATCTGGCTTTTGCCCTGATCACCATGACGCTGGTGCTGACCGGTACTGCGGCTCTCTTCTCCAATACCAGCTGGGCACCGGTCGTTGCCCATGCGCTTGGCGGCCCTCGTGGTCTGGGCTTGATCCATCGGATTTCTGCCGCGTTGTTCATTGCCATTTTCTTCTTCCACTTCGTCTATGTGATGCAGAAATTGCTGCGTGACAGGAGCTTCCGCTGGTTCGGGCCCGATTCCCTCGTGCCCAACTGGAAAGATCTCAGCGATATGGTGGGCATGTTCAAGTGGTTTGTGGGCAAAGGTGAAAAACCTCGCTTCGATCGCTGGACATACTTTGAGAAGTTCGATTACTGGGCAGTGTTCTGGGGCGTTAGCATCATCGGCGGTAGCGGCTTGTTGCTGGCAATCCCGCACGTGACCGCGACTTATCTGCCTGGCTGGATATTTAATGTCGCCACGATCGTGCATGGCGAGGAGGCGTTCCTTGCTGCAGTGTTCCTCTTCACCGTGCACTTCTTTAATAACCACTTCCGGCCGGACAAATTGCCGCCTCCCGACATTGTGATGTTTACGGGTACGCAGTCGCTGGAAGAATTCCGCCGCGAACATCCTGCACAGTATCAGCGGCTAGTAGATGCGGGCGAGTTGGAAAAGTATCTGGTGGATGGACCGTCACAACCGATGACCCGTGGTTCCAAAATATTGGGGCTCACACTGATCACAATCGGACTGATACTGCTCACTCTGGTAATAATCGGTTTTGTGGGTGGCGGGGCCAAATAAAATAAGCAACGCGGGTGGAGCAATAACGCCGCTTGCTAATGGAAACAGGAAATAACTTTTTAACTTACTTTTGTATATGGAGAATTAACATGAAAAATAAAACAAACCTTCAAATTATCGCCGCCACGCTGATTGCTTTTTCTGCTGCACTGATCATGCCTATTCAGGCTTCTGCCTTCGATGAAGATGCGGCTAAAGCGCTGGCAAAAAAGAATGACTGCTTCAAGTGTCATGCTATAGACAAGTCCAAAAAAGGTCCTTCCTACAAAAAAGTTGCGGAAAAATACAAGGGCAAACCCGATGGCCAGAGCAAGCTGATCACCAACTTCACCACGGAGCCTATGGTCAAGCTTTCTGACGGCACAGAAGAAAAGCATAAAATCATTGATACCAAAGACATGAACGAAATGAAAAATCTGGCTGACTGGATACTCTCGCTCTAATCAGGATAAATACCCATTTAGACAGATATTTTCGGATAGATATTTAATGCCGTTTTCTTAGACAATTTTCAATGAGTCGCTCCCTGATTCGGACAGGAAGCCAAGGGGAATTAAAATGAAGTTATTGCGACGATCATTAGTTTTATGTGCCTTCATCGGCATTGTCGGATACGTAGTCTCCTCACTGGCCGCGGATGTTCCAAACCCGGAAGCGGTGCCTGTAACAGCCGCTGCAAAAACTGAGGACAGCGAGGTGCAGAAAGACCTTGTACTCAAGGGCGACGCCAAGTGCACGGCCTGTCACGATGAGGCTGATGCCCCGGGTTTGCTCGCCATCGGCAAGACCAAGCATGGAACTGTCGCAGACAGCCGCACGCCAACCTGCACCAAATGCCACGGCGAAAGTGAAGCGCACCTACTCAACGCCCAGCACACCAAGGTTCGTCCCAAACCCGAGCGCACTTTTTCCGGGCAAATTTCACCTGGCAGCATACCTTCCTCTGACCGGGTCGATCACTACTTTGGTATACAGGGCAAGAGAACCGATACCCCGGTTGACGAGCGCAATGGTGCGTGTCTGGAGTGCCACGACAAGGATTCAAAGCGTTCGCACTGGCAGGGCAGTACCCATCAGGCGCGCGACGTGGCGTGCACAAATTGTCACAGGGTGCATACGGCAAAAGATGTGGTACGCGACAAGCGCACGCAGACCGAGCTCTGCTTCACCTGTCACAAGGAGCAGCGCTCGCAGGTCGGCAAACCCTCGCACCACCCTATCCTTGAAGGCAAAATGGCCTGTTCCGATTGCCACAATGTGCATGGATCGACCGGGCCCAAGCTGATGAAACGCGATAGTGTGGTCGATACCTGCTACACCTGCCACATGGAGAAACGCGGGCCGTTTGTGCATAGCCATGAGCCAGTCAATGACGACTGTTCGAACTGCCACAATCCGCATGGCACCACGGCAGAAAGCATGCTGAAAATGCGTGCTCCATTCCTTTGCAACTCATGCCACACGCCGCATGCTCCGATACAGCCCTCGTTGGCCGGGCAGACTCCCCCCCCTGGCGCTCAGGGTTGGTGGAACCCCGCGGCCATCACCCAGGGCAGATCCTGCATGAATTGCCATACGCAGGTACACGGAAGCAACAACCCGAGTGGGCTCGATCCAGCTGCGCGGAATCTCTTCCGTTAAGTTAATGATAATGGGGAAATGATCATGAAAACGCCCAACAAGCAATTTGCTTTCAGCCAAAAAATATTTGTTCTTGCGCTGCTCGCGACTTTTGGTCCTGCACACGCCGATGAGGAAGAAGTCGCGCAACTAATCCAGCCGGAAAGTTTTGTAAGTGTCGGCTACGGTGCAGTATCCGGTACCAGCAAGGACAGGGCGATCTACGGGCAATACAACGGCAGGCGACTGGACGGCAGCTATCTGCTGCTGGATATCGATGTCTCCAAGCGTGACGAAGCCTTGGGGCTGTGGACAAATTTTCAGGGCACCAATCTTGGCCTGGATAACCGGGAGCTGAGCTTTTCACAGAATAAGCAGGGCGACTGGAAATACGCAGTGGAATATAGCGAACTGGTCCGCCGTGATCCGCGCACCATCAATAGTGCGCTGCAGAATGCAGGCACGACCACGCCAACCGTAGTGAGTCTGGCTTCCCCGGGAACCGGACAGGATATCGACCTTGCCATCCGGCGTAAGGCAGCCAGCCTCAGTGCAGAAAAATGGCTCACGACCAGTCTTTTGTTTGAGGCCAGTGTCAAAAATGAGAAAAGAGATGGTTCTCGCCTGTCCGGAACCGGCCTCGCCTGCTCCAATATCATAGGCAACACCTTCCCCTGTACCACCACCACCGGGGCATTGCTGTTGTTGCCCGAGCCTATAAACTCCACCACCCAGCAATTCGAAGCCAAGCTGAATTATTCGGGTGATAACTACCTGGTGAGCGGTGGTTATTACGGTTCGATTTTCAATAACGCAAACGGTGCTATGAATCCGACAGTAAGTGGAAATTTGTACAATCCGAATGGCACGGTTAACACCAGTACCGGTGAACTTGTGGGCTATCTGCAGCAACCCGTGGCTTTGCCGCCGGACAATCAGGCGCACCAGTTTTTTGTTTCCGGAAATTATGCCTTCACGCCGACGACCCGTGCAACCTTCAAATACGCCTATACCCATGCCACGCAGTCTGATGATTTTACCAGTAACGGCCTGCCGGGAGCTCCGGCCGGTGTAGCCAACCTGGGCGGTGTACTGGATAGCACCCTCCTCCAAATGGGGTTGACAGCACGGCCCCTGGCGAAGCTCACCGTGCTCGCCAATCTGCGCTATGAAGACAAGGCGGACAAAACACCGCTTGCCTTATATAACGGCGTGTACACCAATGATTTGAATTCTTCAAAGAAAACCAACGGCAAACTGGAAGGGAGTTATCAGTTGCCCGATAACTATCGGGCAACACTGGGGCTCGATTACGCGACGGTGCATCGTAACCTCCCGGTTAGCACTGCCGCGATTTATGACCCCACCGTTACTTCCCTTGCAGGTTTGCGTGAGGATACGCAGGAACGGGCTTACCGTGCCGAGTTGCGGCGCTCCCTGTCTGAAACGATCAACGCCGCGCTTAGTTATATACAAAGCAAGCGCGACGGCGGCAACTGGGTGAATATCGGTCCGGTTAATACTACCGGGAATCCTTCTACCGGCACCTACCCGATGACAATGACGGATCGCACGCGTGACAAAGTGAGGGTGGCTGTGGACTGGACGCCGACTGCCTTGTTGTCGTTGCAGTTTATGCTTGAACAGGGGAAGGATAAGTATACGTCTCCAACCGATAAAGGCTTGCGTGATAGCGGGATGAGTTCCTATGGCATCGATGCAGCTTTGAGTGTATCGGAAAACTGGAAGCTGACCGGCTATGCGAACCAGGGGATGCAGACCCAGCACGTAGACCATGGCGTTGGTTACATGGCCGAGCTGGAAAACGTCAATACCACGCTGGGACTCGGTGTTGTGGGCAGGCCATCCAGCAAGCTCGAGTTGGGCGGAGACCTGTCGTATATGGACGACATCAATCGCTACAATCAAAGCATGGCAACGGGTGCAGCGATAGTCGGCGGAGGCTTGCCTGATGTCACCTACCGTATGACCATTCTGAAACTCTTTGGTAAATATGCACTGCAGAAAAACGCTGATATCAGCGTCAATTTTGTGCAGCAAAGAGTGCAGTTTGACGAATGGACCTGGTCCTACAACGGTATTCCCTTTGCCTATTCCGACAACTCTAGCGTATCCATGCAACAAAACCAGAACGTGACTTTCCTTGGGGCAAGTTATGTTTACAAATTCAGATAATGGCCAGTAGCTGGAAGCACTGCATGCAGGCCGGGCAATTTTTAAGACAAGGTTGAAGTAAGGAATTGTGAATTGTTGTAATACTGAAAGCGAGGGAAAGAAAATGAAATCAATATTGATTCGGCTGGGTCTGTTGGCCATGATAATTTTTATACTGGCAGGCTGCAGCGGCAGTGACGGTACGCCTGGTGCGAATGGTGCGAATGGCACGAATGCCGGTGCCTACCTGGTGAACGTTGGTAGCAACTCGGTTTCTCCTACTGCAGAAGCGATTGCCAACTGGAAAGCGCTTGCGCCGCAGGTAACCGTAACTGGCGTCAGCATAGCCAGCCCGACGGTCGTCACCTTTACGGTGAAAGATACCGCCGGCAACGGGGTCGTGGGTCTTGGTAATAAATCCCAAAGTTCCAGCGCCACTGTCGCCGGTCTGACAAACATAGCCTTTACTCTCGCCAAGCTGGTACCCGTCACTGGCGGCCCCAGCAAATGGGTCAGTTATAACGTAGTCAGGCCGCCAACCGTCACAGAAGCGACGGGAACGATGCCCGCTACTTCCTCGTGCAATACAGCCAAAACATGGTGCGGTACTTATCCTGCCACGGACAATCAAGGTACGCTGGTCGATAACGGTGATGGCAGCTACCAGTACACCTTCCTGCGTGATCCCAAACAGGCCGCTGCGATTGTTGCCAGCCTGCAGGCTACCTCAGACGGGCTTACCCTCTCCAATAATGCCGATCTGGGCGATGTAAGCTTTAATGCGACGCTGACTCACCGCCTGGGCATACAAATTGGCGGCGCCGCCCCCGGTACCGGGAGCAACACACCCAATGCCGTGAATTTGGGTAATGGCGTCAATATGGTAAATACCGCAAATGTCGTGTATGACTTCAGACCCGATGGCGGTACGATCAGCACACGCGATATAGTTAAAATTGATTCCTGTAGCGATTGTCACAAGGGAAAAGTCCTGGCCCACGGTAGCCGCAGGGATCCGAAATTTTGCGTGACCTGCCATACCGACCAGATCAAATACAGTTTTAGCAAGGAAGCGACAATCAGCGGCCTGGCCATGACTGGGTCCACTGATGTTATTGACGGCAGGGCTGTAGGCAATTTCCCCAATCTGATCCACAAGGTGCACATGGGATCGGAACTGCTCAAAACCGGATATAATTTCGTTAACCAACTCAAATTTAATGATATTAAATTCCCGCAGGATCAGCGCAACTGCACCAAGTGTCACGATGGTGCTGCAAGCGATGTCAAGAAAATTACTGCAAATGGTGACAACTGGAAGAGTGTTCCCAGCAGACTGGCTTGTGGCGCCTGCCACGACGGTATCAACTTTGACACCGGTGGAGGCACCAGTCTGGTGACACGTATTCCTGATGCATTTGTACATACAGGTGCGCAATTGCCAATACTCGACAGTGCGTGCAGTATTTGTCATGATGCAACCAAAATTCCCGGCTATCACGTCCCGGTGACACCGCCAAATCTGGCCAGTGCGCTGCACGTTTTAAACGGTAACAGTAATACCAACTCTGCCTGGGTTGCGTCGAACACTAACAACCTGCCGGCGGGTGCGATCAAAGTTACTTACGATATCAAGAGCGTATCGAGGAATGCCAGCAAGCGTCCGGTGATGGTATTCAGGATGCTGCAAAACGGTCTGCCAGTCGCTTTCCAAGACCCAGCTACCACCACTGAGATATGGGATAAGTTCATGGGTGCGCCCAGCGTGTACTTTGTGTACGCTGTGGCGCAGGACGGCATTGCCACCCCGTCTGATTTCAATGGGAGTGCCAGCGCCTATCTAAGGGACCTTTGGAATTGCAACGGCGCAAGTTGTGTAATACCTGCCATGTCTAAAGGTACCTTGTCTGCACCCGATAGCAACGGCTACTACACCGCCACGCTCACGACGGTGGTCGTTCCTGACGGTGCAGTGATGCTCACAGGCGGGCTGGGTTATACGTACAGCTTGCTTACTACCATGCCGCTCACGCAAATCAATCTGACGGATCCGAATACGGGCTATCCAGCTACAGCGTCAGCGCTAGCGACATGTAGTGCTAAAGATACACCGGTTGGTTGTCTGCCCGCAGTATGTACTGGTGGTTTATCAAGTACGCCTTATACTGGCTGCATTCCCGTAGCAATGCCCAATATGACGGGCGGTCTGATTGTAGTTACACCCGATGCGCAGAAGGTTGCCAGTGCGGGTGTTGCTACGGGTGGTACGGGTGGTGCATATAGTGGTCGCCGCGCCATCGTCGAAGATGCTCGCTGCAACAAGTGCCATCAGGAGCTCGGCGTGTTTACTGCTGAAACTTTCCATGGTGCGCAGCGCAATGACGGTTCAACCTGCGCGTGGTGCCACAATCCCAACAGAACCAGTTCGGGTTGGGGTGCGGATTCCACGAACTTCATCCACGGGATACATGCGGGCTTGGGAACCACGGGTGTCAGCAGCAGTGGTAAAAACAAACGTACCGTTCCATTCACCTGGCATGCTGCGTCGACTACAGAGGGTTTCTGGACAATTGGCTATCCGGGTGTACTGAAAAATTGCGAAAGCTGCCATTTGCCCGGCACCTACGACTTCAGCGCATCTGCTTCAGCCAGTGCACTGCCCAATAAGCAATTCAGGACAGTGGCTACCGGGTACTTCAACAATTCAACCACTACACTTACAACGGGTTGTACTGTTAGCGCAACGAATACCTGTATGCCAACAGCTCTTGCCGTGTTTTCACTGTCGCCTTACGTTACAGCAGACAACGCGACCAAATATGGCTCTGGCTTCAGTATTGCCGGTGCCACAGGCGTAGCCACACAGGCCGGAGGTGCAACCTTGGTAGATTCGCCAATCACGACTGTATGCTTTGCTTGTCACGATACCTCTTTGGCAACAACACATATGAAGCTTAACGGAGGTGTTATTTACCAGTCACGTAATCTCACTGCTGCTGGTGGAACTTACAGCGGAACGCTCGTCAATAATGAGCAGTGCATGCTTTGCCATGGCACCGGCAGGGTGGCAGATATCAAGGCCATGCATGACAAGTAATACGATCGTAGTTTTTTTGCAGTAAAAACCAACCCGGATACGGCAACGTATCCGGGTTAATTTTGACCTGAATAATATGAATAAATACGCAGCATGTCGAATAGAAAGGCAATTTATGAAACAGCCATTTAACTCTGTAGCGCTGACAGTTGCAGCTCTGCTGTTGGGCAGCAGTTTGTCTTATGCCGTTGAAAATAATGTGGGAGCAGAACAGGATGCGGCCAGTAAGGCCAGGATGGACCACGATGTTGTCACCAGCCACAAAGAAGCCAGGCGCAAGGCCGCAGCAGCAAAAAATAATCCGGTCGACATCAACAAAGCCACACGTAAACAGCTGCAGCAGCTTCCCGGAGTGACCGACGTTGTGGCTAAAAAGATCATCGCCGGTCGACCTTACGCTTCAACTCACGATCTGCTCACCCGCAATATCATCAACAAAGAAATTTACGACAATATCAAAAGACGGATTTTTATTAAGCCCAATATCAATAGTGCATCTAAAAAATAGGGTGCTCTATCAGCCGTGATGGTTATTCACTTTCCAGGTGATCATTTGCAGTAAATGTCCAGGTGCGCACGATGCTGAGGACGTCGGTGTCCTTGCGGATATCCTCGGGAAAGGGGGCATAGGGCGCGGCCAGTTTGACAATGCGCACGGCCGCGGCATCCAGTATGCGCTGCCCTGAAGATTTGGTCACTTCCACACTTTCTACGCTACCGTCGGCCCTGATGGAAACGGTCAGGCGCAACTGGCCAAATATTTTTTGCTGGCGTGCCTGCGAGGGGTAATTAAGGTTGCCGATGCGCTCCACTTTAATGCGCCAGTCTTCGATGTACTGGGCGTAGCGGTATTCCTGGGTGCGTGCACCGATAAATTTGCGCTGCGGCATTTTCTGGTAAGCGCTGAAATCGCGGTTGATTTGCGCTTCCAGCCGTGCGATCTCTAGCGCGCGCTGCACCAGATCGCGCCCGTTCATATTGCTGCCGTCCTGCTTTTGTTTTTCGGCGTGTTCCTGCGGCACACTGTGCGTGCTCTTGGCCTGGGTGATCAATTTCTTGATTTGCTGTTCCATTTTTTGCAGGCGCTGCGTGGATTGTTCAGGCGTGAACTGCTTGTCGTCGCTCAAATTGGGCAGGGGACTGCTTGCACGTTTGTTGTCCGCGGTATTGCCGCCGCCGTCGAGGTTGTGTTGTGCCAGGGCATCTGCCTTGAGTGGTCGCGATGATGATTTGCTGTTCACCAGCACAACCTCAAGCGGCTGCAAGAAATTGTGGCTCTTGCTCGGGTCGGGCAATACAAAGCCTACACCGAACAGAATAAAGGCATGCAGGCACAGGGAAAATACGGTGGACCTGGCCAAGGGCTGTTTGAGATAGGCAGGCACAGCCTTGCGCATTCCACTGAACATTCCTGTGACCATTGCTCTATCCATTACGCGGCAATCACCACTGCTTCGACTGTGGCGGGTGTTGCCGCAGAGACAAAGCGCGCATTAAAAGTTAATTCGAGCAGGTCAATTTCTTCCAGGTCCAGTTTCACCATGGTGTTCGCGGGCAGTTCCGGAATGGAGGGGAAGCGCCCGACCAGCGGGATGCCGGAAAGCCTGACCAGATTTTCGCGTATCAGCGAGCCTTCGAGGTGCTCCACCTTTTCCTGTTGAAGCCAACGCAAGCACCAGTAGCGTTCCATCTGGCGCTGGAAGTCGTTGTAGGCGGTGTAGGCTGCATCGAAATTGCTCAACACGGTGAACAGCGCGGTGTCGTTTTTGGCGTACACAGGCGCTTCTTTTTTCAGCAGCTGGATGATCTGGCGCTGATTGACCAGGTCGATATAACGCCGCAACGGCGAGCTGGACCACATGTATTGCGCGACCCCCAGGCCCTGGTGCGGCGCGGCTACGGTGCTCATTTTTACCTTGCCATTGTTCTGCGTGCGATAGATACCCGCCACATCGTTATCCGCCAACAATTTGCCCCAGGTGCTGTTCACAAAAATCATCAACTCGGAAACCACTTTGTCTATGGGCGAGCCGCGCAGGCGGTTGCTGATGGTCACCACATCGTTTTCAACATTGAAGTTGTAATCGACCTGCTGTGAATTGCGCTCGTCGGCTTTGCCGCGTCCTGCCTCCAGCTTGTGTGCCAGGTTCCACAGCAGGGTGAGTTCGCTGGCGTAGGGATAATCCAGTTTGCAGTCGGCCAGGGTGATTTCGTTGAACAGGGGTTCCAGGGTGTCATGGCGCAGGTTGGCGGAAATATGCAGTCGCTCCAGACGACTTTCCGTGCCGAGCACTGCCAGTGTGGCGGAGTCCACTTCCATGTAGAGTGACAGCGCGGGGCAAATCTTGTCTGCGCACAGGGTAAATTCCTGCACCACGTTTTCGGGCAGCATGGTGATCTTGGCGCCCGGCATATACACGGTGGACAGGCGCGCAGCGGCAATGTCGTCGACCGGTGTGTTGGGCGTAATGCCCAGAGCGGGTGCGGCAATATGCACGCCGATACTCCAGTTGCCGTTGGGCAGTTGGGCGACCGAAAAGGCATCGTCAATTTCCGTGGTGGAGGCGTCGTCAATGCTGAAGGCAGTTACCTCGGCAAGCGGTAACTCGGAATGCGGCTCTACAGTTACTTCAGGGAAGCCTGTACCGTGCGGGAAATTTTCCAGCAGGAAACGATTTAAATGGTAGTCCTTAGTGGAGGGAATGCCACCGCAGCGCTGCAATAAATGCGCAGCGGATAAATGCGTGGCGGCACAGGCCGCTTCCAGCGCTTTCACTTCCAGCGTGTTGCGATCCGGGCTATACAGCAGATGAGACAGCTTGTCGGCAAATTCGGGCGGGAGGGTGAAGGCGCTTAACTCGGCTGTGTAACGGGCCAGTGATTCAGCCAATAAGCGTTTCTTTTCAGTGCTTGCCAGCGCCGATTTAAGCGCCTCGGGAGGGGCCGCCTTGTAATGTCCTTTGCCCTTTTTGTAAAAATACATGGGCGCCGAATGCAGGCGGATAACCACGCCTGCTGCTTCTATTGGTGTGGGCGTGTGGCCGAAATACTCTGTAGCCAGGACATCAAACGCAAATTCCTCGGGTGGGCACGATTCCCAGAGAAATTCCACATCAATCTCGGCTGAAATATGTTCAGCCTGGGCCATGAATTCGCCCAGGGCGGGTTTTTCAAAACGTAAAAGGACATTGGAACCCTTGATTTTGCTGCGCTTGCCCTGGATGCTTTCAATCTGCAACGAAGTGTCGTTGTCAGTCATGATGCTGCCTACCTTAAAGCTGCCGTCTTCTTCGTAAAGTATATTCATCGTGTGTTGCTGACCTAGCCGCTGCTTGGCGCAGAATTAAGGCAGGAGTTGATTAGGTATGAAAAATAATAGGGGATTATAACCGAGCGGCGCTATAAATCGGCGCGCTTAACGTTAAGCGCGCAGCGCCTAGATTGCTCCCTCTCCCGGGTGCCCGGACAAAAGTTTTTCGGACTCCGGGGGAGGGGTGGGGAGGGGGAGCAAGCAAGGCGGGTATTAACATTTGGATCAGTACCTCTGCCATGCCAGTAAGCATGCCTGTTTGCTTTGTACTTTGGCTTGCCGCCCTTAAATGTTAGTATTCGCTATTGTTCTGAAAATGAAATCCACGAAAGCAGCGTGTGGATAAAATATGGAGAGTGTTATGGCCGGTCATAGCAAGTGGGCAAATATTCAGCATCGCAAGGGCAAGCAGGATTCCAAGCGGGGCAAGATTTTTACGCGCCTGATCAAGGAGATTACCGTGGCGGCGCGTCTGGGTGACAGCGACCCGGCTGGCAACCCGCGCTTGCGTCTGGCGATGGAAAAAGCCTATGCGCAAAATATGCCCAAGGACAACGTGGAGCGCGCAATCAAGCGCGGCAGCGGTGAGCTGGAGGGGGTGAATTACGTTGAGCTGCGTTACGAGGGCTACGGTATTAACGGCGCGGCGGTGATTGTGGACTGCATGACGGATAACAAGACACGCACCGTGGCGGATGTGCGCCATGCCTTTACCAAATATGGCGGCAACCTGGGCACGGATGGCTCGGTGTCTTTTTTATTCAAGCATTGCGGGCAGATGTTTTTTGCCCCGGGCACCAATGAGGACGCGCTGATGGAAGTGGCGCTGGATGCGGGTGCCGAGGACGTGGTGAGCAACGACGACGGCAGCCTTGAAGTGGTTACCGGCCCGCATGAATTTGTTGATGTGAAGCAGCGTCTGGAAGCGGCGGGTTTCAAGCCTGAAATGGCCGAGGTAGTGATGAAACCGGCGGTAGAAGTCAGCTTTACCGGTGATGATGCGGTGCGCATGCAAAAGCTGCTGGATGCGCTGGAGGACCTTGACGACGTGCAGGAAGTTTATACAAATGCGGTGATTGAAGAGTGAAATTAGAGGCTCAAACCACCCCAGCCCGCCTTGTGCGAGCATCCGCAGTGCGGATTGCCTGCTTACCCCTTGTCAGGGCGGAGTGCTCGGTTCTCCCCCTGTCAAGGGGGAGTTAGAGGGGGTTGGATTTGTCCGTCTCCAGTATACGTATCCTGGGTATCGACCCCGGTCTGCGCGTCACAGGCTTTGGCGTGATCGACAAGGTGGGTCAAAGGCTGAGTTATGTGGCGAGTGGTAGTATTAAAACACCCGCAGGGGATTTGCCGCCGCGCTTGAAAGTCATTCTGGAATCGTTGGGCGAAGTGATTGCCACTTACCAGCCGCAGCAGGTCTCGGTGGAGAAGGTGTTTGTCAACGTGAATCCCCAGTCCACATTGTTGCTCGGGCAGGCGCGTGGCGCGGCGATATGCGCTGCGGTGCTGGCAAATTTGACGGTGGCCGAGTACACCGCGCTGCAGGTAAAACAGTCTGTCGTCGGCAATGGGCACGCTGATAAAGAGCAGGTGCAGGACATGGTGCAGCGCTTGCTGGCATTGGATGGAAAGCCGGGCGCGGATGCGGCAGACGCACTGGCTTGTGCGATTTGTCATGCCCATGCGGGTACGGGATTGGGCAAAATGTCTACCTTGGGTATGCGGGTAAAAAATGGCCGGTTAATTTGAGTATCGCGCAGCGATCCGTTCGTCCCCTCTCCCGTCGGGGGAGGGTTAGGGTGGGGGAGCAAGCGTGGAGCACTTTATTATTTGGGGTGGCACTAATATGCCCATTAGTTTAAGGAAGTAATACATGATTGGTCGCTTAACCGGATTGTTGCTGGAAAAAAATCCGCCGCAGATTCTGCTGGATGTACAGGGTGTGGGTTATGAAGTCGATGTGCCTATGAGCACGTTTTATAACCTGCCCGGATTGAACGAGCGTGTGCTGTTGCATACCGTGATGGTGGTGCGCGAAGATGCGCAATTGCTGTATGGCTTCGCCACGCATGAAGAGCGCGCTGCATTCCGCCAGTTGCTGAAAATCAGCGGAGTGGGTCCCAAGATGGCCCTGTCGGTGTTATCCGGCCTGAGCCTGGCAGACCTGGCGTCTGCGGTGGTGAACAAAGATGTTGGGCGGATGACCAAGATACCCGGCGTAGGAAAAAAGACGGCCGAACGTTTGTTGCTGGAGCTGCAGGGCAAGTTCACAGCGCTGCCATCGAGTGTTGCCAGGACAGAAATTTCTTCGCACAGTGCTGATATAGTCAACGCATTGCTGGCATTGGGCTATAACGAAAAAGAAGCAGAGTGGGCAGGCAAGCAATTGCCCGCAGATGCGGGTGTGTCAGACGGCATCCGCCAGGCGTTAAAATATTTATCCAAGACATGATCCAACACGACGATTTAAACACAACCCGTATCATTTCCCCTGCAGCGGTTTCGGTGCATGAGGAAGCGCAGGAGCGTGCGCTGCGCCCGAAAATGCTGGGCGAATATGTGGGTCAGGAAAAAATACGCGGCCAACTGGAAATATTTATCGAAGCGGCAAAGAAGCGCAAGGAACCGCTCGATCACGTACTTTTATTCGGCCCGCCAGGCCTTGGAAAAACCACCCTGGCGCACATCATTGCGCGCGAAATGGGGGTGAATATGCGTCATACCTCGGGCCCGGTGCTGGAACGTGCCGGTGACCTCGCCGCGCTGCTGACCAATCTTGAGCCCAACGATGTGCTGTTTATCGACGAGATACATCGGCTGTCACCGGTGGTGGAGGAGATTCTTTATCCCGCACTGGAGGATTATCAGATCGACATCATGATCGGCGAGGGTCCGTCGGCACGTTCGGTCAAGCTCGACCTGCCGCCCTTCACCCTGGTGGGTGCGACGACCAGGGCGGGGATGCTGACCAATCCGCTACGCGACCGTTTCGGTATCGTGGCACGCTTGGAGTTTTACACAACTCAGGAGCTGCAGCGCATTGTGACGCGCTCGTCCGGCTTGCTGGAAATGCCGATTTTTCCGGACGGTGCAATGGAAATTGCCAGGCGTTCACGCGGCACGCCGCGCATTGCCAATCGACTGTTGCGGCGAGTGCGCGATTACGCCGAAGTGCGCGCGCAGGGTGAAGCGACACGCGCAGTGGCTGACTTGGCTTTGAACATGCTCGACGTGGATGCGCAGGGTTTGGATGTGATGGATAGAAGGCTGTTACTGACCGTGATTGAGAAATTCATGGGCGGCCCGGTCGGTGTAGATAACCTAGCCACTGCGATAGGCGAGGAACGCGACACGATTGAGGACGTGATCGAACCCTATCTTATACAGCAGGGTTATTTGCAGCGCACCTCGCGCGGACGCATGGCAACGGCGAATGCCTATGCCCATTTTGGTCTGGTACAGCCGCGCAATGCGAATAATAGAGAATTGTGGGATCAGACGGGAGTGGCGGATTGAGTAAGCGCGATCATGTATTTACATTGCCTGTCAGGGTGTATTTTCAGGACACTGATGCCGGCGGGGTGGTTTACCATGCCAGCTATGTCAACTTTATGGAACGTGCGCGGACTGAGTGGATGCGCAGTTTCGGCTTTACCAATACCGGATTAATGAAAGAGTTGGGGATGGTGTTTGTGGTGCGTTCACTCAAACTTGACTACCTCAAGCCCGCGCTGCTGGATGACTTGATATTGGTTGGCTCACAATTGAAAGAGGTCGGGCGCAGCCGTGTAACCTTGCATCAGACTATTGTTCGCGGTGAAGAAAAACTGGTAGAGGCAGAAATTCATTTGGTCAGTGTCTCGCTGGAAAATTTTAAGCCAGTGCGGGTGCCGGATGTGTTGCGTGAACAATGGAATCTGTAATTGTCAAATTGTTTGCTTGAGCAATTGAGAAATTTAAAAGGTATAGAGGGTTGAAAATAGTATGGAAACAACGCAAAATTTATCGCTGATGCCATTGATACATGACGCCAGTCTGCCTGTGCAGATGGTAATGGGTTTGCTGCTGCTGGTTTCGCTGATGTCCTGGTGGTACATCTTTCTCAAGATGTTTGCAGTTCGCCAGGCCATAAGCCAGAGCGATGTTTTCGAGGAGGCATTCTGGGGGCATCCCGACCTGAACAAGTTGTATAAAGATTTTCTTGATGAGCGCGAAACGGCGGGCAGTCTGGAGCGTATCTTTGCTGCCGGTTATTCGGAATTTGTGAAGTTGAAGAAAAAACACGATATGGACAATACTGCCGTGATGGATGGTGCGCGCCGTGCCATGCGTGCGACTTTTCAGCGCGAAATGGACGAACTGGAATCTCACCTGTCTTTTCTGGCTACCGTTGGCTCCGTCAGTCCCTATGTGGGTTTGCTGGGGACAGTGTGGGGAATTATGAATGCGTTTCGCGGACTTGCCAATGTGGGACAGGCTACATTGGCACACGTGGCCCCTGGCATCGCAGAAGCCTTGATTGCCACCGCGATGGGCCTGTTTGCGGCAATTCCTGCGGTGGTAGCGTACAACCGGTTTGCCCATGATACGGCGCGGCTTTCGTCGCGCTTTGAAAGTTTCATGGAAGAATTCTCCAACGTGTTGCAACGCCAGCCATGAGTGCCAATCGTCGCTCTGCCCTGCAACCCATGAGCAACATCAATGTCGTTCCCTACATTGATGTGATGCTTGTGCTGCTGGTGATATTCATGATCACGGCGCCGCTGATGAATCCTGGTCAGATTGATCTGCCCAGCATAGGAAAGTCATTGGCACCTCCCGTGTCGCCATTGGAAGTCATCATCAAAAAGGATGCCTCTCTGGCGATTCGTGATTTGGGCAAAGGGGGGATTGAGATTGCCGTATCACGCGATGAGTTGATTGCTCAGTTGAAGCAGAAGCAGAAGAAAAATGTGGAGCAGCCGGTGGTTATATCTGCTGATAAAAATGTGCGTTATGAAGAGGTGGTAAACGTAATGGACTTGTTGCAGGGGCAGCAAATCAAGAAAGTTGGACTGCTGGCCAAGGTCAAATAAAAATGAGCAGTGCAGCAAGCAGATAAATTTATGAACGCTTACGTAGTGGCAGAACCCTATAAAATATCGGCTGGTGCGCTGGCTTTGCTGGTGCACGTTATATTTTTTTCACTGTTATTTTTTAGTTTTAGCTGGCAAATGCAAGCTCCACAGGGCATGGTGGTGGAGATTTGGGATAGCCTTCCCGCTGATTTTGAAGTGCAGGCCCAGCCACAGCTTGTAAATCAGGAGCCGGTGCTTGCTCCTAAGGTTGACTCGGTACCTGCCGCGCCTGCTGCGGCCGACATCGAGCTTAAAAACAAAAAAAAGTTGAAAGCAGAAAAACTGAAGGCTGACAATTCGCCTTCCAGAAAGCTGGCTGAAAAGCGTGCAGAACAGGCTGAACGGCGCATGGAGGAGGTGGAGCGACAGGCGCAATCTCATGCCCAGGCGCAAAAGAAAGCGCAAATGGAAACTGCTGCGGCATCTGGGAAGGTGATTGATGAATATGTTGGCAAGATACGCGCCAAGATAAGGCAAAAAACGGTGTGGTCGGATAGCGCGAGGTCGGCGGATATAAAAGCAAAATTTGATGTGACGTTGTTACCCAACGGTGACGTGTTAAGCGTAAGTCTGGCAAAATCCAGTGGTAACGTTGCCTATGATGATGCGGTTGAACGTGCCATTAGAAAGGCGCAGCCCTTGCCGTTGCCACCGGCAGAGCAGAATTTATTCAATAAGTTTCGAGAGTTGCATCTAACATTTTCGTCCGCCGAGAGCGGGCAATAAGGGGTTTCAACTATGGCAGTACGTTTTCTGTTTTATGTTTTATTAATGGGTGTAACTTTGCCAGCGCGAGCTGCACTGGATATAGAAATTACCGGCGCGGGTGAGCATCAGATTCCCATCAGTATCGTGGCTTTTGCCGGTGAAGAGGCGCTCTCACAAAAAATTAGCAGCGTGATAGCCAATGATTTGAAGCGTAGCGGCCTGTTTCGACTGGTTGATCCTGCAACCAAAGCCCCCCACGAGATGCGGGACGTGGTGTATGGCGACTGGGCTGAGGTTGATGCGCTGACCATAGGCTCTGCGACGGCGCTTCCGGATGGGCGTGTGGAGGTTAAATTCCGTTTGCTGGATACCCATAAGCAAAGTCAATTGTTGGGCCAGTCGGTTGTATCCAAGGGTGATCAGGTGCGCGCCATCGCACATCGTATCGCCGACATGATTTATGAGAAATTTACCGGAGATGCGGGGGTATTTAGTACGCGCATTTCCTATATTAATCGTGAAGGCAAGGTCAATCGGCTCGTAGTCGCCGACAGCGACGGCTACGGGGAGCAGTCCGTTTTGACCCTGAAAGAACCTATCATGTCGCCCGCATGGTCACCGGACGGAAGTCATCTGGCCTATGTGACATTTGAGCAGGGGCGAGCAGTGACCTATGTTCAGTCGCTGTTTACGCGTCAGCGCTTTGTACTGGCTGCTTTCCCCGGCAGCAACAGTTCGCCGGCATGGGCACCGGATGGCAAGCAGCTAGCCATTGTGCTGACGCGGGATGGAACATCCTCGATATATTTGGTACGCCCCGATGGCAGTGGTTTGCGCCGCATCACTTTTAGCGATGCGATTGATACGGAGCCCAGTTTCTCGCCGGATGGGCGTTTTTTGCTGTTTTCATCCGACAGGGGGGGGAGTGTGCAGATCTATCGTATGCCTGCCGATGGGGGATTTGCCGAGCGCATGACTTTTGAGGGAAATAATAACTTTTCAGCACGTTACAGCCCGGATGGAAATGGTTTTGTCTTTATGCACAGCACGGACGGGCAGTTTTATATTGCCACGCAGGACTTCCAGACCAAGCAAATGCAGGTGTTGACCGATGTTGGGTGGGAGAAAAAACCAAGTTTTGCACCCAATGGCAAGCTGGTTTTGTTTGCCACGGAATCATTGGGCCGTGGTATATTGGCAACAGTTTCTAGCGATGGCAGGGTAAAGCAGAAGATGACCCCGCAGCAAGGGGATATCCGAGAGCCAATGTGGGGACCTTTTTTGAAGCAGTAATTTTTTGACTAGGAGAAAGAAAAGATGAAAAAATTAACAATGAGCGTCTTATTGGTCAGTATGTTGGCAGCTTGTGCCAGTGACAAGCCCGCAGAGGTTGCAGAAGCACCGGTTGCTCCAGTTGAGGCTCCAGTGGCGGCACCCGTTGCAGAAGCACCTAAAGAAGTAGCGCCTGTTGCGGTAGATGCATTGGACGACGTCAACAGCATCCTTGCCAAGCGCAGTGCATTTTTTGACTTTGACAAATCTGTAGTTAAGCCGGCAGACAAGCCTATGGTACAGGCACACGGTCAATATCTGGCTACAAACCCTGCCCGTAAAGTGGTTGTTGAAGGTAATGCCGATGAGCGCGGCAGCAGTGAATACAACCTGGCATTGGGAAACCGTCGTGCTGACAGCGTAAAGAAAATGCTGATCGTTAGCGGTGCAAAAGCAGGTCAGATATCCACAGTGAGTTATGGTGAAGAAAAACCCAGGGCAGCAGGTCATAACGAAGCCGCATGGTCGCAGAATCGTCGTGCTGATATCGCTTACAACAAGTAAATATGCATAGGCTGCACCTCTGGTTGTTTGCAGTAATGTGTGTCGTTACGGCCCAAGCTTCGGCTGGGCTGTTTAGCGATGATGAGGCACACGCGCAAATACAACAACTTGAAGCGCGGATTACGCAACTGGAAAAAGCAAATATCAAGCTGGATGAAGCAAAAAAGCAGCAAACCGGTGCAATGCTTGATCTGTTGACGCAGATTGAGTCATTGAACCAAGAATTGCGCAGATTGCGTGGCCAGAACGAAGAGCTGGAACACAATTTGCTGGACGCTAAAAATCGTCAAAAAGACTTTTATGTTGACCTGGACACTCGTATGCGCCACTTTGAGGCGACAGAGGCGGCAACACAATCATCAGCTGCACAGAAAGCAACGGATAAAAGCGTTTTAGAAGACGGTCTGGCAGTAGAAAGCAGTGCCTACGAAGTGGTATACGCCTACTATAAAGCGGCTAACTATAAAAAAGTGCTTGAATCATCAAAGGACTTTGTAAAAAAATATCCGGATTCGGGTCGGCTTCCCAATGTTCACTATCTCATGGGAGACGCCTACTTTTCGCTGGATGACTACAAAAAAAGTATTGCCAGTTATCAAATCGTTGTCAGTAAATTCGAAACAAGTCCCAATGTACCCGATGCGTGGCTCAATATTGCAGCCTGTCAGCAGCAGCTAAAGGATGTGGCAGCAGCAAAGAAAACGCTCAAACTGCTTATTTCAAAGTATCCGGAAAGCAAAGCGGCAAAAAAAGCCAAACAACGCCTTGCGGCGCTTAAGTAGTTATTTCTTTTTATGTCATCCTCCCCGACTGGCGCATCATTGCGCATAAGTGAAATTTTTTATTCTTTGCAGGGCGAAACCAGCCGTGTGGGCTTGCCCACGGTTTTTGTCCGCTTAACCGGATGCCCGCTGCGATGTCACTATTGCGATACTAGCTACGCGTTTACTGGCGGGCAAAGCATGGCGCTGCAGGAGATAGTGGACGAGGTGCGGCGCTTTCCCGTTCGCTATGTAACGGTCACCGGAGGGGAGCCAATGGCACAGAAGAATTGCCTGCCCCTGATGCAGATGTTGTGTGACTCGGGTTACCAGGTGTCGCTGGAAACGAGCGGGGCGCTGGATATCAGCGCAGTGGACGAACGCGTAATGAGGATACTGGATATCAAGACTCCTGCATCGGGAGAGGTGGAAAAAAATCTTTGGGGCAACTTGAATTTTCTGCACGCGCAAGATGAAATCAAGTTTGTCCTGTGTGATGAGGCAGATTATCTGTGGGCCGTGCAGGTCTTGCGGGAGAGAAATTTGGCAGCGAAGTGTGAGGTGTTATTTTCACCCGCCCAAGGGCAGCTGTCTCCAACTGATTTGGCCGACTGGATACTGCGTGATCAACTTCCCGTGCGGATGCAGTTGCAGTTGCATAAAATTCTGTGGGGTAATGTGGCGGGACGCTAGGCTATGAAGAATGCAGTTGTTTTATTATCAGGCGGGCTGGATTCCGCAACGGTGCTGGCACAGGCACGCCAACAAAATTTTCGTTGTTATGCGTTGAGCGTGGACTATGGCCAGCGTCATCATGCCGAGTTGGCGGCGGCCAAGCGTGTTGCTGATGTCTTGGGGGCCGCGGAGCACCGCGTTATTTATATCGATCTGACGGGCTTTGGAGGCTCCGCATTGACCGATAACAGCATTGCCGTGCCTGAGCAGGCAACAACCGGTATACCGCTTACCTACGTACCTGCGCGCAACACTATTATGCTATCGCTCGCACTGGCCTGGGCTGAGGTGCTTAAGGCGCAGGATATTTTCTTTGGCGTCAATGCGGTTGATTACTCAGGGTATCCGGATTGTCGTCCGGAATATGTGGAAGCATTTGAACGCATGGCCAACCTTGCGACCAAAGCGGCTGTCGAAGGTAAACCACTGAAGCTGCATGCACCCTTGCTGTATATGAGCAAGGCCGAGATTATTCAACAAGGCGCACAACTGGGTGTTGATTTCAGTCTGACCGTATCATGTTACCAGGCTGATGAGGAGGGTCGCGCATGCGGGTTATGTGAGTCATGCAGGCTGCGCCGGGCAGGCTTCGAGCAGGCCGCAATTTCGGATGTGACGCGCTACCACAAATAAAATATTTGCCGGTCATACGCCAGATAATGACCGAACATTCAAAGATAAGTGTGACTACGCGTTGACAGAATCGATCCAGTCCGTATAATGCGCGCTTCCTTTTGGAATGTGGGTCGTTAGCTCAGCCGGTAGAGCAGCGGACTTTTAATCCGTTGGTCGCCAGTTCGAATCTGGCACGACCCACCACAGTTTTAAACGTGTTGTTCTTGTGTTTTCAAAACCACTAAGCAATTCGTGATCGTTTTACCGCCGCTTTAGCTCAGTTGGTAGAGCAACCGCCTTGTAAGCGGTAGGTCGTCAGTTCGAATCCGACAAGCGGCACCAGCTTATCCTTGTATCAAATCCCGCCATTAAAAAAACCAGCCAATTTGCGCTGCTGTTTTCCTGTCTGTTTGGTCTACGAAGTGACTGATTTCACCCTGTATGTATTGGATAATTTGTCCAATTATAATTTCCCGCGCCATATGTAAATATTCGGTAATATGCCGGTTGAGTATATAGTTGTCCATGCGCCAACCAGCAAGGGTGAAATATGAAAATTCACGAATATCAGGCAAAAGAAATTTTGCGGCAATTTGCAGTGCCAGCTCCCCACGGCAGTGTCTGTTTTTCTGTTGACGAAGCGGAAGATGCAGCGCGCAAACTCGGCGGATCGGTTTGGGTGGTGAAAGCGCAGATACATGCGGGCGGGCGTGGCAAGGGTGGCGGTGTGAAAGTGGCACGCTCATTGCCCGAGGTGCGTGAGCACGCGGAGAATATATTGGGTATGCAGTTGGTTACACACCAGACTGGAGCAGAAGGTCAAACCGTCAGGCGCTTGCTGATTGAAGAGGGGGCGCATATCTCCAAAGAGTATTACGTGGGCATGGTCATAGACCGCAGCAAGCAACGCGTTGTACTGATGGCGAGTAGCGAAGGAGGTATGGATATAGAGGAGGTCGCCGCGCACTCGCCTGAAAAAATACACAAGGTATGGATAGATCCGCTTGCGGGCTTGCGCGATGCCGAAGCGGATGCGATCTGCGGGAAAATCGGGATTCCGGGTGCGGCTATCGCCCAGGCCCGTGCCTGTTTGCAGGGCTTGTATCGCGCGTTTGTGGAGAAGGATGCGATGCTGGCTGAGATTAATCCGCTAGTGCTCACTGACGACCAGCGCGTTATTGCGCTCGATGCAAAAATAAATTTCGATAGCAATGCCTTGTATCGGCATCCTGAAATTGTCGCGTATCGCGATCTGGATGAGGAAGATCCTGCCGAAGTAGAGGCTTCCAGGTTTGATCTTAGCTATATCTCGCTTGACGGTAATATCGGTTGTCTGGTGAATGGGGCCGGGCTGGCGATGGCCACGATGGATATCATCAAGCTCTACGGAGGTTCTCCCGCGAATTTTCTGGATGTGGGGGGCGGTGCAAGCAAGGAGAAGGTCACTGAAGCGTTCAAGCTGATGCTCAAGAACCCCAAGTTGAGCGCGATCCTGGTGAATATATTTGGCGGGATCATGAAGTGCGACGTGATTGCCGAGGGGGTGGTTGCTGCAGCACGTGAGGTGCACCTTAAGGTGCCGTTGGTCGTGCGTCTCGAAGGAACCAACGTTGAACTGGGCAAGAAAATTTTAGCGGGCTCCGGTATAGCGATTATTGCAGCAAGCGATATGGCTGATGCAGCGCAAAAAGTGGTCGCCGCAGCGAAGGGGAAAAAATAATGTCAATTCTGATCGATAAAAACACCAGGGTCATGACCCAGGGTATGACGGGCAAGGTCGGGCAGTTTCATACCTTGCACAGTAAAAATTATGCGAATGGCGCGAATTGTTTTGTTGCAGGTGTAACCCCGGGCAAGGCAGGGCAGAGTTACGAAGGCATTCCAGTTTACAACAGCGTAGCCGAAGCCAGGGCTCAGACCGGAGCCACCGTATCGGTAATTTATGTGCCGCCTCCCTTTGCTGCAGCCGCGATAGATGAGGCAGTGGAGGCGGGAGTGGAACTGGTTATTTGCATCACCGAAGGGATTCCGGTGCATGACATGATACGAACGCGCTACAAGATGTCCCTCAAGGGGATACCGACTTTCAGCGAGAGCAACAACGCACTCGCGAAAGATCGTGTTCAGGGAAAACCAACATTGCTGGTCGGACCCAATTGCCCCGGCCTGATCACCCCTGATGAAATCAAGATCGGCATCATGCCCGGCCACATTCATCGCAAGGGACGCATTGGCGTGGTATCGCGCTCGGGCACGCTGACCTATGAAGCAGTGTGGCAACTCTCCGAGCAGGGTATGGGGCAATCATCCTGTGTCGGTATTGGCGGCGACCCGATTAACGGTTTAAAACACCTGGATGTCATGAAGCTGTTCAACGACGATCCTGAAACAGATGCAGTGGTGATGGTCGGAGAAATCGGCGGAAATGATGAGGAAGAATGCGCGCGCTGGATCAAACAAAACATGAAGAAACCAGTAGTGGGTTTTATTGCCGGTATCACCGCACCAGCAGGCAAGCGCATGGGTCATGCAGGGGCGATTATCTCCGGCGGACAGGGCGGGGCGGAAGACAAACTGGCCGTGATGGAGGAATGCGGCATTCATATCACGCGTAATCCCGCTGAAATGGGGCGCGTAATGAAAAAAATATTAAAGGGCTAGTTTGATGCTTGAGATGTTGGCAACACCGCAGTTCTGGATTTCCGTGCTGCAAATTATTGCCATAGACTTACTGTTGAGCGGTGACAATGCCGTGGTGATCGCACTGGCTTGTCGCAACTTGCCGCCTGAGCAACGCCGGAAAGGTGTGCTGTTCGGTGTTGCGGGTGCGGTCACTTTGCGCATACTGCTGACTTTTTTCGCCGTCGGATTGCTTACCCTGCCTTATATCAAGATAGTCGGGGCTGCGCTATTGTTGTGGATAGGTATCAAATTGCTGTTGCCCGAAGATGACGAGGGCGCCAATATCAAGGCGGGCACGCATCTGTGGGGGGCAGTAAAAACGATCATTGTGGCTGATTTTGTGATGAGCCTGGATAACGTGATCGGTGTGGCCGCCGCCGCAAAGGGAGATTTTGGCTTGCTGGTGTTTGGTTTGTTGATCAGCATTCCGATGATCGTATGGAGCAGCCAGATCATCCTCAAGCTGATGGATCGTTACCCTGTCATTATCGTGCTCGGTGGTGCGCTGCTGGGATTTGTCGCGGGGGAGATGCTGCTGAGCGATATGCTGGTAAAAGCATGGACAGAGACTTGGCCGCACTGGTTGCATTGGCTGGTTCCTGCGCTTGCTGCGGTGCTGGTGGTAGTGGCGGGCAAGTGGCTGGCTGCCCGTCGTCCCGTGTCCTCCAAAATGGTTGATCTGGTGGATGAAAGAGTGACTGCACGCTCACCTGAATGACATTATTCCTGGGAAAATAAGATGAAAATACTCATACCCGTTGATGGTTCGGCCGGGGCCAATCGCGCAGTTGAAAATGTGCTTGCCAGTGTTGCCATGCTGAAAGAGACACCGCAAATATTTTTGCTGAACGTACAGTGGAAGTTGGCAGCAGGCAATGTTAAGTTGTTTATCAGCCAGGAAACGATTAACGATCATTATCGCGAGCAGGGCATGGTAGCCTTGTCAGCGGCGCGCGCCAGTCTGGATGCGGCGGGACTGGCCTACACTTACCACGTTGGCGTGGGGACGCCAGCGGAAGCGATTGTGCAATACGCTCAGGAGCAGAAAATTGACCAGATTGTCATGGGCGCGCAGGGCGAGAGCAATCTGAGCAAAATTTTACTGGGCTCGGTTGCCGGAAAGGTGGCGCATCTTGCACCTATGCCGGTGCTGCTGGTTAAGTAGCGGGGTACTGAAAGCGCAATAAATGGATAATTCTTAATAAATCAAGCAGCTTATGGCTTGTAGTTGAAAAATGTTTTAGTATTCGTCTGTAACTCTCGTATATAGCACTTTAAAATATAAAGAAGATCCAGGACGTGGTAAACATCAAAAAAATATCGATTTGGAAGGCAGACTGGTTTGTCGGCCTGCTGGTTGTATTATTTTTTTGGTTCAGTTCTGGCAGTGACTTAATGCAAAGTCTGGAGCGCAAGGCTTACGACTTGGGCGTGAGGGCTACCTCGCATACGCCAAGTGACAAGGTGGCTGTCATTGCAATTGACGATCAGAGTATCGCGAACCTCGGGCGTTTCCCCTGGCCCCGTGTCAAACATGCCAATTTGCTGGACTTGCTGGCGGCGAGCCATGCCAAAGTCATCGGAAATACCGTGCTATTCTTTGAGCCACAGCTTGATGCGGGTATGGAGTACATAAGCCGTATTATTACCATGCTTGATTCTCCCACGCTTAAAGGCGGCTCTGCTGCACAACTTGCCGAGTTGACTCAATTGAGAGAGTTGTCGGCAGAAGCGGCGAATTATCTCGACAATGACAAAAAACTTGGCGCCAGCATCGTCAATGCAAATAATGTGTTACTGCCCATGCTCTTCGTTTTTGGTGAGCCTCTTGGCAAAGAGAGCAAGCCGCTGCCGGCGTATGTGCAAAAAAATAATTTGACCTACGTTAACGGGTCGACGGAAGCGTCGCCCGTTTCTGCTTTAGACGTGCAAATTCCTATTCCTGCGCTGGGCAGCGGCGCAGTCGGCATCGGCCATGTCAGCATTGAAAAAGACAGGAATATGGATGAAATTGTGCGCACTGAGCCTCTGGTGGTTAAGTATTACGACCAGTTTTACCCATCGCTCTCGCTGTTGCTGGCTGCCAGGAGCCTGAACCTTGACATCAAGGACATCACTATCAATCCGGGTAAAGGCGTGAAGCTGGGCAATTTGAACATCAATACCGATGACGCATTGCGTATGCAGACCTATTTTTACAAAGACCGGGATGGAGTGCCGGCCTTTCAGGTGGATTCCTTTTACGATGTATTGAGCGGTAAAATCCCCGCGGAAAAATACCGCGATAAAATTGTACTGATCGGTGCTACTGCGGCTGGCGTTGGAGGGGCATTTTCGACACCGGTTTCGACAAATATGCCCGCTGTATTGGTTTTGGCTCATACCGTTTCCAGCATACTCAAACAGGATTTTTTTATCATCCCGAGCTGGGGTGCCAAGGCGCGGATTGGAATCTTCATTGCAATTGCGCTGTATTTGATCATATTGTTACCGCGTCTGACGGCGGGACTCGGTGCCCTGATAACGGCCCTGCTGTTTATCGCGCTATTGGCCACCCAATACGGACTGATGATCTCACATGCATTATTGCTGCCGTTGATGTTGTCAGCCAGCATGTTGCTGGTTGGGCACCTGTTGCTGACGAGCAAGCATTTTTTCCACGCAGAAAAAGGCAAGCTTAAATCCGATGCAGAGTCGGCTGAAAGCAACCGTATGCTGGGATTGGCGTTTCAGGGGCAGGGTCAGCTGGATATCGCTTTTGACAAATTTCGCAAAGTGGAAATTGACGACAGCCTGATGGAAGTTCTTTACAATCTCGGGCTGGATTTTGAGCGCAAGCGCCAGTTTAACAAGGCGGAATCGGTATTCAAATACATGGCGGAATACGATCCTGAATTCCGCGATCTGGATGCGCGCCTTGCCCAGTCCAGGGCAATGTCCGAGACCCAGATACTGGGTGGAAACTCAGGGAAATCCAACGCCAGCACCATGGTGCTGGACAAGGCCAGTGTCTCCAAGCCGATGCTGGGGCGCTATGAAATTGATAGCGAGTTGGGCAAGGGGGCGATGGGTGTCGTGTACCTTGGTAAAGATCCAAAAATTGGCCGCATTGTGGCGATCAAGACCATGGCATTGACGCAGGAGTTTGAGGCTGACGAGCTGAAAGAGGTGATGGAGCGATTTTTCCGCGAGGCTGAAACCGCAGGCCGTTTAAATCACCCCAATATTGTCACCATGTACGATGCAGGCGAAGAACATGATCTCGCCTATATCGCGATGGAATTCCTCAAAGGCAAAGATTTGGCCACGCATACCAAGCCGGATAATTTGTTGCCCGTAGCCAAGGTGCTGAGCATCGTGACCAGAGTGGCGGATGCGCTGGCGTATGCACATTCACTCAATGTGGTGCATCGCGACATCAAGCCGGCCAACATCATGTATGACGCTGCCACTGATACCGTCAAAGTCACCGACTTTGGTATCGCCCGCATCACCGACTCGTCCAGGACCAAAACCGGGATGGTGTTGGGTTCGCCATCCTATATGTCACCCGAACAATTGGCCGGTACCAAAATCGAAGGCGCATCCGACCTCTTCTCGTTGGGGGTGAGTATGTACCAATTGCTCTGTGGTAAGCTTCCGTTTTACGGCGACTCCATGGCGCAACTGATGTTCCGTATCGCCAGCGAGCCGCATATTGATATTTTGAGCGTAAGGGCAGACGTTCCTTACTGTGTGGTTGCTATAATCAACAAAGCGCTGGCCAAGAGGGTTGAAGAACGTTACCGGAACGGCGCTGAGATGGCCGACGCAGTCCGCCGCTGTGCGGCAAGTTTGCAGGGATAATTATGAAAATATCAGACGCGCTCGAAATGGTTAGCCTGACCCATCCGGGCATGGTGCGTGCACACAATGAAGATAGTGTGGCCTGTGAAGAGTCTTGCGGCCTTGTAGTATTAGCCGACGGCATGGGCGGATATAATGCCGGAGAGGTGGCCAGCGGTATTGCGGTTTCTGTTGTCTCTACAGAAATCAAGCATTATCTGGAAGAGGTTCACCCTGAAGACCAGGACGAGCGCAGCGGTGATGATATTGCAGTGATGTTGCTGCGCGACAATGTGCAAAAAGCGAACTCCTCCATCTACCACGCGGCAGAAAGCCAGCCGCAATATGCGGGAATGGGGACCACAATCGTATCCGGATTGTTCTATGACAACCGTTTGGCGGTCGCGCATATAGGCGATTCGAGGATGTATCGCCTGCGTGGTGATGTTTTTGAATGTATTACACGTGATCACTCTTTGCTGCAGGAGCAAATAGATAGTGGCATGATAAGCAAAGCGGATGCGCGTGTGTCGCAGAACAAGAATCTGGTCACGCGTGCGGTGGGCATAGATGCAGAAGTGGAAGCAGAAATACATGTTCACGAGGTGAAGCGCGGCGACATCTATCTGCTTTGCTCGGATGGCTTGAACGACATGGTCGAAGATGAGGATATTGCGGATGCCGTGAGGGCGCTGAAGTCAAATTTTCCACTTCTGGCCAAGCAGCTCATCCAGGCTGCAAATGATAACGGCGGGCGCGATAACGTGTCCGTCATTTTGATAAAGGTTAATGGCGATTTTGCCGCGCCGCGTGGAGTTAAGGCAAAAATTTTATCTTGGTTTAAGAGTTAATTACGGGGAATGACGATATGGCAGCAAAAATAATACTCAGCATGGATGGTGTGGTGCTGCAGGAATATCCGCTGAGCAAAGAGCGTATGACGATAGGGCGCAAGGCCCATAATGACATCGTGATTGACAACCTTGCGGTAAGCGGAGAACACGCGGCGATTGTCACTATACAAAACGATTCCTTCCTGGAAGATCTGGACAGCACGAATGGAGTAATGGTCAATGGCGCGTCGACCAAAAAACATTTTTTGCAAAACAGTGATGTGATCGAGATCGGCAAATACAAAATAAAGTATTTGAACGATCAGCCCACACAAACCACTGCGGTTGATTTTGAAAGAACGATGGTACTGCGCGCACCGGCCAAACCGGCAGCCAGCAAGCCCACCCTGGCAACCACCCAGGCCATTCCGACGGTTGTTACATCCGAAGATGCGCTGGATGCAACCGGCAAATTCAATGCGACTGGCCCGATAACGGGGTCACTGGCGAAGCTTGCGCCCAAGCCCGCTGCCGCCGTCGGGACGGCATCGGGAAGCTCGCCGGCTGCGCAAGGACCCGCAGTTGTGCAAATTCTGAATGGGCCGAATGCCGGCAAAGAGCTTGAACTGGTAAAAAATCTCACCACATTGGGCAAGCCGGGCGTGCAGGTTGCCGTGTTGGCACGGCGGCCGCACGGCTATTTCCTCACCCATGTGGAAGGGGTTACCTTCCCTGTGGTTAACGGGGAATCACTGGGTGAACATCTGCGCCAATTGAACGATCATGACATCATTGAACTGGCCGGTGTAAAAATGGAGTTCTATTTCAAAGCCTGAGGCATTGCCTGATTTGGCAAAATGGATGCAGAGGTCGGCGCTAACCAGATATTGAGAATCACGCTAAAGTAAAATTGATCAATTTGTCGGGAATACAGTAAACATGTTCAATTTACGACTTTGAGTTGCTAACGATGAAACTAAGGATACTCGGTTGTAGCGGTGGCATCGGCGGGGATTTGCGCACAACCTCAATGCTGCTCGATCACGATGTGTTGATAGATGCGGGCACGGGCGTGGGCGATCTTACCCTTGCAGAGTTGGGCGCGATTGATCATGTATTTCTGACCCACGCACACCTTGATCACATCGCCTGCATTCCATTCATGCTGGATAGCGTTGCGAGTATGCGTAAATTGCCATTAACCATTTATGCGCTAGAGGAGACACTGGTCACTCTCAGGCAGCATATTTTCAATTGGAAAATATGGCCTGATTTCAGCCGGATTCCAAGCCAGCAACAACCCTATATGCGTTATCAGGCCATCTCAATAGGGGCGACGGTAAAGTTGAACGGGCGCGCGATTACCGCGCTGCCCGCCAATCATGTGGTCCCTGCAGTCGGTTTTCAACTGGATAGCGGGGCTGGCAGCCTGGTGTTTACGGGTGATACCACCACACAGGATACATTTTGGGAACGGGTAAATGGCATTGATAACCTGGAATACCTGATCATTGAAACTGCATTTCCAAATGCGGAAAAAGATCTGGCGTTGCTGTCCATGCATCTCTGTCCGAGTTTGCTGGCAGAAGAACTGCTTAAGCTGAAACGCCAGGCTAATATTTACATCACTCACCTGAAGCCGGGAGAGAGCGAGTTAACCATGCGGGAAGTCGGGGAGTGCGTGCAGGGATTTGCCCCCCAAATGCTGCTGAATGGCCAGGTTTTTGAATTTTAGAGTTTCTGTTGTGGTCGATGATGGCATGCCATTGTTGCAAGCGGGAACCGGTCCAATGTTTAAGGAGTAATGGATGAGCATCGCAACAATTAACCCGGCAGAACGCCGCAGTAACCCGAATGAGATGGCGTCCAAGCTGGAGCTCACGCGCAATCTTAATCACGTTACAAACAAGATACACGCGACCAGCAATATCGATGAAATTATGCTGGATGTCAGCAAGGATATTTGCACCCTGTTCAATGCCGACCGTTTGACCATCTACATGGTTGGCGACGATAAAGCGTCGCTGGTATCCAAGGTGAAAACCGGCCTGAATTCATTCAAGGATCTGAAGCTGCCTATCGCCGAGCAAAGTATAGCGGGGTATGTTGCGTTCAATAAAAAGCTGCTTAATCTCAAGGATGTTTATGATGAAAGCGAGCTGGCCAGGCATAGCCCGCAACTGCGCTTCCTGCCCGATGTGGATAAGCGCACGGGCTACAGAACCAAGCAGATGCTGGTGGCGCCCATCATTGAGACCGATAGCAAGGAATTGGTCGGCGTCATCCAGGTCATCAATAATAAAGGCGGGGTTCCGTTTCAGCCCATGGTGGAAGAGGGCGTGGTGGAACTGGCGCAAACGCTTTCGGTTGCGCTGCGCCAGCGTCAGCAGCAGGTCAGCAGCGTCAGAACCAAGTATGACAACCTGGTGACGGATGGCATATTGTCAGCCGCCGAGTATGAACTGGCCACACGCACGGCGCGCCGCAAAGGTGTGGACATTGAAGATGTGCTGATCGACGAGTTTCAAGTCAAGGCCGCCGATCTCGGCCAGTCCCTCGCCAGTTTTTTCGGCGTTCCCTATGAACCCTACAAATCAGACCGCATCAAGCCCTCGGACTTGCTCAAAAATCTGCGCCGCGAATATGTGGAAAGCAGCCACTGGGTGCCGGTAGACGACACCCCTGAAGGTTTGATTATTCTGACCACCGACCCCGAGCGTATACGGGCCTCGCGCGTGGTGAATAACATCTTTCCCAAGCACCGCCTGATTTACAAGGTTTGCCCGCAGCGCGAATTCAAATCCACACTGGACATGTTCTACGGCGGTGGCGGTGTGGGCGATTTAACCGGCGGCTATGAAGCAGACACGGGCTCGATGGACGACCTGCTGAGCTCCATGGGCGATGACGAGGAGTTCAGTGTTGACAATAACCAGGATGATGTCAATGCCGCGGCGGATAACGAACTGGTCAAACTGGTGAACAAGATTATTGTCGATGCCTACAAGATGGGCGCTTCCGATATTCATGTGGAGCCCGCACCCGGCAAGGGCAAGGTGCTGATACGACTGCGCAAGGATGGCTCGTTGCTCAAGTATATCGAGATACCTTCCACCTACCGCAATGCGCTGGTGACGCGGCTGAAGATCATGTGCGACCTCGATATTTCCGAGAAACGCAAACCGCAGGACGGAAAAATAAAATTCAAAAAATACGGCCCGCTGGATATAGAGCTGCGTGTCGCCACCGTGCCCTCGCAGGGCGGGGTGGAAGACGTGGTCATGCGTATCCTGGCCGCCGGCGAACCGATCAAGCTGGATGAGCTGGGCCTGTCCGTGCACAATCTGGCCACCCTCAAAACGGTGATTACCAAACCCTACGGCCTGTTTTTTGTGTGCGGGCCTACGGGTTCCGGCAAGACCACCACCCTGCATTCGGTACTGGGCTATATCAACAAGCCGGAAACCAAAATCTGGACCGCGGAAGACCCGGTGGAAATTACGCAGAAGGGCTTGCGCCAGGTGCAGATCAACAAAAAGGCCGGTATGGACTTCGCCACCATCATGAAAGCGTTTCTGCGTTGCGACCCCGATGTGATTATGGTGGGTGAGATGCGCGACAAGGAAACGGTGTCCATCGGCATTGAAGCTTCGCTCACGGGTCACCTGGTGTTTGCCACACTGCACACCAACAGCGCGCCGGAATCGATTACCCGTCTGCTGGATATGGGCATGGACCCGTTTAACTTTGCCGATGCTATTCTGGGCATACTGGCCCAGCGTCTGACCAAGCGCCTGTGCAAAAAATGCAAGAAACCGCACATCGCAAGCCAGGATGAAATCAAGTCGCTCCTAACAGAATACGCGCAAGAGCTGAACAATACCCCCAAGTGGAAGCGTGACCCGAACGCGGCCTTCAAGGAGTTATACGCCGAGTGGGTCAAATTATTTGCCGACGCAAAAGGGCAATTCACCCTGTATGAAAAAGTGGGCTGCGACAACTGCTCCGACACCGGTTACCGCGGTCGGGTGGGTGTGCATGAATTATTGATTGGAACCGATCCCTTGAAAAAGCAAATCCAGGAACATGCGCGTGTCGCAGAACTTTTTGCCACCGGGCTGGAAGAAGGCATGCGCACCCTGAAACAGGATGGTATCGAAAAGGTATTGTCCGGCGTAACCGATATGCACCAGATACGCGCTGTTTGTATTAAATAGATCTGCTGTTTGTGTTATTGAACTTTACGTAATTCATGACGTTCAAAATTCCCCCTAGCCCCCCTTTTCTAAAGTGGGGAATTAGTTTTACTTAAGATTCAACCGTTACCCCACTTTGCAAAAGGGGGGCTAGGGGGGATTTGCAAGTTATGGAATATGAAATTATTCGATAATTTCATGCGCCGTAAAATTAAAATAACAGTCATGAATAATGTAAAGATCAATAAGTAGATCTAGGAACTACAGATTAATTCGTCATCCTGCGCGCAGGGCGGGAACGATAAAACCGGATAACGCCGTGTATTCCTACATATTCTGTGACCATAGGCTGGAAAATGAGCAACGCAGAGTCAAACATACCTCAACAGCATCCCCTGTTAAACAGGCTGGAAGAGCTGAATACAGTCGGTATTGCGCTTTCCAGTGAGCGCGACACCAATCGCCTGCTGGAGACTATCCTGGTTGCCGCGAAGCGCATTACCAATGCCGATGCGGGCACCCTCTACCTGCTGGACCCCGAGTTGCAGGCGCTCAAATTTGAAATTATCCGCACCACTACCCTGGGTATAGCGATGGGCGGCACGACGGGTGTGCCTATCACTTTTTACCCGATACTGCTTCGTGATGCTGCGGGCAAACCCAACCACAACATGGTGGTAGCCCATGCGGCATTGAGCGGGACAACGGTCAATATTCCCGATGCCTATATGGCCGAGGGCTTCGATTTTTCCGGCACCAAAAATTTTGATCGCAAAACAGGTTATCGCTCGACCTCGTTGATGGCCGTGCCCATGCGCAACCACGAGAACGAGCTGATAGGCGTGTTGCAGCTCATCAACGCGCAGGATCGCGCTACCGGCAAAGTCGTTCCCTTCTCCGTGCAAGACCAGAGTTTGCTCGAATCTCTGGCCTCGCAAGCCGCTATCGCCCTGACCAACCACCTGCTGATCCAGCAAATGGAAGATTTGTTCGAGTCCTTCATCAGCCTGATCAACGCCGCCATAGACGACAAGTCAGCCTATACCGGCGGGCATTGCGAACGCGTACCCGTCCTCACCATGATGCTGGCAGACGCGGTCAACCGCACCGACACCGGGCCGCTTAAAGATTTTGTGATGACGGACAAGGATAGATACGAGCTTAAAATTGCCGGGCTCCTGCACGACTGCGGCAAAATCACCACGCCGGTGCATGTGGTGGACAAATCCACCAAACTGCAAACCATCTTTGACCGTATCCATCTGCTCGACACCCGTTTTGAAGTGCTCAAGCGCGATGCCGAGATAGCCATGTTGCGCGCTCAACTTAATCTCCCCTCACCGTACCCTCTCCCCACCCCTCTCCCGCAAGCGGGAGAGGGAGGAGCGCAGCGGAGGGAGAGGGCAGAGGTCGAAGAACGGACTGCTGCCCTTCAGGCCGAATTTGAAGCACGCATCCGCCAACTGGATGAAGACCGCGAATTTTTACGCCATTGCAACATCGGCTCCGAAAAAATGGATGCGGCGCACCAGCAGCGCGTGCAGCGCATCGCAAGCTATATGTGGCGCAACGAAGCGGGCCATGAAGTTGGCTTTTTGAATGCCGAAGAGCTGGAAAACCTGACCATTCCAGCCGGTACCCTGACCGAGGCCGAGCGCCAGATCATCAACCACCATATCGAGGTCACCATCAAAATGCTGGAATCACTGCCCTGGCCCAAGCACCTAAGTAAGGTGCCAGAGTATGCCGGTGGCCACCACGAGCGCATGGACGGCACCGGCTATCCCAAGGGCTTAAAACGCGGGCAAATGTCGGTGCAGGCGCGTGTAATGGGCATCGCGGACATCTTCGAGGCGCTCACCGCCAAAGACCGCCCCTACAAGCGCGGCAAGACCCTGACCGAATCTTTGGATATTCTGGGTAAATTCAAGCAAAACGGCCACATCGACCCGGATTTGTTCGATGTGTTCGTGCGCGAAAAGGTTTATTTACAGTATGCGAAACAGTTTCTGGATGCAGACCAGATAGATAAAGTGGATGAAAGCCGGATTCCGGGCTATGCGCCATCCCCCTGAACAGCCTTATCAACGTTTATACCACTAGCCCGTCTTTCCCGCGCAGGCGGGAAAGACGAGTTCAACGGTTGTCATAAACTAGGTGACGAAAATGGTCAGAAGTGCTGACGCAATCTGTAGCGTAAAGCCTGTTGCAAGTGTAATCACGCTTGCCGTATACTCCGCAACGCCGTAAATACAAGGGATGGGACAATTCTAAGTTTGCTGGCACGCATCCTGCTTTAACTAAGCTACACACCTCGTGTGTTTAATCTAACTTTCGGAGGAGCACTATCATGAAAAAAGTACAACAAGGTTTTACATTGATCGAATTGATGATCGTCGTGGCGATTATTGGTATCTTGGCTGCGGTGGCCATCCCTGCTTATCAAGACTATATCACTCGCTCCAAGATGACTGAGGTGTTGGTCATGTCAGAACCGGCCAAACTAGCTGTTGCTGAGACAGCATCTTCTCTGGGTGGATTGGCTAATGTCACAGCCGCTCTCAGCGGTTACACTTTCCCAGGTGCAACAAAATATGTGAGCGGTGTGGTTATTACCGACGTAACAGGCTTGGTTACAGTGACTTCAACGGTTCCTGGTGCGCTTGGTACTGTCACTTTAACACCAACTGAAGTTGCTGTTGGTACTGGTCAACTTGACTGGGTATGCAAGTCAACTATACCATCTAAATTTTTACCAGCAAATTGCCGTTAACAGTTCAATGCAAGATTAATCGGGTCAGCTCGTTTGATCTCTAAAGCAAAGGCAGAAACTTCGGTTTCTGCCTTTTTTTCACAAAATACAAAATAGAATAGCAGAATAGGGGACAGACCACGTTTTAAAAAAATCGAAGAATAGGGGACACGAAGAATAGGGGACAGACCACGTTTTAAAAAAATCGGGTTCCCCTACTTTTCTCCCGTTGTTGATCAAAAGAAATAGCAAAAGAAATAGGGGACAGACCACGTTTTAAAAAAAATCGGGTTCCCCTACTTTTCTCCCGTCGTTGATCGGCTCTTGCCCGGTCTACCCGCCTGTCCACGACTCGCCCGTCGACCTAATGCGCTTTCGATTTCTTGCTGGAAGCGATCGCTACCCAATGCAAAGTTGCCATTTGTTGCTTTGCGTATCTGCCCAACAATTTCTTCATCCAGATGTGCGTTGAATAACGCACGGTAGGCTAACAGCCGTTCATTTTCATCCTGCGCGATTCGCAGATATTCATCATGTGGCGTGATAAGTTTGCTGGCTTTTCCTAACGCATTTGCGTTATAGCTCGACCAGGGATAATCCTGTGGCATGCTCACCATTCCTGCGCGTACCGGGTTGAGTTCGATATAACGATAACATGACAGGGTATAATTTTCGGCCTGCGTCAGGCAGGAACGGTATCTTCCCTCCCACAATGTACCGCTGCGTTTGTAGGTGCGGTTGATGTATTGCACATAGCGTTGCCCAAGGTGTTTCATCAACAGGGATGCGCTATCCGCTCGGTCTGGCGTGAGTAGCAAATGTACGTGGTTGGTCATCAGCACGTAAGCATGGACAGCGCAGTCGATCTTGGTCGCCAGTTCCTCCAGGTAATGCAGATAGAATTGGTAGTCATCTTCAGCATAAAAACATACTGAACGATTGTTGCCTCGCTGGATGATGTGCCAAGGGATGCCGGGAATGGAAAGGCGTGCTCGACGTGGCATGGGGAGTGGGTAAGTGTTTAGGATGACAGAATGCTAGCATAAAACGTGGTCTGTCCCCTATTTTTACTATTTTTACTATTTTTGTCCCCTATTTTCTATGAGCGGCATCAACTTTTTCGGCGTTTCCCCTAGCGACTTTTCTCCTGCGCCGCCGCAATCTCGCGGAATTGTCTTAACTCGGTTTCGATTGTCGAGAGCTCATGGAAGTCATTGCCCGTCTGTTTGGCCAGCTCCAGTTGTTCTATGGAACCGCGCAGGTTGCCGTGCAGTATGTGGAAGTAGGCCAGGGCATGGTGCTCTTCCTGATTCCTGCCCAGTGCGGCATAGGTGCGCGCCTGCAGTTCGTATAAATGCGGATCATTGGGGTGGATGGCGACTTGCTGGTTGAGCAGGTTCACGGTCTCGTTGTATCTTTTCTCCTGTAACAGCACTTCGCAATAGCCGTAAATTAAAGCGCGGTGTTGCGGGAAATTTTGCGTGGCAGTGCGGTAAAACTCGCTGATGTCCTTGTCTTTTATCGCACCCGCACGGCGCAGCTCGCCTGCCAGGGTGGTGATCATCGCGTTGGATTGGACTTGTTTGAGCAGGGGGGTAAATTCCTGCGCGGCTCGGGCGAGCTGGTGGCTTTGCAAGAGTGCCAGAACCAGGCCATAACGCTGTACCACAGGGTTGCCAAATTTCTGCGCGCCAAGCGCGGCACTAAAGTAGGTGATGGACTCCTGTGGAGATCTTTGCATGGTCAGCAGTTTGGCGCGCACCAGTTGAAAATCGAGGCTGCTGGCGACGGGATGGTAGGGCAATTGCTGAACCCGGTTGGCGATGTCGGCTACGCGTTCGTTGGTGAGCGGGTGGGTGCGCAAATAGGTGGGGGTATTGCCTTCCAGCAGGCGGCTGGATTTTTGCAGGCGCTCAAAAAATACGGGCATGGCGCGGGGGTCGAAGCCGGATTTTTGCAGGATGGAAAGGCCAATCCGGTCGGCCTCTTGCTCGTGTACGCGGGTAAAATTAATTTGGCGCTGTATGCTGCCTGCCTGGGCGCCTACGATGGCGGCCATGGCAGCATCGGGGTTGCTGCGTGCAGATACGATAGCCGCGGCGATGAGCGCTATGGAGGCGAGTGAATCAAATTTTTGCCCGGAAATCATGCGCGCCAGATGATGCTGCGTCACGTGCGCTATCTCATGGCTGAGCACGGAAGCAAGCTCGGAATCGCTTTGCGAGGTGAGTATCAGGCCGGTATTGACGCCGATAAAACCGCCGGGCATGGCGAAGGCATTGATCGCATTGTCGTTGATGGCAAAAAACTCAAAGGCCTGTCCCGGCTCGCCGCTGTTGACAACCAGCGTACCGCCAAGCGAATTGAGATAGTCGGCAATTTCCGCGTCATCCAGATAACTTTTGTCGGCGCGTATCTGGAACATGCTTTGCTCGCCAATCTGGCGTTCCTGCTGCGGCGAGATGGCCTCCTGCGAAATGTCACCCAGGTCGGGCAGGCCTTCGGCATGGGTGAAAAATGAAGTGGTGCAGAGAGCGATGAGCAGGATTTTTTTCATACGCGATATGATAACCGCTTTATGATTTGGTTCCCACTATGGACGATGGGAATGCAGCCGGAAACAGCAGTCAGGGGTGGAATTAAATACTAACGTGGTAATATTGACCAATCATGATTCCTGAAGCGTTGCTACCGTTATAAACTGGTAAGTGTATGGACAATATTGGCAAGTATAAAATCATCAAAAAATTGGGCCATGGTGCGACCAGTACTGTGTTCCTGGCGCTTGACCCGGATACCCAGCAGCAAGTCGCAATCAAATTATTCAACCTCGACGTTTTGCTCGATAACGACCGCGCCAAAGCCTTCCGCAAGCTGCTGGTCAGCGAGGCTTCTCTGGCGGGCAAGTTGTCGCACCCGCATATCGTGAAAATTTATGACGCGGTGATGGACGATAGCGGAGTAAATTACATCGTGATGGAATACGTCGAGGGTGAGAGCCTCGAAAAGCTTTCTGAAGTTGATCATTTACTGCCTTTGGCCGGCATTGCAGAAATTATTTACAAGTGCTGCAAGGCCCTGGAGTATGCGCAATATCAAGGTGTAATCCATCGCGACATCAAGCCCGCCAATATCATGATATGCGGCGACCATGATATTAAAATTTCCGATTTCGGCTCGGCATTGATAGAAAGCCAGCAGACCACCCAGGTAAGCGGGGTGGGCTCGCCGGCGTATATGTCGCCCGAACAAATCAGGGAGCAGATTCTGACTCATCAGACGGATATTTACTCTCTTTCGGTCACGATGTATAAATTGTTGACCGGAAAGCTGCCATTCGATGCCCGCAATAATTACAGCATGATCTATCAGATCATGAATATCGAGCCGCCACCGCCCAGCACCTTCCGCCCTGAAATTCCACCCTCGCTGGACAAGATCGTGATGAAAGCGATGAGCAAGGATATCGCCCAGCGTTACCAGACCTGGGATGAGTTTGCGCGTGACCTTGTGGGATTTTTCAGCAATAAACCACTTGCACAGGAAGACAAGGTTGACACGGAAAAATTTGATACCCTGCGCTCGCTTGCCTTTTTTAAAGGCTTTAGCGATGTTGAGTTGTGGGAAGTTTTGCGTATCAGCGAGTGGCGTGTAGTAAACAAGGACGAAACAATTTTCAGTGACGGAGAAGAGGGGCAAACATTATTTGTGATTGCGCACGGCACGGTCAAAGTGTTCAAGCAGGGGCGCTTGCTGAATTTGCTGCACCAGGGGGACTGCTTCGGCGAAATGGCAAAGTTTGCCGAGCGCAAATTTCTGCGCACCACAGACGTGGTGGGCAAGACCAGTGCAACTTTGATTGAAATAAAATTAAGTGTGCTGGAAAAAACCTCGGCGGAATGCCGCTATCAGTTCAGTGACGCCTTTTTGCATATACTGGTGAAACGTTTGTCTGTTGCGAATACTCGGATTAGTCACCTGCTCGCCGAGCACGGTTCAAGTTCTGACGAATAGGAATTAATATAATTCAGGAGTGAAAATTTCCTCTCCAAGGAAATCTGCGCTCCTGCAGGTAGTAATGTTCATTTAATCTAGTTTTGCACGCTGCGCCTGCAGTTGCGTCAGGGTTGCGTTGAAGTCCTGCAGACGCTTTTTCTCCTGCTCAACCACCGCTGCCGGGGCACGCTCCACAAAGGTTGGCGTGGACAGTTTGCCTTTTGCCTTGGAGATTTCGATATTGAATTTGGCGATTTCCTTGTCCAGGCGTTCGCGTTCACTCGCCACATCGATCTCCACCTTCAGCATGAGCTGGCAATCACCCACAATGGCAACCGGCGCATCGGCATCGGGTAAGGTCTTGAAGATGCTGACGTCACTTAATTTCGCGAGCGCCTGCAGATAAGGTGCCGCAAGTTTAAGGGTGCTTTCGTTTCCTGCGGCAAGTAACGGTACGCGCAACGCGGGTGACAGATTCATCTCGCTGCGCAGGCTGCGTGCGGCATTCACCATTTCCTGAAGTTGCGCAATCTGATCTTCAGCAGTCTTGAAAATCAGCGATGGCTCGAGGTGCGGGTAGGGCTGCAGCATGATGCTGTCACCCTGCACTGCGGCCAGTGGCGCAACCTTTTGCCATAATTCTTCGGTGATAAAGGGAATGATGGGGTGAGCCAGGCGCAGCATGGTTTCCAGCACACGGACCAGGGTGAGTCGGGTAGCGCGCTGGGCAGCTGTAGAACCATTTGCGATCTGTACCTTGGCCAATTCCACATACCAGTCACAATAGTTATCCCACACCAGTTCATAAATAGTGCGGGCGGCAAAGTCAAAACGATAATGTTCAAAATGATGCGCCATTTCACCAGATGCGTGTTGCAGGCGGCTGATCATCCACTTGTCGGCAGCGGAATATTCCAACGCCGTTGCAGCGTCTTCCCCCACCCCATCCCTCCCCCGAAGTCCGAAATGCTTTTGGCCGGGCACCCGGGAGAGGGGGCGACCGGCACTTCCGGCGGAAGTGGGTTCAACAACATTCAAGCCAACATCCTGACCCTCGCAGTTCATCAGTACAAAGCGCGTGGCATTCCACAGTTTGTTGCAGAAGTTGCGGTAACCTTCGCAGCGCTGCATGTCGAATTTGATGTCGCGTCCGGGGGAAGCGAGAGAAGAAAAAGTGAAGCGCAGTGCATCGGTACCAAAGGCGGGTATGCCATCAGGGAATTCCTTGCGTGTTTTCTTCGCAATGCTTTCTGCCTGCTTTGGATTCATCAGGCCGGTAGTGCGTTTCTTTAATAAATCTTCAAGGCTGATGCCGTCGATCAGGTCTATCGGATCCAGGACATTGCCCTTGGATTTCGACATCTTCTGGCCTTCCGAATCGCGTATCAGGCCGTGCACATACACATCCTTGAACGGTATCTTGCCGGTGATATGTTTGGTCAGCATCACCATGCGCGCCACCCAGAAGAAGATGATGTCGAAGCCCGTTACCAGCACCGAAGAAGGCAGGTAGAGGTCCAGCGCGGTGTTGGATTTTTGCGGGTATTCGGGCGTCCAGTCCAGTGTGGAGAACGGCCACAGCGCAGAGGAGAACCAGGTGTCGAGCACGTCGTTGTCGCGGTCGAGTTGTCCGGCATAGCCTGCTTTATCCGCCAGCCGGCGTGCTTCGGCTGCATCGTGGGCGACGAACACTTCACCGTTAACGCCGTACCATGCGGGGATCTGGTGACCCCACCACAGTTGGCGCGAGATGCACCAGTCCTGGATGTTGTTCAGCCACTGGTTGTAGGTGTTCACCCAGTTTTCAGGCACGAATTTGATATCGCCGCTGGATACGCATTCCAGCGCCTGCGCGGTGATGCTCTTGCCCTGCTGTCCATCCTTATCCGGACCCGGCTTGCTCATTGCGACGAACCACTGGTCGGTGAGCATGGGTTCGATCACCACGCCGGTGCGGTCGCCGCGCGGCACTTTGAGTTTGTGTTGCTCGGCTTTGTCAAACACACCGGCAGCTTCCAGATCGGCAACAATCTGCTTGCGCGCATCGAAGCGGTCCATGCCCTGATATTGTTTGGGCGCATGTTCGTTGATTTTGGCATCCAGGGTAAGGATGCAGATCGCTGCCAGCTTGTGGCGCTGACCCACTGCATAGTCGTTGAAGTCGTGCGCAGGGGTGACCTTTACCACGCCGGTGCCGAAGTCCTTGTCCACATAGTCATCGGCGATGATGGGGATGTCGCGGTTGCATAGCGGCAGTTTTAGCTGCTTGCCAATCAGATGTTTGTAACGTTCGTCTTCGGGGTGCACCATTACCGCCACGTCGCCCAGCATAGTCTCCGGGCGGGTGGTAGCGACGGTGAGGTGGGTCAAGCCGCGCACGCTGTCTTTCTCCACCAGCGGATAGCGGATATGCCACATAAAACCGTCTTCTTCCTCCTGCACCACTTCCAGGTCAGACACAGCCGTGTGCAGCTTGGGATCCCAGTTAACCAGACGCTTGCCGCGATAGATCAGGCCTTCGTTAAACAGGCGCACAAACGTCTCGGTCACGGTTTTATTTAATTCGGGATCCATGGTGAAGCGTTCGCGCGACCAGTCGGGCGAAGTGCCGAGGCGGCGCATCTGCCGGGTGATGGTGTTGCCGGAATATTCTTTCCACTCCCACACCTTGGCTATGAATTTTTCGCGACCCAGATCGTGGCGCGAGATACCCTGTGCATCGAGCTGGCGCTCCACCACGATCTGCGTGGCGATACCCGCATGGTCGGTGCCGGGTTGCCACAGCGTGTTGTCGCCGCGCATGCGGTGGTAGCGGGTGAGCGCATCCATGATGGTCTGGTTGAAGCCATGCCCCATGTGCAGCGTGCCCGTCACATTGGGCGGCGGCAGCAGGATGCAGAAATTTTTCGGTTTGCCGGTATCCATGCCGGCTTTGAAATAGCCCTTTTTTTCCCACTGGGGATACCAGCGCGATTCGATGGCTTTGGGCTCAAAACTCTTTGCCAGTTCGCTGGTACTGGTGCTTGTACTGTGTGTGGTTTGTGTCATATCAGGTACTGCTTTTCTTAGGTCGTAGTGGTTTTTTTGCTTAAATCAAAGTGGCGCATTTCATAGCCGCGTTCGCGGTAAAAGCCGTAACGTTCGCGTCCCAGGCGAGCATCTTCCGCATCCAGACTCACAATTTCTATCACACGTTCGAAGCGGCTGAAAAATGGCAGTGAGGTAGTGTGCAGGCTGATCAGTAGTTCACCGTGAGGAAAAGGCTCGGGCTGGTGAGAGAGGATGACAGGCATATCCGCTGCGGCTGCGTCACTACTCAGGCAATGTGGGATAAAAGCCAGGGCCGGGTGTTGCCAGAGCAATTTGTCGAGTAATGCAGTGGTAGCCTCATCCGGTGTGTGCAGCAACACACGCAGCCCATTCTGCATCGCCTTGTGGCTTAATTGGCAGGCTGTGTGCAGCTTGTCATGGGTGCCGGTATAGAAGTCAACTTTAGTCACGTTGCCTGCTTTATTGTTTGCCGCCGGCGACACGGTTGATCAGATATTGGGTGAGCAGCGGAACAGGGCGGCCGGTTGCGCCTTTGTCCTTGCCGGATTTCCATGCGGTACCGGCGATGTCCAGATGCGCCCAGCGATAAGCCTTGGTGTAGCGCGCCAGAAAGCAGGCGGCGGTGATGCTGCCTGCAGGACGTCCGCCGATGTTTTGCATGTCGGCAAAATTGCTGTCCAGTTGTGACTGGTAATCTTCCCATAACGGCATGTGCCAGGCTTTATCCTGGGTTTGCTCTCCCGCGGCCAATAATTCCTGCGCGAGCTTGTCCTGGTTGCTATACAGGCCGCTGGCCACGTGACCCAAGGCAATAATGCAGGCACCGGTTAAGGTGGCGATATCAATCACGGTATCCGGCTCAAACTTGGCGGCATAAGTCAGCGCATCGCACAGCACGAGGCGACCTTCCGCATCGGTATTGAGAATTTCAATGGTCTGGCCGGACATGCTGGTGACGATGTCACCGGGCTTGCTGGCCGTGCCGCTGGGCATGTTGTCGCTGCTGGGAATAATACCGACGACATTTAACTTGAGTCCCATTTCAGCAATGGCCTGCATTGTGCCGAGTACGCTGGCTGCGCCGCACATGTCGTATTTCATCTCGTCCATCTCGCCACCGGGCTTGAGAGAAATGCCACCGGAGTCGAAGGTAATACCCTTGCCGACCAGCACGACAGGTTTTTGTTTTTTGTCAGCGCCGTGATATTCCAGTGTGATAAGTTTTGCGGGTTCTGCGCTTCCTTGTGTTACCGAGAGCAACGCCCCCATGCCCAGCCTCTGCATGTCTTTTTCTTCAAGGATGGTGGTTTTAATTGTCTTGTGGGACTTGGCCAGGGCATTTGCCTGTTGCGCCAGATAGCTGGGGGTGCAGACATTTCCCGGCAGGTTGCCAAGGTCCTTTGCCAGTACCATGCCTTGTGCAATCGCAACGGCCTGGGTGAGCGCGGATTCCAGTGCCGAAGCGGGCTGCGTTGTGAGCAAGCCAAACTGTATTTTTTTTAATAATTTTTTGTCTTTTCCGGGCTTGCTTTTAAGGCGGTCAAAGCGATAGGCAGTTTCATACGCGGCGAGCACGGCCTGGCTGATGCACCACGCACTGTCGCGCCCCTTGACGGGCAGATCGGCCAGATATAGCAGCGCATCTTTGGCGTTGGTCGCCTGCAGAGCGCGCATGGCGGCACGCACACAGTCACGGAATTGTCGCGAGTCAAGTTCGGCAGGCTTGCCGAGGCCAAGCAGCAGCACGCGTTCGCTCGCTACATTGGGCACATTGTGCAATACAAGGGTTGATGCGGCTTTGCCAGCCATATCACCACGCGCAATAATGTCGCTGATATAATGATGCGAGGATTGATCGAGTGCCAGTGCGGCATCGGACAATTTTCCGCCTTCGAACACGCAGGCAAGGACACACCCGTTGCGCAGCTTTGCCAAGTCTACATGTTTCTCTGGGTTACCCCGTTTTATGCTAAATTCCACTTGCTTCTCCTGATAGCTAACGTACTTAAATTCAATGCCGAATTATCCGCAATCCGTGTCGCATAAGTCAAAACTTTACCCCGCCAAACCATTGCATCGGGGTGTGTTTGATCGTGCCTTGGTGCGTGAGTTTGCGTCCACAGGATTTTTTGTGTTCGCTATTTTGCTTGCCATTATAGTCCTTACTCAGTTGATTCGCCTGCTCGGTGAGTCGGTCGGTGGTACTTTGCCGGTTCAAGTCGTGCTGGTTTTGTTGGGTTTTAGCGCGCTAAATTATCTGCCGATACTCCTTTCAATCAGTTTGTTTATGTCGATATTATTGACGCTGACGCGCAGCTACGGCGATAGCGAGATGGTGGTGTGGTTTAGTTCCGGCGTGAGTTTGACGCGCTGGATACGTCCGGTCATGTGGTATGCACTGCCGGTGGTGAGTTTGATTGCACTGTTGAGTCTTGTGTTGGCACCCTGGGCGATGTCCAAGGCGGATGATATCAGGCTTAAACTGGAAAACAGGGATGATGTTGCGGTTGCCGCACCGGGCACTTTCCGCGAGTCCAAGCAGGCTGACCGGGTATTTTTTCTGGAAAATGTGACTCCGGGAAATAATCAGGTGGGTAATATTTTTATACAGTCCGTGCAACAGGGAAAAGTGGGCACGATGGTTGCCAGGCAGGGCTTGCAGGAAATTGCGCCAAATGGCGATAAATTTATTGTTTTGCTGAATGGCAAGCGGCATGAGGGTGCGCCCGGGCAACTGGACTATAAAATAGTCGAGTTCGAGCGCTATGCCATGCGCATAGAAACAGAAGAGAGCAAGAAAAAACCAGCCAATCCCAAGGCGTACACCACACTTTTTTTGTTGGAAAATCCCGACAGCTGGAATTGGGCGGAGCTGGACTGGAGAGTTGGTTTGCCCGTCAGCGCGCTGATATTGTCATTGCTTGCTATTCCATTCAGCTTCGTCAATCCGCGTGCCGGACGTTCACTCAACATGATTGGTGCCTTCGTTCTTTACATGCTGTACAACAATTTGATCAGTGTGATTAATTCCTGGGTTGGACAGGAGAAAATTGCGGCGAGTGTAGGCTTGCTGGGCATACATGGCATCATGTTTATGCTGATGCTGGCGTTGTTCCATTACCGTTTGTCGGTATTCTCTTTGAGGCGTCTAATACAATGAAACATTGTCCGCGATGAATCTATTAACACGCTATTTGGCTCGAGAAATATATGGCAGCCTCGCCCTGATATTCTCAGCGTTGATTATGCTGTTTGCTTTTTTTGATCTTTTGGGTGAACTGAATGATTTAGGAAGGGGTAATTACAATCTGGCCCATGTGCTGCTGTATATTGTGCTGACCATACCAACACGTATCTATGAACTCTTTCCAGTGTCTGTACTGATAGGCAGTATTTTTGCGTTGGTGCAGATGGCAGCCAATTCCGAGCTGACAATTTATCGCAGTTCCGGTGCTTCGCTGAAGCAAATGATACGCGCCCTGTTAAAAATTGGCTTTCCGCTGATGGTGTTAAGCCTGGTGTGCGGTGAGTTTGTCGCGCCTCCCAGTATGCGACTTGCCCAGGAGTTGCGTCTTAATGCACTCAATTCGCTGGTGTCTTTCAGGGAGTTCAAGTCTGGCGTATGGTTGAAAGACGAACGCAGCTTTGTCAATGTGAAAAATGTGCTGCCTGATACAAGCTTGCAGAATGTCAGTATTTATGAATTTGATGAAAACTTCCTTCTGCGCGGCATTACAGCGGCGAAGCGTGCCATCTATCTGCAAGAGGGAAGTTGGCAGCTGGAAGGGGTAATGGAGACCCGCTTTGACAAACAGGGTGCACAAATTATTCAGCAGGCCCGGCAGCAATGGCACTCGGGAATCACGCCGGATATATTAAGAGTGTTAATGGTCGTACCTGAGCAGATGTCGGCATGGAATTTGTATTTGTATACCCAGCACCTAAAGGAGAACAGGCAGGAATCCGTGCGCTATGAAATAGAAATGTGGAACAAACTGGTGTACCCGTTTTCGGTGATGGTAATGATGTTGCTGGCCCTGCCCTTCGCCTCGCATCAGAAGCGCCAGGGTGGTATTAGCGGGAAGATTTTTACCGGGATAGTGCTGGGTTTGTCTTTTTACTTTATAGGCAGACTGTTTGCCCATCTGGGCTCGTTGAATAACTGGCAGCCTTTTCTGAGTGCGTCTACTATGACCGTTGCATTCCTGTTTTTGGCCCTGGGTATGCTTTGGTGGACGGAGCGTCGCTAGCGGGTTTCTAACAACCCATATCATTTATTCAGTGAGTGTTGCCGCCACGCCACTGGCCGGAGAGGCCCCCATTTTTTCCATTTCTCTTTGGCGTACCATTCGTTTTACTTCTTCTTGCTTGTCCTTGGGTGCTTTGCTAAGGGCTATATATTTTTCACGTGCCCGGTTCCGTTGTTCCGGGGTAAGCTTGCTCCATTCGGTGAGTCGGGTCAGGAAAAGCTGTTTTTTCTCGGGTGATAAAGACGGGTAACGTTTGGTTGTTGCTAGCAAGCGCTTTTGTTGCTTATCGGGCATCGCATCCCATTGCTGGGCTATTGGTGCTAACGCTTCCTGTTGCACGGGCGTGAGAGTAGTCCATTTTTGCGTTGCAGCATGGGCAGGCAGACACAGCAACACACTGATGCTTAAAACAATTGTCAGTCTCTTGAATGCAAAAAGCACAGATCAGTCCAGATAAACGTGAATAGGCAAGTCGTCCGTCAATATGGCGATGTCCACGTCACATATTTCATGCTCTGATGAATAGTTTTGCCAGAAAGTTGCTCCGCTGATCAGGCACGCCACAAACAATGCGGCAACAGCCCAACTCATTGAGTTTGACATATGGAATGAGTCATTCCTCTCGCCGTGATGACCCAGCCAGGCTAAAACCGGAACAGTGCTGCGCGTGCGCTGGTGGTCAAGTGCGCGCGAACGCGCAGCGCGCAACTTGCCCAGCGTATCTGGTGCCAGTTGCAGGATAGATGAATTTAGTAAGTCTTTGACTAATTGTGTATTAATATCTGTTTTCATAAGTTCGTCACTCCTTGAGCTCTTAATGCGGCTGCGAGGGCGTGGGTTGCCCGGGAGCAGTGTGTTTTAACGCTGCCTTCAGAGCACCCCATTGCGGCTGCGGTCTCTGCAGTATCCATGTCTTCCCAGTAACGCAGCAGGAATGCTTCTCGTTGACGTGCTGGAAGTTTGCCAAGTTCGGTTTCTATAATAAGCAGTAATTGTGACTGTTCCAGCGAAACATCTGGACGGGGAGATTGGCTTTTGTTGTCATCATCCTGAAGGGTGTCGAGCGGGTCGTAATCGCTTTCGTCGTGCTGCGGCACCAGCGAGGACATCAGTGTGGTCCACATCGACCTGACTTTTTGCCTGCGATAGAAATCGCGAATCGTATTTTGCAGAATACGCTGGAACAACATGGGTAGCTCGGCTAGCGGCTTATCACCATATTTTTCGGCGAGCTTGAGCATTGCATCCTGCACGATATCAAGTGCGACATGTTCATCGCGAACCGCGAACAGTCCCTGTTTATAGGCGCGACGTTCTACAGATACGAGAAACTCGGAAAGTTCATTGCGGCTTGCCAGTTTATTTACTCCCAAATGAACCAAGTGCGCGATATTAGCAAATTGTGTCGTATGACGGGTGAGAAAATGACCTTTTTTGTATGCTGGGTATGCATTCGGGGGTTGACCAAAATGCCCCGAAGCCTTATCTTGCACGGTTCTATAATTATTGCTTGCTAAGGTTTTTGACATGGAACTCACTGGAGCGGAAATCGCCATACGTTGTTTGCAAGAGGAGGGTGTTGAATACGTATTTGGCTACCCGGGCGGAGCGGTGCTATATATTTACGACGCCCTCTTTACCCAGGATAAGGTCAAGCATATTCTGGTGCGGCATGAGCAGGCTGCGGTACATGCTGCTGACGGCTATGCACGTTCCACCGATAAAGTGGGTGTGGCACTGGTCACTTCGGGTCCCGGCGTAACGAACGCGGTCACCGGCATTGCCACGGCTTACATGGATTCCATACCGATGGTGATCATCAGCGGCCAGGTGCCAACGCACATGATAGGTGAGGATGCCTTTCAGGAAGTGGATACGGTGGGTATAACTCGTCCCTGCGTGAAGCATAACTTCCTGGTGAAGGACGTCAAGGACATCGCCGTTACCATCAAGAAAGCCTTCTATCTGGCCAAGAGCGGTCGTCCAGGCCCTGTGCTGGTGGATATTCCCAAGGATATTTCGCTGCAAAAAACGACTTTCGAGTATCCCCAGTCGGTGACTATTCGTTCATATAATCCGGCGCAAAAAGCCGAAGCGGGCGCAATCAAGCAGGCTGTACAGTTGTTGCTTGAAGCCAAGCGCCCGATGATATACACCGGCGGCGGTGTTATATTGTCGGATGCTGCCAAGCCATTAACTGAGCTGGTGCGTCTTTTGGGTTACCCTTGTACAAGCACGCTGATGGGGCTGGGGGGGTCTCCTGAAACTGACAAGCAGTTCGTCGGCATGCTCGGCATGCATGGCACGCTTGAGGCAAATATGGCGACGCAACATTGCGATGTTTTATTTGCGGTAGGTGCGCGTTTTGATGATCGTGTAATCGGAAACGTGGCGCATTTCAATGAAATCCCGCGCAAAATTATCCATATTGATATTGACCCTGCTTCCATTTCCAAGCGCGTGCAGGTGGACGTGTCCCTGGTGGGCGATGTCGCGCACGTATTGAAAGACATGCTGGAAATATTGCATAGCAGCCGTCTAAAGCCGGATGCCGCAGCGATTGCGCCCTGGTGGAAGCAGATCGGGGAATGGCGCGCGCGAAATTCTCTGGTATATCAGGGTTCTGCCGAATTGATCAAGCCGCAGTATGTAGTCGAAAAACTTTACGAAATCACGCGTGGCGAAGCGTTTATAACGTCCGATGTGGGCCAGCACCAGATGTGGGCAGCGCAGTATTACAAATTTGACCAGCCACGGCGCTGGATCAACTCCGGCGGTCTGGGCACAATGGGCTTTGGCCTGCCAGCAGCGATGGGCGTAAAACTGGCCCACCCGAACGCAGAGGTGGCGTGCGTCACCGGTGAAGGCAGTATTCAAATGTGTATACAGGAGCTTTCTACCTGCAAGCAGTACCATTTGCCGATAAAAGTCATTTCGCTGAATAACCGTTATTTGGGTATGGTGCGGCAATGGCAGCAATTCTTCCATGGCAATCGTTATGCCGAGTCCTACATGGACGCGCTGCCAGACTTCGTCAAATTGGCCGAGGCGTACGGCCACGTAGGTATCAAGGTGGAAAAGCCATCGGAAGTTGAGGATGCGCTCAAAGAGGCATTCTCACGCAAGAATGATCTGGTATTTATGGATTTCCGCACTGACCCTACCGAGAACGTGTTCCCTATGGTTCCCGGTGGCAAGGGTTTGTCGGATGTTGTATTGGCGGGGGATAAATAATGCGCCACATTATTTCTATATTGCTGGAAAATGAAGCGGGTGCCTTGTCACGTGTAGCGGGTCTGTTTTCAGCACGCGGTTACAACATTGAGTCTCTGACTGTGGCGCCGACCGAAGATGCAACCATGTCGCGCATGACGATCGTAACTCGTGGCTCGGAAGCGGTGATCGAACAAATTTGCAAACAGCTTAACAAGCTGATTGAAGTCGTGGCGATGCAGGATTTAAGTGATGGCAAGCACATTGAACGTGAACTAATGCTAGTCAAGTTGATAGCAGAAGGTGAGGCGCGCGACGAAATCAAACGTATGGCTGATATATTTAATGGCCGGATTATTGATGTGTCAGACCGAACCTATACGGTTGAACTAACCGGAACAAGCGTCCAGCTGGACGGTTTTCTGCAAGCATTGGACCCGCACCTGATTTTGGAGACAGTCCGCACTGGTGCATCTGGCATCGGCTGTGGCCAGCGAATTTTAAAATTGTAAGAGCGTAGCTGCCAGGTGTCCGACAGACCCCCGGTACGCATTTATTTATCTGTATTAAAAATAACGAAAAGGAAACACCATGAAAGTTTATTACGACAAAGACGCCGACCTCTCATTGATCAAGGGCAAGCAGGTAACCATCGTGGGCTACGGCTCACAGGGCCATGCCCACGCGCAAAATCTGCGCGATTCCGGCGTGAACGTTACCGTTGCACTGCGCAAAACAGGCGCTTCATGGAAAAAGGCGGAAGCTGCCGGCCTGAAAGTGATGGAAGTGGCTGCCGCGGTCAAAGCCGCTGATGTTGTGATGATTTTGTTGCCGGATGAAAATATTCCCCAGGTCTATAACGATGATGTGGCTCCCAACATGAAAAAGGGTGCTGCACTCGCATTTGCACACGGCTTTAACGTGCATTACAACCAGGTTGTGCCGCGTGCCGATATCGACGTCATCATGATTGCACCAAAAGGCCCGGGCCACACCGTGCGTTCCGAATACCTCAAGGGTGGCGGCGTTCCTTCATTGATCGCGATCTACCAGGATGTTTCCGGCAAGGCCAAAGACGTTGCATTGTCTTATGCCGCAGCAAACGGCGGCACCAAGGGCGGCGTGATTGAAACCAATTTCCGCGAAGAAACAGAAACTGACTTGTTCGGCGAACAGGCCGTGTTGTGCGGCGGTGCGGTTGAGCTGGTGAAGATGGGTTTTGAAACTCTGACTGAAGCCGGTTATGCGCCTGAAATGGCTTATTTCGAGTGTCTGCACGAACTGAAACTGATCGTGGATCTGATGTACGAAGGCGGCATCGCCAACATGAACTACTCGATCTCAAACAACGCTGAATACGGTGAGTATGTAACCGGCCAGCGCGTGATCGGCGAAGAGTCACGCACTGCAATGCGCGAATGCCTGAAGAACATCCAGAACGGTGATTACGCCAAACGCTTTATCCTGGAAGGCCGCACCAATTACCCCGAGATGACTGCCCGTCGCCGTTTGAATGCCGAGCATCCTATTGAAAAAGTGGGTGCGCAGTTGCGCGGCATGATGCCGTGGATCAGCAAAAACAAACTGGTAGACCAGTCAAAGAACTAAAGGAAATAAGGTAGCGTACGAAGATATGTGACTGGTTACGGCGGCAAGTGCTGGCTGTTACCAGTCACTTTTTTTGGGCCAGCCCTTGCAATGTGTTCAATTGAACTAAATTTACTGTTTAATCGTTGGCTCTAATGGTGATACAGTACTTCTGTCGCCACTATGGCAAACATATTAAGAACTGAAAAAATTATGATCGACTTGACTCCACGCAAACCGATGAGTATCCGCCGCCGCGGTATATATTTATTGCCCAATTTGTTTACCACCGCTGCGTTGTTTTCCGGTTTTTATGCCATCGTGCAGTCCATGAACAACAAGTTTGAATATGCCGCTGTGGCGATATTTATTGCGATGGTACTGGATGGTCTTGATGGGCGTGTGGCGCGCATGACGCATACCCAAAGCGAATTCGGTGCGGAATACGACAGCCTGTCCGATATGGTGTCTTTCGGCGTGGCGCCTTCTTTGCTGATGTACGAATGGGCATTCCACGATCTGGGCAAGTGGGGCTGGTTTGCCGCATTTATTTATTGTGTGTGTGCGGCATTACGCCTTGCACGCTTTAACACGAATATCGATGTGGTAGATAAACGCTATTTTCAGGGCTTGCCCAGCCCCGCGGCGGCAGCGCTGGTAGCCGGCTTTGTGTGGGTGTTGGGGGATAATGGCTACACCGGTAACCAGCTGCGCTGGTACGCGGCAGCACTCACTGTGTTTGCCGGCTTGAGCATGGTCAGCAACCTGCGTTTTTACAGCTTTAAGGATTTCAATCTGCGCAAGAGCGTGCCATTTATCGTCATCTTTTTATTGGCAATGTTCTTCGTGGTTATTTCCAGTTATCCGGCAGGTGTATTGTTCCTGTTGTTTCTGGCTTATGCCTTGTCGGGTTATGCCTTATGGCTACTGGATAAGCGCAAGCCTAAACAAAAAATTCTTCGTGAACGTGATGTAAGTTAAGTGGCAGGTTCCAAATGACGGGATTTATGACGGTGGTTTCCACAGAGCAACTGGCCCAGCATCTCGCTGATCCTCGGTGGATAGTTTTTGACTGCCGCTTTACGCTGACTAACACCGAAGCGGGAGCCATTGCTTACCGGCAGGGGCATATACCCGGTGCACGTTATGTGCATCTGGATAATGACATGTCCTCACCGGTGACTTCCAGCAGCGGGCGTCACCCTCTGCCAGATGTTAAATTATTCAGCGACAAACTTTCTCGGTGGGGCGTGGACAGCAGCAAGCAGCTAGTCGTTTACGACGACAGCTTTGGTTCGATGGCGGTAAAAATGTGGTGGCTGTTACGCTGGCTGGGGCACGACAATGTGGCCCTGCTGGATGGCGGATTGCCCAAATGGATGAAGCAAAAGCAGCCCGTGAGCACCGAGTTGCCCGTGATCATCCCGGCTAAATTTATACCTCATTTGCGCAATGAACTGGTGGCCAGTGCCGCAGATGTGAATAAGGCCAGGCAGGAGCGCTGCTGCCTGGTGATTGATGCACGCCCAGAGCAGCGCTTCAGTGGCGAAAGGGAGCCATTGGACAAGGTGGCGGGCCACATACCCGGATCTATCAACTGGGTCTTTGAGGAGAACCTTGATTTTGACGGCACGTATCTGCCGGCCGATGAGTTGAAGCAGGCCTATGCCAAGCTGCTACATGGCGTTAAGCCTGCTCATGTAGTAAACACCTGTGGTTCCGGTGTGACTGCCTGCCATAACATTCTTGCGATGGAAATTGCCGGATTGCCCGGCAGCAAGCTCTATGCCGGTTCATGGAGCGAGTGGATTACTGATCCGTCGCGTCCTGTCGCTACTGGGGAGGGCCACGAACATCGCATGCATTTGGTTAATGATCCGCTCGGTTGCGCCTGATATTCGAAGCATCATTTTCACTGAATAATTGGAATATAAGGATCAAATGTAAGGACATATTAGAGCGCACCCTCCCAAATGTTCACGCTGACCAAAAAAAAGGCCGTGTACGATTATTTTGTATAATTCGTACACGGCCTTCATTATTTCTTACACTACAAATCTTGTTTGCCGTAATGCTGGATACTGCCAGATTTATAGTTCAATATCACTCTTTACCCAAGGCAAAACTAGCAACAGCCTGGTCAAATACAGCCTTGTCCACTTTCCCTTTTGGTCCGGACAGAACGACCATATATTGACGCCCCTCTTTAAGATATTGGGCTGTATGTTTTTCAAAAGCATTGCCGCCATCACTCCATGTCGTCATCAGGTAACCTCCTTTTTCACCGCCAATTGTGAGGTCGGATTCCCGGGCTACCTTGTGATCTTTGCCTTCGTAGCGTTTGCTTTCAGCACCGATACGCCATGCCTTGAAGTCTGCCAGGGTGAATGTGGCCGGTTGTACTTTGCGCAAATAAACACCTTCCAGCGTCGCACCCGTTTCAGGTGACTTGAAGTAAATCATCAGCAACTTGTCGTCCAGATCTTTGTATCCCGGTGTCCAGTCTTTGGGCACTTCCATTTCGAAGCGTGTGCCGGATAATTTTACATTGTTTCCTGCAGCGACTGCCTGAGTAGGGATAGCCGCAACAAAAACGCCGACCATACCGAGTGTCAGAAAAAAACGCTTTGCAAATTCCATATTGATCTCCTTTGATGAGGGTAAACCTGCTGAAATTAATTCATTTTTATTTCCAGAACTGCAACTGCCCGGCAAGATTAAGAGGGTTATCCGAATAAAGCAAATTTTTCTCAGGAAGACGGAGTCGAGTCTCGGGGCAGTTATAACATTCCGACTTGTCTCCTTGCCCCGAATTATTTGTCTGCTTATTTTATTGTGTTGCCATGAACTCTGCCGGGGGTGGCACGGCGGAGAGAGGGAAGGAGCGGTTATTGCCGAACATACTGAAGAAAATTAAAGGCTGGGCCTTTCGTTTTGCATTTCACCAGCGATTATTGGGTGCGGCTATCGCCGCTCAGGTTTCTTGCAGGCAATCACTGAGATCCGCCATCGCCGCGTATTCCTGCGGCGAGATACCGGCTTTTTGAAAATTTAGCGCCTCGGGGTAGCCGCTGGCCGCGAGTGCTCGCGATTTAGCTTCGGTGTGCCAGGTAAGCGCCCAATTTTTTGCTTGATCTCGTTCGACAGCATCCAGTTCAAGTATGGCCTGTTGACTAGCCTGCCAGAAACCATTGCGTGAAAAATCTCCATGTACCTGTGTGATGATGGCGCAGTCCTTTGAGCGCATGGCACAGGATAGTTTGCAAGCGTGATCATTCATCAGCTGCGAACGCAACGTAGCCGCATGGCCTTCGATAATCTCTTTAAGTGCACGGTGAGCCGGAGTATCGCGGTCAGATGGTTGTGCGGTGGCTGTTACAAAGGATTGCAGGGCAATCAGTGTCGCCAATGCATGGCTGTGATTGCGCGCCTGCCTGATGGCGATTACACACTGAGCCTGCATCGACTCGGGTGACAGCAGTAGTGTAATATTTTTTTGCCCGTCCATTTATATTCGCTATTAACCTGGCGTCGATCTATTCCACAAGGTCTCAGTCTGGCCGGCAGAAAGATTAAGAACACGGCTCAGTACAAAGAGAAGATCGGAAAGGCGGTTGAGATAAGGCACGCCGAGGGAAGGCAGTTCTTCTGTTTGTGCGAGGGTGACCAGCTCGCGTTCGGCACGACGGGCGACCGTGCGTGCGACATGGCAAAGGCTTGCAGCGCGCGTCCCGCCGGGCAGGATAAATTCCTTGAGTGGCGGCAAATCAGCGTTGTAATGTGAAATTGCGGCATCCAGACGTGCAAGTTTGTCTTCGGCAAAAGGGGCAACCGGATAGGCGAGTGAGCCACCCAGATCAAACAAATCATTTTGTATCGCCAGGAATAACTCGCGTACATCCTGTGTCAGCGTTTCGCTCAGCAGCAAACCCAGATGACTATTGAGTTCGTCGACCGTGCCCAGGCAGTGTATGCGCACACTATTCTTGTTCACACGCGTACCATCAGCCAGGCCGGTAGTGCCTTTGTCGCCGGTGCGGGTAACGATTTTACTCAGACGATTAGCCATCTTGTTTTCCCGTTGAAGCTTAGATTTTTTCCAGACAGGATAAATAAATTGCCGCATCCGGCGCGCTGCCATTGCGCTGAGCCTGCCACAGCATCTCTCCCAGACATTCCATTATTTTGTGTTGCGCATCGTGTTCTGACTGGTAATGTTGGGTGAGTCGAGCGAAGTGTTCACGAATACCATGTGGCTGGCCGATGGAAATTTGTTCCTCTATGGTGAGGTGCATCATCAGGTGCAGGAAAGGGTTGGGCTCGCCATTTTCAGGGGTGTAGTCCTTACCCTGAAATTGCTGTGGATTTTCAAGTAGCGGGTGGTACTCGGGATGTTTCTCGATTAGCTGTGACACCAGGTCTTCAAGAGGCGTCTGCAACGAACCCTCGCGCCGCTTGCGCCAGCTATCGAACAAAAAATTGCGGGCATCATCCCGGCTCGGATTAAACATCAGAATTCTTTCTTTTTATACTCGCATAAATTTTCAATCAGGCACTGCCCGCACTTGGGTTTGCGCGCCTGGCAGATATAGCGTCCGTGCAGTATCAGCCAGTGGTGCGCATCGTGCTTGAATTCGTCAGGGATAAATTTAAGCAGCTTTTTTTCCACTTCGACAACATCCTTGCCGGGCGCAATGCCGGTACGGTTGGAGACGCGGAAAATATGTGTATCCACTGCGATGGTAGGCTGTCCAAAGGCGGTGTTCAGCACCACGTTGGCCGTTTTTCGTCCCACGCCGGGCAGAGCTTCCAGCGTTTCGCGCGTCTGCGGTACTTCGCCCTTATGTTTCTCCAGCAGAATTTTGCATGTCATGATGATGTGCTTGGCTTTGGTTTTGTACAGGCCTATGCGCTGTACATATACACGCAGCTTATCTTCGCCCATATCAAGCATGGCCTGGGGTGTATTGGCGACTGGAAACAGTTGGCGTGTAGCTGCATTCACGCTGATGTCCGTGGCCTGAGCCGACAGCAGCACAGAAATGAGCAGCTCGAAGGGTGTGTGAAACTCCAGCTCGGTAGTCGGGTGCGGATTCTGCTGCTGCAGGCGCAAGAAAATCTCGCGGCGCTTTACTGCATTCATAACTTATGCAGCACTGGTTTGCGCGCTTGAAATTTTGATGATTTTGGCTTTTTTATCTGCGCGCAGCGTAAGGTAATTCTTGCCTGCAATCAACAGCCCCAGGCCGATGAATGCACCGGGCGGCAGGATGGCAAGAAGGAAGCCGTGATAGTCCGGCACAACGGTAATTACCCAACCCTTTGCCATGTCGCCCAGCGCCAGGTCAAGGCCTGCAAGCAGGGTACCGTGACCGAATATTTCTCGTATGCCACCGAGTATGGCAAGCACAGCAGTTAAACCCATGCCCATCGCAAACCCATCCAGTGCCGCTGGCAGCACTGGATTTTTCCCGGCGAAAGCTTCGATACGGGCCAGCACGATACAGTTGGTGACGATCAGGGGAATAAAGATGCCAAGCACGATGTAGAGGCTGTACAGATAGGCATTCATCACGTATTGCACAACCGTGACCAGCATGGCGATGATAAGAATATATACAGGTATGCGGATTTCGTTGGGTACAAAATTGCGGATAGGCGAGATAGTGGCGCCGCTCAACGCCATCACCAGCGTGGTGGCGAACCCGAGACTGACAGCATTCACCACAGAATTGCTTACCGCCAGCAGCGGGCACATGCCAAGCAGCTGCACTACACCGGTGTTCTGTTTCCACAGGCCATTGTGCAGAATAACTTTGGCTTCCTGGAGTTTCATTTTATTCCCTCCTTCTGTGTTGCCTCACTGCCATTTTCGGCAAACAACCGGGCACGGTTATCTTCAAAATAGTGCAGTGTTTTATGCACTGCCTTTACCACCGCACGCGGGGTGATGGTTGCACCGGCCATGTAGTCGAACTGGCCGCCGTCTTTTTTTACTTTCCAGCTGTCTTCCTGGTAGTGTTCATGGGATGTGCCTGCAAACAGACTAATCCATGAGTTTTTGGCGAAGTCGATGTAGTCTCCCAGTCCGGGTGTTTCCTTGTGTGTCACCACACGCACTCCGCTAATGGCACCCTCATAGTTGATTACCACGATCATGCCTATTTTACCGCTGTAACCATCGGGTGCAACAGTTTCAAGCACGATGACGGACGGACGCCCCTTAAGCCTGCCGCGATAGGCTACGGTATCTTGTTCTGTGCCGAGTTGTGCGCTGGCAGGGAGGGTGATGGTGTCATTGACAAGGTCATTGTCATAGAGAGACTGTGGTGCTACCTGGTTGATCAGTTTGAGTTTGGCAGTCTCTTCGCTTTGTGCAATTCGTTCATAGGTAATATTGAAGGTAAGGGCAAGAATTGCCGTTCCTATCACCGTAAAAAAAAGCAGATTGAGCGCTGTTCTGAGGGTGGCCTTGGTCAGACGTTTCATTTGGTGCCTTTCTTGCCGAACACCTTGGGGTGGGTGTAGGTGTCGATCAGCGGCACACAAATGTTCATCAACAGGGTGGCAAAAGCCACGCCATCGGGAAAACCGCCAAACACACGGATGATGTAGGTAAGGAAACCGGCACCGGCGGCAAAAATAAGCTTTCCGCGCAGGGTGGTGGGACTGGTAACAGGGTCGGTGATGATAAAAAATGCGCCCAGCATAGCCGCGCCCGAGAACCATTGAAACAGGGGCGTGACGTAGTGGGCGGGGTCATACAGATGGAAGGCACCCGCTGTGGCAAATAGCGTCACTAAAAATGCGACAGGCAAATGCCAGCTTATGATGCGATTAGCCAGTAGATAAATTCCGCCAAGCACAAAACCCAGCGCTACGATCTCGCTGCCATGCCCGCCAAGGTGGCTATATATTGGCATGTGCAGAATATCTGACACGGCATGTCCGGAATGCAATTGGGTTTTCAGGGTGTCCAGCGGTGTGGCCATGCTCACCGCATCCAGGGTCACGCTGGCCGGGAATTGGCCGCCAAAGATAAAGTTCAGCTGCTCAAGGAAAGTCAGTTCCAACTGTCCCAGTCCAAGTGGTGAAACCCAGTGCGTCATGTACACCGGGAAAGAAATAATCAGCACGGCATAGCCTGTCATCGCCGGATTAAACGGATTATTTCCGAGTCCGCCATAAAGATGCTTGGAGACGCTGATCGCAAACATCGTGCCCACTACCACCAGCCACCAGGGCGCCAAAGGCGGAATAGACAAGGCCAGTAGCCACGCGGTGAGCAGGGCACTGTTGTCGCTGAGGAAGGGCGCAAGCGGACGCCGTCGCAGTTTGAGCATGACGGCTTCGGTAGCCAGGGCGGCCAGGCTGGCCAGGGTTATGGAGACTAAAATGGCCGGGCCAAAATACCATGCGTACAAAGCGATGCCGGGGACCAGCGCGAGCAAAACCTTGAACATAATTTCACGGACACTGCTGGCTTGGGTAATGAAGGGTGAGAACATATTATTCCTTGGGCAGGTTTGCTTCGGGGTGCGCAATTTCGCGAACCTGGGCACGCAGTGCGTCTATAGCGTTGGCTTCTGTTCCTGCTGCGGCTGTTTTTGCGGCAAGGGCGGCCTTTTCTTTTTGCGCCAATTTATCGGCTTTGTCCTGCTTGTCGCGTTCGATGCGAGCAAGGTGAAACTCATGGCGTTCGCGTGCGAGGTTGGCGGCTTCTTTCTCGCGCTCGTTGGCCCATATTTCACTTTTGGCAAAACGGTAATACTGCACCAGCGGTATGTTGCTGGGGCAGACATAGCTGCACGCACCACACTCGATGCAGTCAAACAGGTTGAACTCCTGCGCCTTGCCAAAATTTTTTGCCCTTGCATACCAGTACAGATCTTGCGGTTGCAGCTCTGCCGGACACACCTCTGCACAGCGCGTGCAGCGTATACAGGGCAAGGCCGGGAGAGGGGGGGGAAATAACACGGGTGAGGAAGCGATGATGCAATTGGTGGCCTTGGTTACGGCAACCTGATCCGATGGCAAGGGTACGCCCATCATGGGCCCGCCCATAATGTAGCCATTGGTATCTGCTTTGGCGCCTGCCAGCGCGACAAGTGCGTTCACGGGAGTGCCGATCAGCACCTCGAAATTTTGTGCTTGCTGAACATTGCCAGTCACGGTAATGATGCGTGAAATTAGCGGCTCGCCGTGCTCTATCGCCCGATGCGCACTGTAGGCAGTTGCGACATTAAAGCATTGCACACCGAGATCGATTGAGCGTATTCCGGCCGCAACTTCTATGCCGGTCAGTACCCGTATCAACTGCTTTGCGCCGCCACCGGGATATATGGTGGGTACGGCGATGACTGCCATTTTGCTGAATGGGCCGGCATCAACAGCTTTCTGCATGGCTGATATCGCCTCTGGCTTGTTGTCCTCAATGCCGATTAGCACTTCATGGGCATCGAGCATGTGGCGCATCATTTCAGCGCCGCGCACAATTTCATCGGCGCGCTCACGCATCAGCATGTCATCACAGGTGATGTAGGGTTCGCACTCGGCGCCATTCAATACCAATGTATTTATTTTGTGTTTGCCGGGGCGCAGCTTGAGGTCGCTGGGAAACACCGCACCGCCCAGACCCACTACGCCGGCAAGGCGCAGTAACTGGCGTAGCTCATCCGGGGGTGTGGTGAGGTAATCTGTACTGGCACGGGCTATCCACTCATCCATGCCATCTGGAATCAAGCTGACGCACAAATCGGGCAGACCTGAGGGATGTGCAACCACCTGCATGTCGATGGCTGCCACTGTGCCCGAAGTTGGCGCGTGCACCGCACTGGAAACACTGCCTTCAGGCATGCCGAATAATTGTCCCTTGAGCACGCGATCCCCCACTTGTACAGTGGGTTTTGCACTGTTACCCGCATGCTGGTGCAATGGCACTATCAGCCTGGATGGAACACCGGCCTGAGCTATAGGCGATTGTGTAGACTGTGATTTATTCGTGGGTGGATGTACGCCGCCATTGAAGTGATAGAGTGTTCTCATCAGGTAGTCTGGCTCATCGAAGTAATTATCCTGCTGGCTGACGCGGCAGAAAATTCAGGAGACTGGAATTTCCACGTACTGATATTTTCCTGAATTATCACCATCGTGATGCAATCCACTGGGCAGGGCGCAACACACAGCTCACAGCCTGTACACTCTGCTTCGATAATGGTGTGCATTTGTTTTGCTGCACCCGAAATTGCATCGACGGGGCAGGCCTGTATGCACAGGGTGCAACCAATACAGGTGCTTTCATCGATGATCGCGACAGATTTGGGTTTGGGTGCGGCAGTATCCTCTCCAAAGGGGACGAATTCCCTGCCCAGTAACTCTGCAAGTTTGTGGATGCCTTCCTCACCGCCGGGGGGGCAGCGGTTAATGTCCGCTTCACCCGCGGCAATCGCTGTGGCATAGGGTTTACACCCGGGAAAGCTGCATTGGCCGCATTGCGTTTGCGGCAAAATGGCGTCGATTTTGTCGACCAGCGGATTGCCTTCCACCTTGAATTTGAGCGCGGAAAATCCCAACACCGATCCTAGCAGCAGTGCAATTAAGGACATGACAAGAAGAGCGGTCAGCATGGAAATTTTATCGGGTGAGCGGAAAATTGCATCGGTATTATTTAACCAGCCCTGAGAACCCCATAAACGACAAGCTCATTAATCCGGCGGTAATCATGGCGATGGCCGATCCTTTGAAAATACCCGGAATGTCTGCACCCTCAAGTCTTTCCCGGATACCGGCAAATAACACAAGTACTAAGGAGAAGCCGATGGCGCCGCCCATGCCAAAGAACAGCGAATCAACGAAGTTGTGATTTTCCTGTACGTTGAGCAGCGGGATGCCAAGCACTGCACAATTGGTCGTGATCAGCGGCAAATAGATACCCAGCACCTGATGCAACACCGGGCTGGTTTTCTGCACCGCCATTTCTGTAAATTGCACGATGCCGGCAATCACAACAATAAACGACAGTGTGCGCAGATACTCAAGATGGAAGGGAGCGAGTAAAAAGTGATCGATCAAATAACTGCTGCCACTTCCCAGCGTGAGTACAAATGTTGTGGCGGCCCCCATACTGATGGCGGCTTCCAGCTTTTTGGAAACCCCCATGAAGGGGCACAGGCCAAGAATTTTTACCATCACGATGTTATTTACAAACACGGTGCTGAGCAGGATGAGCAGGTAACTAGTCATGTTGAGTCATATGCCAGAAAGACGCGGATTATCCCTTGTTTTAGGTGCTGCATCAACCATGCTGAGTTATATGAATCTAATCTGTGGTTAACATTTAACCAATCGCAAAGGGTCGCGCTATGTCTCCAGAGTAAACTATTTTTTTCACCTCATGCGCCTGCGGGTAAGCCATAACATGCTATACGTGTACATTGCTTTCCCCACCAGCGATCGAGATGAAAATCGGGTTGTTTGGGAGCGCTGACTATCAAAACGGTGGAGTGGCAATACAGGTCAAAATCAGGCATCTCCAGCGCCTTTTTTCATAACTTCGCCTTCTTCTGCTCGTTTTTTTCTGACCTCTTTGGGGTCCGCAATAAGCGGGCGATAAATTTCTACCCTGTCCAGGTCGCGCAACAAAACATCCTGCTTGCTTAATTTGCCGAAAATTCCAAGCTTATTGTTGCCCAAATCAATCTCGGGATATTTTTCAAGAATGCCAGAATTTTGTATGGCATCGGCCAATGTGCTTCCTTGCAGAACTTGAATCTTCAACACAGTCTGCTCTTGCGGCAACGCATAGAGGACTCCAACAGTGATTGCCTGATTGATGATAGGACCATTCATTTATATCAAACGCATTATTCGTTATAAATTTGCTTGGATTATTTTATAAATACTGTGACATGGTCAACTGTTTTTACAACTAATCTGCCTGTGGGGAAGCTACAGCATAAGACACACGGGTATAGCTCCACCAGAGAGCAAGCAATGTAATAAATTTTGTAGGCTGGTGTACGAATAAAGGTTAACTTGTACTCATAACTTAATCATTTCAGGTCGCCTTGAGTTATACCAATTCGGAAACACCCTCGGGCCCCACTTCAATGGAGAATCCGCCCAGTCCACCGTCTTTCAACTCGCCTCCCATCGCTTTCAGGCTTTCTTCGGTGATCAGGTTTCGCAACTTGTGTTTGATTGCCAGATACTCGGGTATTGTTGCCATCTCAGGTGTGCGTGGTCTGGGCAGTGGGATCGGTATCTCCGCTTTGATGAGGCCGGGTCGCGCGGTCATCACATACACGCGATCGGAGAGGAAGATGCTCTCATCAATATCGTGTGTAATGAAAAGCACAGAGATACGAAAGCGTTGCCACATATTGGTGAGAATTTGTTGCATCACTACGCGCGTTTGTGCATCAAGTGCGCCGAACGGTTCATCCATAAGCAGTACTTGCGGGCTGGTAGCGAGAGCACGCACGATGCCGACGCGCTGCTTCATGCCGCCGGAGAGTTGCTCAGGGTAATGATTTTCAAATGCGAGCAAACCCGCTAGCCCGAGTAAGGTTCGCGCTGCCTCTTCACGGTGGCTTCTTTCCATGCCCTGCTGTTTGAGACCGAACTCCACATTTTTTCGCACTGTCAGCCAGGGGAATAGTGAATATTGCTGGAACACCATGCCGCGATCAGCCCCCGGTTTGTCGGTGGTCTTGCCATCGACCGTAGCTGTCCCGGCGACAGGTTGCACGAAACCGGCAACTACATTGAGCAGGGTAGATTTGCCGCAGCCTGAGGGACCAATAATGGAGACGAATTCGCCTGGCTTCACTTCTATTGATACATCGCTCACTGCCTCGACTGCGGAGCTGTTGCGGCCAAAGCTTACCCGGAGGTGATCGACCACAATGTGGCCTTTTGTAAATTCCTTGTTAGCTAACGGTATCATTTGTGGCCTCTGTTGGATTGTGATGTTAACCAGGGCATAAATATATTTCCCATCAGGCGGATGCCGCCACTGCAAGCGAGCCCCAGCATTCCGATAACAATCATGCCGATAGCGATGTCAGCGTATTGAATCAGTGAGTATGCTTCCCAGGTGAAGTAGCCGATGCCAAATTGACCCGAGATCATCTCAGCTGCGATCAGTGACACCCAAGCAACTCCCATGCCAATGGTAAGCCCGGTAAAGATGTGCGGTAGTGAAGCGGGCAATATCACTTGGCGAAGCAAGGCTAACTCATTGGTGCCAAGACAACGGGCAGCCCTTACCAGTACAGGATCGACACTGTGCACGCCGTGAATGGTATTGAGTAAAATCGGGAAAAACGAACCGAGAAAGGTGATGAACACAATGCTGGTTTCATTGGTCGGCCACAGCATGATCGCCATCGGTACCCAGGCGATGGCGGGGATGGGCCGGAGTACCTCGAATACAGGCAGCAAAAGGCCGCGTGCTAAGCGATATTGCCCGATCAACAAACCAAAGGTTACGCCAAGAACGGTTGCAATGCCGAAACCGATCAGGATACGACGCAAGCTCATTCCCATATTGTTGTAGAACTTGTCACTGTGTATCAATTTCGCGGCGTTGGTAAGTACATCACCGGGTGAGGGAATGTTGGTAAAACGAACGTATATATCCCAGCGGTATTTGGTGGCCAAGTACCAGAATGCGATGAATAGGCCCAGCGAGAACACTGTCATCGTCATACCGGGCAATGCCCCACGCAGCCAGGAAGTGATGCGCTGAAGCTGCAACCGTAACGCTCCAGGCAGGACAGCGGTAGCCGCTGACGCTGCCGGTGTGAACGTCAACCGAGGCTTTGCAGCTGCGCTTTCCGGCGTAACGAAATCGGGCATAAAATCGGACTTCGGCGCGGTTATCATGATCTAGCTCCCGATTTTAGCGACTGCCAGCACTTCGGTGTAAGTCGCCAAACGGCCACCTGATTTTGCCGCCCAGGCTTCAGCATCCTTTTTCAGGAGGAAGGGCATGATCTCCAGTTTTTTTGGATCCTTGGCGTTGAGAGAGTAGAAAGCATTGTCAGCGAATAGCTTGATGCCGAAAGTCTTGTCAAACACAAAAGCCACGCCAATCTTCTTGCCTTGGGTCAAAGCTTGTTTGATGCCACCCAGGGTACACATGGTGGAGCTATAGGCTGTGAGTGCACCGTCTTCGATCCACACTTCGCCGCCATCGCGAGGGGCTTTGATCGGTTTTTTGCACAATGGATCAGTGCCGCTAATCTCGTAACCAGCATAGCTTGTTTTCTGTTTGTCATAGGCCAGCCCTTTATCTTTGAACGCTTGCTTGATATAGGTTTCGTTTACCCATGCATCTGCGTCAAACTCTTTAACCCGGCCCAAGCGTTGCAAAACGCCGGAGTTGTACTTGATCGCCTCAATCCATTTTGGCTTGATGGTCGGGTCCATGGTGTGAACACCGCTTGGGCCGAGGAACATATAGACGACCTCTTTCTCGATCTTGGTCCATTCCTCAATCTTTTCTGAAGCCATCTTGGGGTCCTTGCGTACCCAGTCATTGGCATCCATCAGGGCCTTGAGATAGGCTATAACGAACTCGGGATATTTTTCAGCGAAATCTTTGCGCACCACGACGCCGTGGAAAGTCGGTAACTTGGTTTCCACCCCGTCGAAAATTTTGCGTGCAAAGCCACGGTAGGGCAGTAACTCGGCAAAGGGCACGAAGTCGGCATGGCCGTCGATTTTGCGTTCTTGCAGATTGGTGGTGCCGACCTCAGGGCTTTGACTGGACAACTCCCAAAAATCTTCTTTCCAGCCCTTATCCTCCATCGCTTTCAGGATCATGCCATGCGCGGCGGAACCAAACGGTACGGAAACTTTTTTGCCTTTGAGATCGGAAAGTTCGTAGTAAGGTGAATCTTTATGCACGACCAAGCCGTTGCCTGCACCGTTGGCGTTATAGGCTATTATCGCGATCAGTTCGCTTTTGGTTTCGGGGCTGGCCTGGAAAGTCGCGCCGTTCACCAGCAAGGGATAATCGCCCATCATGCCTATTTGCAACTTGTTGGCAATCATGCCGTTGGTAACAGGCGGACCCGAGGTGAAGTTCTGCCAGTCGAGTTTGAAATCGATGTCCTTGTACTTGGGAGTCTTCTTCAGCTCGGCGAAATATTTATCCATCAAGCCAAGCTTGTCGATGACGATGCCGCCGGTTACGGTGTTGGTGGTGGTGTTCTGCGTGCCGATGCCCACAGTGACAACTTCCGCCAATGCACTGCTGTTAACTACCGCAGTCATGGCAATTGTAGCAATGAGGATTTTCATGTGCAGGCTATAACCGGTAAAAATAATCGATTTCATAATCAACATCCTTTCTGAAAAGTTAAAAAATGGTAAAAACATGATGCTTGCTTCTTTGTCAAAGCAATCTCTATACCAGTTACAAAATCCCTTGTTTTTGTATGTACTTTTACAGGTTCCGCGAGCGAATCTTTCAGTCTGGTGCGGCGATGCCATCGAGCGCACCTGGGATGTGCATTATTCATTTGTCGTTCTTTCCAGATACTGGAATTTCTCTTTCACGTCCGCCCATTGATCGGCATCCGCAAGCGCGTCACCTTTCTCTTTGGTGAGGGGCCAAATTTTGGTCAGCTCAACATTCAACGCCATGTAGTGGATGTATCCATCCGGCAAATCGGGCTCGTTGAAAATCGCGTTGACCGGGCACTCATCCACGCACAACGAGCAATCGATGCACTCTGCCGGATCGATCACCATGAAGTTCGGTCCTTCGTGAAATGCGTCGACGGGGCACACCTCCACGCAATCGGTGTATTTGCATTTAATGCAGGATTCGGTCACAACATAAGTCATGTTGTTCTCCTCACTTGAGAATTTGGTTAAGTGCAATTTGCGCAAGCTTGCGGACATCGGGATCTGCGTCTTGCAAAGCTGATTCCAGTGCGGGGATCGCACTCTTGTCGCCTACCTCGCCCAAGGCAATGGCGGCTTCCTTGCGCAGATTACTGACCTCGTGACCGAGCGCATCGATGAGTACCGGCAGAGCCACGCGAGCTTTTAGTTTGCCCAGGCTGCGCGCTGCTCTGATACGAACTTGCCAGTAGGGATCAGCCATCGCCGCAATCAAATCATCAGTTGCATCCACTGCCAGCAGCTTGCCCAGGGTTGCGGTCGCTTCCTCGCGTACTTGCCAGTAAGTGTCGTGCAACGCTTGCTTGAGTGCAGGTGTGACCGCAGCCAGATTGGTTGCGAAACCCAATGCTCCTACAGCAATGCGGCGTGCTTCCGGATCGGTATCGGTGTCTGCAACGCGGGCAATCTCCGCCAGTGCGGCATCGCTTTTCAGATAACCCAGCACACCGAGCGCTGCACAGCGAACTTCGACGGCATTCGCCTTGAGCGCTGCCAATGCAGGTGCAAAAGCCTCAGAACGACGCAATTCTCGCAGCGACCTGAACAGTGCCGCTTGCGCGAATGGTGTTGTGGATTTAGTCAGTGCAGCTAGCAGCACATCACCCATAGGCGGTTCTTTTAATTCCGAAAGCGACATCGCGGCGGCTTCGCATACTTCGGCATCGCTATCCTGCAAAGCGCCGACCAGGCCGGCTACAACTTCCCGGGTTTCGAATCCCTCGAGTAATCGTGCTGCTTCAGCGCGAACTTTTGCATTTGTATCCTTTAGCGCTATGAGCAATAGCGCGTCAATGTCGTCTTCATCGCTGTCGAGGAGATTCATCACCGCGATACGACGCACTTCTGGGTCTGCATGCGTCAAGCGGTTTTGTATGGCTGGTATATTTGTTGCGGGTTGCATGCAGTTCTCCTTAGCGTAGCAGGTAGGGAATATCGACCCGGATTGCCTGAGTCGGGCAGTCCGCCTCACAAGGCAGGCAGTACCAGCACTCGTCGAACTTCATATAGGCCTTGCCATTGGCAGGATTGATGGCAAGCAGGTCGAGCGGACAAACATCCACGCAGACGGTGCAGCCTTTTTCAGCAATACATTTCGATTCATCAACAGTCACGGGTACCGAAACCCGATTTAAAGTCATAGTCATTTGTGGCTCCTTAGGCGGATTCAGTTTGTTTAACAATACGCATGCGGTTGTAGGCATCTTTTTCCACATCGTCGAGTGGCACAATGTAGGGTTCGATCGGTCGTTTGAAGCAGGTCATTTCACCCATGTCGTTCTTTTTTAGCTGTGTGTGGCAAAACCAATTGGCATCGTCCTTATCTGGATAATCGACACGGTAGTGATACAAGCCCCAGCGCGATTCAGTGCGATACATGGAGGCGCGGGCGGCCATCTCTGCGCAATCACGGATGAAATGTACTTCCATCGCGCGCATCAATTCATGCGGATTGGTGGCAGACATAAGGGAAAGGTCGGCCTCAATTTCAGCAAAGCGCTGTAAGCCGATTTCCATCTTGCGAGTAACTTTCGGGGGTTGCAGGTAGTCATTCACGAAGCGTCGCAGCTTGTATTCGACCTGGTTTGGTGTTAACCCCTCTGGGTTTTTTAGCGGGCCGAGGACGCGAGCTTCTTCTTTAGCCACCTGATTTTCATCGACAGGCGCAAGGTCCCGACCTGCGGCATATTCGGCTGCGCTCTCACCTGCAAATTTGCCATAGACGAAGGCACCAAGCATGTAGTTGTGTGGTACGCAGGCCAGGTCGCCCGCAGCAAACAAACCGGGAACGGTGGTGGCGGCGTGCTCATCCACCCACACGCCTGAGGCAGAATGACCGCTGCATAAGCCGATTTCGGAAATGTGCATTTCCACCATACCAGTACGGTAGTTGAGATTGCGGCCTTCGTGGAAACGCCCCCGGCTTGGGCGTTCGTTAGTGTGCAGAATGGTTTCGATGTTGCTGATGGTTTCCTCCGCCAAGTGATTGATCTTGAGGAAAACCGGGCCGTTGCCACCTTCGAGCTCCTTGTAAAACTCCATCATCATCTGGCCGCTCCAGTAGTCGCATTCGATGAAGCGCTCACCTTTAGAGTTAGCCGTGTAGCCGCCAAATGGCCCGGTCACGTAGGCACAGGCTGGGCCGTTATAATCCTTGATCAGGGGGTTGATTTGATAACAATCAATACCGGAGAGCTCTGCACCGGCGTGGTACGCCATCGAATAACCATCACCGGCATTCGTCGGGTTTTCATAGGTGCCGAACAGGTAGCCTGAAGATGGCAATCCCAAGCGACCCGCTGCACCGGTGCTGAGCACTACGGCTTTAGCTCGAATCACGCCAAATGTTCCCTCACGGGTGTCCAGTACCATCGCGCCAGCAATAGCGCCCTGATCATCGAGCAGCAGGCGCGTGGCCATATAGCGGTTAGTGATTACCACGCGCGCTTTTTTAAGCTGGCGGTACAGCACCTTTTTCATATGATGGCCTTCCGGCATGGGTAGTACATAAGTACCCATGTGATGGACTTTGCGCACCGCGTAGTCGCCGGTTTCGTCTTTCTCGAATTTCACTCCCCAGCGGTCAAGCTGGTTGATCATGTTGAAGCTCTCGCGTGCGTAAGCCATAACGGTTTTTTGATTCACGATGCCGTCGTTGGCGATAGTGATTTCCTTGACATACTGCTCGGGCGTGGCATGGCCGGGGATGACGGCATTGTTCAAGCCATCCATCCCCATGGAAATACAACCGCTGCGTTTTACATGAGCTTTTTCCAGAAGCATGACTTTGGCAGAAGGATTTTTTTCCTTTGCTTTTACAGCGGCCATAGGCCCGGCAGTGCCACCACCGATTACCAAAACATCTACTTCAGCAATAATATTGATCATATTGATCTCCGTAATTAAAGTTGGGTGCGCTCGATGTGCAAGCGGTATTGGAAGGCATCTCCACGGTAGTAAAGATGCTCGTAGTCGAGCGGTTGCCCTTCAGATGTGGACGTTAGACGTTCGATGCGCAGCACGGGCGAACCTTCCTCGATTTTTAATAGCCGCGCGAGGGGTTCATCCGCCAACATGGCTTCTATCTGAATTTCGGCCTGGCCCAGTGAAAAGCCATAGTCGTTTTCGAGTATCAGGAAAATATCGCGGTGAACGAGATCTTCCTTCGCCAGCCTGTCGCCGATTGTTTTGGGTACATAAGTCACGTCGAGCGAGATTGGCTCACGGTTGAGGTAGCGCAGCCGACGCAATTCGGTAACTTCTTCTTGCTCTTTTACCTTCAACTTCGGGCTAACTGTTTTCCCCGCCTCCAGGCTTTTGATGCTGACTACGTGCGAGAAGGTCTCGTAACCCATACCCGACATAGCTTCACCGAAACCCTGCAGTTGGCTGATATTCTGGAAGGCTTTTGGCTTTGATACGTAAGTGCCCTTGCCATGAATTTTAAAAATCAAGCCTGCGCGCTGTAGATCACCGAGCGCCTGCCGCACGGTAATACGAGATACACCGAAGGCATTTATCATCTCGCTTTCAGACGGCATTTGCTGCTGCGGTTGATAAGTGCCATCAAGTATTCGCTGGCGCAAAATCTCACGGATTTGCGTATGCAATGGTGTTGGAGAAAACGCGATTACATTATCGGTTTTAAACATGACAGCGCAGCACTCCATAACATGTAATGACAAGTTATGATAAGCAAACCGCGTGCCATGAATTTAGTTATGCTGTTATCAGATTGTTTTAAAAAAAGAATTCCTAATTTAATGGCAATTTATGCGTTTCATCGAATTATTTATTTTCGCACTATTTATGAGCAAGAGGCCAATATGCTGCACCAATACCAAGCTTGCATTAATAGAGAAAGACAGGGAATGCGAGGCATGTGTGAAGAAAAGGGTACAAGGCATAAAGCGCGATATTTGCATTACATTAGGCTTATACGGGTTAAGGCGATGTAGCTGCTATTGTTTTTGGAGTTAACAAGGTTTACAAATAGGATGATGTAACCAATTGAAATTATGCCGGCAAATTAAAACATGAAAAAATACTTTGATGGCTTGGCCATATTAATGGCAAGCGCATGGGTGGGTGGCATGTGGATGGCGGGCTATGTTGTCGCACCGGTGCTGTTTCAGGCACTGCCTGACAAAGCCATGGCGGGAATGCTTGCAGGTAAACTGTTTGCAGTGACGGCGTATATGGGTATGGTAAGTGCCGTTTATTTGGGTATTTACGACTACACCCTGTGGGGCAAACAGGTATTACGTCAGGGCACGTTCTGGATAATCGTTGTCATGTTGTTGCTCACGCTGCTTGGCCAGTTTGCCATACAGCCTTTGCTGGCCGACCTTAAAGCGCTGGCTTTGCCGTTGTATGTGATGGATAGCGTCTACGCGGACCGTTTCAGACTTTTGCATGGTGCAGCGAGTAGCATTTTTCTGCTGCAAAGCTTGCTGGGCGCTGCTTTGTTGCTTAAAAATGTATTTGGCAAGCGGCATGCGTCATGATATTCCTTGCATTCCCTGTTGCAGGCTCAGGGCACTGGACTTAACCGTGTCACCGGATTCAATCTCCCATGTTGGTGCCAACGTGGCGCGCGCTTAGCACCCAGGGGTGGCCGGGGGGGACTGTTTTCACTTGCCCGGCGACTTCTTCCAGTTTTACGGCTCTGGTGCCGTCTCCTTTGGCAGCAACCATCACACCATAGTGCCCTTGGCTAATCAGGTCGGTACAGGCTGTTCCCAGTCGGGTAGCAAGCAGGCGGTCTGCAGCAGAGGGGATGCCGCCGCGCTGCAGATGGCCGAGGATGGTGATGCGGGATTCGAGTCCCGTCAGCAATTCGAGCTGTTTGGCGAGACTCACCGTTTTTTCGGCGTACTGGACTTCCGCAATCTCCTCAGTGTCTGACTTTTTGCTGGCCTTCTGTTTGGAATCGGATTTTTTCTTGTGTGCAGCAAGCAAATTAGCGTGTTCCTTTTTTGAAATCGCGCCTTCGGCGACGGCAACAATACTGAAGGGCTTGCCACGACGGCGGCGCTCGAGTATCGCTTCGGCCACGCTGGCCACATCATAGGGAATTTCGGGAATCAGAATCACGTCGGCGCCGCCTGCGATGCCCGCTCCCAGGGCCAGCCAGCCGGCACGGTGGCCCATGATCTCAACCACGATGATGCGGTGGTGGCTATGCGCTGTGCTGTGGAGTCGGTCGATCGCGTCAGTCGCAATGCCCAGCGCGGTGTCAAAGCCGAAGGTGATATCGGTCAGGGCGACATCGTTATCGATCGTTTTGGGCAGGGTGATGACATTGAGTCCTTTTTCCTTGAGGCGCAGGGCATTTTTCATGGTGCCGCCACCGCCCAGGCAGACCAGGGCGTCGAGATGGTTGTCCTGGTAATTGCCGACAATGACATCGGTCATGTCCATCAGTTTGCCGCCAACCGGCATGCGGTGGGGTTTGTCGCGGCTGGTTCCAAGTATGGTGCCGCCGCGGGTCAAAATGTCGGAGAGCTCGCCCCCGTCCAGTCGCATGATGCGATTTTCCATCAATCCGCGGAAGCCGTCACGGAAGCCGATGATCTGCATGCCGTAATGGTTCAGGGCGGATTTTCCAACACCGCGAATCGCCGCGTTGAGGCCGGGGCTGTCGCCGCCGGAGGTCAGGATGCCAACGTATTTGGTCATGATAGTGATTCCCCCGGATTCGTATCCGAAATTAATATTGAGTACATGATCAGCCACAATTGGTGGCAGGTCAACGCACTGCTAATAAGATATCGGCCCGCATGAACGATGGCGGTCTGAGCTGCGATGGCTGGACACAGTTGATGGAGGCATGCAGAAATGAAGGATAATAAATCTTAAGTCGGGGTTCAGGGGGTATTCCATATTGCGCTCTTGGTTTGGCTGAGTTACCCTGCCAAGCATTGATTAAAATGTTGGGAGTTTAACGATATGAAGCTAAGCACTCTTTGTGCCGCAGCTGGGATAGTCACCTTGCTGTCGGCATGTGCCCCCAGTATCAGCGGCACCATACAACTGGTGGACGCTAACAATAAGCCGATTCCCGTTGCGGTCGCCTCCCCCGAAGGTTCCGTGGTTAATATGATCAATACCTCGGCGGCAGTTGAGCAGGCCTCTTATTCGGTGACGACCGCCGCCGATGGAAAATTTGAATCAGCCAAGGATGTTATCAAGCAGGGAAAATATCAGGTGGAGGTTACGCACATTGGCTTTCAGACTGAAACCAGAACCGTAGAGGTTGGCACTTTTTCAAGCCCGACAGTGGATGTCAGTCTGCGGAAAATTCCTGAAGGACGACGCAAATCGATCAGAGGTTCGCGCACCGACGAAGATAAAATCATTAACCCTGGCGAAGTCAATATACAGCCACCCAGCATGTAACCAGGGCAGTTGGGATTTGTCCGGGTGTGAATGCTACCCGGATTAAGTCAATATGAATTCTGTAGTCGCACTTTAAATTTTATGAATTGTCGAGGGTATCTATGCTGACAACTGCAATCCGATTATTAATCACATTGTCTTTATCGCTTACGCTGTTTGCATGTGGCGATAAAACCCCGCGTATGGATTTGGAAGTCAATGTCACCATGAACGGCAAGCTGGTACCGAATGCCAGGATTATGATGGATGGCAAGCCTCTGGGTGTAACCGGGGCAGAGGGGCAATTTAATGCCTCCATGAATCAACAGCCCGGAAAACAGTTAAAGCTTGAGGCGCAGGCAGACATAGCCGGATTTGATGTGCAACCGTGGAAGAATGAATTTACAGTGAAGCTGCCCAATGAGGGTGAAATACTGAAGTATGTTTTCGATGTTGAGTTGAATGCAACGCCGTTTGTAGTGTTCGCAGTGCAGGAGAAAGGTGTGCCAGTCGCGGGTGCTACAATTTTTGTAGATAAACATGAGGCAGGCAAAACTGATGAGGCGGGTAATTTCCATTTTAAATATCAGAAAAGCAATAAACAGTCTGCCATTGTAATGGTCACTAAAAATGGCTATTCCACCTGGAAACGAGTCAGCAAATTAGAGCCCGGTTTAAAATTCGGGGTAGATTTATACCGACGGGTAGCTGTTACCTTTGAAGCATTGAAAGACGAGTATGGAAGCGGTGTAGGCATTGCCGGCATTACCGTATCGGTGGACGGCAAGCGCGCCGGAAAAACCAATGAACTGGGTATGCTGGCCTACAATTATGAAGGCCAGCCGGGTAAGCCGGTCAGGGTGAGTTATGCGGCTCCGGGATATCTGCCGGCGCACTGGGCCAGCAGTATGGCAATCGATGGCGGAACTAGCGTCAGGCATTATTTTTACCCGCTGAACCCCAGGCCTATCAAGCTCGCATTTTTCCGTTTTGGGGGAAATACGCCGGGCGTAGATTTAAAGGATGTGGCAGCACAAGCCCAGACAGCAATCCGGGCTCAATTGTTCAAGCACGGTGTGTTTCGTGAGGTGACAGGAGAGACACTGGATAAAGAAGTTAAAAATGCCAATCTGAATATATCAAAATTGACCAGCAAGGGCTGGCAGCAAACACGGCTGCAAAGCCTGATTGATATGATCGTCGTGGGCAGTGTGGCCAAAGATGCCAAAGGCTTCATCATTGAAGCCAAGTTTCACTCCTCCAGTGGCAAATTAATTTTCAGCCAGCTGATACATATTGATGATCGTAGCGACATCAATAGCGCAGCCAGGGATATTTCCGCAAATGTAATCGAACGTTTCCCGTTTGAAGGCAACGTGATCGCATTTAAAGAGGATCGATATGAGATCAATCTCGGCAAGCCCTATGAAATCTCCAGAGGCACCGAGTTTGAGCTACTCTCATCCGTATCTGCCAAAGCGGCTCCACCCAATTCGATACTCACGGTTAAAAAAGCGGGTGATAGCAGTTCACTGGCAGCACTTGAGGACGGGCAAGCCGGCGTAAAAATTGCGGTGGGTGACAGGGTGGTTCGAAGGGTGCAGCACGAAGGTGAGTCCGGCAACAGGCGAGATGTTAAAAGCGGGCGCGAGTCATTTGCACTTTCTGTTAAGGGTGGCGTGGGTAAAGACGCCACGCCACTTGCTGGAGTGAATATCTATTTGAATAATGATTGGGTCGGTTCAACCGGCGGTGATGGTCGTGCCAGCGTGACGATCAGTACCGGCAAGAGTTTTAATTTGATGCTTTATCGCCACGGCTATCAGCAGGTGGTCGAAAAAATAAAAATCGAAAAACATGGCGAAAATAAACAATTTGTAATGGCGGCGAATTACGCCCTGTTCAAGGTGGACTCCATGCCATCTTCTGCCACGGTGTACATTGATGGCGAGCTGCTGGGCAAGACGCCGATGCTCGATGGAAGACAGCTGGGTCTTGGTTTTCATACCGTACGCCTGACAGCGGGCGAGAATTATCGCGATTGGGAATCGGTAATTGAATTCGACAAGAAAATAGAGGACCGCACGGGATCCAATAAAATCGTGCTGTACAAGGACTACATGAAACTGGGGGAGGCGGCAGAGGCTAAGGGCAATATCGATGCCGCCATTGCAGCCTATGCCGCGACGGTTAGCGGGCATCCCGATTATTCGGATGCTCATCACCGTCTGGCTCAACTCTATCTGGATGAAAAGGATGACTTCAACGGGGCGATCAGGGAATTCGAAAACGTATTGTCGCTACCCGAAAATGAACAGCTGATATTCAAGCAGTATGCGGTTGCCTATACCAACCTCGGTCATGCTTACTATGAAAAAGGTAACAATAAGATGGCGGAAAACCGCAACGAGTCGGCGCAGTACTACGCCAAGGCGGTGCAGAACCTTAAAATTTCCAAACAGAATACGCGCTTCTTTCCTGCTGACGAATATGACCAGGCTGTGCACGATACTTATTATTACCTGGCCTTGTCTTACCAAAAATTATACATGATCACCGGTCGCGCCAATATGCTGAGTGACGCCAATTTGGCCTGGCGTGACTATTTTGATTTTTTCCCGAGAGCGCTTGAGGGGGATCCGGTGTTCGCAGAACACCGGGCAACTGCCAGGAAGTTTTGGGACCAGATTAAAGATAAACAATAAACGGGACTCTGCTGTGAGCAAATATTATCGTCTTGATGGGCTGGCTGGGCTAACGCTGATGTGTTTAAGCGTGGCCGGGGCAGCCATGATGGAAGCTGGCGCTGCGGAGATGGAAGCGGCAACAGCATTGTTGCCACTTGATGGTTCGTCGATTTCCTCAAACGAACCTGTTACACCCGCACAGCAATATGAAATGATTGAGCCGGAATTCGTGCGCGCCTTGTCCCCTTTTGAGTCAGGGCGGAATGATTCGAACCCGGTGTGGGCGCCCACCGGCAAACTGATTGCATTTGAACGTAGCCGCGGAGACAAGCGTGAAATTGTGATTTCGCATACCGACGGAAAACTGGTGCAGACGATATATTTTCAACTGTCGGGTGCCGAAAAAGACAGTAAAACAACGCAGTTTTATCTACCCGGCCTGGCCGAAGATCCCAGTTATAACAGCGGAGTAACCTGGGCACGAGACTCTAAACGATTAGCCTTTATGAGCAATGGTGGTGAGGGTAATTATGATATTTACAGCCAGCTATTGGGCGGAGTGGCACAGCGATTGACTGAGCATAAGGAAAAGGACGGCCTGGCCGACTGGTCGCCGACTTCCAACCAGCTGGTTTTCGTTTCAGGACGCAGCGGCAAAGGAGATGTTTATTTGCTGGACCCGGAAACGCGAGCCGTTACCCAGCTTACCTGGGGCGACAAGCCTTACCTTTATCCACGTTGGTCGCCGGACGGAAAAAAAATTGCGATGATCTATGGCAGCACAGAGAATCATGACATCTACGTGATGGACAATCCGGGTAAGCCTGTGGAAAGCATGCGGACACTAACCAGTTGGCCCTACGATGATTTGCGCCCGGCCTGGTCTCCGGATGGAAAAAAAATTGCCTTTTATACCAACTACAACGCAGCCGGCGAGCAAAAGAAATGGTCGTTGGCGGTAATTTCTGCCGATGGCAGCGATGGTGAGCAGGGTTTAAAGCTGGAGGGACAGATCATTGCAGCTGATGTGGTTCCGGATATCGAACAAGGTCCGGCGTGGCTCGCCGACGGGAGTGGCCTGGTGTATGTGAAGGATGACGCGCTTGAATACAATCCTATTTTCATCGTGGACGTGGCAAGCAAGAAGAGTAAGTGGTTGAAGACTGAAACAAAAATGAATCATGATATTAGCTGTGGTTCCAATGGCTTGATTTCATTTCGTGCGCAGCAGGATCAATGGGATCAGCTGTTTATCGCCCAATTGCCAAAGTTGAAAAACAAATAATGATTTTCCTAAGGCGAATATTGTTTGGTGATTTGTTTCTGCTGCTGCTAATTGCAGCGGGGCCGGCAATGGCGGCAGATGAAGTGACTGATCGCGCGCTTAAGCTTTACGAGAAACATCATTATGAAGAAGCGGCGCATTTGTTGCGCCCCGAATTGGCGGCCATGGATACCAGCCGCCAGGCTGCGGCCAGCCTGGCATTGGGGATGATCTATCTGGGTAGTGCCAGGCTTTATCGCGAGTTGCAGCAGACTGCACTGGTGATTGAACTGGATTATCTGCGGCAGTTAAGCAAACAGAAGTCAGGTTCCGCCAGCCGTTATGTTGATTTTTATCTTGGCCAGGCGCTGGTGGAAGCAGGGAAGCCCGCAGAGGGTGTCACCTGTTTGCGGCGATTTGCTGACCAGGCGGGTACGAAATCACCGATGAAACCTTTTTCGGACATAGAGCTGGGAATAGCCTACAGTCGGCAGAAACAGGCACTGAAAGCAGAGCAAATATGGTCTGGGCAGGATTCGACTATTCCCGAAATGAGGGCGGCTCTGGCCGGGGCTTATGCAGTAACAGGCGCGTTACAGCATAAGCCTGCGGCAATGGCCGATACGGCTACGCTGGAGGTGAAGAAATTGGGCGTCACCCCCAGTAAACGCATGAACAGGAATCTGTTGCGGGCATACAGCCAGAGCGGAGCAACCGGGCAAGCGCTCGATTTACTGGGTGTCAACGAATTCAAAGATGCATCTTCCGTGGAAGATCTTGGGTCATCCAAAACGATCAATTTTTATGATATGAGTCTGCTGGACGACATGGCAACGACACATCTTAATGCAGCGGTCATGTACCTGGAGCAGGCAAATAATGATCCAAAGTTGAGCGGTAGCGCAAACTATTATTTGGCAGAAGCATATTTTAGGCAGGGAAAACCAGAATTGTCATTGCAGGCTGCGGCCAATTTTTTGAAGCAGGTGCAACTGCCCGCGCAATACCGTGAGGTTGCAAGAATTTACCAGGCTGCTGCATACAACAGGACAGGCCAGAAAGCGGAGAGCAATGCAATATGGCAGTCCCTGCTTGAAAAATCAGCAGCTGACCCTGCTTTGCTGGCTGCACTCCTTCATACCTGTGTCATGGCCAAGGTGGATTGTGAAAAAACCGAGAAGCAGTCATTGGCAGCAGTCGAGAGTGGGGAGGGGAAGAAGTTTTTTTCGCTGAATGCGGCACTGGGCAAGTATTATTTGCTGCAAAAGGATTACACCAGCGCTTTGCTATTCATGGAGGCGGGGCGCGACAAGGCTTATAAAAATAAAATTGAAGTGAATGACCCGGTGATGTTGGTCGGGCTGGCCGAAGCCTATTACCGAAACAAAAAGTTCTCTGAGACTCTGGAGATATATTTTGAAATCGGAAAACAGTATCCGGTAGTGCGTCAAATACAGGAAGCGATGCAGGGCATTTATTCCATGGAACAACAGAGTGCCGGAGAGGTAAAGATTTTTTAGTTTGATACAGAACACTGGAAGCATAGCCGCTTCAGTAAATTCATGACAGGCTTACTGTGCGAGGAATAATAATGAGTTTCAATCGGGAGAAGTGTATGAAACAACGATCAGTCATATTGGTGTTAGTTTTGAGTATGCTGGGTACAGCAGTTGGTCAGTCAGAAGCTTTTGAAATTCGCAAAGCAGGCCGGCCAAATGGAGGAATTTTAAATTACGGCGAATATGGTCGACCTGCCACCCTGGACCCGATCACCAGTAATGAAATGATTTCGATGCGCATCAGTGAGCTGTTATTCAACGGCCTGGTGGGGATCAACGAGCGCCAGGATGTGGTGCCGGAACTGGCGCAGAGCTGGGATGTTTCCAAAGACAACCGGGTCTATACCTTCGCCTTGCGCAAAGATGTTACCTGGCATCAAAGGCCTGGCGAGGGTGTAGTGGGGTTCACCGCCAACGACGTGGTGTTTACCTACAACATCATGATGCACCCGAAAACAATTACACCGCTCAAGGTGCGTTTCGAGTTCATCGAGAAAGTGGAAAAGCTGGATGACTATACCGTACGCTTTACCCTGAAGCGCCCGGTGCTAAATGCGCTGGCAAAATTCAGTTTCAAAATTATACCTAAGCATGGCCCGAAAAATCCCTTATACCTCACACGGGAAGACCCTTTCGTGCAACAGCCTATAGGTACCGGTCCTTATATCCTGAAAAACATCACGGCCGACCGCGAAATCGTGATGGTCGCCAATGACAAATATTTCAAGGGCAGGCCGAATATTGACCAGTTTGTGGCCAAGCCTTTTGCCGACCAGAATATATTGACCCAGGCGCTGACCTTTAATGCCATTGACATGATCGTGCTGGTCAATCCGCGCAGCATCGCCGAGATTCAGGGCGACAAGCGTTTCATACTGCAGCCCTACAATGCATTGTCATATTCATTTTTTGGCTACAATCTGCGCAACCCCCTGCTGGAAGACAAGCGCGTAAGACTGGCATTTGGTCATGCATTGAATCGCCAGGAAATGCTGAACTCCTTCTTTAACAATCAGGGCACGATTATTTCCGGACCATTTGCACCGGGCAGCTGGGCCTATAATCTGGATGTGCAGCCCCTGGCGTATGACCCGAAGAAAGCCATCGCCTTGCTGAACGAAGCGGGCTTTAAGCAGGGACCCGATGGCATCATGCAAAAGGGCGGAAAGAAACTTGAATTGACCCTGATGGTGCCTATCGAGAAGGAAAGCGAAGCCGTCAAGCGGGTGGTACTCGCCTTTCAGAACTATCTGAAAAATGTGGGTGTCTCCGTGAAAGTGGAATTCAAGGAATGGCAGGCATGGAAGGAGGATGTGTTTGCAGACCATCATTTCGACATCGTGTTTGCGTCCTGGGTGTTCGATGACTCGGCTGATATTTCCTCGCTCTTCCATTCCGCCGAGATTGGCCCGTGGAAAAATAATTTTGGCGGGTATTCCAACCCCGAGGTGGATTCCCTGATTGTGGAAAGCAAACTGACACTGGATCACGAAAAGCGCCGCACGATCAACCGCAAGCTGCATTTGTTGCTGGCCAATGAAGCCCCGTATACATTTTTGTGGACACTGACCAACTACAGCGCTTATCACAAAAAAGTCCAGCACGTCGCCATCCATCCGTACAAGTTCTTTTCCTATGCGGATGAATGGTACATCCCTGTGACTGCGCAAAAAAAATAAACGGCTGGCCGGAATGGCTTGAAAATTGGACGTTAACGTATTACCAAAGTAAGCACCTTACATGATTGCCAGCCCGTTAAGAGTCATCACATACAATTTAATCAAGGAATTGGGGCTGGCAATTTTACTCTTGCTGGGGGTCAGTTTTGTGGTGTTCGTCATACTCTATGCTGCGCCGGGCGATCAATTCAGTGTTTTGCTGGAGGGTCAGTTGCCCACGGAAGAGGCGCGGGCCGGGATACGCGAAGCACTGGGAGTGGCGCAAAGCTGGTATGGACAGTATTTTTCCTGGCTGCTGGGTGTGTTAAGCGGCAACTTTGGCACTTCGGTACGCACCGGCCTGCCGGTGGCCGGGGAGCTGTTTAATGTCAGTCTGAATACCCTGTACCTGACGCTGGGCTCGATGCTGGTGACCCTGTTTGTTGCGGTTCCAATTGCCCTGTATTCGTCAGTGCGTGGACACTCTGTTGCGATCAGCTGGCCGCTTACCATGCTGGGTTATGTGGTCTCAGCCCTGCCGGTATTCTGGCTGGGATATATCGCCATCTATATTTCGATACACAACTTCAATTTTTTCCCGTTGGCTTCTGTAAGTCAGACGTCCGCAGAGAATGGCTGGCTCTACACCCTCGTGCCTGTGCTGGTGCTGGGCCTGGGTAGTGGCACCATCAGCGAGGTGATACGCAGTTTGCGCGAGGAAATGAGCCGCGTCATGGCAGAAGATTACGTGCGTACTGCACGTGCTAAAGGAGCGTCGGTGTGGCGGCATGCGTTCAAGGAGGGCTTGCTGCTGCCGGTGACTGAAATCATCGCGTCGAAAATTCCCTTTATTCTCGGCGGGGCAGTGATCGTTGAGCAGGTTTTTGGTTGGCCAGGTATGGGCCGCATGGCCTGGCAGGCCGCACAGGACAGGGATTTCCCCGTGATTATGGGCATTGTGCTGGTTGCGGCCGCATTCGTGCGCCTGGGTAGCCTGATTCAGCGGATTGTCTGCGCCACAGTCAATCGCCGGGGTCAGCGCGATTAAGCTGAAAAAATCTTGAAAAAATATAGTCAGACCACCGCCGAAATCGGCGACTTTTCCAAACTGCCATTACTGCAAAAATATGCCTTGGCGGATCTGCTGTATGTTGCCTATGGTCTGCTGATCGTGGCCCTGGTGCTGGTGTCATACATTCTGGGCATGTTTGATCTGCTCCCGCACGATCCGCAGCAGATCAATATGGGACTGCTGATGGCACCTCCGGCGAGCGGGGGGTATTTGCTGGGTACCGATTTTATGGGACGCGATATTCTGTCGCGCCTGATTGTGGGTATACAGGCCTATTTTTTGCCGGGACTATTGGCAATTTCCATTTCGCTGACGGGTGGCGTCGTGCTGGGTATCCTCTCCGGATATTGGGGAGGAAAGCTGGAAACAGTTATTACTTACTTTACCAACCTGGTCGATTCGTTTCCACGCCTGGTATTGATATTGTTAGTCATCGCTGCGTTCAAGCCTGACATATACTACATTATGGTGGTGATGGGCATTACCGGTGTGCCCACGGTTGCAACTGCTATTGCGAATAAAATTCGATTTCTCGCGCAGAAAAGTTTTATCGAAGCGGCACTTGCGCTGGGTTTGCATGCCCGTGTGATCATTTTCAAGCACATTCTGTGGTACAACTGCCGCGCGCTGCTGATCATTCAGGCGACCCTGGGTATGGGAGAGGCTATCCTGCTGGAAACCAGCTTGAGTTACCTGGGGTTCGGCGTGCAGGAGCCGGTACCTTCATGGGGAAATATGGTGCAGTCCGGGGCCAATTATTTTCTGCAGGGGAATTTCTGGCCATCAACCGCGCCTGCCCTGGCTATCCTCTTCACCATACTCGGCTTCAATTTGCTGGGTGATGGCCTTAACAATATTCTTGAAGACAGACGGGGCCGATAATCATGACGCAACCGCTGCTAAAAATTGAAAATTTACGCACTTATTTTTATGCGCGCAGCAAGCAATCATTTGTGCGCGCAGTGGACGGGGTGTCACTGCAAGTGGGTCATCGTGAAACTGTAGGTGTGGTAGGCGAGTCGGGCAGCGGCAAAAGCATCGCGGCGATGTCGGTGATGGGGCTCATCAGCGCGGGGCCGGGTGTGATAGGCGGCAGTATTCACTTTACCGGTTCCAGAGTGCAGAAAAATCTGCTTGAGGGTCTGGATAAATTCGTCAAAATTAAAGAGGAAAATGCCCGGGTGATGGAGGTCATCAAGGATGAGTCCGGCTGGCAAAAAGCCAGCAAGCGGCTGATGCGAGATTTGCGCGGACGGGAAATTGCCATGATTTTCCAGAATCCGCACGCTTCGCTTAATCCCTATGTCACCGTGGGTGAGCAAATAACTGAATCTGTGCGTTTGCATACCACGCATAAATCTGACAAAGAGTCACGCGAGCGGGCCATATACTGGCTGGACCAGGTGAAGATAGACTCGCCACGCTTGCGCTTTAACAGTTATCCATCCTCGATGTCGGGCGGCATGTGCCAGCGGGCCATGATCGCGATGGCTCTCTCATCCGAGCCTTCCTTGCTGATTGCAGACGAGCCAACCACCGGGCTGGACGCCACCATCCAGTCAAAGATTGTCGATTTGATGGAAGAGCTGAAAAGCGAAACGGGCATTTCAACGCTGCTGATCAGCCACGATATCAGCGTGATCTCACGCCTGGCAGACCGTGTGGCCGTGATGTACGGTGGCGCCGTGGTGGAATATGGCCCTGCGCAACTGGTGCTGGACATGGGGGCAACGATCAAACATCCCTATACCGCTGCCTTGCTTGCCTCGGTTCCCAGCGCACAGAAAATACGCGATAAAGCCAATCTGCAGGCGATAGAGGGTGACGTGCTGGACACCATTAATGTTCCTTCAGGCTGCCGCTTTTATGCGCGTTGCAATCAGGTCACGGCAGAAATCAGGGAAAAATGCGCCTCACACCACCCGGAGTTGCAAGAGGTTGCACCCGGCCATCAAATGCGTTGCTGGCGTTTTGGCAGTTAAAGTTTAAAGGCGACTTATGACCAAGACTATCCTCGAAGTAAAACAGCTCAGCAAACATTTCGCTCGTCATCGCAGTTTTTTTTCAGGCTTGAACCGGCGTACAAATACCATCCCGGCTGTCGACAATGTGAGCTTTTATCTGCGCGAGAACGAGACGATGGGCCTGGTCGGCGAGTCCGGCTGTGGCAAAACCACTGTGGGCCGCACCATATTGCGCCTGACCCCGCCCACCTCGGGCAGTGTCATCTTCGATGGCCGTGACATCACTCATTTAAGCGACAGGGAGCTGCGTCCGCTGCGCAAAGACATGCAGCTCATCTTTCAGGATCTGGATGCAGGGCTTAACCCCAAGATGCGTGTACATGATATTTTGAGTGAAGCCGTCTCCGTATACGAGCGTTTGAGCGATGCAGAGGTGGGAATTAAGTCGCGCATGTTGCTGGATCAGGTCAACCTGAAATACAGCAAACTTTCCAGTTACCCATCAGAGCTTTCAGGGGGAGAAAAACGCCGCGTTGGCATTGCAAGAGTGTTGGCGGTTGGCGCGAAACTGATCGTGGCGGACGAGCCCACCAGCGCGCTGGATGTCTCCATACAAGCACAAGTGGTCAACCTATTGCGCGACCTGCAAAAGCAACTGGGCCTGTCCTACCTGTTCATTTCCCACGATCTTCAGGTGGTGGAACTAATGAGCGACAAAGTAGCCGTGATGTATCTCGGGCGTATTGTGGAAATGGGGCTGACCGGGCGTATCTCCGGTGCGCCACGCCACCCCTACACCTACATCCTGTGGTCATCGCTGGTTGAAAAACATAGCCATGAAGCAACTCATATCAGCAAATTAGACAGGCGTGCCGCTTGGGGTGTGTTTGACTTCGAGCGCCCTGAGAGCGGCTGCCGTTTTGCACCGCGCTGTCCTGTATATGAGAAGCGCGGGCACCCTGTTGAGTGTACTGACCCCGCCAACGAACCGCAACTGCGCGATATGGGAGAGGGTCACCAGGTGGCCTGTCACTTCCCTTTGGGTGGTTGAACCCGAAGCAATGAACACCGAGCATTTGCAACTCCTGCTTGACCGCGAGATGCCTTTTGGAAAGTACAAGGGACGTCTGATTGCCGATCTGCCGGGTCAATACCTGAACTGGTTCGCGCGCAAAGGTTTTCCTCCCGGCGAAATTGGCAAGTTGCTGGCGCTGATGCATGAGCTGGACCACAACGGCCTGTCAACGCTGCTGGATCCGCTACGCAAACGATCATAGTGCAAAGCTGTATTCAACCGGACATTTATGATGCGCTCATCTCTCCCGCCCTGTTCCCGGTATATTCAACCACCAGAACAGAGAAAAAACCACGAAAATGAGAAATCGCCAAGATTTAGATGTTCAGTGGGGCCACAGCCAAAACATAAATTCATCGAGTTTAAGAGGGTAACCTGTTACATGCAAGGCCATCTCCTGTTCATTCGGCTCCGTAACCAATTGTGGAGCATAAACTGTGGTACGCGCCACACCAATCAATTCATATTGCCTTGCTAGCGTCAATGCCTCAATGATGTTGTCCAAATGCATACGCGCTTATATTGGGTGATTCCAGATTTTTTTTGAGTCAATATAAATTTATTTTCAACTGCCCAATCCTGGAATAGAGAAGCTCAGGATTTGCCGACGGGTCGGAAGGTTTCGGGCCTTGCTTGGCAACAAACACATTGGCTGGCTGTCCTTGTAGTTCCTTCTTCCACAAGCCGACTTGTGTCAGATGCACGCCAAATTTATGGCCAACTTCATTTGTTGTCTTGATGCCACGAACTGCTTCAAGCGCGACTTTGACCTTGAACTCACCACTAAACTTCTCAGGTCTCGTTATACTCACAAACTGCTACTTTGTTCGGCAGGTTGCCAACTTGCTTCACTGCCTGAAAATTTGGGCCGCTATCTAAATCTAACTACCCTGTTACTCGAAATATTAGCCAGAGTGACAGGAATACGAGTACCCCAGTTAAAGCACCAGCCAGATGGCTGACGGGTGATGGAATGAATAGCTGAGGATCCGCTGCGGATAAGAGCGACTGGCCGAACATAAATTCCATGCCTATCTTCAGTGCAACAAGCACCAACATGGATATGCAGAACATACGCCATATCCCCGATTCGAGTCCCCAGCACATGCAAAGGTAAACCAAAGTCGCAGTGACGATCCCCGATAGCCCGCCGTAGAATCGAAGTTCAGGAGAGGCGATAAAAACGGCAGCCCCGATGTCCATCGCCGCAAATAAATATACTAGCCATACATAACGTATGCCTCGGAGTTCTACCACTATGCCAATAACTAACATAGCCAGGACGTCGTAAGTGAAATGCATCGTGGACAAGTGCACCAGATTGCCTGTAATCAAGCGCCACCATTGGCCATCAATGATAGCATCCCGGTCATAGATCATCGTGTCTTTAAACGCGGGCACGAGAAATAATAGGGTAGCCAAGACACAAACCAGAAGCGTCCATTTAGGCAATTTCATTTTGGGCTTACCTTCTTGCGCGAGAGAATGGACAAAGCGCCCACTGCGGCAAGAATTCCCAGCCAAATAGCATTGAAACTCCCTCCTCCTGTACGTGCCATATATTCAGGGGTGGAGGTCACTTTGTATTCTTCCGGATGCTCCTTGACCTTGTCTTTGAACATTGTCAACTGAAGATCAAGATTTTCAATCATCTGCGCCGATGCCTGTTCATAACTATTATCACTGTCCAATCTAAGCTGCTCACTCAGATTGATCGGGGTTGAATTTCCTTTCACATGATCGATCCCGGGGGCTCTGAACAGCATCTTTCTGCTGTTGATATCGACGACGACAGTATCAAGCATGGTCTGGGTGTCATTCTTTTCTCCGGGGATGATATATGCACCAACAATCGTCCAATAGGTTAATCCGAGAAATCCTTGGTCTGTGAATTGAACCTGGTCATAAGACACTAATGCCATGACATCGACGCCATACATTGTTTTGATCTGCTGAAGATTCTGAAAACTCCCTTTGCTCTTCAAATATGCAGACGGTATAAGCTCAATGTCCTTGACGTAAGGGTGGGTCTTGAAATGTTCTCCAATCTTTTGCATTAATTCCATCTTCTTCTGCTCTGTCAAAGACGACTTATGCCCGTATATACTCGCACCTGGTACAAATGCAATACCAACGCGCAGAGGTAGTTTTAGCTGCGGAATACTCGGCTGAATTACAGGCGTGCTATCCGGGTACAAGAAATCAACAACACTCGCTGCTGTGTGTTTCTCACCTTGAGTTGCACACCCAGCGACAAATCCTGAACAGATAACCAGCAACACAGAGACGCATGTGATGAGCATTTTCATCTATAACTCCTTTTAAATATTATGGACTTGAACCTGAGTACGGATAACGACACGATAGCAACAAACAAAATAGACCCAAACACCAGTACTGTCGTACTGGCTGAAATTTGCTTCGAAGCAAGAAGACTATACCCGCCTACGAACAATAGCATCGCAGTGTTCTCTATAAAATTCTGCACAGCCAGTGCATTCCCGGCTCCAATCGTCTCATGTCCACGCTCCTGAAGCAGTGCATTCAAAGGCACGACGAAGAATCCCCCGCATAATCCAATTGCGATCATCAACACCGTCGCCGCGGTCAGGCTATGCACAAAAACAAGGGACAAAATGACCGGTCCGAGTAAAAATCCACCCAACAAGGCGCGATTAACCTTGTCCAGAGAGACGAAAAATCCTGCTGCTACCGCGCCGATGACTATGCCGATAGATACCGCCCCCATCAAGTTGGCAGGCGTTTGGTTGTCGGTAATGAGTAGAGCAGCAGGTACCCATGCGAACAACATTAGCCGTAGTGTAGTGCCGCTTCCCCAAAACATACTTGTACCGATCAGGCTGAACCTTGAATCAGGATTCCTGAACAATATGGTTATGGAAGAATTAAACTCTCTGACCAAGACTAGTGGGTTAAATGTAGCCAATGATTTTTCCGCGGGCAGTTTGGGAATGAAAAGATTGGCAATCGCGGCCAGACCGTATGAAATGATCACGCCAGTAAATGCTTTACTCAACGAATGGTCTGCCAGCCAACCCCCCAGTAACACTCCGGTCAAGATCGCAACGATGGTTGAACCTTCCATCATGCTGTTTGCCTTCACCAATGATTGAGCGCCAAACATCTGCGACAAGATGCCATATTTTGCCGGTGAATACATGGCAGCACCTACGCCTATCAAGCCGTATGCTAGCAAAGGGTTGACGCCGACCATCATCAGTAGCGCACCAGATAGTTTTAAGACGTTTCCGATGAGCATCACACGGCCTTTCGGAAATACGTCTGCGATCTGGCCAAGAAATGGCGCAAACAAGATGAAAGGAACAACAAAGGACTCCTGTAGCAACGAAACCAGCCCGTTCATCCCCTGAGATTTAATAATGGAAATCGCCACGACAAGGATGGCGTTATCGGCAAGTGCAGAAAAAAACTGCGCTATCAATACCGCGGCCATTCCAAGCGACAGCAATTTTTCTTTTTTAGTTTGGCTCATATCACCTCCGCCATTTTTTTCAAGGTCACGTAGTCTGTTTTTCCAGTACCCAACAAGGGTAGTGCATCGACGACATGTATCTTTCTTGGAACAGCAATCTCTGGCATGCCCAGAAGTTTTGCGGCTGTGGACAAGGATTCGCGATTCAAAGTTTTGTCAGTTGTAAAAATAACGATTGCTTCTCCACGTCCCCCATCAGCTTGGGTGGTAGCACCGTGCATACCTGCTGTGGAAGCCTGGCTCGCGATCTTTTCAACCACTTCTAGTGAAACCATCTCTCCTGCGATTTTGGCAAATCGTTTAACCCGGCCAATGATCGAAATAAAGCCGTCGTCATCCATGGATACCACGTCCCCTGTTTCATACCAACCTTTACCGGCATCGGATGCGGGCGGTTGCAACTGACCAGGTGCATCGAAACGATAGTAGCCAGACATCACATTCGGGCCGCGAACATGCAACATGCCACCCTTTTCAATACCGGGGACTGGTATCAAGCGATGTTCTACACAGGGTAATAATTGACCTACCGTGCCACTACGATAGGCCATAGGCGTATTTACAGCCAGGACAGGTGCGGTCTCGGTCGCGCCATAACCTTCCATGATACGAATACCGAACTTTTCGAACCAGACATCACGCACCGATTCTAAAAGTTTTTCGGCGCCGGCCACGACATAACGAAGACGGAAAAAATCATAAGGGTGTGCGAATTTTGCATAGTTCCCAAGGAAAGTACTGGTGCCGAAGAGGACGCTACAATTCCGGTCATAGGCAATCTCGGGGATCACCCGATAGTGCAACGGGGTAGGATAAAGGAATAACTTCATCCCGGTGAGAATAGGTAGCAACGCCCCACCTGTCAGGCCGAAGGAATGAAAGATCGGCAGTGCATTAAGCACTTTGTCTTCAGAAGAGAAGTCGATGATCGAGCGTATCTGCGCAATATTTGAAAGAAGCGCACGATGCGACAGTACTACGCCCTTGGGCTTGCCTTCTGAACCTGATGTAAACAGCACAACAGCAGCCCTAGAGGATTCGACGTGTTTTTCCTTCAGCCGCGGGAAGAGCATGCCAGACAAGACCCACAAATTGTCTGCCAAACTCATTTGGGGTCGCAAGTCTTCCAGATAGAGTATTTGCAGGCCTTTGAGTCCGGCAATATCGTTTTCCAGCTTGGCTTGTTCGATGAAGGCGCGTGATGAAAAAATGGTTTTTATGCATGCAGCAGTACAGGCATCCTGCATGCCGGATGTTCCGGCTTTATAGTTCAACATTGCCGGAACACGGCCTTGTGCTCCTGTCCCTATCATCATGGCAACGGTAGCCATAAGATTGGGCATTAACAAGCCAACGCATTCATCAGGTTTGCAGTTATTGGCAACCATGCGGCCTAACGCGAGTGTCATTTTTAAAATATCTTTGTAGGAGTATTCGATCTGTTTAACATCTTCCACAACTAATTTTTTTCGTCCAAAAATATTCATTACATCCAGCAAAGCTGAATACAGTGTTTGTTTGGGTTGCGACTCGAATATCATTTTTTGCATCATCCGGCGCATTGCTTCACCCGCTTTGCGACGACGGTGTTTGGTTGTATCTCCTTCGGGCATGGTCAATACACTGGTTTCCAGGGCTGTAATCGTGATCTTCGGGAAAATACTCCGCGGGTATTTTCCAGTAATACGGCTGAAATAAGAACGCACTGCCCCATCCAGGCGAACAGGCAATATCGTTGCCCCTGTTTTGGCCGCGACAAATGCCGGGCCTTCGTATACTTTCATCAGCGAACCTGTTTCAGTAATGCGACCCTCAGGGAAAATAACTATCGGCCTGCCAGACTCTACAAGTTTGATGATTTTTTTAATAGCCATCGGGCTTGTCGGATCAACTGATAAATAATCGGTCAATCTCAAAATCAACCGGAAATAAAAATTGCGAGTCACACCTGTGTGCACAACAAATACTGGGTCGAATGGCAGAAACAGGCCAAGCAGCATTCCATCAATAAATGATTCATGGTTGGCAATCACCAGGAGCTTTTTAGTGTCAATTTGTCTTTCAACCCCCGATACTTGAACTCGGAATAAAACCTTGAACACATTTTTTAGTATAAATCGTATGAAATTTTTCATTCTTAACCTTTTCTGAGTTACACCGCATGTCCGTCGAATACTGTATGCATTTTCTTGTCACGCAATTCACTGGCTGGAGTGACTGTTTCTCGCTCCCAGGGGATACTACCAAAGAACCATGATTTCCAAAATATTTGGTTTGCATTCGGATTGTTTTTCAGTAACACAGCGAATGTTTCGACTTCACCTATATTGATATTAGTCGCTTCAGTCACGATTTCGCGCACATAACGGGAGCAGAATTGTTTATGCGAATGGAGATTGAATCCTGTGTCATAGTAAATTCCACTTCGTGCTTCTGCAGCTATCCTTAGTTTTTTCTGCTGAGCTGCAGTTAAGGGTGCCGGAAGACGGGTGACAGCAACCCTGCCTTTGTCGGACCTGTTAACGAATTTTGAAAAAGTCGTATTGCCTGAGAGCGGAAATCTGCTTTCGGCGATGGTAGTATCTATGCCTGAAACATCAATTACCACGCCTACATGATTGGTCCAGCTCGATGTTGTATCCGCGATCTCGGTAAAGGGTGGTGTTGAGACTCTGATGAAAATCACATCGCCTACTTCAAGTTTTTTCTCAAGCTCGGCTTTATTGATTATCTTGTCCCTAGGCTGCTCGGCACTGCATATACCTATTGAAAAAGAGATGAGTATTGCTAATAAATGCACAGTTATCGATTTGCTAAGCATTTGATTACCTCCTGTTGTCGTTTGAATGGACAGCAGGATAATAGGAAGGGTCAAAATATAAAACTATTGACTAGGATGGTATTGAATAATAGACTGATAAGTATTGAATTACGATACTTATTGTTATGACAGAAAGCAGTCAACTGATAGCAGTTATAAAAAAGCAAATGAAGCACCAGGGTATGACCTATCGAGATCTGGCTTTGAAACTAGATATATCTGAGCCTAGTGTTAAAAGGATCATGTCATCCAGTCGGATGACAATCGACAGATTGGTGCAAATCAGCAACATTGTTGGGTTCACACTGGCTGAGGTATCAAAACTGGCCGATGTTGAACAACCCCGCTTGAATACTTTGACTGAGAAGCAGGAAAAGGAGGTCGTCTCTGATCAAAAATTATTGATTGTCGCGGTTTGCGCCCTTAATCATTGGTCGTTGGAAGAAATCACTGAGTATTACAATATTAGCAAACCGGAGTGCATCAGTTATCTTTTGAAGTTAACTAGCCTGCGGATCATCGATCTGCTACCCAACAACCGCATACGCACCATTGTTGCGCGAGATTTTGACTGGTTGCCTTTCGGCCCAATTAGAAGATACTTCATTGAACATGGCATGCAAGAGTTCCTTACGAGTAATTTCTCTGTCGAAGGTGAAGCGATGACATTTGTTCACGGCATGTTCACCGATCAAGCGTTGGCGCAGATACAGGAAGAAATGCGCAGGATCAAAAAAAAGTTCGCCGAACTTCACGAAGAGAGCCTTGCTGCCCCATTAAGCAAACGAAGCGGGATTGGTTTTTTGATGGCCTTAAGAGGCTGGGAACCGATAGTCTTTACAAAATTACGTCGATAAAATATGTTTTCTCAAAAGAATATGATTCATCTTTCACGGAGCCCATGATTGACTAAAAATTCATTCAATCAATCACTGTAATTACACTACTCCATAGTAGCCACTCATGACTAATTACGATTGGCCGACTTTTCCTGTTATATCGCTTTAATTGCTGTCGATTCCAGGACTGTATCAGAATCAATAGCAGGCAGTTCATACCGTCTGATTTTTGCGTGGAGCAAAAATTAAGGTTTCAGGCAGGATACCTGAGCTTATGTTGCAGCTGACAGTTTGATCACTGCCGCGCATTCCGCGACAAAATCCGTGCCGCGATAAATCAGCCCGCAATACACCTGTACCAGCGAGTCACGCGCCTGCAATTTTTCCACCGCAACTGCGCGATATGGGAGAGGGTCACCAGGTGGCCTGTCACTTCCCTTTGGGTGGTTGAACCCGAAGCAATGAACACCGAGCATTTGCAACTCCTGCGTGACCGCGAGATGCCTTTTGGAAAGTACAAGGGACGTCTGATTGCCGATCTGCCGGGTCAATACCTGAACTGGTTCGCGCGCAAAGGTTTTCCTCCCGGCGAAATTGGCAAGTTGCTGGCGCTGATGCATGAGCTGGACCACAACGGCCTGTCAACGCTGCTGGATCCGCTACGCAAACGATCATAGTGCAAAGCTGTATTCAACCGGACATTTATGATGCGTCAATTTCTCCTGCCATTCCGCACGCCTGTATATGTTGGAGAGACACGATGTACATGGGTCAGTGAATAGCTGTTTACTGCTGTTTTATGGCCCTTGGCGCTACGGATTGCGACGGGAGAATTGTGGCGATTCGGGAAGGTCAGTGTTTTGAAAAGCGGACATTTGGACGTACCGCTGTGACCGCGGAGGCGCGTCGGTCGGTTGCTGTTGTTGTGCCGTTAGTTATTTTGTCCACTCATGCTACGGGTCTCTCCGGAGGTTGAGGTTCATTTTATCGGCAAGCTCGTGGACGTTATGACCTTCAGTTTGCCGAGCATACCAGAGCTAACCAGCGTGGTTGAGGAGCCCAAGGAACAAGCTGCTAAAGTTACACAGCTGGTCAAATTATTTTTTTTCATACTGTTTTTCCTTGTAATAAAAGATTGTTCGCTGCTTCAATTTTAAATAGCCAGAGCCGATGTCGGCTACATGCTGTTGTTGCGACTTACGATGTCTTGGTCCACTCAAGCAAGGGGGCCATCCAGAGGTTCAGGTATTCCGGAAGACGAAAGGTGGCATTGCCCTTGTTCGTGTTCAAAGTTACTTCCTGGTAGCGGATGCCCTCAGGTAAATGTCCCACACAGGTGCCATACCCCGGGTCAGTAGCCTCGGTAATGGCAAGGATGCGGCCCCTCATTCTGGAATAGTCGACAGTCATCGGAACAGCCGGCTTATTTGCGCAGCCAGCCAGAAATACGAAATTGACCTTGGCGTTACCAACCAGGCCAGAAGTGATCGCGGCGATGGCGGAGCCCAATGAAAATCCAGCTACGGTTATATTTTCAGGCGGCGTTCCCGCATCGATCAGCCCATTGATCTGCGTTGCAATTTTTGCGGCATAAACTTTCGCAGCAGCTTCGTTATCGCCAACATCAGAGGGGCGCAACTCAAACGTAACGTTAAAACCCGTTTTTTGCAGATCCTCGACAATCGCTGCATATACTTTTGCCTTGGGGTCATTGGCGTCTTTGACATTTTCGCCATGCATGTAAAATAAATATTTTTCAGCAGTATTGGCTGAAGTGGGAAGCGCCACTTAACAGCATAGTGCACGTGATTGCAACGATTAGTACTTTCATGATCGATTTTACCTTTCTATGTGGTTGCCCAGCCTTTGGGGGGGATCGGATCGCAGCGCCGTATGTACGCGGCCCAACGTTGTTTTCAGCGGTGCGGTTTAAGGCCTCAGAGAGGCAAGATATGCTGCGAGCGAAACCATATCTTCCTCAGTGAGCTTCTCAACAGTGGGTTTCATCATGGCGCTGCTCATTCCCGCCCGGGCGCCTTGCTTGAAATCATATAGTTGGCGGACGACATTGCTCGGTGAGCGACCGGCAATCCCGGGGATTGGGCCAACACCTTTCAGGTCCGGGCCATGGCAGGTTGCGCATGCGACGGTAGTACCCGCGCCGCCGGTTTTGGCCAGGATCTCGCCCTTTGCGACACTTCCAGTTGGCACATACGAGATGAACTGCGCTCGTCCGTCACGATGTTCAAACTGGTCTACATCCACCGGCACCTCGACGATCCTCTGGCCGATCGGCTCCTTGCCGCCAGCTGCCGAGGTCACAAAGTGGTTTCGGGCGACATATGTTTGCGGGACAATATCGGTTTCGACAACCTTGTTGTTCGCCTTGGTTTTCAGAGCAGAAAAATAGTCCGCAGCCGCTTGCACCTCGGCGTCGGTAGCCTCTTTGGCAATCGCATTCATTAGCAGCATCGGGGCTCTTTGCGGACCCGAAAACTTCCTTGCGCCACTCTTAAAGTCGGCCATCTGCTGAACGATATAGTCTCGAGGAAGGCCAGCGAGACTTGCGCTTTCAGGTCCGCCCGACCCATCCACCCGGTGACATACACCACAAGCACGCACATCGGGCTTCCTGCCGTGTGCCACAACTTCCGGCATGGGAGGATGTTCCTCAGGATGCCAATCCGGCGCGAAGAAGAGATCGCGAATCTGAGTAAGCGTAAAAGTGGCAGTGCTGTCCGGAACGCGTCGTGGTATGCCATCGTCCGGCGGGGCCTTGAAATTCGGATCCCAGGGATAGGCCCACGCCGGAAGTGGAACGGTCGTCGATGTGGATAGCGTCGAACCTGCACTCGGGGTCTGCGCAGCAGACACAGATGAAACCAAAGCTAAAAAAAGTCCCGCGGCAAAAATGTAACTTTTCATAATATTCTCCTTGTGATCATAGCGTGATTCGGATATTCAACCAGTCGTCCCCTCGCATTACAACTGTCCATCTATGGATCAGTAAATAGTGTTGAATTCCATGGATAACAGTGTAGGGAAAGCACCCTGCGAAAGCTGTGAAGTCTGGATAGCAAGATATGTGACAAATTCACAATCTGGTGTCACCCAAAACGGCAGCTTTTTAAGAAAAAATCACGTGCTTAGTGAGCAGCAACGTGATCCGCTATGGATGTCCATGCATAGTCACCAAACAATGACATCTGAAGAACCCAAATTTCACACACTAAGCCAGGAGCAATTGAGCTTGGCCCATGCTATGACGTGATCAGAAAGTATGCCAAAAACGCCATACTGGTGAGTGAAGGAGACACCAGTGCAATGTTGTATCTGATAATGAAAGGTCAGATTAAGGTCCTTGTCAGCAACGAGAAGGTCAGGGAAGCATTATTGAATATCTATGGGCCGAGTGAAAAATTCGGTGAGACCCCCAGTAAGGACCTGAATACCTGAGACCCGATCAGGTATTCTTCAAGTTTGGCGTCGCACTTCATACTTGAACCCTCGAACTATTCTTTGATCATTTAAACGAAAATGCAAGACGAACTTTCATTAACCCGATTATTGGTATCGTCACAACGATCAATGTAGCCAGCAAATCATCATTGATAAACCCGACTTTCCAGATGAAAAAAACACACACAACATACAGCAACACAATACAGGTATAGATTATTTTCCAGTCACACTCGCTCAACAATTTAATTGACTTCATTGATTTTCTTTCCAAAATGATATTTGTAATTAAACCTACTTATAAAACAGGACTTCCAAATGGTCCACACGTCTCATCCAAATCTTCAGTACATACATCGTACAAATACTCTTTTCTTGAGTTATCGATTTTTCTGTCCGTAGATGTTTTTCCGGGGCGGGAACTATCGATTATCGGATAGGTAACATTGGCGTCCAATTGCGCTAATCTTGACGACTGCCCTCCAACCGGAAAATTCAATTCGACCATGAGTGCCTGGTCGGTATCGAGTAGAGTTTTATTCTTCAAAGTTGGAGTGTCGGAATTTGCTTGTTCTTGCGCTAACACCGGCTTGACGGTGACACCCGCAACAATAAATACAGAGAGTGTTAAGCTAGCGATGTAACTCATAAGATTGTTCATTTTTATACTCCTTTTCGGTATTGTGAGAGATGCGGATATTCAGCCAGTCGTTCCATCACATTACGACTGCCCTGCTATGGATAAATACTGTGTGTTGAATTCCATGGAGAGCAGTGTAGAGATATCGCCCGGCGAAAGCTGTGAGGTCTGGATAGCTGGATTTGTGATAAATTCACAATCTGCTGTAACCCCCAAAGTCATTTTTTATAGGTAGCACTCACGTGCCTGGCGCACCGGGGACATAATTCGGTATTGATATCCATGCATGGTCACCAAACAATGACATCTGAAGATTCCAGCTTCCCCAGGCTAAGCCAGGAGCAACTCACACTTGTCTCAAGCTATGGCGTGATTAGAAAGTATGCCAAAAATACCATCCTGGTCAGTGAAGGCGACCCCAGTGAACTGTTTTATCTAATACTGAAGGGTCAGGTTAAGGCCTTCGTCAGCGATGACAATGGCAAGGAAGTATTGTTGAATATTCAGGGGCCGGGTGAATACTTTGGCGAGATCGCCATCATAGACACGGCGCCCAGATCAGCCTCCATTATGACGCTGGAACCCTGTCAAATGGCGGTGGTAGCCAAAGGAGAATTTGAACGCTGCCTGGCAGAACACCCCGACATTGCCCTGGGCATGATCCGGAGTCTGGTGAAGCGCATCCGTACCCTCACTGATCAGGTCAAGGGCCTTGCGCTGCTGGACGTATACGGGCGGATAGCACACACCTTGAGTGGCATGGCCTGTGAGCAAAACGGCCAACTGATCATTGAGCAACGGCTTACCCATCAGGATATCGCCAACATGGTGGGCGCCTCACGCGAGATGGTGAGCCGTATCATGAAGGAGCTGCAAACGGACGGCTACCTCAGGATCGAAGACAGGCAGATCATCCTCGCTAAAAAGTTACCCGGGAGCCTATGAACAAAAGTATTTCCCGATAAGTACCGCTGATTCGCTCGAAGTAACCAAATTTAGAATGGAACAACAGCGATGTGCTTAGATATGTTTGGCTACGCTAATACGCTGATGCAGGACACGAACAATACCGATGCTGTCACCGATAATGCGGTAGACGATGATGTGTGAGCCGACCAGGTACGCCAGGTGAGTCGATGGCAAGTCGAAGCGGTCATGGCCAAGCTTGGGATTTTGGGCAATTGCTGTTAGTGCATCATTAATCTTGTCACGGTATACCAAAAGCTGGCTCCGCCCCCAAGTTTCACCCGTGTAACGCAGGATATCGACAAAGTCCTGCCGCGCCCTCGGGGAGAATTTGAGTGGCAGCGGCTTATGGAAGGACATCGGGGCTTATCGGCTGATTGGTGTGCATGGCGCTGATGGCGCTTTGGGTAATGTCATTAAGCGTATCTGGGGTAAAGGCCACACCTTCGCCACGGTCGAGCTGTGCGTCACCCAGTTTAATGGCGTCCTGCCATGCAGAGATTCGATTTTCCTCGGCTTGCATTCGCCGAATTGCATCACGGATTACCTCAGTCGCGTTGCCATAAAAACCGCTCAACACCTTGTTTTTGATGAAACCTTCCATCTCGGGTGATAAATTAACGTGCATAGTCATGATAAAACCCCCTATAGATTTGCACATATAATATCCATGCTATGGATATTCGTCAATCTGACTCAAACACGCCAACCTTCTACTAAATCAGCTAAAAATCGTTCTCCCGGTTATGCACGCCCGCTACCCTTTAATCCACAAGAAAAATAAAGGGTGTGGCAGGATGTGTATCACGCCGTATGGTTTGAAACAGGTGCTGTACATCAAGTTTCAGCAGGCAGGTGAATATTTTGGCTTCGACTAACCTAAAGGTAAGTCTCCACCGAAACATGGCGTTTTGTAATTTCATTTAAGGAGCGATGAGATGAAGAAGAGTAAATGGAACGGGCAAGCGTGCCCAATCTGCGCGGCAGGCGTGTTGCATGATGGTAGCAAAACTGTGACGCAAGAATATAAAGGCCACCCCTATCAAGCAAAGATGCACGGGGCATTTTGCGACAAATGTGATGAGGCTGTTTTGGTTTGCGACGCGGCTGAAGAAGCCGCGTGGCTGGCTTTCCGGGATCAAGTTGACCATCAAGTGGCCAGTGAATTGGAATCCATTCGCAAGTGCTTAAAACTCACCCAGGCACAAGCCGCAAAACTGACTGGTGGCGGAAAAAATGCTTTTTCTCGCTATGAACGCGGGCAGACCAAGCCTGTCGCGGCGGTGATCAAGTTATTTAAACTGCTGGATAAACATCCTGATCTGATAAAGGAACTGGCTTAACTTGAGTATTTCAACACTGGATTCGGATAACGCTGCATGACCTGCAACCAGGCATCGCTCACGTCTATACATTTCATTAATACGAGAAAAGTATGGATGTCGAGACCCTATTTGTTTAGTAGAGAACCACGATCACAGATGGTTGTGCCAGCCATCGTTTCAAACATGTGCCGTTGGAGCGTGTATAGGTTGCACGGAAAGACGCATGCCCATTACCTTGAGAATCGCAGAAAAACTGCTCAATGCAGGATTACCTTCAGGTGACAATGTGCGGTAAAGCTGTGTCGGATTCAGATGCGCCTGTTCAGCAACAGCTTGCACACCGCCAAATGCTTTTGTCATTTGACGTAAGACAATAAGTAGCTCGCCCTGGTCGCCATTCTCATCCTCAAGAATAGCGTTTATAACTTGCAGCGCAAAATCCGGGTCATTTCTGTATACCTCGGCCATCGCTTCGTCATGTGTTCTGGTTTTCATCATGAATTCTCCTTTTGCCAATTCTGCCAATTCTGCCAATATGCGCAAGCACAGCTGATGTCCGCATCCTGCGTCCGTTTGTCACCGCCACATAGCAGCAATACAACTTCCTTCCCTGCAATGGCGTAATAAATCCGATAACCTGCACCAACATCGATACGAAGCTCCCATACGCCATCTCGACAGAATCTATGATCTCCAAAATTACCCAGTTCAATCCGAGTCACACGCCGTACAACTGCAATCTTGGCTTTTGTGTCTTTCAATTTCATCAACCAATCGACATACAAGTCGCGATCGTCGTCAGGAGTTAAGTAGTGTTGAATTTCATACATGGCTAATTTTCGTTTATAAACGAAACACTGTCAAGTGCAAGCCTTTTCAAATATGAAATGAAACTGAACGGCACTGCTTCATGTCATTCGCCTAGCTATATTTTCAGCACGGGCATTTGCTCCAATATGTCGAGACCGCCCCACTAATTGCCAGTTATGAGTTGAGGCTACTGGATACATAATCCTTACAAGCTGAGATTATGGCGCAAACGAATTTGACGCTTTGGCTTTAACATGTCGATAAAACATCAACAACAGATGACGAATTTAATTCGAACCCGACCCCATTAATTCAAAAATCGGCCATTCAACGTAGCATTCATTTTGAGATACATTATCAGATCGGCGAGGTTTTTATCCCGGCTGATCGTATTTTTTCGACTACTGAATGCACCGCAGCTATAACAATATCAGGGCGATCAAATTGTATATAGTGATTTGCATCAGGAACCAGTTGATGTTGACTCTGTGATGACCATGCCGCTATTTCCTCTTGCATCCTGATCCATGTTTCTTTGGTATTTTTGGCTTGCTCTGGCGTAATCTTCCAGATAGATGAAGCATGGTCTGAGAACCGAGCCATTGCTGTTAACACAAAGATAGGGCGGTCACCAAGTTTGCGTAATGATCCAGCCTCAACGAGCGTCTCCTCTGATGCATCCTTTTCCTTCAGCATTGAGCCGAGTGAAGTAGAGCGATAAGCATTTACAGCCTGATTGACCCGGTCTGCCCGATTCGGCAATCCCTTGTCGTTTGCTGTAGCAGCACGTACAACGCCAGCCCAATTAAGTGCTGCACTTAAACTGTTTCTGAATTCCATAAATTTCAATTCTGTCGGTTCTTCACCATTGGATAATTTCATTTGATCTGAATGTGATGCGTCCACAAAAACGAGACCTGCCACTTCTTGTCCAAAGTATTTCGTGTAGGTCATAATATAAGGCCCGCCAAGCGAATGCCCAACTAAAACAAACGGCCCCTGTTCACCAGCCTTGCTCAAGGTGGCATGCAAATCCTCAGCAATCGATTTCCCATTCTGGTGCAAATTGCTTGGATCGCTCCACATAATTCCAGCGCGACTATAGGCACAAGCTCTAGTCGACTTGGCAATCTCGTCGTGAACCATAGCCCAGCTTAGTGAACCGCTCATGTCGAGACCAGATTCAAATACAACGGTCGGACTACCAGCACCTCGACAATCCAGTTGAATTCTGCGGCCACCGATATCCACCAACTTTCCAGGCGGAGGGTATTCTTGTGCTGCCTGCCTTCTGCCTGATATCTCATAAATAACACCGACGATAGTGGCAAGGGCAATCAGCGTGAGGATTCCTAAGAATGGATAGATAATCCTCATATTTCGAAGGGAAGAACAACGCACTCTTATTTATTCTATCTTGAACAGGTTAGGCAGTTTCATAGCTCAGACTGCACGCGATCCGGTGATGTCATAAGCGGTAAATTTTCGGTCTATTAAACCACAATTGCGAGCAGCAGATCGCCATGGCTCGATGTGTGGTGCTTGAAGATGTCGCGAGAGGCTTTCGTTATCAGGCCACAGTTCCGAAAAACGAATAAGTTCAGGGTCAAAAGGATCTTCCGCCACATCATAGCTAATGCATCCATCTGTTCGATATGTAGTTTCAACCAGAGTTCTTAAGTGTGGTCTGATTTCCGACAGTCGCTCAACTGGAAATCTGAGAATACCAAAGTCTGCTACTGTTGGACTCATGGAAATACCCTCTTCAAAATCTGAATGTGTCGTTCAAAATTTAAACAATGAGTGTCCGATAACGAGAACATTCTTGAACGACCGATCCTGGCCGTTATTGTACAACTTCATCTAAAGATAAAATTTAATAAAGCGGACGCTAAAGTACACTGCAAGCCATTTTTTCAACCGAATCAAACTCTGACTATCTGATCAAATAGTGACTGATACATTTTAACCAGGTTAACTCAAGCTGCCGGTTAATTTAATCCGTCAGTCCGGCCTTACGCAAATCTCCCAGAAAAGCCTTTCTGAGTGACGGCTTTGAAATGGCAAAGGTTTTCTCCACTTTCGAGAGGGTTGCTTCCGGATTCTGAATCTTTATCAGATCGATTATCCATTCAGCATCCGCCACCCGACCAGCCCCCATATAGCTTGCTGCCAGGACCAGATTAACCGATAGTGCATTTTCGTTACGGGCATGGGCGTTTTCAAGCAACTCTACCGCCAGCTTGTAGCGGCCAAGCGTGTAATAGGCTCGGCCAAGATTGTACGGGTAATCGTAACTGTAAAAAGGATTGAGGAGCATCGCCTTGTTGATGAGCTCGATCGCCTCTTTCGGCTTTCCTAAAGCATTATTGATCAGTGCAAGCAAGGCGAAACCGTCCGCATAATTGGGCGCAATGCTGATAGCCTTTGTGACTGCTTTTTCAGCATTCTCATATTCTCTGCGCATCAAGTAGACATAGCCCAGTGCCCAGTGGGTTTGGGGAATATCGTAACCCAGCGTAACGCCCTTTTCTGCAAGGACTAAGGCACGGTCCAAATTTTCAACTGGCGTATCCGTTCTACTGCGAAAAAAACTTTGCGCAAGGGAAAAAGCCATACCACTGTATGCGCGAGCATAAGTGGGGTCGAGTTCGATAGCACGCTGGTATGTCTCACGCGCCAGCTCATCCCCCTCCCCGGTGAGTTGAGAGGCATATTTTTGCGCCCGTAAAAATGTCTCATAAGCAGCAATATTCCGCGTGGCAGAGCTCCCCTGTTGTCCATTTTCGCTTACCGTCAGCTTTACGGCCAGCGCCTGCACAATTTTCTTCGTGACTTCATCCTGAAGCGCAAACACATCCGCAGCTTTTCGATCATAACGCTCCGCCCAAAGCTGTTTGCCATTGCTTGCATCCACGAGTTCGGCCGTGATTCGCAGCTGGTCACCCGACTTGCGCACACTGCCCTCCAGGATATAACCAACCCCAAGTTCCTTGCCCAATGCTTGCGCTTGAAGCGTTTTCCCCTTGTAACTGGCTGCCGTGTGCCAGGCGATGACAGTCAAGTTCGAGAGCCGGGAAAAGTCGGTAATGAGGTCTTCGGAGATGCCATCAACAAAGTAATCCTGATCACGATCAGCGCTCTTGTTTGTGAACGGCAGAACGAGTATGGACGGGTTGCTTGCATGCTGCTGTGCAGCACTTATCTTTGTTTCATAGCCGCCGCTTGGGGTAAAAATAAATCCGATGACCGTGATGACAACCAGAGCAATGGCAGCGAACGCAAGCACGTAGGCTCGGCGGGATGAAACTGTTGGTGCAAGGGTCAAGGCTTGCGATGGGTGGGCGATTGAAACCGGATCGAAAATCACTTTGTATATCAGCACCGGTTCGGGGATATTTTTAAGAGCTTGTTTGCCCAGGTCATGAAAACCGACTTCAATCTTGTTGCGCACCTGATCGTACACGTGCCCTGAAATATTGATACCCCCAGGATCTGCCAGTCCTTCCAGGCGCGCGCTGATATTGATGCCATCACCCGCCAGGTTGTCACCCACGACCATGACATCCCCCACATGGATGCCGATGCGAAATTGCATGGCATCCGCATCGGTCACCTTGGCATTGCGCTGGGCCAGCCGTTGCTGAATCTCCACTGCACAACGCAATGCCTCCACTGCACTGGGAAATTCGGCCAGAAAGCTGTCACCCGCACTGCCAAACACTCGGCCACCGTAGTGTGAAATGGCGTGATGAAAAATACGCTGGCAGGTATGAAAGTTTTTGAGGGTACGTTCCTCGTGCTCGTTCATCAACCGACTGTAGCCAACCGCATCGGTTGCAAGAATGGCAACTATCCGGCGTTGCGTACGCTGCTCCGACATGAGCATCTCCAAGGTGGGATCATATATATCTAATTCTTAATTGCAGATCAGATCATTACGACAAGTGAAGGGGAAAGGAGCATTATGCCCTTAATTAAAAGCGGAAGAATAGATTTGTATCTGCATTTCAATGCTTGCGAAAAATGTCAATTATGAATTTACCCGGATTATCGGGAGCTGCTTGACGTGTAATTTCCATACCCCTGAAACGGCTTAGATGTGGTGATGCACTACCAAAAAAATCACCCGACCTGTCAAGTTAACGATTAAGTAAAAATGGAACCCCGCTATTCTTCGGGATATGGCTGTTGCGAACACATATTTTTTTAATTTTTTCTTTTCAAGCGGTTTCTTTGCTGCGCCAACGTCTGCTTTGGAGTAATTTTGCAACTGTCTGAAGTTGGGTTTTTTACCTGTCATATCGCTGTAATTCAATTGGGTAAACCCCCGGCTATGCCGGGGGACTCAAAATGGTTTGACCTTTGCTGCGGTCATATTTCAGGTTGTTGTTATGATCGCGGAGCTTTTGTTCCCCACTTTGCCTCGCAGAGGTTCTCGCGCCCTCTGGGTGCAAAAGGGGAGCGAGGGGGGATTTGCAGGCAGTGATGTGCAGACCCGCCGTTTTAAAATCCCCCTCCGCCCCCTCGCAAGCTCTCCCCCTTTGCCTCGCAGAGGTTCTCGCACCCTTTGGGTGTTAAAGTGGGAGGCGAAGAGTGCAGCCGCCTTGGGCGGCTCATGGTTTTACCAGCGCCTTTGAGGCGCTCACCCAATAAGCCACCGGCTTTGCCGGTGGTAATTTAACTTCTGTCGATTCCAGGGCTGTACCAGGATCAATAGCAGACAGTTCATAGCGTCTGATTTATGCGTGGAGCATAAGTCAATGTTTCAGGCAGGATACCTGTGCTTATGTTGCAGCTGACAGTTTAATCGCTGCCGCACACTCCGCGACCAAATCCGTGCCGCGATAAATCAGCCCGCTATACACCTGCACCAGAGACGCTCCCGCCTGCATTTTTTCCACCGCATCCGCACCTTTAAGTATTCCACCGACGCCGATAATCGGGAGTGTGCCTTTCAGTTCGGCAGCGAGCTGGCGTATCACCGCGGTGGATTTATCGCGCACAGGAGCGCCTGAAAGACCGCCCGCTTCGGTGTGCAGGGGCAGGTGTTGCACGCCTTCGCGCGAAAGCGTGGTGTTGGTGGCGATGACACCGTCGATGCGGTGATGCATCAGCAGGGTGGCGATTTGCTTTATCTGTTCGCTATCCAGATCGGGGGCGATCTTGAGGGCGAGTGGCACGTATTTTCCGTGCTGCTGCGCCAGTTTTTCCTGTTCCGCTTTTAACTGCGACAGCAGCGCGTCCAGTTCATCGCCCCCTTGTAACTGGCGCAGGTTCTTGGTGTTGGGCGATGAAATATTAATGGCGACATAACTGGCGTGGTTGTACACCTTGCGCAGGCCGATCAGATAATCGTCGGCGGCACGCTCCATAGGCGTGTCAAAGTTCTTGCCGAGATTGATGCCGAGGATGCCGTTGTAGTGGCTGCGTTTTACATTTTCAAGCAGCGCATCCACGCCAATGTTATTGAAGCCCATGCGGTTGATGATGGCCTCTGCTTCGGGCAAACGAAACAGGCGCGGCTGGGGATTGCCCGGCTGCGGACGCGGGGTGACGGTGCCGATCTCGATAGAACCAAAACCCAGCGCCGCCAGCGCGTCGATATAAGCCCCGTTCTTGTCCAGCCCGGCTGCCAGCCCGACAGGATTGGGAAAGGTGAGTCCCATCACGGTGCGAGGGTCAGGTTCCGGTCGTTTGGCGATGAGAGGGAGTAGACCAAGTCTGTAGGCAGTCTGCAGGGCGTCCAGCGTAACGTGGTGGGCAGTTTCAGGGGCGAGTTTAAATAGCAGTGGCCGCAGCAGTGAATACATCTTTAATCTTTCTTAACAATAAATGGTGAGTAGTGAGTGGGATGTTTCTATGGCGTCTCATCCACAGCAAGTGGCTGCCAGGCTCCCCGTGTCAACCCCTGCAAAGGCTGGAAGTTTGATTTGTATGCCATCTTTTTGCTTGCCTCAATCCAGTAGCCCAGATACAGATAGGGGCGTTGCAACTGGCGGCATAACTCAATCTGCCACAATACGTTGTAGGTGCCAAAACTGGCCTGCCTTAGAGCGGGCTCAAAGAAGGTGTACACCGAGGACAGGCCGTCATCAAGGACATCGATGATGCTGACCATGCGCAGCACACCTGCCTCGCGAAACTCAACCAGCATGGAGTCCACATGGCTTTGCAATAAAAATTTCCGGTATTGTTCGTGGCTGTCGTTGCTCATGCCGCCATCGGGATGACGTGCATTCTGGTAGCGCTGGTAAAGGTCAAAATATTCCGGCTTGTCTTGCAGCGGATGCAATGAAGCTTCCAGGTGATCATTTTTATTCCACACGCGGCGCTGTGAGCGGCTGCCGGCAAAGTCGCTGACTTCGACCCGCACCGGCACGCAGGCAAGGCAGCCATCACAGCGCGGCCTGTAGGTAAAGGTGCCGCTGCGGCGAAAACCATGCCGTACCAGCTCCGAATAGATGGATGTCGAGATTAAAAAACTCGGTGTGGCCACCTGCGAGCGCGCCTCTTGCTCGGCCAGGTAGCTGCACTGGTACGGTGCCGTCAAATAAAACTGCAGTGCCGCCAAGGGAATGTCACGCAATAAGGTCATGGTCGAAACACCAGGGTGATGCGATATCCGGATAGTGTATCAATTCCTGCAGCCGGGCGAGAAACTGTGTGCGCGGAATTTCACGCGCGCCCATGCTGGCAAGGTGCGGAGTGTTCATCTGGCAGTCTATCATGCCAAAATTCCAGCGTTTGAGCTGCAAAACCAGGTGGGCGAGGGCGACCTTGGAAGCGTCTGTTTTGCGGCTGAACATGGACTCGCCATAAAACATGCGTCCCAGGCCGACGCCGTAAAGTCCGCCAGTCAGTTCATCACCCACCCACGTTTCTACCGAGTGAGCCAGCCCCAGTTGATGCAGGCGTACATAGCCCTGGATAATATCCTCCTGTATCCAGGTACCGTCCTGCCCTTCGCGTGGCAAGGCGCAGGCGCGCATGACTTGCTCAAATACAGTGTCGGTGCGCACTTCATATTCGCCGTGGCGTAAAGTTTTACGCAATGAACGGGAAATTTTAAACTCATCGGGAAACAGCACCATGCGCGGGTCAGGACTCCACCACAGTATGGGGTCGCCGGCATTGAACCAGGGAAAAATGCCGTGGCGATAGGCATCCAGCAGACGCTCGGGCATCAGGTCACCGCCAGCGGCGAGCAGGCCGTTAGGCTGGCGCAGGGCTCGCTCTACAGTTGGAAACGGCGTGTTGTGATGCAGCAATGTAATCATTAACGGGTTGAAGAAAATTGGAAGTCCCAAGGGGTTACGACTAATGTCATATGGCGAATGTGGGTTATTTATGGTTATATAGTAACAATATTTAATGGCGTCAAGTGCGCGGGAGTCGTAATGCTGAGCTTTTTAAGCAATAAATCGGATCACCCCTTGGCAAATCTGAAGTCCGCACAACAATTGCTGGATCATCTGTCGAAAACGGACGCAGTGGAAGTGCTGAATGAAATTGGCCACTGGATCGAGGCACTGATTGATCCGGCGAACGAATTTCGTCTGGATCACCAATACGCAGTGCTTCGCATGCTTGACGAAGCTGCTCATCCCTATTTACTCAAAATCATCCACAACTATTTCGCAGCTATACCACCGGCAGAATTTCAGGAAAAGAGATTATGGGCGGCAATGAATGCATATTTTGCTTTCAGTGAGCTGGGCTATTTGCACCTGATACGAGGTGCGCGTGACGGGGGTAAGGGAAGTTCCGGGTTCAGGGATGGCGTGGCGCTGATATGCGCACGGGGAATTTATGCCGCATCGGGAAGACTGGAGTGTGCGGCTGTGCGATATGCGCAACTTGACCCCGATTTATGGATACATCTTGCCGATTTTTATGACCATGCTGAAATTTCCAAATGCCAGGATGACCAGTTGTCGCTTTATGCCGGTTCAAAGGTGACGACTACGGTAAGCAGTTTACTTGCAAGCGTGCTGGCGTGGAATGCGTCCGTGGTCGGGTCGCTTACACCGCTGGATTTGCATATTGCAAAGTGTTTAATTGGCAATATGGAAAAATCATTTTCAACCAGTGAGTATTTGCAGGAAGATAGCTGTTTAATTTTCAACCTGGCCACTCCCGGCTCTCCCTTGCGGCTGACAGGCGATGGTGCCATGTATCCGCCGAGCATGCGTTTTGCCAATATTGGAGCGCCCGCTGTCTATCTGGACAACTTGCTTAAAACGCTCAGCAAAAATCTGGTGACTGAGGAAATGAATTTGGGCGTCGCCTATGGTGCCGAAGAAGTTGCAGGTGTGGCGCGTAGTCTGGCAGCATACTTCCAGACGCGACAACCGGTGAAACGCCCCCCGCGCCGCAAAATCAAGATGAGTGTCAGTGTGTTGAATGGTTTTTTCAACATGGTTGAAGAAACCAATGTAGATCTGAATTTGAATGACCCTGTCAGTGGTAACTGGGAAGTGGAAGATATCAGTGCCAATGGTTTACGTTGCGTACTTCCCGAAGGATTCGCAGGCAGTGTGAAAATAGGAACGCTGGTTGGCCTGCAGCCGGAAAAGGCATTGCACTGGGGGGTGGGCATCGTGCGCAGATTGCGGCGCGACGAAAAAAATAATCTGCACGTCGGGGTGCGGATATTGTCGAACAAAATCGAGAGTGTTGTTCTGCATGGACATGATGGCGTGAATGCGGATGTTGACTATCCGGCATTGCTCCTGGATAGAACGGGTGAGCAGAGCGGTGAGAGCTGGATGCTGATGAAGCAGGAGACTTTTTCCATTAATCGCAGCCCGACAATGAAGCTGGATGGCCTGAATTATTTGCTGTTACCCCTGTCCCTGATAGAGAAGGGAGTGGATTTCGACCTGGTTCGCTACCGGAAAATGGAACAGGACAGCAGTGGTGACGATGAGTATTAAACCCGGAAAAAGTAATTGGCCACAGAGAACACAGAGTAAAACCAAACATTTGCCTTGAAAAAATCTAAACGCCTTCCTGAATAGCCACAAAGTTCAACTGGTTTCAGTATCGCGTTTTTCTCCCCTCGCCCACTTGTGGGAGAGGGGTCGGGGGAGAGGGAGCACACAGGGAAATGAGGTTTCTTCAACGTTTATCCCTCTCCCTAACCCTCTCCCACAAGTGGGAGAGGGAACTGCTGAACTTTGTGGCTAATCAGGAACACCTTTTAGGTAAACCCACGAAAACCTGATTAACCCAGTCACTCTCTGTGGCTTGAATTGCGGTTTTTAGGTTAAACCAATTTTTGTGTGAGCCAGAGTTCGATGTCGTTAATTTCTTCTGCGCACACGGAATGCGGCATGGAATATTCGTGCCAATCAGTCTGGTATCCATGTTGCTGAAGCTTGTCCGCCGAGAGTTTTCCCAGGGAATAAGGCACTACCGGGTCGTTACGTCCGTGGGCGAAAAAAATGGGGGTCTTTTTTGCGCTGAGACTCACTTCCTGGGACAGGGTGTCGGCCAGCGGCAAATAGGTGGAGAGCGCGAGAATGCCTCCCAGTTTTGCGGGATGGCGCAGCCCGGTATGCAGGGCAATGGCACCGCCCTGGGAAAAACCCGCGAGGTAAATATTTTCCGCAGAAACACCCCGTGCTTTTTCCTGTGTAATAAATTTTTCAATCTCTGTTTGTGAGGCGTGTATCCCTGCCGCATCCTGCTTTGCGCCTATATCAATGTCTGCGATGTCATACCATGAACGCATCACAAAACCGCCGTTGATAGTGACAGGCTGTTTGGGCGCGTGCGGAAAAATGTAGCGCATCGAGACAGGCAAATTAATCTGCTCGGCAACGCCGACGAAATCTTCGCCATCCGCGCCCAGGCCGTGTAGCCAGATGATGCTGTGTTTCGGCGCGTGGCCGCGGTCGAGGACGATGTGGGGCAGGATGGAGGTCATGTCGGCTTACTCATCAGCATCGATATCCCGCACTGCAGTCTGCACAAGGGGTGGGGCGAGGGCTTCCTCGGGTATCAGGTCGCGCAGTACCTGAAAAATTTCGCGGAAATTCTTTGGCGGTTTGTTCAGCTCTTTTTCCTTTATCGCACTGCGTATCAGTGCGCGCAAATGCTGGACATCCCCGCCGGGATAGGCGGCAAGCAGCTCGGTCAAGGCATCCGGTTCCGCCAGCAGGCGGTCGCGCCAGCGCTCAACCTGGTGCAGCCAGGCAATATGCTGGCGCGAGGTGCCGTTCCATTCGGCTAATTTTGCCTGTATGGGTGCAGGGTCTACATCGCGCATCAGTTTGCCGATGTATTGCATTTGTCGCTTGATGGCGCCAAAACTCTTGATTTTTTTAACCTCGCGCACTGCTATGCGCAAATTGTCCGGGATTTCTATCTCGGCCAAATGCTCTTTGCTGAGTTCGGTCAGCTGTTCGCCCAGCTCCTGCAGGTCATGCATCTGCTTTTTGACCTTGGTTTTACTGGGCGGCAAGTCAATTTCATCACTATCGTCGTATTGTTGTTTCATGGTGTGTCGATAAATTTAAACATATGTTGATATGATAGCGCCTTACGACCTGACGTTTTACAGAATTTACTTACATGACTTCAATATTAGCCGCGCAAACGCATTTCTCACACTCACCCGATAGCCTGCGCCAGATTGCGCAGGATCTGATTCAATATGCCCGCCAGCAGGGTGCTACAGCCTGTGCGGCAGAAGTGTCGGATGGCTTTGGGCAGGCTGTGACGGTGCGCCAGGGTGATGTGGAAACGATAGAATATAACCGCGATAAGGGGCTGGGAATTAGCGTCTATATCGGGCAGCAGCGCGGCAGTGCCAGCACTTCGGATTTTTCGCCGCAGGCCGTGCGCGATACCGTGGATGCCGCCCTGAACATCGCGCGCTTTACCGCTGTCGACGATTGCGCAGGTCTGCCCGAGCCTGAAATGCTGGCGACAGAATTTCCCGATCTGGATCTGTATTACCCTTGGTCACTGGACGTAGAAGGGGCTATTGAACTGGCCAATCGTTGTGAGCAGGCCGCATTTGATACCGACAAGCGCATTAAAAATTCCGAAGGTGCCAGCGTCAACGTGCATGAATCGCAATTTGTCTATGCCAATAGTCTGGGCTTTGTAGGCGGTTACTCCAGCTCGCGGCACAGCATCAGTTGCTCGGTGATAGCGGGGAAAAACGATGCGATGCAGCGCGATTATTGGTATAGCGAAGCGCGCGACCCCGCCGACATGCTGGCCGCTGAAAAGGTGGGGCGTATCACTGCCGAGCGCACGGTGCGGCGCTTGAATGCACGCAAACTCGCCACCATGCAGGTGCCGGTATTGTTTGAAGCGCCGATTGCCGCCAGCCTGCTCGGGCATTTTGTCGGCGCGGTGAGCGGCAGCAGCCTGTACAGGAAGTCTTCCTTCCTGCTCGACCAGCTCGGCAAGCAGGTTTTCTCTTCCATTATTCACATCGAGGATGTGCCGGATATTCGCAAGGGCTTGGCCAGCGGCGCATTCGATGGCGAGGGTGTGAAAACCCAAAGACGTACCATCGTCGAAAATGGAGTGTTGAATGGTTATTTCCTCGGCACCTACTCCGCCCGCAAGCTCGGCATGCGCACCTCCGGTAATGCGGGCGGCACACACAATCTGCTTGTGAGGCCCGGCGAGCTGGATTTGCAGGGTTTGCTGAAAAAGATGCAGCGTGGCCTGCTGGTCACCGAGTTACTCGGCTCCGGCGTGAATGGTGTGACCGGCGATTACTCAAGGGGCGCGGCGGGCTTCTGGGTTGAGCATGGCGAGATACAATATCCGGTGGAAGAAATTACCATAGCAGGTAACCTTAAGGAGATGTACAAGAATATTGTTGCAGTCGGTAACGATGTGCTGGTGCAGGGATCGCGCCAGTGCGGCTCGATATTGATCGAAAACATGATGGTGGCGGGGCAATAGTAGAATTGACAAGTGGTAAAAATGTAGCTACATTGATGCTACTTCATACAGGGATGTATTTTAATGTTAGCAACTCTTAAAACTACTGATGTCCGTTCGCGAATTGAACCTGAAATTAAAGAGCGAGCCACGGAAGTGTTGGCTTCCTGTGGTCTTAATCTGAGCGATGCCATTCGTCTCTTCCTGCGTCAAGTTGTTGCCCAGGAAGGATTGCCTTTCGAGGTAAAGGTTCCCAATGCCACGACACGTGCAGCCATGCAGGAAGCGCGTGCGATAAGAAAAGCAAGGTTTGATTCAGCACCGGCACTATTTGATGACCTCGAAAAAAACGGCAAAACAAAAGCGCGCAAAACTGCCGCGAAATAGCGACAAAACCAAACAGTTCGCAAAAGACTGGGAGCGACTGAGTCATTCAGGGCGTTACGACTTGGTGCGTTTGAAAGAGACGATGATGCTCCTGATTGCAAACGATGCTCCACTTCCCCCGGAATATCTTGACCATGAACTATCTGGCGGTTGGGATGGTTTTAGGGAGTGCCATATAGGTGGAGACTTTTTGTTAATTTACGAACTGCCTGCCGACAGCGTAATTATTTTTACCCGTGCAGGAACGCACGCTGACCTTTTTGAATAGACGTCCTTTTCCGGGATACCTGAAGGTGATTTTTAATGAATAAATTAGCCGGGAAATAGTTGAGTACGAAGAAAATATGAATGAAACAAGTGGCGGTATTAAAGACGGCTTAAGTGATAGCGAGCGGCTTGCACTGGAGAGGCATCTGCGACAAAAAATGCTTGAGTTAAACAGCGCAAATAATGTCACGCCATTGGCATTTGCACGCATGCAACTGGACATCGCGGAGATTCAGGTGGCGCTGGAGCACAAGCAGGATGCCTGGAACATGGCGCGTGAAGCTTTCAATGTGGCGCTAAAAAATGAGTCCTGGCAGGATGCCGTCGAGGCCTGCAATGTGCTGTATCAGTGCGAACAGGCTGACTCTATCGCTGCGCTGGGAATGGGTGTGTGGCTTGCGGTGAGTTTCCCGGTTGATCCTGAATTAACCCTGGCCATGCTGCTGCATATAGTCGATGAAACACCGAATAACTCGGATGGCGCTGCGCTCGCTGCGGTTGCGGCACGCTATGTGATCGATCTGCGCGCCGAGGACGAGCATCACGCAAGCCAGGCTTTTCTGGCGGATAACCTGATCGCACGGGTTGCCGAGCGGCACAGCAATGTGCGCGATCAGGCAGCGCTGATCGCATGGATGGGCAGGCTCGAGCTGCGCGACCCCCAGGTTTTTCTGCCGCGCCTGAGCCAGGTTGTCGATGTCATTGTCGGTGAATCGTGGTGGTTTGAGCGCGATGAACTGCGCAAAAAATTTGACTAAGATACTGTCTGTACATCTGCCTTAACGACAACATAATCTCCAATACAAAGCCGAACGATAACTGTTTTTTTCAGGTAAATAAATGATGAAGTTGCCCTCTTTTCCCTGGCACAAGTTTCACTTCAAGCTGAACTACAAACCAAATGCCAAGGCAGTGCGCCTGAGCTTGCTGGTCCTTGTGCTGGCCCTGACCGGGTATATTTTTTATCTTGACGTTACTATCCGTGATGCTTTCGATGGCCGCAAGTTTGCGCTGCCGGCTCGTGTTTACGGTCGTGCGCTGGAAGTCTATCCGGGGGTGAAATTAAGCTCCGAACAATTTGTTGAGGAGCTTAAAACGCTCGGATACCACGAGCAGCCGGAACCGAACGAAGCGGCCACCTATAAACTGACCATGAAAGGAATTGAGTTTTCAACCCGGGATTTTGTGTTTGGGGACGGGCCGCAAACCGGGCAACATTTGCGCATTGAATTTGACGACGGCAAGGTGTCGTTGCTGCAGGAACGTGGCGGCGATAATAAAGATATTCCTTTGTTGCGCATCGAGCCCCCCCTTATTGGCGGTATATATCCCGGACACAATGAAGACCGCACCTTGTTGAATCTCAGCCAGGTTCCCCAGCCGCTTATCGATGCACTCATTGCTGTTGAAGATCACAACTATTACTCGCACCGGGGCATAGATCCCCGTGGCATTGCCCGCGCCCTGTTCAAGACTGTGAGCGGGCAGCGCATCGAAGGGGGGAGTACGCTCACCCAGCAACTGATCAAGAATTTTTTCCTGACATCCGAGCGTACACTGACACGCAAGGCAAATGAAGTGCTGATGGCCCTGCTGCTTGAGATGCACTACAGCAAAGATGAAATTCT
>Ga0315270_10000005_pt1 | contig 121568 bp, 108 predicted proteins | sample C1_bottom_MG_FD_204932 | JGI IMG/M metagenome (GOLD analysis project Ga0315270, IMG submission 204932) | Sediment microbial communities from Yellowstone Lake, YNP, Wyoming, USA - C1_bottom | ecosystem: Environmental > Aquatic > Freshwater > Lake > Sediment | place: USA: Wyoming | collected... | reverse complement strand
GGAAAAGGTCCAGCGGTTTGGCGGCAACCTCGGCGGTGAGTGCCTCCAAGGGGGCGATATCATCCAGCACATACAGGCTGCGGCCATGGGTGGCGATGACGAGATCGTGCTCCCGGGGCTGGATCTGGAGATCGTCCACAGCCACGGCGGGCAGGCCGCCCAGCTTCACCCAGGTGGCACCCCGGTCCAGGCTCGCGTAGAGGCCGGCCTCGGTGCCTGCATAGAGCAGGTCCGGGTTCACGGGGTCCTCCCGCACCACCTTCACGGGCACGTCAGGAGGCAGGTTGGCCGCGAGGCTCTGCCAGGTGTGTCCGCCATCGGAAGTGCGGTAGACCAGGGGGGTGTAGAGCCCCGCCCGGTGGGCATCCACGGCCAGGTAGGCCACCTTGGCATCGTGCCCGCCGGGCTCGATGCGACTCATCCACTGGCCCCGGGCCGGCGCAGGCACGAAGGCGCTCAGGTCCGTCCAGTGGCTGCCATCGTCCTGGGTGAGCCAGAGCTTGCCGTCATCCGTGCCGGCCCAGAGCAGCCCCGCTTTCACGGGGGACTCGGCCAGGGTGTACACCACGCCGTAGGTCTCCGCGCCGCTGCCCGTGGCGGTGGTCTTCTGCGGATCCTGGGTGGAGAGATCGGGACTGATGACTTTCCAGTTCTCCCCGCGATCCGTCAGGCGGAAGACCCGGTTGCCGCCCAGGTAAAGGGCGCCTTGGTTATGGCGGCTGCCGAAGAGCGGCGCATTCCAGTTGAAGCGGAAGGCGGGTTGGCCTTCAGCGGGGTTGGGTCGCAGCACTTTTATCTCGCCCGTGCGGAGGTTGAAGCGGTGCAGCATGCCCTCCTGGCTTTCCGCGTAGATCAGGTCGCGGTCCTGGGGATCGAAGGCGCAGGAGAAGCCGTCGCCACCGCCGATGTTGGTCCAGTCGGAGTTGAGGATCCCCTCCTTGGAGCGGGCGCGGCTGGGGCCCACCCAGTTGAGGTTGTCCTGGAGGCCACCGGCGATCCGGTAGGGCGTGCTGTCATCGAGGGTGATGCGGTAGAACTGGCCCGCGGGGATGCTGTTCAGGTGGAGCCAGGTCTGGCCGGCCTCGTAGCTCTGGTACACGCCGCCATCCGTGCCCAGCAGCAGCCTGGAGGTGACCGGAGGCAGCGCCGGCTCGCCGGGCGCGGGTGGTTCCGCCTTCGGGGGATCGGCCTTGGGGAAGGCCAGGGCATGGCAATCTGAGTGGACCTTACCGAAGAGATCCTCTCGGAAGCTGCGGCCGCCATTGTCGGAGACATGGAGCATGTAGCCGGCCACGTAGACCCGCTGCGGATTCGCCGGGTCGATGCGGAGCTGGCTGAAGTAGAAGGGGCGGGGATTCAGCGCGCTCGTGCGGGTCCAGCTCTCGCCGCCATCCTCGGAGCGGAACACACCCCCAGCCCGGCTCAGGAGATCGTCGATGCCCACGGTGCCGCCCTGGTCGCTCTGGACCACCGCCATCACGACCTTCGGGTTGCTGCGGGAGACATCCAGGCCGATGCGCCCGGTCAGCGTGGGAAGGCCTTTTTCGAGCTTGCGCCAAGTGGCTCCGCCGTCGGTACTCCGGTAGATGCCACCGACATCCTGTCTCTCCGAAGCTGCGGTGCCATAGCTGAAGGACCAGGGCGTGCGCCGCCGGGCGTAGAGGGTGGCGTAGAGCGTGTCCGGAATCGAGGGATCCAGCACCACCTCCCCGCAGCCCACGCGGGTGTCCAAGCCGCCGGGGGCCTTGAGCACGGCCTTCCAGGTCTTCCCGCCGTCGGTGGTCTTGAAGAGGCCCCGCTCGCCGCCGGGATTCCACAGGTCCCCCATCACCGCCACCCAGGCGGTGGCCGGCTCCTTGGGATGCACCACGATGCGTGGGATGGCCCTGCTCGCCGCCAGGCCCGCGTGGGACCAGGTGGCCCCGCCATCCGTGGAGCGGTAGACGCCGTTGCCCCAGCCGGAGCTGTTGCGATCATTGGCTTCGCCGGTGCCCACCCAGATGATCTTCGGATCCGAGGGAGCCACGGCCAAGGCGCCGATGGAGGCCACGGCCTGCTTGTCGAACAAGGGAGAGAAGGTGGCCCCCGCGTTCGCGGTCTTCCACACTCCGCCGGTGGCCAGGCCCACGTAGAAGGTGTCGGGATTCACCGGATCTGCGGCGATATCTGAGACGCGGCCGCCCATGATGGCGGGCCCGATGCTGCGGGCCTTCAGAGCCGCGAGGTGTGCGGCATCCACATTTTGAATCTGGGTTTTCGGGGCGGGCGCAGGAGCCTTGGTCTTCGGGCTGGCGCTCAGCGAGGCACAAAACACGAAGACAGACATCAGGCGCATTAGGCGGATGGGCATGGATACCTCAATGGGGGAGCCGACAGCTTACCGCAGGTAGTGAGGCATCCGTCGATGAGGGCCCGACCTTCACCCCTTCATGGGGATGTGCAATCCGATGCTCTCGGCATGCTCGCGGGCCGTTTCGTAGCCGGCGTCGGCATGGCGGAAGACGCCTGTGGCGGGGTCGTTCCATAGGACACGGGCGATGCAGCGGTCCGCGCGCTCGGTGCCATCGGCCACGATGACCACGCCCGCGTGCTGGCTGTAGCCCATGCCCACGCCGCCCCCGTGGTGGATGCTCACCCAGGAGGCGCCTCCCGCCACGCTGGTCATGGCATTCAAGAAGGCCCAATCCGACACCGCATCCGAGCCGTCCTTCATGCCCTCGGTCTCGCGGTTGGGGCTGGCCACGCTGCCGCTGTCCAGGTGGTCGCGACCGATGACGATGGGGGCCTTCACTTTGCCAGTCCGCACCAGCTCGTTGAACTTAAGGCCCGCCAGGTGGCGCTCACCGGCTCCGATCCAGCAGATGCGGGCGGGCAGACCCTGGAAGGCGATCTTCTCCTGGGCGGCTTTGAGCCAGCGGATCATGCCTTCGTTCTCGGGGAACAGCTCCATCATCGCGGCGTCCGTGACGGCGATGTCCTCGGGGTCGCCCGACAGGGCCACCCAGCGGAAGGGGCCGATGCCCTTGCAGAAGAGGGGCCGGATGAAGGCGGGCACGAAGCCCGGGAAGGCGAAGGCGTTCTCGAAGCCCGCGCGCTTGGCCTGGGCCCGGATGTTGTTGCCGTAGTCGAAGGTGACGGCGCCCCGGCGCTGGAACTCGACCATCGCTTCCACGTGGGTCCGCATGGAGGCCAGGGCCCGCTCCACGTAGGCCTCGGGCTCCTCCTTGCGCAGGATGGCAGCCTGTTCCAGCGAGAGCCCCGCGGGGATGTAGCCGTTGTACTCGTCGTGGGCGCTGGTCTGGTCGGTGACGAGATCGGGCTGGAAGCCGCGCTTGAGGATCTCCGGCAGGAGCTCCGCGGCGTTGCCCAGCAGGCCAATGCTACGCGCCTCGTGGGCGTCCACGTACTGCTGCACCAGGGCCAGGGCCGTATCCAGGTTGTCGGTCCATTCGTCCAGATAGCGGGTGTCCAGGCGCTTCTGGATGCGGGTCTGGTCCACCTCGATGCAGAGGGCCACGCCGCCGTTCATGGTGACGGACAGGGGCTGGGCGCCGCCCATGCCGCCCAGGCCGGCGGTGAGGGTCCAGGTGCCGGCCAGCGTGCCGTTGAAGTGCTGGCGGGCCGCCTCGGCGAAGGTTTCGTAGGTGCCCTGCACGATGCCCTGGCTGCCGATGTAGATCCAGCTGCCGGCGGTCATCTGGCCGTACATCATCAGGCCCTTCTGATCGAGCTCGCGGAAGACCTCCCAGGTGGCCCATTTGGGCACGAGGTTGGAGTTGGCGATGAGGACCCGGGGCGCGTCGGGATGGGTCTTCACCACACCCACGGGCTTGCCGCTCTGCACCAGCAGTGTTTCGTCATCGTTCAGGTGCTTCAGCTCCTTCACGATGGCGTGGAAGCAATCCCAATTGCGGGCGGCCTTGCCGAGTCCGCCGTAGACCACGAGATCCTCGGGGCGCTCGGCCACCTCGGGGTCCAGGTTGTTCATGAGCATGCGCAGCGCGGCCTCCTGGACCCAGCCCTTGCAATGGAGGTGGGTGCCACGGGGGGCGGTGACGACGGGAGCTTCGGATGCGGTGGTCATGGGCGACTCCGGCAGGGGGCCCCTAGTCTCCCACAGCCCGCCGGGGACGGCGATCAAGAGCCTTTGAGGACGCGGATCGCCCGTTCCAGGTCCGCCCTCATGGCAGCCGGAGAATCCGCATGGTGGATGCTTCCATGGCCGGGCAACACCCAGGTGAAATCGAAAGCCAGCAGCCTTTCCAGACTGTCAAGCTGCTGCTCCCAGCTGTGCCAGTTGTAGGTGCGGGAGGCCGAAAGCCGCCCCTTGTCCGGGTTCCACCAGAGGTGGTCGCCGGTGAAGAGGAAATCCCGGTACAGCAGGCAGACGCTTCCGGCCGTGTGGCCTGGGGTGGGGATCAGCAACAGGTCGTCGGCCAGGGAAATGGGTACGTCGCCCTCCACCATCCGCTCCAGGCCCGTCAGGCCATCAGCCCGATGCATGACGCGTTCGCAGCCGAACCGCGCATGGTAAACGGCGTGATCCGCCACATCGTCCCGGTGGCTGAGCACCATCATCGCGACTCCGCCCAGGGCCTCCAGGTTTGTCATGAGCGGCTCGGCGGCCCGGGGGGAATCCATCAGCACGTTGCCCCCAGGCCGGCGGATCAGGTAGCTCCAGGCCCCGAAGCTCTTCTCGCTGGTATAACCGCAGAAATAGACGTCTTCCGCCACAGGATACGGGAAGGTCTTCGTCGCGGTGGGAACGTCGGTCCTGTCGTCGGTGCCGATGGAACCCACAGGGCACGCCACCAGGGCCATGGAGGCCCGCAACCTCGATACGGAGTCGCCAGGCTGGGCATGGACCCGGGCATGGTCCCCGCCATCGGCGAAAGTGCCCGGCGCGAACTCATAGCAGGTGCCGCAGTCGATGCAGGTGCGGTCCACGAAGAAGGGACCGGGAGCATTGTCGAAATAGGCGTCGGTTCGGTGGGCCATGACCCCTCCGCTCCTTCGATGCCTCAGCGATTCACCATGTGCATCGCCGCCTCAGGATAGCGAGTGCCCGCCGCGGCTCCTGGCGGGAAGAGGCCGGTCAGTTCCTGCAATTCACCGGGGCAGAGAACGTGCTCAAGGGCCCCCAGGTTCTCGTCCAGGCGGTCCCGGCGCTTGGTGCCGGGGATGGGCACGATATCCCCGCCCTGACCAAGGACCCAGGCCAGGGCAAGCTGGGCGGGCGTGCAGCCGCGGGCGGCGGCCATGTCCTGGAGGCGGGCCACCAGGTCCAGGTTCTTCTGGAAGTTGTCGGCCTGGAAGCGGGGCGAGTTCCGACGGTAGTCGTCGGGCTCGAAATCCTCGAAGGCCTGGATCTGGCCCGTGAGGAAGCCCCGCCCCAGGGGGCTGTAGGGCACGAAGCCCACACCCAGTTCCCGGCAGGTCTGCAAGAGACCTTCTTCGGGATCGCGGGTCCACAGCGAATACTCCGACTGCACGGCGCTGATGGGGTGGACCTTGAAGGCCCGGCGCAGGGTCGTCGGACTGACTTCGGAGAGGCCCAGGAAGCGCACCTTGCCGGCCTGCACGAGCCCGGCCATGGCCCCCACGGTGTCCTCGATGGGCACTTCGGGATCCACCCGGTGCTGGTAGTAGAGGTCGATGACCTCGACCCCCAGCCGCTTCAGGCTGGCATCGCAGGCGCTACGCACGTAGTCGGGCCGCCCGCAGACGCCGCGCACCGAGGGGTCGTTGGGGTCACGCATGATGCCGAACTTGGTGGCGATCACCACGCGATTCCGGACTCCCGCCAGGGCCTTGCCCACCAGAATCTCGTTGAGATAGGGGCCGTACATGTCGGCAGTGTCGAAGAGGGTGACGCCGCGGTCCACGGCGTGGTGGATCGTGGCCGTGGATTCAGTGTCATCCCGGTGGCCATAGAAGTCCGACATGCCCATGCAGCCAAGGCCGAGAGCCGAAACAGTGAGTCCCTGGGTTCCGAGCGTGCGGGTCAGCATGGGGCCTCCTGGCTTCAGTATGAACTCCGGCACAAAAGCGAATCACCACGAAGACAGGAAGACCACGAAGAAGAACCAGGTCTTCCTTCGTGGTCTTGGTGGTCTTCGTGGTTCAGCATTTTCAACGGTGATCGACCACGTCCTTGGCTTCGAAACGCACCTTGGGGGCGCTGGCGTACTTGTCGTCGGTGGCGCGGTAGCCCAGGGGGCAGGCGCTGATGGTGGCGTAGCCGGTACCCTTGAGGCCCAGGATCTCGTCGTATTTGGCGGGTTCGATGCCTTCGAAGGGGCAGGCGTCCACGCCGAGCAGGGCGGCGGAGGTCATGAGGTTGCCCAGGGCGATGTAGGTCTGGCGGGCGGCCCATTCGTGGATGATGGCGTGGCGGGGGCCCTTCACGAGGTCGCCCACCATGTAGCTCTTGTAGCCGGCGAGGCTCTCGGTGGTGACGCCGCGCACCTCGGCGATGCGGGCGATGAAGCGGTCCACATCGGCCTCGGTGATGTCCTGGCTGGCGGTGAGCACCACCAGATGGCTGCACTCCTCCACCTGGGACTGGTTCCAGGAGGCCGGCCGCAGCTTCGCCTTGAGGGCGGGGTCGGTGACGACGATGAACTTCCAGGGTTGCAGGCCGTAGCTGGAGGGCGTCAGGACGAGGGCCTGCTCGATCACGGCCCAGTCGCTCGCGGAGATCTTCTTGGTGGGATCGAACTTCTTGGTGGCGTAGCGCCAGTGGAGCTGCTGGAGCAGGCTTTCGCCGGAGATGGTACTCATGGGTGCCTCAGGTTTGGGGTGGGAACGGGATCAAATGACCTGCTGGAGGCGGGTCCGCAGCTGGTCGATGGGCAGAGAGCCCACGATGCGGTCCAGGGGCTTACCGTCCTTGAAGATCACCAGGGTGGGCATGCTGAGGATGTCGTACTGCTCGGAGAGTGGCGTGTAGTCATCCACGTTCAGCTTGGCGAAAGCCACCTTGCCCTTGAGTTCCGCGGCCAAAGTTTCAGTGATGGGGGCCAGTTCGCGGCAGGGGGCGCACCAGGGAGCCCAGAAATCCACCACCGTGGTGCCGTGGGCGACGGCCTGGGCGAAGGTCTGGTCGGTCAAGTGCTGGATGAGGTCGGACATGCCGGGGCTCCTGTTTCAGCCTTCCAGATTAACGGATCTGGATAAATTCTCCGGAATGATATTTTCCTGGTTCAAGGATGGTTAGGTCATGAAACCCTGGCCCAGCGGGCCGTGGCGGTGGCAACGCGCTGACCCAAGCGCTCGGCGCTCTTGCGGTTCGCCTCGTTGGGCTCGATATCGGGGGCCACCTGGCCGGCCTGGGCCATGAGGCCGCTGAAGCTGCCCAGCCGGTTGATGCCTTCCTCGTTGTAGGGCATCTCGGCGTTGCCGACCCAGATCATGCCGTGCTGCATGGCATAGATCATGAGGGACTGGAGGGTGTTCAGCTTGTCGCCGCTGGGGCTGCCGCTGATGGTGAAACCGGCCGCCACCTTGTCTTTCCACTTCTGTTCGAGCCAGGGCTTGGAACTGGCGTCCATGAAGGTCTTGAAGGGGCCGCTCACGTTGCCCATATAGGTGGGGCTGCCGAAGATGATGGCGTCCGAGGCCTCGAGATCGGCCCAGTGGGCGTCGATTTCCTCGACGGGGATGAGTCGCGTCCGGGTGCCCGGGATCGAGTCGGCGCCGGCCTGCACCCTTTCAGCCACCACCTTGGTGTGGCCATAGCCGCTGTGGAACACGATGGAAATCTGGGTCATGCTGACTCCTCTTTGGGCGCTTGCAATCGTTTGGCCCGTGACCCAAACTTTAGATGCTTACATTCGAAAAGAAAGTAGGCACCATTATGGAAGGTAGGCACCTCATGGTTAGTAAAGCATGTTCGCTCGCTCCCAATGTCCTCAGCGCCCAGTGCCCGACCCGGCAGGCTCTGGATCTCATCGCCGATAAGTGGACCACTCTGCTGATCTACTTGCTGTCCAAGGGCAAGCAGCGTTACGGCGACCTGCACCGACAGGTGGGCGGCATCAGCCAGAAGATGCTGACGCAGACGCTGCGCAAGCTGGAGCGGGACGGACTCGTGTCCCGGCACGTCTATCCCGAGGTGCCACCCCGCACGGAGTACGAGCTGACCAAACTCGGCCACACGCTGATCGGTCCGCTGGGGGCCCTCTGTGAATGGGCGGGCATGCACCTCTCGGAGCTGGAGCAGGCCCGCAAACGCTATGACCACCTGCAGAAGAAGCCCAGCCTCAGCGCTTGATGCTGTCCGGGGGGACCGCCTGCTCGCTTTGCTCGCGATGTCCCCCCGGGGCCCCCGCGCTTCGGCCGGGCGAAGCCCGTCCTCAGCGCCTGATGCTGTCCGGGGGGACCGTCTGCTCGCTTTGCTCGCGATGTCCCCCCGGGGCCCCCGCGCTTCGGCCGGGCGAAGCCCGTCCTCAGCGCCTGATGCTGTCCGAGGGGACCGTCTGCTCGCTTTGCTCGCGATGTCCCCCCGGGGGCCCCGCGCTTCGTGCCAGGCGAAGCCCGTCCTCAGCGCCGGAGATCCTGGGGGGTGTCCAGGTCGGCTTCGCCCTCTGGGAAGGGCAGGGTGGCCGCGTGTTCCCGCAGGAGAATGGCCTTGGCGCCGCGATCACCACGCAGGGCCAGCAGATTGGGGAAGAGGCGTCTCGGCAGTACTGCGGGGATGCCGAGGGTGTCCGCGTAGGCACAGGCGGTCGGGCGTCCGGGATCGATCGCAGCCAGGGTGAGGAGCCGCTTGAGCAAGGCTGCGTCCACTCCTGGCTGATCCACCACCAGGAGCAGCGCGGCTTCTGTGTCCGGCGGCAGGGTGACGATGCCCAGACGGATGGAACTGGCCACGCCTTCGGCGGCCTCTGGATTGAAGACCGTTTGGACGTCCAGATCATCGAGGCCCGCATCCCAATCCCCGATCACGGCCACCACGGGCCCGCAGCCTGACTCCAGGGCCGCCCGCGCGGCACGGCGCAGCAAGGTCTCCCCGCCGATGCGCAGCAGGGCTTTGGGGCACCCCATGCGACGGCCTGAGCCCGCGGCCAGGATCAGCGCCGCGATCATGGGGCCATGGCTGCCCCGTCGCTGGCCCGGAGAGGCCTTCCGCTCCGGCCGTGGAGAAAGGCCTGGATTTCCGCAAGGATGGCGAGGGCGATGGCTTCGGGATTGGTGGCGCCCAGGTCGAGACCCACGGGCGTGTGAAGCCTCGGGTCAGCATGGAGGCCTTCGGCGGCCAGTTCCGCCAGCAGCTTGGCGCCCCGGGCACGGCTGCCCATAAGGCCCAGGTAGCCCGCGGCGGAAGGCAGGAGGATGCGCAGGGATTCCAGGTCCTTGGCGTAGTGGTGGGTCATCAGGACCACGGAGCTGCGGGCATCCAGGGGAAGGGCTGGAAGGGTCTGGCTTGGGTGGCCCGCCCGCACCTCATCGGCCTCGGGGAAGCGTTCGGGCCTCGCGAAGGCGGGGCGGTGGTCCAGCAGGCCCACGAACCAGCCCAGTTCTTTCGCCATGCGGGCCAGGGGCCGGCTGTCGTCACTTGCGCCCACGATCCAGAGGGCCGTCGGCGGGTCGAAGGTTTCGGTGAAGCCGGACGCTGACGCGTCCGGCTGTGAGGGAATGCTGCGCATTCCCAAATGTTCAGAAGACAGGTCGGTGTGGATGCTCATCGGTGTCCGGGTGGCCCAGGTCTGCTGGATCCAGACCATCCACTCGGGGAAGCCGTGAAGGGGTTCCACGAGGATATCGAGCACGCCTTCGCACCCGCTGCCGCTGCCCCAGACGAGGTCGGCATCGCCGCGCAGATCGTAATGCATCAGGCGGGGGCGGTCTTCGGCCAGAGCCTCCAGGGCCCGGGCCTGGACATCACCTTCGAGACAACCACCGCTGAGGGAGCCCCGCAGGGGCCCTTCCCGGTCCAGCAGCAGCCGGGCCCCGGGGCGGCGATAGCTGGCGCCGCGCACGCGCGCGAGGGTCGCCAGGGCCAAGGGATCCGGGCGTTCGCGGACCAGACGAAGGATGTCCTGGAGTTCTCTCACTTGAACGAATCGGGCCCGAGGGGCAGTCGCCGGATGCGCTTGCCGGTGGCGGCGAAGACTGCGTTCAGCACGGCGGGGATGGCGACGGGCACGGGCGGTTCGCCCATGCCCGAGGGGGCCTCGGCGCTGGGGATCACATGGGTCTCGATGGTGGGCATGTCCGGCAGGCGCAGGAGGGGGAAGTCGGCGTAGCCGGTTTGTATCGTGCGTCCCTTCTCCCAGGTGATCTGGGTGAAGAGGGCCGAGAGGCCGAAGGCGATGCCGCCCTCAACTTGGGCCTCCAGGCCTGCGGGATTCACCACGAGGCCGCAGTCCACGGCGCAGACGACCTTGTGGATGCGGAGCTGCCCCTTTTCCACGGACACCTCGGCCACTTGCGCGGCGTAGGTGCGACCGTCGTAGGCGTGGCAGGCGAGGCCAAGACCATGGCCCGCGGGCAGCTTGCGGCCCCAGCCGGCCTTGGCGGTGGCCAGCTCCAGCACCTTCTTCAGGCGCTGGATGTCGGCCTCATCCCGGCCGAACATCACCTTGCCCCGGTCGCCCAGGAGCTGGAGTCGCAGTGCGAGGGGATCCTTGCCGAGGACGTGGGCCACTTCGTCCAGGAAGCATTCCCGGGCGAAGACGTTGGGCACGATCTGGATGCCGCGCCACCAGCCCAGGGGGGTGGGGGCCTCCACCTCCGCGAAGTCCACGGCAATGGCTGGGATGGCGTAGGGGATGTCGTAGGCGCCGTTGGATTCCACGGATGCCTGCACGGGTACCTTCTGGCCTCCGGTCCAGGACCGCATGACGGCGGGGCCCGCGATGCGATGAGCCCAGGCGGCGAGCGACCCCGACGCATCGAGCCCCGCCCGCATGCGATGCAGCGTGGCAGGGTGGTAGAGGTCGTGGCGGAAGTCGTCCTCGCGGTCCCACACTACCTGCACGGGCCCGCCGCCCGCGGCCTTGGCCACCTGGGCGGCCTCGGTGCTGAAGTCGGTACCCAGGCGCCGTCCGAAACCACCGCCCAGCAGAGGGACGTTCACCTTCATCTGCTCGGGCTTCAGAGCCAAGGCTGCCGCGGCACGCTCATGGGCCCGGTTGGCGGACTGGCTGCCCACCCACATCTCGGCTCCATCCGAGTTCACGGCGGCCATCGCGTTCATGGGTTCCACGGTGGCATGGGCCTGGTAGGGGAAGACGTACTCGGCTTCGATCAGGTGGGCAGCGGCCTTCAAGGCCGTCTCGGTGTCGCCTTCACGGCGGGCGTCATCAGCGGGGCCGGTGAGGGCGGTGCGCATCTTCGTTTCGAGCGCGGCGGAACGGAAGTCCCGTGCGGGGCCCTCGTCCCACGTGGCGCTGGCGGCCAGGGCCTCGCGGCCCTTGAAGGCGGCCCAGGTACTTTCCGCGATGACCGCGATCCCGGTGGGGACCTCCACCACGGCCTTCACGCCGCGTACGGCCTTGGCCTTGGCTTCGTCCCAGGTCTTGGCCTTGCCGCCGGGCACGGGGCAACGCAATACGGCCGCGAAGCGCTGGCCGGGGCGCCGCACGTCGAGCCCAAAGATGGCCTTGCCCGTGACGATGGCGGGGCCATCGAAGCGGGGCGTCCATTTGCCCAACAGGCGGTAGTCCGCAGGCTTCTTGAGTGGGGCATCCTTGGGCACGGGCTGTTTGGCGGCGGCGTCGGCCAGCGTGCCGTAGCCAAGCTTCTGGCCGCCGGGCCCCAGGACGAAGCCCTTCTCCGTGCGGCAACGATCGACGGCCACGTTCCACTGCGCCGCGGCTGCACCCTTCAGCATTTCCCGGGCGGCGGCTCCGGCCTTGCGGAGGCTGTCCCAGGTGGTGCTCACACTGGTGCTGCCGCCGGTCTGCATGCCCTTGAAATCCGGACCGGGGTGGGCGTTCACCACCTCGATCTTCGACCAGTCCAGGTCCAGTTCCTCGGCCAGGGCCAGGGGCAGGGCCGTGCGTACGCCTTGGCCCATCTCGACCTTGGGCACGGTGATCTGCGCGGTGCCATCGAGCCGGATGGTCAGGAAGGCGTTGGGCTGGAAGGCGGCCTTGGTGGTCTCCCCGGGGCGGGGCTTGGCATCCAGGTACAAGCCCAGCACCAGGCCTGTGCCCGTGGCGCCCGTCACTTTCAGGAAGTCGCGGCGGCTGGTCATTTCACACCTCCGGCGGCGCGCTTCACGGCTTTGCGGACTCGCGGATACGTGCCGCAGCGGCAGACATGATCGGCGAAGGCCTCGTCGATGTCGCCATCCGTGGGATGAGCCTTGTGTTTCAGTAGCGCGGCGGCAGTCATGATCATGCCGGGCTGACAGTAGCCGCATTGGGCCACATCTTCGACAATCCACGCCTTCTGCACGGGGTGGGAGCCGTCCTTGGATAGGCCCTCCACGGTGATGACGGCGTGTCCGGCGGCCTCCTGGAGGCTGGTCTGGCAGGACTTCACGGCCTGGCCATCCAGATGGACGGTGCAGGCGCCGCAGACGCCCTGGCCACAGCCGAACTTGGTGCCGGTGAGACCGAGGGTGTCCCGCAGGATCCATAAAAGCGGCGTGTCGGCATCGGCATCCACGGCGCGGGCCCGGCCGTTCACGGTGAGCTGGTAGGTGGGCATGACGACCCCCTCAAATATCGTGTGATGAGGCTTCAACGCTACGCCTTCGTGAGCCCTCCTGCAATGGTGGGGCCATGGTCCGGCGGGGCCAGAAGTCCGGGAGGTTGCCGAGACGCTATCCTGGGGGCATCCCCCGGGGAGATTCCCATGCGACCCTTGATCGCCGCCCTTCTATCCTTTGCCGTAGCCGCCCTGAGCGCCGGGCCCAAGCCCCAGGTGAAGCTCACCACGTCCATGGGCGTGATCGTGATGGAACTCGAGCCCCAGGCGGCTCCCCGGACCGTGGAGAACTTCCTGAAGTACGTGAAGAAGGGCCAGTACAACGGCACCATCTTCCACCGCGTCATCCCCGGCTTCATGATCCAGGGCGGCGGTTACGTAGACTACCTGGGGAAGAAACGCACCGATGCCTCCATCCTGAACGAGGCCGACCGTGCCCTAGCCGCAGGGCTGAAGAACAAGCGCGGCACGGTGGCCATGGCACGGACACCGGATCCCCACAGCGCCGCCGCGGAATTCTTCATCAACGTGGTGGACAACCGGTCCCTGGACTTCAAGAGCAAGGCCAACGAGAAGACCTGGGGTTACTGCGTATTCGGAAGGGTCGTGAAGGGCATGGATGTGGTGGACCGCATCAAGGATGTGAAGACCAGCAACAAGCGCAGGGATTTCCTAGACCTGCCTGTGAAACCGGTGCTCATCAAAGAAGCTGTGCAGATCCAATGACCTCCAGTGCGTTTGCTGGTGCGCCCAGCTTGCGGAGGCTGCGCTCGAGGCGCCTGCGGTAGCGGGGCCAAAGATCCACGCCTGTCGGCTCGAAGCCAGCCCGATCCCAGTCGAGAATCAGGGCACCGCCACCAGGCGGCAGCAGGATGTTGGTGGCGTTCAGATCGGGTGACCACAGGCCCCATTCACAGAGCGAGGTGAGGGCCCGGCGGATGTCCTCCGCACGTCCAGCACTCAGATCCCAGCGGCGCGGCCATGCTTCGCCCTGCGCCAGCCGGGTGAACAGCACACCCTCCACGCCAAAGCCGCTGGGGCGCCAGGCGTAGCCGAGGGGTTCCACGGTGGGAAATCCCGCTTCCCACAATCCGCGGTGGACGGCGTGCTCCGCGGCGAAGCGCAGGTGGGTACGATAGGTGCGCTCGTTCAGGTGGCGCAGCAGGCCGCCGCGGCGATAGGGGCGCATCACCAGGTCGCCGACGGAGAGAATGCCGCCGCGGCCAAAGGCGCCCTCCAACGGAACGGCCTCGCCAGAGGGGGCCAGGCCGCCGGGTGTGCAGACTCGCCAGCCGCCGCCAAGGCCAGGCAATTCGAGGTTGACCCGGCAGCCCAACGGACGGAGGGGCGTGCCAGGTTCGTACGGCCAGGAGGCCGGTAGAGGGGGAACGATATAAGGATCGTGGATCATGGGAATTCCAGCTTGGCGGGTTCGGCGGTGGAAGGCAAAGATCGTGTTCGCGAAATGGCTGAAATGCTGGTGCGGCGCCAGATCGTGGGCCTTGAACGAACCCGGTGGCACTTGTCAACCATCGCGTTGCGGCGGGGACCTGCCACCAAAAATCAGCAGGGACCCAAGTGGCTTGAGCTGGAAGGAGTTCTTCCGAATTGCACCCCCGCTTCCCACAGAGGATGTGGAAATCCCACCCCGGCGACCGGGTAAGTCGTACCTCCTTTCTCGATTTCTGCACGCAGCGGGGGCGGGGTTTCGTCGGCGCACAGTCATCTGGTTCACTATCCTGGAATTGTGAACGCACATACCCATCCTTCCTTCATTCCGGCCGAGGCGCTGGCCCGGCAGGCTCGCCTCGCCTCAGTCCTGACCGCGATGGAACAGGGCCGGGAGAGTCACGAACCGGGTTCCCTCCAGGCGCTGCGCCGCGCCCTTCGAGGGGAGCACGGGGATCCCGGAGTGCTTGTCGAATCGCTGATCGCAGAGGATCTTGCCGAGGAAGGCGCCTCACTGATCCGTGCCGAGCGCCGCGGTATCGGGGAGCCGCGGGCGAAGGTGTTCGCCACGCTTCTGGAGCCGCTCGCTGCCAGGGCCAGAGTCAGTCGCGAGGCAGGTTGGCAGATGGACAGCCGGCGCGTCGCTGTGCGCCTGGGTTATGCGAAGGAGGGTGCGGCCCTGGACTTTGATGAAGGGGATCTGCACGCGATCCTGGCCCAGGCCTTCCGCCTTGAGGGATTCCGTTTGGCGCTGGACCTTGGCAAGCGCCCGCGACCCCTGCTTCACCTGGAGCTGCCGCTACCCGCAGGTGCGGGGGGCTTGGCGGAATGGGCCGAGGCGGTGTTCAGGGTGGAGCCATCTGAATCTCCCGAGGCTCTGATGGCCCGTTTGAACCTGCGGCTACCTGATGGATTTCAGATCCATCGGTGGGAAGCCCATCCTTCGTACGCGTCACCGGTGAGTGATCTCGCGGACACTTCCCACTGGCGCTGGACCTGTCCGCCGGACCAGGCGGATGCGGCCAGGCTCTGTACCTCGGCCGTTCTCGCCGCGGCGGAATGGATCTGGGAGAAGGGTGGCAAGGTGGAGGGCCGGAAGCAAGTCAAGCCGTTGGATCTGCGGCCACTGGTGACGGAACTGCGATGGGAAGGAGATGTCCTCTTCAGCACGACGCGGACCGGAAGTCCTGAAGGCGGCAACCCCCTGAAGCTCCACGCGGCCATCCTCGGCCTCGAATCCGCGGCCCTCCGGGGCATTCTGCGCCTGTCGCTGGATCTGAGGCCCGATCCGCGTCTGGCCCAGGCGGAGCGCTTCGAACCCAAACTGAAGAACATGTACGAGGACGCGGTGCTGCTGGGTGGCGGATCGAACATCACCCTCGTGGATGAGGACGATGACGAGCCCCTGCGTCTAGGGTGAGGCTTCCTTGCTGATGGCCAGCAGCAGACCCAGGCTGACCAGGCTGGCGATGAGGCTGTTGGGACCGAAGGAGATGAAGGGCAGGGGGATGCCCTTGTTGGGCGCCAGCGACAGAACCACGCTCATGTTCATCATGGCCTGCACCACCAGCAGCAGCACGAAGCCCATGGCGCACAGCTTGAGAAAGGTGTCGTTCACGCGCCGGGCGATGCGGTAGCCCCGCCACAGGATCGCGATGAAGAGCGCGAGGATCGCCACGGTTCCGATGAGGCCGGCCTCCTCGGCGATCACGGCATAGATGAAATCCGTATGGGCCTCGGGCAGGAAGAAGAGCTTCTGCTGCCCGCCGCCCAGGCCGACGCCCATGAATCCGCCGTTGCCCACGGCCACGAGGCTTTGGAGGGCCTGATGTCCCTTGCCGAGGGGGTCGGCCCCGGGGTTGAGGAAGCTTGTAACGCGCGCCAGACGGTAGGGCGACAGTACCACGAAGGCGGTCCCGAGAGCGCCGAGCACGGGAATCGCGATGGCGAAAATCCATTTGGGCGCCCCGCCGAGGAAGACCACCATCAATGTCACAAAGACGATGAGGAAGGCGGTTCCGAAATCGGGTTCACGCAGGATGAGAGCCAGGGGGATCGACATGACGCCAGCCAGCCCCAGCAGCTTGGGCAGGGCGTCGCGGTGGTTGGACCAGGCCTCCCGGTAGCGCACCATCCATCCTGCGGCGAGGAGGACGGACAGAGGCTTGAAGAGTTCCGAGGGCTGGAGACTCCCCACCACCCCCAAGCGGATCCAGCGGTGGGCGCCGTTGACCTTGGGGCCGAAGAAGAGCACCACTGCCAGGAGCAGGACCAGGATGCCGTAGGCGATCTTGAGAGGGCGGCGATGATCCTGGAGTGTCGTCAGGTCTACCTGAGAGAGCGCCAGCATGAAGGCGATGCCGATGACACCGCCCAGGAGTTGCCGGGTCAGGAAGGCTGTCGCGGCCGCGTGGTTCTGGGAAGCCTTGATGGCGGAGGCGGAGTAGATCCACACCATGCCCACGGCCACCAGGGCGAGTGCGAAAAACACCAGCCAGCGGTCTACGGGACGGCGGATATCGGGAGCCATGTCAGACCAAGGCCAGATCGCATCGGGCGGCGGATTCGAGTTCCTGAAGGGCCTGGTCCACCCATGCGGTCTCCTGGGCTTCCACCATGAGGCGGAGCTTGGGTTCTGTCCCGGACCAGCGCACCACCTGGCGCACGCCCTCGCCCCAGCGGGCTTCGATGGCGGCCATGGCGGCCACGAGATCCGTGCAGGATTCCACGGTGCGTCGATCCCGGGCGACCACGTTCACCAGCCGCTGGGGCCAGGGGCGGAAAGTCCAATCCCAGCGGCGCTCGGCGCGCCGATGCAGAAGAGCGTGGAGAATGGCGAGGGCAGCGGCCAGCCCATCACCGCTGGGGCCCACGCGCTTCTGGATGAGATGCCCGGAGGCTTCTGCGGCCAGGTCCCAGCCACGCTTCGCCATTTCGCGCAGCAGGTACTTGTCGCCCACCGCCGTGCGTACGAAGGGGATGCCGGCATGGGCCAAGGCCTGGGCCAATCCGCCATTGGTCATCAAGGTGCCGACCACGCCCAGCGGGGGGTCTCCGCAGGCCTGGCGGTCCTGGGCCAGGAGCCACACCATCTGATCGCCGTCCACGGCCTTGCCACGGCTGTCGACCAGCAGGCAGCGGTCCCCGTCACCGTCGAAGGCGATGCCCAACTGGGCGCCTCGGGCCACCACTGCCTCAGCCAGAGCGTCGAGGTGGGTGGATCCCACGCCCACATTGATGGAGGGACCATCGGCGGGCACACCGATCCAGTGGATGGAACCTCCGTGGAAGAGTTCCCGGGCCGCTTCGGCGGTGGCGCCGTGGGCACAGTCGATCACCACGCCGAAATCCGCAGGCAGATCGATACCGCCAAGGTGGGCGAGGTAGGGCTGAAGGCTCAGGTGCCCTGGCGGCACCGAGACGGTGGTGGGTTCGGGCAGCGATTCGAAAGCAGCCTCGATGGCGAGTTCCTGGTCCTCCTCCAACTTCTCGCCCAGCTCGTTGAAGCCCTTGAGGCCGTTGTCCTCGGGCGGGTTGTGGCTGGCGGAGATCATCAAGCCCCAGGTCTTCTCACCTTCGGAGCTGGATTTCGCAACCTTCCAGGCCACGGCAGGGGTGGGCGCCATGCCCAAGACCAGCACCTTCAGCCCCAGGCCCACACCCAGGATGAAGGCCTCCGATATGGGGCCGGAGCTGGACCTTGGGTCCCAGCCCACGACCAGGCGTTTCACACCGGAAGCCCGGGCCACCTGCGCCCAGGCCGTACCCCATCGGGAAACCTCTTCCAGGGTGAGGGGGGAGCGCAAGGCAACCCCGCGTATGCCGTCGGTTCCGAAGTAGCGAAGACTCATGCCGCCAGATTAACCGATGCCCCCCGTGGATGCTCAGGGGAGGGCGTGCGTCCTGAAGACTCGGTAGCCCCATTCCAGGGCTTCCGCATGGGCGGCGGCAGTGAGGGCGTCCCGTCGATGAGGGGCGAGGCTTGGCGTGCCGGCTCGTACGGCCAGGAACCGCTTGCGGGAGATGCCGATGCAGATGCGGTCTACGGGCCAACCCAGGGCCGTTGGAAGGTGCGGAAGGGCCTTCCAGATGGCGAGATCCTCCGCATAAGTGGTTCCGAAGCCGAAACCTGGGTCCAGCAGCACGCGCTCCGGGGGGATGCCGGCGTCGAGCAGCCGATCCCGGACGGCGAGGAGTTCGGCGATGGCCGGTTCCGCGTCCTTCGGAGCGGGATCGTCGTAGGGGGGCATGAGGAAACCCTCGCCCAGGCGGCGGCTGCGCATGGCGATGAGCCCGCAGGAGGAGCCCACGACCAGGTCCAGCATGGCGGGATCGGTGCAACCATCGACATCGTTGATCACCATGGCACCCGCCGTCAGGCCCCGCGTCGCCACAGCCGCGTGGCGAGTGTCCAGGCTGAGGGGGACTTCCGGCAGGAATTCCGCCAGACCAGACAGTACGGGCTCCAGACGGCCCCATTCTGCGGCGGCGCTCACGACAGCGGCGCCGGGACGGGTACTTTCGGCGCCGAGATCCAGTATGCGGGCCCCAGTCGCCACGAGGCGCTGGGCTTGGCTGAGGGCTGCGGCCGGATCCACGTACCGTCCGCCGTCGCTGAAGGAATCAGGCGTAAGGTTCAGGATGCCCAGAAAAAGGGGACCACCTTTGAGGAGTGGCCCCCAGTCGAATGCAGCCCCAGTCACGCGGGTTTCAGAGCCGGGTTCAGGCCGGAATCCGTGGAGGGGCCCTCCACCGTCGCAGGCGCGGTGGGGGTGCTGCCCGGCTTGGGCGGGGGCAGGGTGCCACCCTTCATGAGGATGTCGATGTCGTTGCCGTCAAGGGTTTCACGCACCAGCAGGGCCTCGGCGATGGACACCAACTGGTCGCGGTGAGCCTCGATGGCGGCCTTGGCCCGGCGGTAGTTGCGCAGGACGAACTCCTGCACCTCGACGTCGATGAGGCGGGCGGTGTCCTCGGAGATTTCGCGATGCTGCGCGAAGTCGCGGCCGAGGAAGACCTCCTGCTGGCCGCCACCGCCGAAGTTCAGGGGGCCCAGCTTGTCGCTCATGCCGAATTCCGTGACCATCGACCGGGCCATGGTGGTGGCCTGCTGGATGTCATTGGCCGCGCCGGTGCTGAGCTGGTTGAAGAAGATCTCCTCCGCGATGCGGCCGCCCATGGCGATGGCGATGCGGCTCTCCATGTAGTCCCGCGTGGTATTGTAGCGGTCTGTCACAGGCAACTGCCACGTGACGCCCAGGGCGCGGCCCCGGGGGATGATCGTCACCTTGTGCAGGGGATCGCTGTCCGGCACCACGGCGGCGACGACCGTGTGGCCGGCCTCGTGGTAGGCGGTGATGCGCTTGTCGGCTTCGGTCATCACGAGGCTGCGGCGCTCGGCGCCCATGTAGACCTTGTCCTTGGCGTTCTCGAAGTCGGCCATCTCGACCCACTTCTTGCTGCCCCGGGCCGCGGTGAGGGCGGCCTCGTTGCAAAGGTTGGCCAGGTCGGCGCCGGCGAAGCCGGGGGTGCCACGGGCGATGACTTCCAGGTCCACGTCGGGACTGAGGGGGATCTTGTCAGTGGTATGCACCTTCAGGATCTCGAAGCGGCCCTTCACATCGGGGCGGTCCACCACCACGCGGCGGTCGAAGCGGCCGGGGCGGAGCAGGGCGGGATCCAGCACGTCGGGGCGATTGGTGGCGGCGATGAGGATGACGCCCTCGTTGCCCTCGAAGCCGTCCATCTCAACCAGCAGCTGGTTGAGGGTCTGTTCGCGCTCGTCGTGGCCGCCACCCAAACCTGCGCCGCGATGGCGGCCGACAGCATCGATCTCATCGATGAACACGATGCAGGGGGCACTCTTCTTGGCCTGTTCGAAGAGGTCGCGCACGCGGCTGGCGCCCACGCCCACGAACATCTCCACGAAGTCGGAGCCGGAGATGGAGAAGAACTGCACCTTGGCCTCACCGGCGATGGCGCGGGCCAGCAGGGTCTTGCCGGTCCCCGGAGGGCCCATGAGCAGCACGCCCTTGGGGATCTTGCCGCCCAGCTTCACGAACTTGGCGGGATCTTTCAGGAACTCGACGATCTCCTTGAGCTCTTCCTTGGCCTCGTCGCACCCGGCGACATCCGAGAAGGTGACGCGCTTCGCGCTGCTGGAGAGGCCCTTGGCACGGGCCTTGCCGAAGCTGAGGGCCTTGTTGCCGCCCATCTGGGCCTGGCGCATGAAGACGAACCAGAGCACCACGAAGACCAGCAGGGGCGCCCAGAACATCAGCACATAAGCGAAATTGTTCTCGCTGGGCTTGGCGGCCTTGAATTCATCGAGCTGACCCTCGGTCTTCCAACTGAGGATGACTTTGCCCAGATCCTGCATGGGCGGGGCCACGGTACGGAACTTCTCGATGACCTCGCCCGTCTTGGCGTTCTTCTCGGGCTGCTTGTAGGTGCCTTCGACATCGAAACCGGACAGCGTGACGGACTTGTACTTACCCGCCACGCCTTCGGTGTAGAACGTGGAGAAGGGAACTTCGATCTGGCGGTTGTTCTGGGGGATCTGGCGAAAGGCCAGCACCAAGAGGGCGATGATGCCCAGCCAGACCAGCACGCTTTTCATCATGGAATTCAAAGGGTCACTCCTTGGGGCACTTGCCCAGGTGGCCCTCCAGTGTACTAGGCCCGGGAAGGCGGCTGAACCTTAGATGCAGATACCCGCCCTCTGGTTCAGGGTTTAGGTGGAAATTCCCCCAGGAGGACGGCTTGCGTCCCCTCGCGAGACGCGCGACGAGCCAGGGCGCAAGGCTCCGTAACAAGGCGGATTCCCGGGGCCAGTCGAGGCGGCGGAAGGCGGATTCCAGTGTCCAGCGCAATTCCGGCTCGGTCCAGGCTTCATGTTTGAAGACGATGTGTTCATCTGCGATGGACCACCGCGAACCCTCCCAGCCTTCGATCAGCGTCCTGGCCAGGCGACTGGCCTCCTCGGCCTGGAGATGGGTCTCGAACAGATGGTGGTCCAGGCCGGGCGCCTCGTGCCGAATGCTTTCGAGAAGCGGACGCCAGCGGTTCCTGGCCGTGAAAGGCTCGGCATTGCTGGCGTCCTCCCGCCATGGAATATCCCTGGAAACGAGGTAAGCCCGGAGGTCCGATCGCCGGAGCTCCGCCAGCGGGGACCAACGCAGCCCCTGGCGCGGCGCCAGGGGCTGGAGGCAACCCAGGCCGCCGCCCCTGGCCAGACGCAGGAAGACGGTTTCCGTGTGATCGTCCAGGGTGTGCCCCGTGGCCACGACGATGGCCCCGCACTGCTCCGCCTCCTGGCGGAGCCAGTCCCACCGGAGTTCCCGGGCGGCCATCTCCAGGCCCTGGCCACTGGCCTCCGCATGCGCCTTCACGCCCAGGGAGGCCTCAGCCAGGTCCAGATCCAGGGCCCGGCAGAGCTGGCGCACGAAGTCGGCATCCTCTGGAGATTCCGGTCGCAGGCCGTGGTCCGCGTGGGCCACGCACAGGTCGAGCCCCAGGCTCTTGCGGAGTGCCCACAGCAGCGCCAGCAGCGCCACCGAATCGCCGCCCCCCGAGCAGGCCACCAGCACGCGGCCCGTGACGCCGTCATCCCGGCGCTGGATCTGCGCGAGGAGGTCGGATTCGAAGCGGTTCATGCCGGGGTTTCCAGCCTGGCGACCAGTTGGATCAATGCCTTCGGTACAGGCCGCTCGCACCAGAGTGCCTCGGCCCAGTCGCACATGCGGAGGGAACCCCAGTGCATGGATCGGCCCAGGACACCGCGGCGGAAGGCCGGGTGGGCAATGCGCGTGGCGGGTTGGGCCGGGTCCTGCGCGAACTGGCTGCCGAAGGCGTCGAAGGCGGCCATGCGGCGCTCCCACACGGCACTCACGTCCACCAGCAGATCCGGCGGGCCCGGGTTTTCACCGCCGGCCCAGGCGATGGCTTCGGGGCGCCAGGGGGCTCCTTCGCAGGGGTAGTTCTTCAGCCCGGCATAGTAGGCGGCCTCCCGGGCCAGGCGGTGGGCCCGGCGGTGATCGGGGTGGCGGTCATCGGGGGCGGGAAGGATGAGGACCCGGGGCCGCATCCGCCGGATCTCCGCCATGAGGCGCAGCCGATAACTTTCTTCTTCAGTGAAGCGGCCATCGGGGAAATCGAGGACGGTGCGTGTCACCCCGAGGATCCGCGCGGCCTCCTGGGCTTCGGCGCGGCGGGTTTCCGCGGTGCCGCGGGTGCCGAGGTCGCCGCTGGTGAGGTCCAGGATGGCGGCCTTCATCCCGCGGTCCGAGGCTAGGGCCAGGATGCCCCCCACATGGACCTCCACATCGTCCGGGTGGGCGCCGAGGGCGAGAATGTCCAACTCGTGGCTCATGGTTCCTCCACCAGGATCATGGGTGCCGTGCCGTCCATGCGTTCCAGGATGCGGTCCAGCAGGGCGCTGTTGCGAAGCCATGGAACGCCCGGTATCACGCGCTCCTGCGGTGCGTCGAAGGGAAAGAGAGCCTGGCGCAGGCGTTCGGGGTCGCCGCCCACGGCCTTGGCTGCGGCCTCCCGGTGCAGGCGGCGGTCCAGCTTGACCAGCCGTTCCTTGGCCCGTGCCTGCTCATGCAGGAAGCGCGTCTGCAAGGCCTGCGGCCACCCCGGATCCGGATCGACGGATTGAAATCGGCCTGTGGGAAGGGGGCCGGGCCAATGGGCCAGCTGGTCCCAGGCCCCCAGGCGCAAGGCGTCGAGCTGTCCGGCGGACACATGGAAGCCAGTGGGCAGGACGAAGACGCTGGGCCGCGGCAGGATCCCGGGCGCGTCCAGCCCCACGCGTTCCCAGAGGGGTTCGCACAGGCGCCAGTAGGCCCGTTCGGAAGGCCCCAACACCACGGCCACCACGGGCAGCATCAGCGACTGCATCAGCGGTCGGATGGCGGCCCCGGGGCTGAGCCAGCGGCCCGCTGGTAAGGGCAGGCCCCGGTCCAGGCGCTGCCGGAGGCCCGTGCGGGGGTCCAGCGAGAACCAGGCGGCCTGCACCTGGGGGTCCAAGGGCAGGGGGGCGCCCTCGGATTTCAGCCGATCGGCCTGCCGGATGAGCAGGGCTTCAAGGTCTAGGGACCGCCAGCGCTCCAGTTCGGCCTGGATGGGCTCGCGGACCGCGGGATCAGTGGGCGAAAAGGGGCGGAGGCCCCGTTCCCAGAGGGGCTGTCCCAGAGCCAGGATATGACCCCGGAGGGTGGGTGCCTGGGGCGCAGGAAGGGCTCCCCAGAGCGCCTCGGCCTCGGCCTGATGTGCTGGCGTCCAGGGCAACCAGCCGGTGGCGGTGCCGGGCCTCGTCTCGAACCGGAAGCGGTGGCGCACCAGGCGACCTTCCCGTGTGCCGACGACGGAGGCCACCTCGGCGCGGTCGTGATCTTCGTCCGCCAGCCAGTAAACAGCCTCGGCGCCCGTGCGGCGGGCCTCGGCCAGAGCGGCCAGGGCCTTGGCCACGGACAGGGCGGGGCTCCATCCGGCCCCGATCTGCTGGCCGGTGGCGACCACGGGCCTTCGTGCATTCATGGCTGATCCCCGGAGATCCGGACCGTTTGCAAGCCGCGCTGGGGCGTCGTACCCATGGGCCTAGCCTACCCGATATGCGCGGGTCCCCGGCCATGCCATGCTCGTCGGCATGTGGAGCCTGGAACCCTGGATTCCTCCGGTCTCGCCGGACCTGGCCCGTCTCGCCATGGAAGCCGCGGACGAAGCGGGCATCGCTTCGTTGCGGGCCTGGCCGGAAATCCGCAAGGGAGGTATCGCTTTCGGGAATTTGCCCCCCTTCCTGTGCTGGCGTGGCCAGCAGGAGGGTGCCTGGCATCTGGTGCTGTTCCAGGCGCGGGAGGTCGGGGCCATGGTTCCAGGGGCTCGGACGGCACCTCTGCCTGCGGGTTGGCTCGAATCGTTGGCTCTGGAGGCCCTCGCCCGGCCTCTGGCCCGGCATCCCGACTTTCCTGGCGGGGCCTCGATTCATGTGGTTCATCTGTCTGGGGGCGGAACATTCCAGGTTCGCACCTTCGGTCAGGGGGCCCCGGACCTCGTGGCCGAGGTCCTGAAACACACCAGCCACATCCAGATCTGGCATCTGGCCGATTAGGGATTGAAATCAGGATCATCGGGAGCACGCCATGCTGAGCCTCGACCTCTCCACCCTGAAGGAAGCCGCCATGGCTGTGGCCGTGGGACTGATGATGGGTCTCGAACGGGAACGCAGTGGCTTCGAACGGATCCAGGAGAGTCGCGACGAACCCCAACGCAGGGAATCGGATCACGCTGAATCCCTCCATGGCAGCTTGGGGGCGCGCACCTTCGCCCTCCTGACGCTGCTCGGCTGGATCTCCGTGAAGGTGGGCGGAGACGGTCTGGCCATGCCGATTGCCGTGCAGGCGTTCGTCGCGCTCCTGGTGGGCCTCTTCTACCACCAGACCAGCTCTCCGGATCGCGGACTCACCACGGAGGTCGCCGCCCTGGCCGCACCCCTCCTGGGCATGCTTCTCACCCGGGACGCCCTGCTGGCGGTGGCCGTGGCGGTGATCGTCACGCTGCTCCTGTTGTCCAAGCCCTGGATCCGGGCCTGGATCCCCCGGCTGCACCGCGAGGACCTGACCTCGGCCATGCAGCTCCTCATCGTCTTCGCCATCCTGCTACCCCTGCTGCCTTCCAGGACTCTGGATCCCTGGGGTGTCCTCTCACCGCAGAAAGTGGGCTGGATGGTGGCCCTCATCGCCGCGGTGGATTTCCTCGGCTATGCCCTCAACCGGACACTGGGGTTCCGGCAGGGCGCGGTGATGACGGGGCTGGTGGGTGGCATGGTGAGCTCCACCGTGGTCACGGTGGCCATGTCCCGGCAGGCGAAAGACGATCCTTCCTTCCGGGGGCCGGGCCAAGTGGCCGTGATGCTGGCCTGTGCGGTGATGGGTGTACGCGTGACCATCCTGGCCGGCGTGGTGGGTGGCCCGGATCTCGTCCGCCCCCTGCTGTTGCCCATGACGGCCATGGTGGTGGCGTTGCTGGGCGCGGCCTGGTGGACTTTCCGCTCGGGGCCGGTCCAGGCGGTCGGCCCCGAAGAAATGTCTCTGCGAAATCCCTTCCACCTCAAGCGTGCCCTGGGTTGGGGTCTCGCGCTGGCCACCGTTCTGCTGGTTTCCGCCGCGGCCCGGGCCTGGTTCGGAGATCGGGGTCTGATGGTGGCCGCCGGCCTTTCCGGTGTGGCGGACGTGGATCCCATCACCTTGGCCGTGAGCAGCCAGGTGCATACCATCGGCCTTCCCGCCAGCACGGCGGTCCTGGCCATCGTGTTGGCGATCGGTTCGAACACCCTCGCCAAGGCGGGGTTTGCATGGATCTCAGGTGGGCGCGCCTTCGGCCTGCGCCTGACCGTCATGCTGGCGGCTTCCCTGGTGGTGGCGCTGGTGATGGTGGCGCTGAAGCTGTAGAAGATCCCGGGACTATTTCCCGCGGTTGCTCATGCGCGTATGCGTGACGCCACTCTTGCCCTGGGGCTTGGTGGACGCCTTGACCATGGGCTTGGGATGGGAATCGGCCTTCGGTTTTCCGCTGCTGGCGCTGGAAACCGGCTTGTCCGCGGCCTGGAGGCTTTTCAGGAAATCGGCAGGGACGAGGGGCTTGGTCATAGTGGTACTCCTGGCCAGTGATTCTAACGCACCCTGCCAGTGCATCCGTCGGCGCGGATGTGACGGCCTTCAGGTTCGAGCCGGGGCGTGCCGGGGTTAATCTGGCTCCAGGCGGGGCGCGGATCGGACTTTTCAGGGAGGGTGGACCATGATGGCGGCGGCGTGGGAAGGCATGGTGGAAGAGGCGCTCAGAGCCTATGGGGCATGGAAGGATGCCTCGCGCCTGGATCGGCGCCGGCTGATCGAGGCCTGGCTGGAGCAGCTGGGTCTGGTGCGGGAGGAACTCGCGCGGCTCCTCACCCAGGAGACCGGCAAACCCATCACACTCGCCCGGGGCGAGGTGGGTCGGGCAGAGGCCACCCTGCGGGCCACTGCCGAGGCCGTGGGTGGTTTCGGGGAGGAAGCCGTGCCCTACGATCTGATGGCAGGGGCCGAGGGCTGCCGTGCGGTCCTCCGGCGCTTTCCCGTGGGCCCCATCCTGGCGATCACGCCCTTCAACTTCCCCGTGAACCTGGCGATCCACAAGCTCGGTCCCGCCCTGGCCGCAGGGTGCAGCGCCATCTGGAAGCCCTGTCCCCAGGCGCCGCGGACCTCCCATCTGCTTTGGGAAAGTTTCGAGGCGGCCCGGCAGCAGGTGGCGGCACCCGTGCGGTTGCTCCAACTGGCCTCACCGGATCCTGTCGCCGCCGAGGCACTGGCGAAGGACCCGCGCATCGCCGCTGTGAGCTTCACCGGTTCCGAGCGGGTGGGACGCCACCTTGAGAAGGTACTGGCGGGCAAACGGCTGCTGCTCGAGCTGGGCGGCAACGGCGCGGTGGTGGTGGACGAAGGGGTGGATGCCGCTGCCGTGGCCCGGCAGATCGCTCCCGCCGCCGTGGCCGGTGCGGGGCAGAGTTGTTCCAAGGCGCAGCGGATCTACGTGCACCGGAACCTATGGCCTGCCTTCGCCCCTGCCTTTGTGGCGGCCGTGAAAGCCATGCCCGTAGGCGATCCCATGGATCCCGCCACGGTGGTGGGGCCCCTCATTGACGAAGCTACTGCCCGGCGCATGGACGAGGGATTGGATCGCGCCGCGGCCGCTGGCGCTGAAATCCTGCTGCGAGGGCCCCGCCAAGGCGCCCTCTTGCCGCCGGCGATCTTGACCGGACTGCCGGAAGACGATCCCTTCCAGTGTGAGGAGGCCTTCTCGCCCATCACGGTACTGACCCCCGTGGACAGCTTCGAGGAGGGCCTCGACCGCGCCGCCGCCACGCGCTATGGCCTGCGGGCCAGCGCCTATAGCCGGGACCAGCGACACCTCCGCCTGGCGGAAGCGAAGCTCCGTGCCGGGGGCGTCTTGCTCAACCTGCCGCCCACCTTCCGCCTGGACGCCGCCCCCTTTGGTGGCGTGCGAGCTAGCGGCAACGGCTTCGAAGGCCCCCGGTGGGCCATGGAGGGCTTCACGGAAGGCCGCCTCATCGTCGAAGGCCCGGCCCTGTAAGAATCGAGCTGGAGCCGACCCATGCCCCTGTCCATGCCCTTCCGTCCCGGCGATCTCGTGGTGGTGGTGCTCCACTCCCCGCGGGAGCGCCTGTGGGGGCGGATCCTGGGGCTGGAAGCCGCTGGCGTCGCCGTGCGCGGTGTGAACCTCACGCCCTGGGAAGAGGTGATGACCCTTGTGCGCACAGGCCAGGCCGACCAGGTAGCCCTGGGCACCCGTTTCCTGCCCATGCACCGCGTCGAGGCTGTGTATCTCGATGAAGCCAGCTCAGGCGCCCCCAGCCTCGCGGACACCTTCCTCGACCGCACGGGTCACGATCCCCACGCGTTCCTGGCGGATCCGCCCTCGCCCAAACCCTCGTCCCGACACCGGAGAAACCCATGAGCCATGCCAATCATGCCCGCTGGATGGCGCGCTTCCGCGACCGCGCCAAGGCCTTGAAGCGCCACATCGTGCTGCCCGAGGGCCGCGATGACCGAACCCTCCAGGCCGCCCAGTTGCTGCTGGACCAGGGCCTCTGCCGCCTCACCCTGCTGGGGGATCCCGCCGACATGACGAAGCGGGGCGCCGCTCAGGGCCTGTCGCTGAAGGGAGCCCTGCTGGTGGATCCCGCCGCCAGCCCCCTGCTTCCGGAATTGGCTGGGGCCTACTACGAACGGCGCAAGGCCAAGGGTGTAACAGAGGCGCAGGCCCTGGAGGCCATGCACAACCCCCTCTGGTTCGGCGCCATGATGGTGCAGGCGGGCTCCTGCAATGGCATGGTGGCCGGCGCCCTGAACACCACTGCGGAGACGGTGCGGGCCTGTCTCCAGGCCATCGGTGCCGCCCCGGGCATCAAAACCGTGTCCAGCTTCTTCCTGATGATCCATCCCGATACCGCCTTCGGTGAGCAGGGCGCCATGATCTTCGCGGACTGCGCCGTGGTGCCGGATCCCACCCCAGAGCAGCTGGCGGATATCGCCCTGGCCTCCGCGGAGAACGCCCGCCGGGTCATGGATGTGGAACCCCGGGTGGCTTTGCTTAGCTTCTCCACCCGCGGGTCGGCCGGGCACGCGAAGGTGGACAAAGTGCGTGCCGCCTTGGCCATCATCAAGGAGAAGGCACCCAGCCTGGCCGTGGACGGCGAGCTGCAGGCCGACGCGGCCTTGTTGGCCTCCGTGGGCCAGCGCAAGGCGCCAGGATCCCCGGTGGCGGGCCGGGCCAACGTGCTGATCTTCCCCGACCTCGACGCCGGCAACATCTCGTACAAGCTCACGGAGCGCCTGGGTGGCGCCGTGGCTCTGGGCCCGCTGCTCCAGGGCCTGGCCCGGCCGGCCAACGACCTGAGCCGCGGCTGCTGTGCCCAGGACATCGCGGATGTGGCCGTGCTGACGGCCCTTCAGTGAAACGGCTCGCCCTTTTCATTTCCGGCACCGGCGGCAACGCCCTGAATCTGCTCAGGGCCTGCCGGGAAGGTCGTGTGCCCGCCCTCCCTGTGCTGGGCCTCGCCTCCTCCGCCAAAGCCGGGGGCAACGTCCGGCTCGAGGCGGAGGGACTGCCCATGGCGGTGGTCATCCGGAAGAATTTCGATTCGGACGAAGCCTTTTCCGAGGCCTGCTACCAGGCTGCCGAGGCCGTGGGCGCGGAGGTTATCTGCCTTTGTGGCTGGCTGAAGAAGCTGACCGTGCCCCGGCGGTGGGAGGGCCGCATCCTCAACATCCATCCTGGTCTACTGCCACGGTACGGTGGCTCTGGCATGTACGGCATGCATGTCCACCGGGCGGTACTGGAGGCCGGGGAGGCCGAATCCGGCGCCACGGTACACCTGGTGGACGCCGAGTACGACCACGGCCGGATCGTAGGCCAGATGCGGGTGCCCGTCCTATCCGGCGATACCACTGAGGACCTGCAGAAGCGGGTGTATGCCGCCGAGATGGAGCTGTACCCGAAGGCGCTGCGAGCATATCTGGCCGAACAGATCTAGACTGTCCGCATGATTCCGATCCTCACTGCCGACGAGATGCGGGCCGCGGAGCGCCAGGCCATCGAGGGCTGGGGTATTCCATCCCTGGTGCTTCAGGAACATGCGGCCCTCGGGGCCCTGGCCCTGATCCCCCGAGGGGGGCCGGTATACGTGCTGGCGGGCCCCGGCAACAACGGGGGCGATGCCCTGGCGTTGGCCCGGCTCGCGCGCCTGGATGGGCGCGAGGTTTCCGTGTGGTCCCCCACCGCCCAGCCCGAGTGGCGCGGCGATGCCGCCCAGCAGGCCCGGCTTTGGAAAGGGCTCGGCGGAGAGATCCGTACGTCAACGGCCCCGGCCGAGGCCATGGCGGTCTGGCGCGGCTGGGTGGTGGACGGACTCTTCGGCCTGGGCACCACGCGGCCCCTGGAAGGCGCGGCCCTGGCCTGGGTGCGGGCCCTGAACGCCTCGGGTCTGCCGGTGCTGGCCCTGGATCTGCCTTCGGGCCTGGACCCCAGCGCCGCAGACATCCCCGGTGAGGCGGTTCGCGCCACGCGGACCGCCTGTTTCGGGTCCCGCAAGGTCTGCCACGGCCTGATGCCTGGCCGGGAGGCCTGCGGCGAGATCACCGTGGTTCCCATTCCGTTGGACCGGCCTCCCCAGGCCGCCCTGCACCTTTTAGAGCACCCGATCCTGACTCCGAGGGCCTGGGATGCCCACAAGGGTAGCTTCGGACACGTGGCCATCCGGGCCGGCAGCCAGGGCATGAGCGGCGCCGCCGTGCTGGCGGCCCTGGGCGCCCTGCGCGTGGGCGCGGGCCTCGTCACCGTGCTGACCGATCCAGATATCCGTGCCGAGATCGCCGCCCAAATACCCGAGGCCATGGTGCGCCCCTGGCAAGGTTCCGTGACGGTGGAGGCCGATGTGCTCTTGGTGGGCCCCGGCGGCATCTCTCAGGTGCCCGACTGGAAAGGGCCCCTCGTACTGGATGCTTCGGCGCTGAAGGAAGGCGAAGGGAATCGGTGGATGGACCGGCCTGGCACCGCCATCACCCCGCATCCCGGAGAGTTCGCGCGGCTTTTCGACCTTCCCCGCCCCCTGTTGATGGATGAGCGTCTGGCCCAGGCCCGGCAAGTCTCCGCGGGAAAGTCCGGCGTCCTGCTGCTCAAAGGGGCCCAGAGCATTATCGCGGGCGGCGCGTGCGACGAGTTGTGGATCAACCCCACGGGCCATCCGGGCATGGCGACGGGCGGCAGCGGCGATCTGCTGGCGGGTATGGTGGCCGGCTTCCGTGCCCAGGGTCTGCCCATGCGCGAGGCGGTGGCGACGGCGGTCTGGTTCCATGGCGCCGCCGGGGATCGGCTGCCGGGTGCGGGTCTGTTGCCACGGGATATGGCGGACCAGTTGCCGGGGTTGCTGCGTGCCTGAGCTGTTTCTGGCCGATGACGCCGCCACCGAGGCCTTGGGTGAGGCCCTGGCCCGGATCACGCCGCCTGGGGGAACCTGGCTGCTGCGTGGGGAACTCGGCGCCGGCAAGACCACCTGGGCTCGGGGGTTCCTCCGGGGCCTGGGCGGCGATCCGGACGAGGCGGCCTCGCCCACCTATGCCGTGCTCCACCGATACGGGCTCCCGGAGGGCAGCCTCTTCCACCTGGACCTCTACCGCCCGGGCCCGGAGGGTGCCTGGGCCTTGGGTCTGGAGGAGGCTGTGGGCCTTGCGGACCGGCTGGTGGTGGAGTGGGCGGGCCAGGATGGCCCCTGGCCCACGGACTGGGTGGCGGAGATGTCCTTGACCGCCGAAAGGGAAGGTCGCCGGGCGGAATGGACACTGCCTGGCGAACCGAAGCACGGCCACACCCCAATTTGAAAACAGACCTTAGCGGCAAGCTGGGTGATGTCTCCACCGGGAGGGACCAGATGGAAAAGATGTTGGGAGGGGTGTAGGTGACTCCAGAAGTCGGTTCTGTGGGCCTGCCGGAAGATCTCCCGAATTTATCTATGCCTGTTTTATCCAATTTGTCGGAATAATTCACTTCACAAATTGCCGGATTACCTTAGGATACGGGCCAATCCGGGGGTGTGATGCTGAAGGGACGTGAACGTCACGGGGCGGGCGAGGTCATCGCCGTCGACCGGAACTACGTTCCCATGCAGGAAGTGAGCCGCAGGCGCGCCCTCTGTGCCGTGGTGGCGGGTCGCGCCCACGTCCTCAACCCCGCGACCTTCGAGCGGCATGGAAACCTGGAGGGGAGTCTCGAACTCATCATCTTCCCCCACGCCCAGGCGTGCAGCGACTCCAAGCTGCTGATCGGGCGCCTGGAGCGCCGTGTGCTGCGCCGCGACCACTACCTTTGTCAGTACGAAGGGTGCCAGCGGAAGGCCACCACCGTGGACCATGTGGTGCCCCTCTGCCAGGGCGGCTCCACCACTTGGCAGAATCTGGTGGGCTGCTGCCTCTCCTGCAATCAGTTCAAGGGTGGCCGGACGCCGGACCAGGCCGGGATGATCCTCAAGCGCCAGCCCAAAGGACCCCGGGCGCACCTCTTCGAGCGTTTCGAGGAACTGCTCAAGCGGGCCAGCGCGGCCTGAGAGTGTGTTTTAGAATTCCCGCGAGCCGCGACGGCGGCCAGCCGCGTGATCCAGCAAGGAAGCGCGCGCAGGGCGATGCGGGACATCGTTCAAGCGCGGTGACGCCGCTGGGCGCGCGGCTGGCCACCGTCCCTCCGGGCTGGGGCGGCGGGGTCGCCTGGCGTCGTCCAGGGCCCTAAACATGGAACCACCATGCCTGCGGGCCCCATCCTAGCCATGCTCGCCCGGCGCTCCCAGCGCGGCCCGTGCGAATTCTAAAACACACTCTGAGACCCTTCAGCCGCTGATGGCCCGGGTCTTCAGGAACAGCTCCGCCCATTCCCGGGCGGGGTCGCTGCGGCGCGTGATGCCCCCCCCGGCCCAATAGGTCAGGTGCTCCCCCTGGATTTGGGCCGTCCGGATGGGCAGGGTCAGGTCCAGGTCGCCGTTGGGCGTGATCCAGCCCAGGGCCCCGCAGTAGAAACCCCGGGGCGAGGCCTCGGTCCGGGCCAGGTGGGCGCAGACCGCATGTTTGGGGGCGCCCGTCACGCTGCCGCCCGGGAGCACGGCCCGGAGCAGATCCGCCAGGCCCAGCCCCGGGCGAGCCTGGGCCTCCACGGTGCTCACCAGATGCTGCACCGTGGGATAGGGCTCCACGGTCATGGATTGGCTCACCGTGACGGTGCCCGTCCGGGCCACGCGGCCCAGGTCGTTGCGCACCAGGTCCACGATCATGGTGTGCTCGGCCCGTTCCTTGGGATCGGCGGCCAGGGTTTTCGCGGCGCGGCGATCGATGTCGGAGTCGCCCACGAGCGGCACACTGCCCTTGATTGGCTGGGACCAGATCCGATCCCCCCGACGCGACAGAAGCCGCTCCATGCTAAGGCAGAGGAGCCGGAGATCCCCCAGATCCAGCAGGGCGCCAAAGGGCGGGCGGGCCCGATTGAAGGCCCGGAGGGCCAGGTCCACCGGACCGCCATGGAATACGGCATCGAAGGGGACACAGAGGTTGGCCACATAGAATCCGCCCGCCAGGATGCGCTCGCGGATTGCCTCCACGGCGGCCTGGTGCTGGGCTTCCGTCCAGCGGGGCCGGAGCGCCAGGGGTACGGAGGTCGAGGGGGCGTCGGGCCGGAGGAGTGGCACCCAGGCCCCAGGATCGGCGGGCGCGTCGTCCCAGGACCACAGTTCGGCCTCGCCCCCTTGAACATGCAGCGCTTGGCGGAGGCCCCGCCAATGCTGGCCCAGGGCACCGCGAGCCAGGGTTTGGCGGGGCAGGGAAGCTTCGTCGCAGGCGAGTTCAAAGGACGCGGCGCCGATCCAGGGGCCGGGATGCTCCGGAAGGGCGGCCTCCAGGGCTGCCCAGGGAGACCCGGGGCGGATCTGGCTATCCAGGAAGGTGGTCCAGGCACGGCCCGACCACCGGGAGGTGAGGACCGGGCCGACCGGCAGACCCAGAAGCCCCTCGCCCGTACCACCCGTGTGGAGCCAGACGCCACCCCGGCCGAGCAGAGCCCGGGCACAGGCGGGCCAGGGGCCGGGGAGGGGGAAGGGCCGGCGGTGCCGGGGGGCGAGGTCCATGGGGGACATCATCCCATTGGATGCCGGAACTCACTCTATTGGCTAGTGTTGAAAAAGATGGCGCTAATAGATTTCTGGTCCATGACAAATAGTGACGAAAAACAGGCTTTTCTTTTTTTCGCCCAGGATCTAGGCTCTTGGGCCAGGAGGAACCTCCATGCCTTCAGTGGATATCAGTTCTCAGACCGGGAAGGATTTTGCCGGGGATGCGTTGATCGTTCCAGTGTTCTCTGGGCGTGAGCGCCATCGTCTGCCACTTGCCATCAGCAAGGTCGCCCGCCAAGTGATGGATGAGGAGGATTTCAAGGCGGACTATCTTGAAGTTGTGCCACTGCATCACCCTAATGGCGTCAAGGAAAGTCGCTGGATGGTGCTCGTCGGCATGGGTGACGAAGAGAAAGTGACACTCAACAAGATCCGCAAGGCGGTGGGCACCGCCGGCCGTTTCTGTCTCAAGAAGAAGTGGAAGAAGATCGGCGTGCTGTCGCCATCCACCTCCACCCTGGATCACGATGCGGTGCAGATCGCGGTGGCCGAAGGCGCGCTGCTGGCGAACTACGATTTCGTCGCCTTCAAGGGCGGGAAGCAGGAGCCGAAGCAGTTCACGTCCATCGAGATCTTCACCAACGGTGACGATACCCGCAAGGCCCGTCGCAAGCTGCCAATGGTCGAAGCCGGGGTGAGCGCCTGCCATCGCGTTCGCGACTTGGCCAATACCCCCGCGGGCGATCTCTACCCTGAAGTATTTGCTGAAATAGCCGTGAAGCTGGCCAAGCAGCACAAGCTCCATTGCGAGGTGCTGGATGTGCCCGCCCTCGAGAAGGGCGGATTCCGATCCTTATTGGCGGTCGGTCAGGGCAGCGTGCGCCCGCCCCGGGTGGTCAAGCTCGAGTACAAGCCCAAGGAGAAGCCCAAAAAGCACGTGGTGCTGGTGGGGAAGGGTGTCTGCTTCGATTCCGGCGGATTGTCCCTCAAGGACGCTTCGAGCATGGAAACCATGAAGGACGACATGACTGGCGCGGCGATCGTGCTGGCCACCCTGGCTGCCTGCGCCCAGTTGGAGGTGCCGGTCCAGGTGACGGGCATCATTGGCCTGGCTGAGAACATGCCGTCCGGCTCCAGCTACAAGCCGGGTGACGTCCTCCGCAGCCGCAGCGGCAAGACCATCGAAGTGCTCAACACCGACGCAGAAGGTCGGCTGGTGCTGGCGGACCTGCTTCACCTCGCCGGGGAACTGGGCGCTGATCATGTGGTGGACCTGGCTACCCTTACTGGGGCGGCTCTTGTCGCCATGGGCGATGGCGTTTCGGCGGTCATGGGCACCGACCAGAAGCTGGTGGACCGGCTTCTGGACTCCGGCAGTGCCGTGGGCGAGTACCTCTGGCAACTTCCCCTGGTGGAGGAGTACTCCGAGCTGCTCAAGAGCCCCCTTGCGGACCTGAAGAACGTCACAGGCATACGCTGGGGTGGCACTATCACCGCTGGGCTCTTCCTCCGGGAGTTCGCAGGCAGCGCCTCCTGGGCCCACGTGGATCTGTCTGGCGGCTGGTCGGGTAAGGAACGGGACTATCGCACCCACGGAGCCAGCGGGGAGGGCCCCCGGTTCCTCCTGGAATGGCTCATGGATTGATCCCGGGCTGGTAGGCTGGGCAAAAAGGGGGGCATTGCCCCCTTTTTTTCAAATGGGTGAGGATATCCCTCTTGACCGCAGGGCACGGATGGGGATTTATTGAGGACTGCCTTCAATTCACCTGAGTGCCCAACCCCCTTCGGAGTTCCCATGGAAGCGATGGAGACCCTCACCAAGGCTGACCTCTCCCGGCACCTTATGGAGCGGCTCGAACTCGGGAAGAAGGATGCGGATCTCCTGGTGAACACCTTCCTGGAGAGCATCATCGAATCCCTGAGGGTGGGCGAAGGTGTGGAGCTTCGCGGATTCGGGAGCTTCCGCCTCCGTGATCGGCGGGCCCGCCAGGGCCGCAATCCACGGAGCGGCGAGAGCATCCAGGTACCCCCCAAGCGGGTGGTCTATTTCAAGCTTGGCAAGGAGCTTCGCAGCAAGCTGATCGACGAGTAGTCCCCAGAGGCCATTGAGGCCCTTCTCTCAGGAGTGTCCATGCGTTTCCGCAAGTTGCTCCTTGCCCTGCTGGCGGCTGTGGCCGTCGCGACCCCGGCCCTCGCCCAGAAGAGGCTCTCCAAGGAGGAGAGGGCGAAGCTCCCCCGTATCGCCATCATCGAATTCAAGGCTGCGCCGGATGCCTGGCATGGCTGGCACCACGGTGGTTGGGGCAACCAGATGACCACCATCTCCAACCAGCTCCGCGACATGTTCACCACGGAGATCATGGAGAAGGGCAAGAACAAGATCCGCGTCATCGAACGCGAACGTTTGTCCGAGATCCGTGAGGAGCTGAACTTCCAGCAAAGCGGCGAGGTGGACACCGCCACCGTCCAGAAGATCGGCAAGCTGCTGGGGGTGAAGTACGTGATGACGGGCAAGATCACACGCTTCGCCTACAAGGAAGGTGGCTTCAACACCGGCTGGGGCGTGGGCGCACTCGTCGGGAAGGTGACGGGCAGCGGCATGGCCGGAGCCGTGGCCGGCAGTGTGAATGTGAAGAAGGCCTCCTTCACGGGGCGCCTGGACATCCGCCTCATCGAGGTCGAAACCGGTGAAATCCTTGGGGCCTGGAAGGACGAGGACAAGGTGAATGACACCAGCGTGAAGGTGGCAGGCACTGGCGCTGAGGTCCAGTATGACGAGGAGCTGGTCAACAAGGTCTTCGAGCCCATCATCCAGCGCATCACGCCCAAGCTGCTGCGCGCCACGGGTCAGGCCAACGAAGAGGACTGATTCTTTTTCAGCGAAGCCGAGGGGGCCCTCCGGGGCCCCTCGCTGTATCTGGAAACCAGGCATCCACGGCTTGGTGGATGGCCTCGGTGTAGGCCGGCCCCAGAGCCTCGGCGCAGTGCAGGTGCCAGGTGGGAACTTCGATCATCCGGCCCGAAGCGAACCGGGCTGCCATCGCCCGCTGGGCCTCTGGCGGCGCAAGCCGGTCCTGGGTGGCCAGGAAGCAGAGGTTGGGCGTGGCGAAACGCAGTCCCGCCGTCTGTCTCAGCAGGTCCGTGTCCGCGGGATCGTACCCACCCATGCGGCCCGCCGCTCGGCTGGCCAGAGCCCCGATGGGGGGGGCGAGGATGTGCCACCATCGGTCTTTGGGGCCGCGTACCAGGCGTTCGGCGAAGCTCCGGCTGCTGGCCGGTGCGCCTTCCCAGATCAGCCCCGCAAGGGGGCCCCTGCCTTCGCGTTCCAACTCCGCCAGCGCCAGCAGGCCCACGGAGGCACCCAGGCTGCGTCCCAACAACAGGATCCGCCGCCGCGGCGTTCCCGTGGCCTCCAGATGGTGGACGATGCGGACCACATCCCGGGATTCGGCCACGCCGAAGGTGACGGAGGGTGCCGGCCCGCCGCCAGCCCGCAGGGCATCATCCCGTCGCCGGTAGGTGAAGATGGCTGTGTCGAGCCCAGGAAACCACCTCAGGGCCGGGCTGGTGCCCCAGCGATCATCCCCGAAGCCATGTAGCAGTAGCACCACACCGGGCGAGGGCTCCTGGCGCCGGAGGCGCCAGAGTTGCAAGTCATCCACGCCCTCGGAGGACCAGACACCCCCGGGATCGCCGCCCCCGCCAGCGGCCAGCTCGCGATAAGTGGCTTCCACCCTCGCCAGGGGCTGGGGGCGGTAGAAGGGCGGGTCCACCAGCTCCCGGGCCACCACCCAGGATTTCCACGCCACGAATCCCCCGACCGCAAGCAGGGGCAAGGTGCTGAGGACGATCCAGAGCCGGCGGCTCACCAGTAGCCCGTGGTGATCAGGACGTCGGCAGCAGGGTCCGCGACTCGGCACTGGCAGCTGAGGCGCTGATCCGGCCCGGCTTCATGGCGTTCCAGGAGCCTGGCTTCACGGGCTCGCGGTGGGGTCAGATGCGCGGCTCCCGCCAGCACAGTCACCATGCATCTGGCACAGGCACTGCGGCCGGAGCAGGCGGAGGCCACGGGCAGACCTTCGGCTAGGCAGCGGTTCATCAGGGTTCCCCATCCGCCAATGGCGAGGTCCGCCAAGCGGGTGCGGGCCACCAGCACCATCGCTACTTGACGAGCGTCGCGGTCACGCCGGGAAGGCCTTCGGCGGTGGGCAGGGGGTCGGGCTTGCCATAGAGGACGGCATCCAGCTTCTGGACCAGTGTGATCTGGTAGATCCCCTTGCCGGCACCCATGTCCAGTTCGCCGAGATCGGGGCTGAAGGTCTCCCGCTGGCTGGTGAGGAAGAAGCGGTGCTTGCCGGAGGCGAGGCCTTTCACCACGAGGCTGACCGCTCCCTTCGGCAGCTGCTTGACGGGGATGCGGGCCCCATCGAGGTTCAATTCCACGGGCCCCTGTACCTTGCGGGTGAAGCGGAACACGGCCGTTCCCGCGGGGATGGGGGAGCTGGGGGTCAGGGGAACCTTGCGGCAGCCCAGGAAGGAAACAGCTCCCAGCAGCACCAGGGCGGGAACGAGGGAGTGGAACTTCATGGAACCTCCAGATCCTTGATGATATGCGATGAGGGGCCGCCAAGTCTCATGGAGGGGGCCCCAGGAAGTTCATGCTGACTCCAGATGGGCGGGCCTCTATTCTGGAGGATTGAACCTGAGAGGTGAACCATGACCCGCGTGCTCTTCCAGACCGACAAGGGCGACATCAACCTGGAACTCTTCCCCAAGGAGGCCCCGGGCACCGTGGCGAACTTCGTGAAGCTCATCGAGGCCGGCTTCTACGATGGCCTGGCCTTCCACCGTGTCATCCCCGACTTCGTCATCCAGGGCGGCTGCCCCAACACCAAGGCTGGCGCCTCGGGCATGCCCGGCACCGGCGGCCCCGGCTGGAAGATCAAGTGCGAGACGGTGGGCAATCCCCACAAGCACAAGCTGGGCGCCCTTTCCATGGCACATGCGGGCCCGAATACGGGTGGCAGCCAGTTCTTCATCTGCAACGGCAGTGCCCCCAGCCACCTCGATGGGGTGCACACGGTCTTCGGCCAGTGCGCTTCGGACGCCGACATCAAGGTGGTGCAGGCGATCAAGGCCAACGATCGCATCGTCAAGGCGACGGTCGTCGAGGCATAATCCAGCCTTTGTCTCGCGCAGAATCGGGCGGCTCTGCCGCCCGATTCTGCGTAAGGAAAACATTCGGGGGGGCGGCATGACGGAGCGGTGTGGTTGGTGCGGGGTGGATCCGCTGTACATGGCCTACCACGACGAGGAATGGGGCGTGCCCCAGCACGACGATGACCGTCTCTTCGAGAAGCTGGTCCTGGAAGGGGCCCAGGCCGGACTCAGCTGGATCACCGTCCTCCGCAAGCGTGAGGCCTACCGGAGGTTTTTCCACGGGTTCGACCCCGTGAAGGTAGCCGCGATGACGGATGCTGAGCTGGAAGCCGCCCTCCAGGATCCGGGCATCGTGCGCAACCGCCTGAAGGTCTTCTCGGCCCGCGCGAATGCCCGGGCTTTTCTGGCCGTGCAGCGGGAGTTCGGCAGCTTCGACGCCTTCCTTTGGTCCTTTGTGGGCGGGACACCGAAAGTGAACCATCCGCGAACCCTGGCGGAGGTGCCGGCCGTGTCTCCGGAGGCCGAGGCCCTGAGCCGGGCTTTGAAGAAGCGCGGGTTCAACTTCGTGGGGTCCACGATCATGTACGCCTATATGCAGTCCATGGGGCTGGTGGATGACCACGTGGCCACCTGCTGGAAGCGTGCGGCCCCTGACTCGCTGTAGACTGGAAGGCTCGGAGCCCCCGTGTCCAAGCCCTTCTACATCACCACCCCCATCTACTACGTGAATGACCGGCCCCACATCGGCCACACCTACACCACGGTGCTGGCGGACGTGATCGCCCGATTCCACCGCATGCGCGGCGAGGAGGTGTACTTCCTTACGGGCACGGATGAGCATGGCCAGAAGGTGGAAAAAGCCGCCGCGGCCCGGGGCATCACGCCCAAGCAGCTGGCGGACGAGGTGGTGGCCAACTACACGGAGCTGTGGAAGGCCATGGGCATGACCCACTTCCGCTTCATCCGCACCACGGACGAGGACCACAAGGTTCAGGTGCAGCGCCTCTTCAAGCGCCTGCTGGACAAGGGCGACATCTACAAGGCCACCTACAAGGGGCTGTATTCCGTCAGCGACGAGGCCTACGTGACAGAGACCCAGGCCAAGGAACTGCAGGCCCAGGGGCTCGCACACCAGCTGGTGGAGTTGGAGGAGGAGACCTACTTCTTCCGCCTCAGCGCCTACCAGGACCGCATCCTGAAGCACTTCGAGGAGCACCCCGAGTTCGTGCAGCCGGACTTCCGCTTCAACGAGGTGAAGCGCTTCGTGGAAGGCGGCCTGCAGGATCTCTCCATCAGCCGCACCAGCATCAGCTGGGGCATCCCTGTTCCCGGGGATGAGAAGCACGTCATCTACGTCTGGTTCGACGCGCTGCTCAACTACCTCACGGGTTGTCCCGCCAACTGCTGGCCGCCTGACCTGCAGCTGGTCGGCAAGGACATCCTCCGCTTCCACGCCGTGTACTGGCCGGCCTTCCTCATGGCTGCGGGCATGTTCCAGCCCACCACCATCCTGGCCCACGGCTGGTGGCTCATGGGCGACGACAAGATGTCCAAGAGCAAGGGCAACGTCGTCCGTCCGGACACCCTGCTGCGCTTCGGCAACGATGCCCTGCGCTTCTATTTCATGCGCGACATGCAGGTGGGTCACGATCGCGGTTTCAGCTACGAGGGCTTCATGGATCGGCTCAACGCCGATCTGGCCAACGGCCTGGGCAACCTGGCCTCTCGCACCCTCAGCATGATCCAGCGCTACCGCGGCGGCGTGGTGCCCATGCCCTCGGTGATGGACGAGCGGGACCGCGAGATGGCGCAGCAGCTGCTGGAAGTCTTCCCCGAGTATCTGGAGAAGGCCAGGGCCAACGATTTCCACGCCGCTCTGGATGTCCTGTGGACCTACCTACGGGCCCTGGATGGCTACATCGTGAAGGCCGAGCCTTGGAAGCTGGCCAAGGACCCCGTCAACGACCCCAAGCTCGATGCCGTATTGGCGATCCTCTACCGGGCCCTGCGCGCCACGGCCCTGCTGGTGGCGCCCGTGATGCCGGAGCTGGCCCAGACCCTTTGGGAGAGCCTTGGGCATGACACGAAGATCACCGAGAAGACCTTCCACGGGTTCGCCCTGGACGGCCCGGCCATTGGCCCCATTGGCGAACCCAAGCCCCTGTTCCAGCGCATCGACAAGGAGAAGGAAATGAGCGAACTCATCCCCGCCGAGGCCCCGGCTGAGGTCAAACCGACCCTGGATGTGCCGGAGATCCGCGAGACCGTGGACGCCGATACCTTCTTCAAGGTGGACCTGCGGGTGGGGAAGGTCCTTGAGGCCGAGCGCGTCCCCAAAAGCGACAAGCTCATCAAGATGAAGGTCGATATCGGTCTGGAGCAGCGCACCATCGTGGGCGGCATCGGCAAGGCCTACGAGCCGGCGGATCTGCTGAACCGACTGGTGGTCGTGGTGGCGAACTTGGCGCCCCGCAAGCTCATGGGCATCGAAAGCCACGGCATGCTCCTGGCCGCCAGTGACAGCGCCAGCAAGCCCTACCTGGTGGCCCCGCCTGCCGACGCCCTGCCCGGGTTCCTGGTGAAGTGAAGCAGATCCGTATTCAAAGAAAAAGGATCCACCACGAAGACACGAAGACCACGAAGAGAAGCTGAAGGGGCTGGATTTCCCCTCTCACCGTTTCTCACTGTTCCTCACCGGTTTCACTCCTTTCTTGGATAGCTTGTGGCCACACCGGTCTTCAGCTTCGACGCCGAGCTCCTGACGGACGCTCCTTTTGAACACATCAGGCACCGGTTCCAGACAATGGATTCGCCAGCCGAGTTCCGGTGTCTCCGGTCTCTGGGGCCATGGTCGCCACTGGAGAACGGCGGGCAGGAACTGCGTTTGCGCTGGTCGCGATACCTGCTCGGCACCCAGGAAAGTGGAATCATCACCATCAGCCCCGATGCCAAGGGCGCCCACCTGCGTCTGGAGGGCCGCATGAAGGGTTGGTCCGCCTTCCTGTTGTTCGGCCTGCTCCGGTGGCGGACCGACCGCCTGCTGGATCGCTTCGTGGAGGACTTGTGAAGACCGTGCTCTGGATGAAGTCGAGCTGCACCACCTGCCGCAACGCCAAGGCGAAGCTGGCGGAGCTCGGCATCGAGGTGGAGGTCCGCGATTACTACCGGAAGCCTCTCGCGGCGGCCGAGCTGGAAGGCCTGCTGCCCACCGATCCCGCGCCCATGCTCGGCACGAAGAGCCCCAGGTACAAGGAACTCGGCCTGAAGGGCCGCCAGCTGACGAAGGCCGAGGTCATCGCCCTGATGGTGCAGGACAACAACCTGCTCAAGCGGCCTATCCTCGTGCATCCCAAAGGCGTGATCATTGGATTCGATTCCGTCGCCTATGAGAAGCTGGTGCTTTAGAGTGCCTAACAAAACCCCCACGGGGCCGCGATGAAGCCAGGCTGGATGCACCGCAGATGTCAGTTTGCCTCGTGTATCGCCAAAGGCGATACCGAGAGGGGAGGGCCCGTCGGGCGATGCGGGACATCGTTCAAGGGCCATGACGCCGCGGGGCGCCAGCCTGGCTTCATCCCTCCGGGCGAGGGTCGGCGGGCGTCGCGATGCTTCGTCACGCTCGTCGCGCGTAGTACCCGCTACGCCCTCCGTCTTACGGCACGCTTTGCGTGCCTCCCACTCGGCTGCGGCTCGTGGAGCCGGAGCCTCCCTCGCGTTCCTCGCCTCGCTCGCCCGGCGACCCTCGCGCGGCCTTGTGGGGGTTTTGTTAGGCACTCTTAGGGAGGAACCATGCGCTTCTACAGCTGGAACGTGAACGGCTTCCGCTCGGTCTTGAAGAAGGGCTTCATGGACTGGCTGGAAGAGACGGAACCGGACGTGCTCTCCCTCCAGGAGATCCGCTGCGAGTGGGAGGAGGTGGACCTGGGCGTGCGGCGCCAGCTCGAAAGCGCCTACGACGTGAGCTGGTTCCCCGCCAGGAGCAAGAAGGGGTACGCCGGCTCGGCTACCCTCGCGAAGAAGGACCTCGGATTCACTCACGGCAAGGGTCTGGGCATTGATGGCTACGATGCCGAAGGCCGCATGATCATCTCGCGGAAAGACAAGCTCGTCTTCATCGCGGGCTACTTTCCCAATGCCTCCCAGGGACTTGTGCGGCTGCCCCTCAAGCGGCAATTCGCGAAAGACCTCGCGGCCATCGTCGCGAAACATCATCAGGCCGGCGACCAAGTGATCCTTACCGGCGACATGAACGTGGCCCCCGAGGAGATCGACCTTGCCCGCCCCAAGGACAACACGAAGAACCCGGGCTTCACGCCGGAGGAGCGTGAGGATTTCAAGCTCTACCTGGGGGCGGGCCTGGTGGATGTGCTGCGTGAACGCAACCTGGGCGTGCCCGGCCTCTATACCTGGTGGACTGCCCGGGGCGGTGCCCGGGAGCGGAACGTGGGCTGGAGGATCGACCTGTTCCTCGCCAGCCGGACGCTGCTGGATCGCGTGAAGGACGCCCGCATCCACGTCGAGGTCCTAGGTTCGGACCACTGCCCCATCAGCCTCGAGTTGATCTGATTCATTCCCAGTCCAAAAAAGGTAAGGGCCCCGAGCGGGGCCCTTACCTTTTGAAGTGGGTGACTACTTGATGTTCTTCAGGGATGGATCCTTTAGCATCTCTTTGATTTCAGACGCCTTATCACCAGTTGGGGCAATCTCCAGATACTTGAGGAAGTGTTGTTTGGTCCCCTTGAGGTTCATGTTGGAATACTCGACCATTCCAAGCAGGTAATGGGCCTTGGCGTAATTGGGATCCACTTCCAAGGCCTTCAACAGATGGACCTTGGCGTCTTTCGTCTTGCCATCATTGAACGCGGTGACGCCCTTGTTGTAGATGACATCGGCGTTGGGCCCTTGGATGGCTTCCAACATGGCGGTGTACTTCTGCTCAGCCTCCTTGTCTGCCTTGGCCTTGCTGGTTTCGATGAGGCCGGCGATCACGCGTTCGTCCTTCGGGTTCCGCTCCAGGGCCTTCAGGAGGTAGGGCTCGGCCTCCTCCTTCTTCAAACCGGCCTGGGCGATGCAGATGCCCAGCACCCGCTCGATCTTAAGGATCTCGGGCGCCAGTTCCGCCTTGATCGTCTCGTCCTTCAGTTTCGTCAATGCGTCAGTCAGGGTCTTGTAAGCCTTATCCACGTGGGGCAGGGCCTCTTCGTACTTGCCCTCGTTGTAGAACGGGATCGCGGCGTTGAAGGCATCGCGGCCTTCGGCGTTCAGGGCGGCGCCAGGATCCTCGGAGACGGCCTGGGTTCCGCCAGCAGCCGGGGCGGCGAGGCGGGCTTCTGCGGGGGTCAACAGGGTGATGTTCATGATCAGCACATCCGCCAGGGGGATCTTGATCTGTTCTTTGTGATCCACGTAGCCCTCAGCGCTAGCCGTGAGCTCAAACTCCTTGGGATCGAGACCGACTTGGAGGTAGTTCCCGTTTTTGTCGGAGAACAGATCCTTGCTCCAGGCGCGATCTATGCGTTTGAGGTTGATCTTGGCCCTCGGGATTGGCTTGCCTTCCTTGTTGACGACCTTGCCTGAGATGCGGCCCGTTTGCTCCGCGCAGATGGACAGGCAGGCCGCGGGGAGCAGGAGCGAGAGAATGAGGCGTCGCATGGGTCTTCCTCCAAACCCAATCATCGTTCCACAGGGTTGCCTCGGCGCCGAGTGCTTTTCGTCAAAAAGCGTTTCGCTGGCCCCCGGCTCTTCGGCGGTGCGAGGCATTTCCGGTCGGGTGCATGGAAATCCCGGCTGTGGTAGGCTTCCGGGCAGACAAGTTCTGAAAGTGTTCGAGGTAGCCCATGAATCCAGCGGTGCCGGAAGCCTCCTTGACCGCCCTGATGCATCTCCTGGCGGAACAAGCGCTCATGGCCCTGGGCGTGCCCCACCCGATGATGAAGGAAGTTCCTCCCGCGAACCCTGTCGTTGCGAGGTTCTACGTCGACCTTCTCGGGGTGCTGAAAGAGAGGACCGCGGGAACACGGGACGACGCAGAGACGCGTCAGATGGATGATCTGCTGTACGGCCTCCGCATGCGATTGATGGACATCAAGCCCGCCGCGGGCGTTCCTGCGGATCCCAAATCATGAATTTCGGGAGGACCGCCATGGGATTCCGCCTCGCCTTGCGCGCCGTCGCCATGGCAGGCCTGGCGGGGCTTTCCAGTCTGCTCATGGCGGCCCCACCGCAGGAGGAGCCCAGGCAGCCGGTGGCAGCTGCGGTGACGGTTCCGGCCATTGCGCTCAGCCATAGGGCCAACCATCTTTTCGCCGCTCTCACGAAGGGTGATCCCGAGGCGGTACGGGCGGCCCAGGTCGAAGTGGAGGCGCTGCGCCGGACCTATTCCACACTGGATGTCGCCCCACTGGTAGAGGCTACGGCCTTCTGGGCTCGCCAGCAGGGAATGGCCGGTCGACCGTCCCTCGGGCTGGAGGCGCTCCAGGCCGTGGAGCGCTGGGGTCCAAATCACCCCAGCCTACTGGGGAGCCGCATCACGCTGATGCGGCAGGAGGGTCTCCGGGGATGGTTCTGGAGCTTCCCGGACTTGCTCCGTCTGACGCGCCTGCGCATGGCCCATCCGGCTCATCGCTGGCTCTGGCTGGTGCAGCACTTCGGGATGCTGCGGCTGGGGGCCACGCTGCTGCTCTGGGGCTGGGCCTTCACCATGGGGCTGCGCTACCGCCATGTGTTCCGGCATCTCTGGGAGGAACCCCTGAAACACAAGGGCGTCAGGCCGCTTTTGGCCGCGCTGGTCGGCGTCGTGATTTTGGCGGGTCCGGTGATCCTTGGACTGGACCCCCTGGTGGCCGCGCTGCTTTGGCTGTTCCTGTTGGCTCCCTTCCTTCTGCCCGCCGAGGTGAAGGCCACGGTTTTCATCATGCTGTTCCAGCTGGTCCATCCCGTCCTGGCCTTCATGGAGCCCCTGGCGGCTCGCGAGCCCGAACCCAGTGTTTTGACCCTCCAGTTGGAGCCCCAGGCACAGCCTATTCCGGCCTCCGCGCTTCGTTTTCTGCCCCCCACGGATCAGGCATTCCTCAGGGGGTGGGAGCAACTCCAGGGTCAGCAATGGAAGGAGGCCGAAGGGACTTTCCAGGGTCTGGTGGGCCGACATCCGGATCAGGCCCAGGTCATGAACAACCTAGGGGTCGCCCGATTCCAAATGGGCAATGCCGCAGGGGCTGACCAGGCCTTTTATGCCGCGCTCCAAGGCGGCCCCCGAATGGAGATCCTCCTCAACCAGAGCATCCTCGCCTTCAACCGGCTGGACACCGCATTGGGCGCCTCCAAGCAGGATGAAGCCAAAGCGGCGGACCCTGGGGCTTACGCTCGCCTCATCGCGCTCAATGACGCCCAGAAGGACGAGCGCACCTATCCCATGCCCCTTCCTGATACGGCGCCGCGGGTGGATGCCCTCGCGGAGGCAGTGGGGGGGCGGAGGATGGACCCGCTGCCCTTCAAGGATCCGGCATTCCTGGCCGCGTTGCTGCTTCCTCTGATCGGGATCTCCGCCTTCCTCGCCAGGGTTCGGGCCAGCCTCCGCATGGCCCATCCAGGCCAGTGCGTGCGTTGTGGGGAGCCCTTCCACACAACTGACAGCCCGGATCCGGAGGTCTGCTCGAAGTGCCACCATCTCTTCGTGCTCAGGGACGGGCTCCACACCGAGAGTCGCCGCAGGAAGCTCGACGAGGTGGCCGCCCACCAGCGAACGACTCGCTGGATCCACAAGACTCTGATCGTGCTGTTGCCGGGGTGTGATCTGGCCTTCCTGGGGGAGACGCGGGAGGCTCTGGTGGAGTTCCTCCCCTTCTGTCTGGCGGTGGGCATGGTCCTCGCCACGGGCCGATCGGTCCGGTTTCCGGGCGAGATTCTTCCGGATCCCACCTCCACCTGGCTGGCCCTGGGAGCACTGCTGGTGGGCCTGTTCTATTTCCGTTCATGGCTGAAGCTGTTCCTGAGGAGGGCCTGAGATGGCGCTGGAAGGATCCCTCCGGGACTTCGACCTCTTCTCCCTCTTCAACATGATCAAGATCCAGGGAAAAAACGGCACCCTGGTGCTGTCCAAAGGGCAAGAGTTCGTCAAAGTCTTCTTCGAAAACGGCGAGATCGTCGGTTGCGACTCGAACCAGGCCCGCATGGAGGACCGCCTCGGCACCATGCTCGTCCGCCTGGGCCGCCTCTCGGGCGAAGAACTGATGGCCATGGTGCAGATCCAGCGGCAGACCCTCAAGCGCATGGGGACCCTTCTGCTGGAGAGCGGCAAAGTGACGGTCACGGACCTGCAGGACGCCCTCTTCAGCCAGGCCGCCGCCATCCTCCACCGGACATTCCGCTGGGTGGAAGGGGATTACCGCTTTGATTCCTTCCTGCCGTCCGATCTGGATCGGGATCACTTCGTCCCCATCCCCGTGGACACCGTGCTGATGGAGGCCGCCCGCATCCAGGACGAGTGGCCCGAGGTGGAGCGCCGTCTGCCTGGTCTCGACACACCCTTGGGCAGGTCGCCCACGGCCCAGGCCCTGCATCTGGACATCAATCGTGACGCGTCCTCCGTGCTGGAAGGGAAGGGGAAGATGCAGCACGGTTCATCGGGCCTCACCCATGAGCAGGAAATGGTGCTCTCGTACTTCGACCATCCGCAAAGCGCCAAGGAGGTCGCCCAGATCAGCCGGTACGAAGAACTGGATACCTGCAAGGCCATCGCCGAACTGCTGGAGGCTGGTCTGCTGGAACCCATTTCCGGCGGGGTGCCCAAAGTGGCGCGCCCCTGGGCGGAGAGTCATCTTCTGGACCCTACGTCCAATGTCTGGGAGCCCAGCCCGCTTTTCTGGCCCCTGGTGGCCCTGGGGTTTGCGCTTCCTCTGGCCCTGTACGTGCCGCACGAGCGCGGATCCATGAATCTCGGATTGGCCAGCCTCCAGCCGGTGGATGTGCTTGTGGTGCCCGAGGGGCCGACCCGGCTCCGCCAGGAGTGGGCGCTGCGCATGGCTGCCCCCAAGGATGGCGGTGTGGCGTTGGCGAAGCAGCTCGGAAGACCTCTGGACGGGAAGAACCTGATTCCCGATATGACCCGCCTTCCTGATCCACTGGCACCGGCCCCCGAGCCGCCCCCGCGGCCGAATCCACGGCCCAAGCGATAAGGATTTCCGATGATCGTGCACCAGCGCCAGGGTTCCCTGGAGGTGATTTGCGGCCCCATGTTCTCCGGCAAGTCCGAGGAGCTCATCCGCCGCATCAAGCGGGCCATCATCGCGCGGCAGAGGGTCCAGGTCTTCAAGCCCGCCCTGGATGATCGTTACGATGCCTCCGCCATCGCCAGCCACAGCCAGCGCAAGCACGACGCCATCCCCGTGAAGGACAGCGTGGAACTGGCCCGCCACCTGGATCCGGAAGTCGAGGTGGTGGCCCTGGATGAAGTGCAATTCATGGATGAGGGCCTCATCCCCATCATCGAGGATCTCGCCAACCGCGGGGTGCGCGTCATCGCCGGGGGCCTAGACCAGGATTCCAACGGCGAACCCTTCGGCATCATGCCCATCCTGCTGGCCAAGGCGGAGTACGTCACCAAGCTCCAGGCCATCTGCATGGTCTGCGGTGCCCTGGCGGGTCGCACCCAGCGCATGGTGCATACCGGCGGCCAAGTGCTGGTGGGTGCCGCGGAGGCCTACGAGGCCCGCTGCCGCCACTGCCATCAGGTGCCCCACGCCACGGGGGGAAGGCTGCTGGAGGAGCCCCCGCAGAATTGCTGATTTCCGTTTCGTCAAATCAGGTGAGGTGACAGCCTGAATTCCGTCCAGAGACACCCTGCTGGGCTCTGACGCTGGATCTGGTAGAGCGGTAGACTGGCCGTGGCGCGCTGCTGCAGCGCCGTACAGAGTGCCTAACCAAACCCCGACGAGGCCGCGATGAAGCCAGGCATGATGCACCGCAAGGAAGGGCCCGCAGGGCAACGTGGTTCGTTGCTCAAGGGACCTGACGCCGCGGAGCGCCTGCCTGGCTTCATCCCTCCGGGCGAGGGGCGGCGGGCGTCGCGATGCAGTGTCAGGCTCGTCGCGCGTAGTACCCGCTACGCTTCGACTCGCCTTCCTCGCCTCGCTCGCCCGGCGCCCCTCGCGCGGCCCCGTGGGGGTTTGGTTAGGCACTCTTAACCCGCCCGAGGCTTCAGGGCATTCCAGGAGTTCCCCATGGCTGGCGCCTACGCCACCTTCACCCACATCACCGACTACATGGGCTTCGAGGGCCTGCTCACCGAGGAAGAACGGATGATCCGCGAAACCGCGCGGAAGTTCGTCAACGCCGAAGTGCTGCCCATCATCGAGAAGCATGCCCAGGACCAGACCTTCCCCAAGCACCTCATCCCCAAGATGGGTGAGCTGGGCTTCTACGGCCCTTCGCTGCCCGAGGAATACGGCTGCATGGGCGTCTCCAACGTCGCCTACGGCCTCCTGATGTACGAACTGGAGCGCGGCGATTCCGGCCTGCGCTCCTTCGCCTCCGTGCAGGGCAGCCTCGTCATGTGGCCCATCTACACTTACGGCAGCGAAGAGCAGCGGAAACACTGGCTGCCCAAGCTGGCCACTGGCGAGAAGATCGGCTGCTTCGGCCTCACGGAACCCGACTTCGGCTCCAACCCCGGCGGCATGCTCACCAAGGCCGTCAAAGAACCCGGCGGCAAGTGGCGCCTCAACGGCACCAAGATGTGGATCACCAACGGCACCGTGGCCGACGTGGCCGTGGTCTGGGCCCAGACCGAGAACGGCATCCGTGGCTTCCTGGTGGAGAAGGGCACCCCCGGTTTCAGCGCCCCTGAGATGAAGGGCAAGTGGAGCCTCCGCGCTTCCGTCACCTCCGAGCTGGTGTTGGAGGACGTCATCGTCGACGAGAAGGCCAGCCTGCTACCCAATGTGAAGGGGCTCAAGGGCCCCCTGGGTTGCCTCACCCAAGCCCGCTACGGCATCGCCTGGGGCGTGCTCGGCGCCGCGGATGCCTGCTACCAGTGCGCCTTGGACTACGCGAAGACCCGGATCCAGTTCGACAAGCCCATCGCCAGCTACCAGCTCCAACAGGAGAAGCTGGCCTGGATGGTGACGGAGATCACCAAGGGCCAGCTGCTGGTGCACCAGCTGGGCCGCCTGAAGGACGCCAAGACCTACACCACCGCGCAGGTCTCCATGGCCAAGATGAACAACGTGAACATCGCCCTCGAAGTCTGCCGCAAGGCCCGCACCATCCTCGGCGCCAACGGCATCCTCGACGAGTACCCGATCATGCGCCACATGGCCAACCTCGAAAGCGTCTACACCTACGAGGGCACGCACGACATGCACACCCTCATCATCGGCCAGGAAGTCACCGGCATTCCCGCTTACAGGTAGCGCGAGCTACCTGTGGGTGCCGGTGATGGGATTCCCGCGTACCGCTAGAGGTCAGTCCCAGCTCCAGAAAAAGCGGGCCGCATGGCCCGCTTTTTCTGGAGCATGACAAAAGACAAAACTAGTGCGTCTTCTCGGTGCGCACCACCAGCACATCGCAGGGGGCCAGGCGGACCACGCGGGCGGCCGTGCTGCCGAAGAGCAGGCGTTCCAGGGTGGAATGGCCCACCTGGGCCACCACCAGTAGGGTTTTCGGGTCCGCCTCGGAGATGAGCTCCTCCGCCGGGCCGCCCCATTTGACGATGACCGAGGAGCTGCCGTAGGGCTTGGTCCAGGCCTCCAGCTGCTCCCGGGCATGGTCCTCCATGCTCTTGAGCCAGGCGGGGTCGGGCAGGGCGATCTGTGCCTCGGGAAGCATGGGCGCGGGCGGCTGAAGCACGTGCATGGCCACCAGGGGCACGCCCATTCGGGCCGCCCAAGTACCGGCTCGCTCCAGTGCTTGTTTCGAGGCTTCAGAGAAGTCCACTCCCACCAACACCCGCGTGATCACGGCGGCCTCCGCTCGGATACCCCCAAGATAAGTCCATGTCTCTCAACTGGCTCCAGATTTTTTCAGATCAGTACTTGAAATATAAGTTGCAACACATAAAATGAATCCAGGAGGCGCCATGATCACGCTGCGACCTGCCGGGGCCCGGGGCCATTTCGATTTCGGCTGGCTGGACACCCGCCACACGTTCTCTTTCGGGGAGTACTTCGATCCCGAACACACCCAATTCCACGCCCTGCGCGTGATCAACGAGGACCGCGTGCAGCCCGGCAAGGGTTTTGGAACCCATGGCCACCGGGACATGGAGATCCTCACCTGGGTGCTGTCCGGCGCCCTGGAACACCGCGACAGCCTGGGCACCCACGGCGTCATCCGACCCGGCGAAGCCCAGGTCATGAGCGCGGGCACGGGCATCCGCCACAGTGAGTTCAACGCCTCGGCCACAGAGTCGGTGCATTTCCTCCAGATCTGGATCCTGCCAGGCCAGCAGGGGCTGACACCCCGCTACGACCAGGTGGCTTTTCCGGACGCTGAGTTGAAGAACCACCTGAGGCTGATTGCCAGCCCCGATGGCGCCGAAGGTTCCGTGAAGCTCTTCCAGGATGTGAAGGTCTTCGCATCCCGCCTGGACGCGGGCCGCGAGGTTCTGGCTGCGATTCCGGCGGGACGGGCCGGCTTCCTTCACGTGGCCAAAGGATCCGTGACCCTCAATGGCGCCGCCCTGAACGCCGGGGACGCTGCCCGCATCGAAGGGGAGCCATCCCTCACCGTGATGGCCGGTGCGCCTTCCGAAATCCTGTTCTTCGATCTTGCCTGAGGAGATTCCATGTCCTTCAAACCTGTCTCCATCGTCGTGCCCGGTCTCCCCACGGAGGACGGCAACCGTGTCCCCCTCACGCGTCTGGTGCCCGGCCAGGGGCATCGTGGGGCCGAGGCCTTTCGCGCCATGGATCCCTTCCTGCTCATGGATCATTTCGGCCCCATGGTGTTGCCTCCGGGCACGGACGCGGGTTTTCCGCCCCATCCCCATCGCGGCTTCCAGACCCTCACCTACCTCATCCAGGGCGCGTTCCGGCACCGGGACAGCACAGGTGGGTCCGGCCTGCTGCGGCCTGGCGGTGCCCAGCTGATGAACGCGGGCGCGGGCATCGTCCACGAGGAGATGCCGGTACCGGAGCACCTGGAGACTGGCGGACCCATCGAGGGCGTGCAGCTCTGGATCAACCTGCCCAAGGCTGAAAAACGCAGCGCCCCTGGCTACACGGACCTGCAGCCCGAAGCCATGCCCTGGCAGCCCCTCCCCGGTGGTCGCATCCGCGTGCTGGCAGGTACCTGGGCGGGCATCACCGGCCCTGCCGTGACGCCTGCCCGGATCGCCTACGCCCACCTGGAACTGGAGGCCGGCGCACGGTTCCAGCACAGCATTCCAGCCGGCTGGATCGCCGCCGTGGTGCCCTTGCATGGTTCCCTCCGCATCGAAGGCACGGAAGTGCCCGCGGACTCGGTGGCCCTGCTGGGCGAAGGGGATGACCTGGCCCTGGAGGCCACTTCGCCCGTCAGCCTCATGCTGTTGGCGGGGGAGCCCATCCGGGAGCCCATCGCCCACTACGGCCCCTTCGTGATGAACACACGAGAGGAGATCGAACAGGCCATCCAGGATTACCAGGAAGGCCGCATGGGGTACCTCGACTGATCCACGAACGATTCAGATCGGCTTCGCTTCCAGCTTCCGGCCCAGGGTGAATTTTCCCTGGGCCAACTTGTGGATGGATCGCGCCAAGGCCTCACGGCTGCACGCCAGCTCGGCGCTCCAGGCTTCCAGGGGCAGCTCGCCGCCCTCGGGATGGGCTTTGACCCAGGCTGCCCACAGCCCGGCAAGGGCCGTCGCATCCGGTTCCTGGTGGTCCCGCCAGTTCCGTTCCTGCGGACGTTTCGGTTCGTAAAAGGATGTGCCTTTGAGCTTGTCGGGCAGGAAAGTCTGCTCCCGGTCGTAGTCGTCGTGGGAGTAGTGGTAGCCCGCGCCCCGGCCGGCCTTGCGAGCGGTGGCCGTGTGGGCGTCGCGGATGGCCTCGGGGATGGGGGCGTCGTCCGCGGCCAGGGCCGCATCCACGGCCAGGATCGTGGCGTTGCTCTTGGGGGCGTTGGCCACGTAGATCACGGCCTGGGCCAGGGGAATGCGGGCTTCGGGCCAGCCGATCTGCTCGACGGCGCGGCTGGCGGCCTCACAGAGGAGGAAGGCCTGGGGATCCGCATTGCCCACGTCCTCGGCGGCGCAGACCATGAGCCGCCGGGCGATGAAGCGGGGATCCTCGCCGCCGCGGATCATGCGGGAGAGGTAGTAGAGGGCCGCGTCCGCGTCGGACCCCCGGAGGCTCTTCTGGAAGGCGCTGGCCAGGTCGTAGTGGCCGTCGGCGCGGTCGAACATCATGCGTCCGCCCAGGGCGCCCTGGAGGGATTCCAGATCGGGATCCGGCATCTCCATCCAGGTTTCCAGGCCCGAGAGCGCCGAGCGCAGGTCGCCGCCGGCCCAGTGGGAGAGCCATTCGAAGACCTCGGCCGGCTCGGGCTTCCCGGGTTGTTCTTTTCCCCAGGCCCGCTTGAGCACCTGCTGGATGTGGACCGGCTCCAGGGCCTTGAGGGCGATGAGCTGGCAGCGGCTGCGCAAGGCCGGATTCAGGTAGAAGGCGGGGTTTTCGGTCGTGGCGCCGATGAGGATGGCCTCGCCGCGCTCCAGGAAAGGCAGCAGGATGTCCTGCTGGGCCCGATTGAAGCGGTGGATCTCGTCCAGGAACACCACCGGCGGCACGGCGCGGAACAGGGGCATCTCGCGGCTGTCCGCCAGGAACTTCTTCAGCTCCGCCGCGCTGCCGCTGGCCCCCGAGAACTCCATGAAGCCGTGGCCCGTGGCCTCGGCCAGGATGCGGGCCAGGGTCGTCTTGCCCGTGCCCGGCGGGCCCCACATCACCATGGATGGCAGTCTTCCGCCCGCCGTGAGCCGGGTCAGGGCGCCCTTGGGGCCCAGCAGATGGGCCTGGCCCACCACCTCATCGAGGGTGGTGGGGCGGAGGCGTTCGGGGAGGGGGATGTGGGACATGGCGGCGACCATTCCAGCGTATCAGCGCCGTGCTAGGCTCCCCCCATGACTCAGCTTCCGGCCTACGAGCGCGACCCCTTTGCCACCTCGCTGGATACCCGCATCCTGCACTGCGGCGAGGAGAAGGGGCGGCCCTTCGCGGCCCTAGAAGACACCGTCTTCTACCCCGAAGGCGGCGGCCAGCCATGCGACCTCGGCACCCTGAACGGGATCGCCGTCGTGGATGTGCAGAAACGGGCCGGCGAGATCCACCACTACCTGGCCGCGCCGCTGGCCGAAGGCCCGGCCTCGCTGGTGCTGGACTGGGCCCGCCGCTTCGATCACATGCAGCAGCACACGGGCCAGCATCTGCTCACGGCCGTGGCCCAGGACCAGTTCAAGTGGGGAACAACGGCCTTCCACTTGGGGGCGTCGGTCTGCGACATCGAGGTGACGACCAGCTCCATTTCACTTCGCGAAATGGAGCAACTGGAAGAAGCTGTGGCGTTTGAGATCCGGGCCTGCCGCGAGATCACGGCCCGCTGGGTGAGCCCCGAGGCCTACGGGCAGGAGGCGGTGCGCTCCCGGGGCCTGCCCGAGGGCCACACCGGGGATATCCGTCTGGTGCAGATCGCGGGGGTGGACCTGAACACCTGCGGCGGCACGCACCTCCACCATACGGGCGAGATCGAGGCCTTGAAGCTGCTGGGCACCGAGAGCATCCGTGGGGGTACGCGCCTCCACTATGTGGCTGGAAGGCGCGCCAGGCTGCGCCTGGGCGCGCATGAAGAGCGCAATGCAGGACTACGCACCCTGTTGGGCGCGCCGGACGAAGAGCTGGTGGCGGCCCTCCAGACCAAGCTGGACCAGTTGCTGGTCCTCGAACGCCGCAGCCGCAAGTTGGAGGAGGAACTGGCGGAGTTCCAGGCCACTGCCCTTGCCGCGCGACCCGGGATCCTGACGGAGGCCCACCTGGAGGGGAAGGACATGGCCTTCCTCCAGAAATTGGCCCGAGGCGTCCTCGCGGCGGATCCCGCCAAGGCCGTCTTCCTCACCACCGAAACGGGTGGTCAAGGGCTCTTCCTGTTGAGTGCCGGAGAGGGCTCCAGCTTCGATGTGCCGGCGGCGGGCAAGGCCGTGGCCGCGATCCTGGGCGCCAAGGGTGGCGGAGCCGGAAAGACCTTCCAGGGCAAGGCACCCAGCCTGGCGGCACGGGCCGAGGCCCTGGCCAGCCTCCATGAACGCGAGGGCTGAGCCGTGGTCCGGCCCTGGCCACTCTGGCTCGCCTGGCCCATCAAGCTGCTGGTCTGGGGCTTCGGGATCTATGTGGGGCTCTGCCTTCTGGCCTTCCTGACCCAGCGGCGCATGATGTACTTTCCCGAGCACGAAAGCGAGCCAGAGGCCGCTCAGCGGGCCTTGCGCCTGGGCCTGGTGCCCTGGCGGGACGCGAAGGGAAGCCTGATCGGATGGCGGCGGGCCGTGCGGCGGGGCGTCCCCCGGGTCCTCGTGGTGCATGGGAACGCTGGGGATGCCTTGGGCCGGTTGGACTACCTGCCGGTGCTGGAGGCCGCGGGCTTCGAGGGCGTGCTCCTCGAATACCCGGGCTACGGTCCCCGGGAGGGCGTGCTGTCCGAGGGCTCGCTGGTGGCGGATGCCCGTGGGGCCTTGCGCCAGCTGAAGGAAGAGTCGGGTTCGCCGGTGATCCTGTTGGGGGAGAGCCTCGGTTCCAGCGTGGCGGTGCAGGTGGCCGCCGCCGAACCGGGATCGGTGGCCGGGCTCCTGTTGCCAGTACCGTTCGCCCGGATGACCGAGGTGGCGGCGCACCACTATCCTTTCCTCCCGATGCGCTGGCTTCTCAGAGATCGCTGGGACAGCCTGAGTGCGGTCCGCAGCTACCCCGGCCCTGTGGCGATCGTGTTGGCGGGACAAGACGAGGTGGTGGGCGTCACCCAGGGACGCCGGTTGGCCCAGGCTTGTCCAGGGCCGGTCCGCGTATGGGAAATCCCCAGAGCCGCGCACAACGAGCTGCCCCTGGCCCCGAATCATCCCCCCTGGTCCGAGGCGCTGAAGTTTCTGCGGGAGCAGGCCAGGATGGGACAATAGGATTCATGGATCTCATCTACCTCGATCACAACGCCACCACGCCCCTCGACCCCGAGGCCTTCGAGGCCATGCGGCCCTGGTTCACGGAGCGCTTCGGCAATGCCAGCTCCGCCTACGCCCTGGGGCACCTGTCGGACGGCGCGGTGGTGGCGGCGCGGGAGCAGGCGGCGGCCCTGGTGGGCTGCACGTCCGCGGAAATCGTGTTCACCAGCGGCGGTACGGAAAGCCTCAACCATGTTTTCCGTGGCGTGTGGGAAGCCTTCCCGGCGAAGCGGCATCTGGTGACGACGGCAGTGGAGCATCCCGCCGTGCGGGCGCTGGTGGTGTGGTGGAAGGGCCAGGGCGGCGAGGTGACGGATGTGGGTGTGGATGATGGGGGCCGCCTGGACCTGGCCGCACTGGAGGCCGCCGTGCGCCCGGATACGGCCCTGGTGGTGGTCATGGCCGCCAACAACGAATCGGGCGTGATCTTTCCGGTGGCCGAGGCGGCACGCATCGCGAAATCGAAGGGAGCCCTCTTTCTGGTGGACGCCACCCAGGCCATGGGCAAGATCCCTGTGGATGCCGCGGCCTGGGGCGCGGACCTGCTCTGCCTCAGCGGCCACAAGTTCCACGGGCCCAAGGGTACGGGCCTGCTCATGATCCGCCGCGGGGTGCGTCTGAAACCCATGATGCTGGGCGGCTCCCAGGAGCGTGGTCGACGCGGGGGCACCGAGAACGTCCCGGGTCTCGTGGGGCTGGGCAAGGCCGCGGAGCTGGCGCTGACGCGACTGCCGGAGATGGAGCGGGTGAGGGGGCTGAGAGATGCCCTCGAAGCACGCCTTCGGTTGGAGATCCCGGATATGCGCATCCATGGCGCGGGCACTGAGCGCCTGCCCAACACCAGCCTGGTGGGTTTCGCCGGGATTGAAGGAGAAGCGCTGCAATTGAAGCTGGCGGAGCAGGGCATCTGCGTCTCCACGGGCAGCGCCTGCAGTACGGGCATGCGCGAGCCCAGCCACGTGCTGCGCGCCATGCACGTGCCCGACGCCTACGCCCGCGGCACCGTGCGTTTCAGCCTGGGGCTTGGCACCACGGCAGAGCAGATGGCCCGCGTGGGGGAGCTGCTGCCGGGGATGGTGGCGGAGTTGCGGGCACTCAGTCCCCGGCCCTGAGCAATTCCGTGACGTAGTGCTCCACCGCGTACGGTAGCCAACGGTGATCCGGCACACCACGACTGAGGTAGCCCATGTGGCCGCCGCGATCCTCCAGGTGCAGGTGAACGGCCGGTGATGGATCGGCTTCGGCGGCGTGCTGCCAGGGGATGAAGGGATCGTCCTTGGCCATGAGGATGACGGTGGGCACCGTGATCTTCGACAGATGATGGCGGGCCGAACACTGGGCGTAGTAGTCGTCGGCGTCCCGGAAGCCCCCGGCCTTGGTGGTGTAGGCATCGTCGAACTGCCGCAGGCTCATCAGGGGGCCGGTCTTGTAGATGTCCGGGATGAGGCCGTCCTCCACGCGCTGCCGGATGGCCTTGCGGCAGCGCTTGATGAAGCGCAGCTCGTAGAGGCGGCTGAGGCCTCGATGGATGGTGTCGGAGCACGCGCCCAGATCCACGGGTGGGTTCACGGCAAGGGCGAAGTCCGGTTGGGCCACTGGTTTGGGCAGCCCGCCGCCGAGGTTCAGCAGCAAGGCGTTGGCGGAAAGAGAATAGCCGATGGCCAGCTGGCGCAGACCCGGATGGCGCTCACGGGCCGCGGCGAAGGCGGCGCCCAGGTCATCGCCGGAGCCGCTGTGGTAGGGCTTTTTGGCAAGGCCGCGCCCCTCGCCGCAGCCCCGGTGGTTCACGGTCCAGACATGGTGCCCCAGCTTCCGAGCCAAGGCGATGGTGCGCCGCACGTAGTGGGCCTGGTCGTCCCCGCCCAATCCGTGGAAGACCAGCACCAGGGTATCGGTCTCGCCCGGATAGTGGCGCCCGGTGAGCTGGTCGCCATCGGGAAGTTGGATGCGGAAGGGTTCAGAAGGGTGGGCCGAGGGTTCCCCCGGCAGGTAGTTCCCCAGGATCGTCTGCAGGTGTCCAGAGGCCGCCCACCAGGGCGCACGGCAGGGGAGGGGAGGCGGGACGAGCGGATGCATCCGCCTAGTCTGCCTGACCCCGGCTCAGTCGTTGCGCTTGAACACGAGCTTGTACGAGAACGGGTTGTCCAGTTTTGGGTGGGTGTAGGTCACTTGCAGGGCCAGAGAGTCCCCATCCTTCCGCATGGAATAGACGTACTTCAGCGTGTAGCCGTCCCCGATGACGGTCTGGATCATGGTGGGGCCGTCCTTGGTGAGGGTGGCCTTGAACACCGTGTCGTCACTGCGCTTCCAGTCGCTTTCGGTGCCGTCCGCGGGGGTATCCACGGGGCGTTCCCGGCCCATGGTGACAGAAAAACTTTCTCCGGCCAGGATGTCCAGCTTGTTGAAGCCCTTGCAGGCCGACTGGAGGCGCTTTTTCCAGTAGAGCTTCATGGCGAAGTTCAGGTCCTTGACGTGGGCCTCGATCTGCTCGTCGACCTTGTCGCTCTGCGAGGCGGCGAGGGTCCATTCGCCGTCCCAGTCGACTTTGGCCTCCTTGGCGCTTTCGGTCGCCTTGGCGGGTGCCTTGGTTTTCTGGGCGGCGGCGGGAAGGACCAGCAGACAGGGCAGCAGGAAGGGTAGCGCGCGCATGAAGGCTCCGGGATTGGGGGTCGCTGGATCGTACTCCCGGGAGCTTCGCAGCGAAAGCATCTCTTGTGATCCGTGCAACAAAGGGGGGTATTGATGACCTTACAGGCAACATCGGGTTTAACGCGGTGTAAGCTGGGTGGCATTCAGCCCAAAGACAGGGCACTCAATCGAAGGAGTGTGGCCATGAAACGCAAGCAGGAAGCCCTCGATTACCATTCTCAGGGACGGAGGGGCAAGATCGAGGTCGTCGCCACCAAGCCCTGTTCGACCGCGCGTGATCTGGCAAATGCCTATACACCTGGGGTGGCGGAACCCTGCCTTGAGATCGAGAAGAATCCTGAGGACGCCTACAAGTACACCGCCAAGGGCAACCTGGTGGCCGTGATCTCCAACGGCACCGCCGTGCTGGGTCTGGGCAACATCGGCGCCCTGGCCGGCAAGCCGGTGATGGAAGGCAAGGGAGTGCTCTTCAAGCGCTTCGCCGACATCGATGTGTTCGACATCGAAGTGAACGAGTTGGATGTCGATCGCTTCTGCCAGGTGGTGAAGGCCCTGGAGCCCACCTTCGGCGGCATCAACCTGGAAGACATCAAGGCCCCCGAATGCTTCGAGATTGAGACCCGCCTGAAGAAGGAGATGAACATCCCCGTCTTCCACGACGACCAGCACGGCACGGCCATCATCAGCACCGCCGCCCTCATGAATGCGTCCGAGTTGATCGGGAAGAAGATGAGCGACATGAAGGTGGTGTTCAGCGGCGCGGGGGCCGCGGCCATCGCCTGCGCCAACATGATGATCGCGGCGGGCGTGAAACTGGAGAACCTCTGGCTTTGCGATACCAAAGGTCTTGTCTATGAGGGCCGCAAGGAGGGCATGAACGTCTACAAGGAGCGGTTCCTGAAGAAGTCGGAGCTCCGCACCCTGGGCGATGTCATCGTCGGGGCCGATGTGTTCGTGGGCTGCTCCAGCAAGGGTGTCCTGACGCCCGACATGATCAAGACGATGGCCAAGAACCCCATCGTCTTCGCCATGGCCAACCCCGATCCCGAGATCGACTACCCCACCGCCAAGGCCACCCGCAGCGACATCATCATGGCTACGGGGCGTAGCGATTACCCGAACCAGGTGAATAACGTTTTGGGCTTCCCCTTCATCTTCCGCGGCGCCCTGGATGTGCGCGCCTCGGAGATCAACGAGCCCATGAAGCTGGCCGCCGCCAAGGCCCTGGCGGCCCTGGCCAAGGAAGAAGTGCCGGATTCCGTGGTGAAGGCATACTCGGGCCAGAAGTTCACCTTCGGTCCCGAGTACATCATCCCCAAGCCCTTCGATCCCCGCGTGCTGCTGTGGGTGGCCCCGGCCGTCGCCAAGGCTGCCATGGATACCGGCGTTGCCAAGCAGCCCATCGCCGACATGCAGGCCTACAAGGAGCGCCTCGAGGGGCTCCAGGGCCGCAGCAAGGATGTGATCCGCAACGTCATCCACCGCGCCAAGGCCAATCCCAAGCGCGTGGTCTTCCCCGAGGGCGACCATCCGCTGATCCTCCAGGCCGTCTCCCAGATGGTGGAAGAGGGCATCTGCATTCCCATCCTCCTGGGTGACCCTGCCAAGGTGAAGGCCGTGGCGGCCGATCACGGCATTTCGCTGGGCGGCATCGAGATCCTGGATCCCAGCACGGTCGCTTGGCGCAAGGAGGCTGAGGACGCCTTCTACGGTCTGCGGAAGCGTCGCGGCGTCACCAGCTTCGAGGCCAGCCGTAAGGTGCAGGAGCGCATCTACTTCGGCGCCCTGATGTGCCGCATGGGCAAGGCCGACGGGCTGATCGCCGGCCTGACGATGTACTACCCCGACACCATCCGGCCCTGCCTGGAGGTCATCGGCACCCGCAAGGGCGTCAAGCGCGTCTGCGGCGTCTACACCATGGTGCTGAAGAACCGCGTGCTGTTCTTCGCCGACACCACCATGAACATCGAGCCCAACAGCGAGGAACTGGCCGAGATCGCCCTGCTCACCGCGGATCTGGCGAAGGATACCTTCGGCATGGAGCCCCAGGTCGCCATGCTCTCCTTCTCCGATTTCGGCAGTGTGGAACACCCTCTGGTCCGCAAGGTCCAGAAGGCGGTGGAGATCGTCAAGGCCCAGCGCCCCGGCCTCAAGTGCGACGGCGAGATGCAGGCCGACACCGCCCTGGGCGACGGCATCCTGTCCGAGGAATACCCCTGGGTGGACCTGCCCGGCGGCCCGAACGTGCTGATCTTCCCCGACCTCACCAGCGGCAACATCGGCTACAAGCTGGTGCAGCGGCTGGCGGGCGCCGAAGTCATCGGCCCCATCACCTGCGGCATGGCGGCCCCGGTCCACGTGCTCCAGCGGCACAGCGACATGAACGACATCATCCACCTCACGGCGCTCACCGTCGTGGAGGCGCAGCAGAAGTAGCTGTCGGTCATCAGCTGCCAATCGCGGGGGCCTTCGGGCCCCCGCATCGTGATAGGGTTGCCTCCCGGAAACCGGCGGTTTAGGGGCCGTCGTGGAAGCCACTGGAGGTGGAAGATGTACTACATCGTCGAGTCCGGTAAACCGTTCGAGCAGGCCTCGGCCGATCTGGAGGCCGCCGTGGTGGCTGGGGGCTTCGGGGTGCTCCACGTCCATGACCTGGGGAACACCCTGCGCAGCAAAGGCTTCCCCTTTCCGGAGGCATGCCGGGTCTTCGAAGTGTGCAATCCGGGCCAGGCGGCCAAGGTCCTCAGCCTCGACCTGCGCCTGAACATGGCGCTGCCCTGCCGCATCTCGGTCTACACCGAGCAGGGGCGCACGAAAATCGGGCTGATCCCCCCGTCAGACCTGCTTGCCGGGCTTTCGCAGGATCCCGCGCTGCACCCCATCGCCCAGGAGGTCGAGGCGTCGTTGATCCAGATGGTGGACGCGGCGCGGTGATCGGCAGCTATCACTGTTCCAGCTGTTGCATCCAGGCCTCGATCTCGGGGTCGTGATCGGGGCTCAGGCGCAGGGCTTCGCGGAGATCCCGCAGGGCCGGGCCGGGCTCATCGCGCCGGATGTGGATGAAGGCGCGCTCCTTGTGGGTCCGGGAATTGCCGGGATCCAGCAGGATGAGGTGGGTGCCCGTCCATAGGGCCTCCTCCCAGTCCTCGGCGCGCATGAAGCGCAGATGCAGGTTGCGCACGAGGCGCACCAGGATCTGGCGGTCCGAGGCGGGGCGCAGCATGTTCCGGTGGAAGGCGAGCCGGCCCGCGCTGGCGGCCTTCACCAGTTCGGCCCCGCCCTCCTCGCCCACGGGGCGTCCCTGATGGAAGGGATCGAAGCAGCGCAGGCCGGACTCCGTGCGCAGGGCCGCGATGAAATGTCCGGGCAGCGCCACGCCCACGGCATCGAAGCCCATGCGGCGGGCCAGATCCACCCACAGGATGGACAGGGCGATGGGCAGGCCCTTCCGTCGAGCCAGCACCGAGGGAAGCAGTGCGTTCAGGGGATCGTCGTAGGTTTCGCGGTCGCCCTCGAAGCCGAGTTCCGTGAAGAGCAGGTGATTCAGGGCGTCCAGGGCCTCGTGGGTGTTCCAGGGCAGGGGCATGCGACCCGCCAGGGTGAAGGCCCATTCGTCCAACTGGTCCGCCACCGGGCCGGGATCAGGATCATCCAGGGCCGGCGCCACGGCATGGACGGCGCCTTCGGCCAGGTTCCGGCACGCCGGATCCCTGCGGAGGTACTCAAGGAGGGACATCAGCCCCGCCGGCGGATCACCGACCGGGCCACCAGCGCCAGGGCCACCAGACCCACAGCACCCCAGGCCCAGTTCATCCAGGTGGTGGTGGCCGCCTTCACCTTCTGGGCCTCATCGGCCTTGCGGGCGTTCTCTTCGAACGAGAGCTTGGACTGGGTCTCCCGGGCATCCTTCACGGCCTTCTGGGCGGATTCGCGGGAAGCCTGCAGCTCCTTGGCGGCGGCCTCCTGTTCCTCCTGGATGCCGAGCACCGCGACGTGCGCATGGGGCTGGCCCTTGGGGAGATTGTGCACGGGCACCACGTTGGCCTCCTCCTCGTTGGAGGTCGGCCCCTGGCTGTTGGCGTCCAGGGATTCCGTGAGGGCCTGGATGTCCTCGCGCAGGCCCTGGAGCGCCTGGTTCTGGCGGTGGAGCTGGGCGCCTTGGAGCCACAGCATGAGCAGCTGAAGCGCCAGCAGGGAAGGGATGGTCCATCGGAGGGCGGGGCGGGTCATGGGTGCTCCCTACCTAGGATAAACAGAGTCCGGTCGTCGCGGTTCTGAGTATCGTAAGCGGCTACATCCTGAAAGACCGCCTCGCAAGCCGCCCGGGGACTCCCGGTGCCCCATAGACGGCGGAGCTGGTGGCAGAGGCGGGCCACACCGTAGAGTTCGCCTTCCCGGTTCATGGCCTCGGACAGGCCGTCGCTGTAGAGCACCATCCAGCCCTTCGGCGGGAGGACACCCTCGATCACCTCCCAATCACCGGGCCCCGCCGGGCGCAGGCCCAGGCCACGGCCGTGGGGCACCAATTCGGCGGAGCAATCCTCGGGCACTCCCTGGAGCAGCAGGGCGCCCGGATGCCCGGCCCGGGCCAGCCGGTAGTTCCCACGCTCGTCCCATTCCAGCAGGATCAGGGTCAGGAAGCCCCGCTGTCCCAGCAGTTGGCGGAGGGTGTGGTCGAGGGAGCCGAGCATCTCCTCCAGCCCCTGATCCTCCCGCTGGACCGCCTGTTCGAGCAGGGCCGTGGCCTGGGCCATGTACAGGGCGGCGGCAAGGCCCTTCCCGCACACATCGCCTACGGCCGCCAGCCAGTTGCCGCTGGGGCGCCGCTTGACGAAGAGCAGGTCGCCGCCGGTCTCCAGGGCGGGTTCCAGGCGCAGGGCTACCTGGAAGCCCGGGATGGGCGGCAGGTGCGAGGTGATGAGCCCCTCCTGGATGCGCCGGGCGGTCTCCAGTTCCTGGCTCAGGCGCTCCTGGGCCAGGAGGCGCTGGTGCATCATGGCTGTTTCCAGCACTTGTCCGGCGGCCAGGGCCACCTCCCGCAGCAGCTCCCGGTCCTCGCGGCCGTAGTTCAGCTCGGCGTACTTGCCCCCCAGCAGGACGGCGCTGTGGGCGTGGTCCCCGGCCAGGATGAGCAGGAGCAGTTGGGCTTCCAGGGCGTCCACATGGGCGCGGAGGCCTTCTCCCTGTTCCCGGATCCAATCGGCCTCCTCGCTGCCCAGGCCCAGCACCAGCTCGCGGTTCTCCCGGGCGAGGCGGAGCAGGCCCGGCGGAAGGCGCAGGGGCTGAGGCGGGAAGTGCACTCGCCGGTCCTCCCGATCCGTGGTCTCGGCGGCGGGCAGGAGGATGTGGCGGGACTCGATGGGCAGCACCTCCAGGAGCTGGGGCTGGAAGGCTTCGCCCAGGGCGTGACGCAGGGACTTGAGCAGGGCCTCCTCGCTGAACCGTTTCCGGGGCTCGTGCACGGCGCTGAGGGCGATGTCGCGGGTGCTGGAGAAGTCCCGCCGGAATCGCTTCCGGATGCCCTTCAGCACGCGACGCAGGGTCCATCCCAGGGGCAGCGCCAGCAGGCCGATGAGGGCCCCGGCCCAACCCGGCGGGATGGACGACAGGTGGGAGAAGGCCCAGGCCAGGCCGCCCAGATAGGCCGCCACCGTGAGGGCCAGGATGGCCATGTAGCTCACCCACCGGATCAGCGCCTTCCGCACGTCGAAGAGTCCATGGCGGAAGATGGCGAAGGCGAAGCTCAGCGGCAGCAGCGGCGCCGGCAGCATGAAGATGAAGACCTGGCGGCGGAAGAGCAGGCTGCTTCCGTACTGGGACCGGAGCACGGTCCAGGCCAGCAGATCCAGGCAGAGCACCGCCGCCACGATGAGCGAAGGCAGGAGGGCCCGGCGCAGCCGCTCGTGGGCCCGGAAGGTGCCCGCCAGGAAGAACCCCAGGCCGGTGAGGGCGGCCACGGCATAGAGCGGGATGGGCAGGAGGCCGAAGGCGTTCAGCGCGGCCTTGAGGGCCCCTTCCGGGGGCATGCCGGCGGGGGTGCGGAGTGCGCCGTCGGTCAGGACGGCCCACAGTCGGAGGAGGAACTGCACCAGGGCCACCAGGGCGAAGGTCCCATAGATGGCCAGGAGGAAGCGCCGGTTCCGGCGGAAGGCGAAGGGATGAGGAAAACGCAGGAAGAAGTGGATCCACAGCGGCGGCAGCAGCGCCGCCGTGAGGGCGGCCATCAGGCTCACGATGATCCGCATGGCCATCGGTGCGTTGAGTGCCACCGTGGCGCCGGACATCAGCAAGGCCGTGGCCGCCAGATAGAAGAAGTGGCGCGAGGTCTTGCGCTCGGGTGCCGACAGCACCACCAGCAGGCTGATGGCCCAGGCCAGGATGCCGTTGGCCAACAGGGCCAACTGCTCCAGATCCAGGGGCTTCACCAGTCGCAGGGGCAGCAGGATCTGGTGGCCCTGGCGCTTCACGGAGTAAGCCAACATGGCACCGGCTGGCTTCTCGTTGATGAACCGCTGGGCCTTGAGCGTGCCTTCCGGGGTGGGCTCGAAGGCGCGGCCCTGGATCTTCACCAGCTCGTCGCCCTCCAGCAGGCCCGCTTCTTCCGCCACGCCCTCGGGCAGGATCTCCCGGATGACGATCTTTCCGTTCTCCACCACCCAGGAGCACTGGTCATCCGAGGCGGCATACATCCACTGGTTCAGCCCGAAGGAGCCCAGCGCCAGCACCAGGCAGGCGAAGCTGATCCACAGCAGGCGCCACCGGATGCGTTTGAGGTAGGGATTCATGGCGCCTTTGTGAAAGAATGCCCCGATGGAGCGGATCGTGCGGAACGGCAGGGCCTGCTGGGTACTGGTGGGCGGAAGGCAGCGGCTGGGCCGGGCCCTGGCGGAGGATCTGGCCCGGGATCACGACCTGGTGCTGACCAGTTCAAGGCCCTGGGGGGATGAAACCTGGGTGGATGGGTTGTCGAAGACGGCGCGGATCCGGACGCTGGAATGGGATGCCGAAAACCCGGAGCTGGTGTCCCGCATGATGGCAGATCTGGGCGGGTTGGAGGCGGACGGCTGGGTGATTTCCGGCGCCGTGCTGCTGGCCGGGACCTTTCTCAAGATGCCCCTCGGCACCTGGACGCCCGAGCTTCTCGAGGCCACCTGGCGGGTGAACCTGGGCTTTCCTTTCCTCTGCGCCCAGGCCCTGGCACCGCACCTCACGGAGGGTGCCTGCCTCCAGATCCTGTTGGACACGTCCATCCATCATCCCTGGCTGAAGCGGCTGCCCTACAGCGCCGCCAAGGCCGGCCTGGCCGCCCTGGTGCCGGGGCTCGCGCAGCTGCTGGCGCCCCGCGTGCGGGTGGTGGGCCATGCCCTGGGGGCCGTTCTGCCAGCCGAAGGCAGTGATGCCGACTTCCTGGCGGACCGCACGCTTCTGAAACGCATCGGCGAACCCGCCGACCTCTGCCGTGCCGTGCGCTACGCCGCCGACAGCCCCTTCATGACCGGCGAAATCCTCACCCTGGATGGCGGGCGGCGGTGGGTAGACCGATGATCCGCTGGGACGTTCCACCCCATCCGAGTGGCTCGGCGCTCACGCTGCGCGTGAGCGGGGGGATGCGCCATGGGCGCATCCGAAGAAGGGCTGGTACTGGATGAAGTTCAAGGTCAATGAGGTATTCCACAGCATCCAGGGGGAGGGCGCCCGCATCGGGCGACCCTGCCTGTTCATCCGTCTCACGGGCTGCCCGCTGCGCTGCGTCTATTGCGATACCGAGTACGCCTTCTACGACGGCACCCTGCGGGAACTGGATGATCTGCTTGCGGAGGTACAGCAGCGCCTCGGCCCGCCTCGGAAGGGCCCCAACGCCCCCTTTGTGGAACTCACGGGCGGCGAACCCCTGGCCCATCCTCAGGCGCCGGAGCTGCTGCGGGCCCTGCTGGATCTCGGCTACGAAGTGGCCTTGGAAACTGCGGGCAGCCACGACCTGGCCCCCGTGCCCCGCGATGTGATCAAGATCGTGGACCGCAAGACCCCCGGCAGCGGCGAGGTCCACCGCTGGCTGGAATCCAACCTCGACCACATGGTCCCCGGCCAGGACGAGCTGAAGTTCGTGCTCTGCGATCAGGCCGACTACGCCTGGGCCAAGGCCTGGTGCGCCGAGCGGCAGGTGTGGGACCGCCTGGAAGTGCTGTTCAGCCCCGTCTGGGGCAGCCTCGACCCCGCCTGGCTCGCCGAGCAGGTCGTGGCCGACGGTCTGCCCGTGCGGGTGCAAGTGCAGCTGCACAAGGTGATCTGGGGGGCGGAGAAGAAGGGCGTCTGACGGATAGTCGGGGGCTCGGATTTTCGGAGGGTCGGAGGCGCTGGGACCATCCGGGGGGCTTCGTTCCGATCAGCTTTGATCAGGAAGGGAAATCCTGCTGGCGGCCGGGTCGAGCCAAGGGTTGGGTCGCCGTTCGCAGGCGTGACCGACGGCCCTGCTCATTGGCCTTGCGGCGGCTGCCACAGCTCGATCTTGTTTCCCTCTGGATCCATGACCCAGCCAAACAACCCGTACTCGGAATCGTCGATCTTATCGAGCACATGGCAGCCTTCTTCCTTCAGGGCCTTGACCAAGGCATGAAGGTCTTCCACCCGGTAGTTGACCATGAAGGGAGCAGCGCTCGGAGCGAAGTGGTTGCTTTCTTGCGGATCGATCAACCAGGCCGTCGTGCCGGCCACCGGCTTGCCCTCGGCGTCGGTCCAGTCGAAGGCAGCTCCGCCCCAGGCCTGGACATCGATTCCCAGGTGCCGCTTGTACCAGGCCTGCAAGGCTGGAGCGTCCTTGGCCTTGAAGAAGATGCCGCCGATGCCAGTGACTCGTTTCATGGGGCCTCCGATGCGTGGTGATGGTGAAAGGGCTGTTTCCCCTGCGGTCTGGTGAATGAAGGTAACCGGCCCCGCTCACACCGGGGCGCTGAGGGCCGGGCTGATTCATGGGTGGGCGGTTTTGACTTCAAGCAGTTTGACAACCGATGCCAGATCATTCGAAGCATGGATGGAGAAACGGATTCCACGGCCTTCGGCATAAGGCCTTGCTTCAAGAAGCAGCTTCTTGATTCCGTCGGGAAGTGAGCTGGCCATGGCGAGTTGGGAAGCGCGCTCGCCGAGAATGATCGCCACCCCAACCGAACCCTTGTCAGGGGTGAGATAGAGCAGGGTTCTCTTTTTGTGCTGGAGCAGGCACATCTGGCCGAAGTCGGTTTTCGAAGGCTTCCACGTCTTCGTGAGCGGCGCATAGGCGGCTTTAGCATGGCTAATGATCCCATTCCAAACAGGCAAAGCCGGGCCCATGACACCTTCGAGCTCAGCCATGCTTGGAGGTTTAGCGTTCACGGCCATGCGAGAAGCCTAACGAATGAAGCCAACCGGACCTCCTTCCGGTCGTCTGAGCCATCAGATGCTCGGAAGATTCCGGACGTGGGAAACATACAAGAGCGGAAGGCAATGCAGGCGGGGTCCGAGTTGAGCGGAGGGTTAGGTGCTTGCCGAGTTGCGGGAACGGGCTGTTGATCGTATGATGTGTATACATAGGAAAGGAGATACACACCATGAGAACGAACATTGTGATTGAAGATGATCTTATGCGTGATGCGCTTAGGGTTACTGGATTGAAAACCAAGAAAGAGGCCGTTGAGTTGGGGCTTCGTACCCTTGTGCGCCTTAGGAAGCAGGAAGCGGTTCGGAAATTTCGAGGCAAACTCCATTGGGATGGGGATCTTGATGCAATGAGGAGAGATAAATGATTTTGGTCGATTCGAGCGTTTGGATCGACTACTTCCGAGGGGAAGCAACGCCTCAATCCGAAATGCTTGATGCCTTGCTTGGGAATGAACCGCTTGTTGTGGGCGACCTGATTCTGGCAGAAGTGCTGCAAGGATTTCAGGGTGAGCGAGACTTTAATCAGGCGAAGCAACTTTTGATGTCGTTTGAAATAATTGAAATCGTTGGCAGAGATGTCGCAATCCAAGCCGCGAGAAATTTTCGAACATTGCGTGGGCACGGAATCACCGTAAGAAAGACCATCGACACACTGATTGCCACGCGCTGCATAAATAGTGGATTGATCTTGCTTCACAGCGATAAGGATTTTGACCCATTTGTCACCCACCTCGGTCTTAGGGTTGCCTACCCCGGCACCTAACGAAAGCAGCTAAGCGGCCGCGCCTGCACCGAGAGGACGAACGGAGCCGAGATAGCGAGATGCTGAGAGAGAGCGGAAGGCAATGCAGGCGGGGTCCGACTTGAGCGAAGGGTTAGGCAACTAGGGCTCAAAGTGATCCCTTTCGATATCGTTTTCCAGGATCAACTTCTGGGCGTCTTCATCGGGGAAGAATCTGCTGATCTTTCGATGCAACCAAGAAGTCGGTACCAGCCCATCCAGGATTGCAAAAACGTCGGATTTTGGTAAACCCAAATTGAATAGTGCGTTGAGCTTGCTTGTGGCCAGCTCTTCATCGATATAGCGCGTGTGACGAATTCCTCTTCGAATATTTCTGTTGATGCTTAACACATTCTCTAGAATGTCGTTCAGTACATCAGAATCTTCTCGGGATGGAGCCTGTTCAGGGCTTGGCTCTTTGCTGATGGCAGCAATTTTAGTTTCTAGTTCAGGCCATAACGCTTCAAAAATCTTAAGCAGCACTGGTTCTGAAATGGCTTCTGCTTCAAGCCTACGATTAATTGTATGCACCAACTCTCGGACGCTGTCTTTGGTGCAGAGTGTGTGATTCAAATGGCTCAAAGGGCTACTTGATTCGATATCGCGCACTCCGACATCTACAAGAAACGTACAGACCCTGTTCTCTGTAAGTCCCTTCGAAAGCGCACCCGACTCGAAAAGGAGCCATGGCTTGTCTTTGTTGTCGCTCGTAATGAATACAATTCCATGGGAACAGGATGACAATTGAGAAAATATTTCTGAAAACCATACTGATCCGCGGTCAATGTCCTTGCTGGAAAGCCAAGGGGCAGCTTTTTGAATCACGCATGGAAGCCACTCGGCGAAAGCTTGAGCTGCCTTGAGGCTTTTCGGACCAGACCAACTTAAGAATATTTTCATTCGGGTTCTCCAAGAACAAGTGATGTTGCCTAACGATGAAGCTAACCGGCCACGCCTGCACCGAGACGCTGAGCGAAGCCGAGATAGCGAACTGATGAGAGAGAACGGAAGGCAATGCAGGCGGGGTCCGAGTTGAGCGGAGGGTTAGGCCCATGTGAATGATTATAGGTTGTGGAAAAAATAGTTAATTAATTTTTAATGTATAATTGAATTCAAGTGAATGAATTTTGTTTGTTATACATTTTTGAATTGTAGATAAAAGTAATCTTTGTGCTAAATTGTTAGCTTTGTATAGATCTGAGCTATCTTCTTCTTCGCCTTTTCCTATCGGGATAATGTCATTATTCCATCGGCAGGTATTAAATGATCCATGAACAAAAGCCGATCTCAGGTCATATAATTTGCCGATAATATTTTTAGGCTCAGGCCATTCACCGATAAATAATTGAATTTTTTCAGTCAATTGCCCTCGTAATTCACTTTTTCCGCGACAGTAGATGGCTTCTAGACCTTGCATGGCCCAAAATAATGAGGTTTCTTCTGATGCATGCTCTTCTCCGATTATTTGAGTCAATGAGGCCAATCCTCGTTGAATCGGTGTTGTTGCAGAATAGGATTCAAAGAGTTTGATATCATTAATCCATTCGGAAACATCAATCAAAGGAATGTAAACTATGGTAGGCCACATTCCATCATTTGAAAAGAGGGTTTCTCGATAAAAACCTGATACATTATCTATGTAATTGAATGCCTTTTGTCGATAAGTAGTAATTCCCTTTACAAAATTGAATCTTGATGGATACGCAATTTCTATCATCAATAAGCAATCAGTTAAAATACTAGATACTGAGCAAGCAGTAAATCCTGGTATATTTGATTTATGAACTGGATGATCTTTGTTTAAATCAACAAGTTCTTCCCAGTTTGTGAGACAATCGCATTCAATTTTTATATACGTATAATCAATTTCCAAAAAAAATGGAGCAGAATTTAAATTTTTAATTATTTGCTTTATGCTTGGTGAAGGATCAGAAATGGAGACTTTTGCATTGATTCTATTGTTCGATAAGGTATTAATTGTACGACCTAGGTCAGATAATAGATTTTGAAGACAATCTTGGTAGGAATAGGGTAACTCAGGATCGAACCATCGATTTTGCTCTTTATGTAAGGGTAGCCAAGCATAAATTCTGGTTTTAATTATTGTCATGAGGCACCTGGAATTATTTCTAGAAAGCCTAAAAGATGGGCCTAACTTTGAATTAGACGAACGGTTGTGGGAGCCTGGGACGCCTAAGTTTTTAGATGAAGTGTTGGATGGGAAAGACCACCCGAGCTTAGGCACGCTTCGCCTTGGGGCAAAGCGAAAAAGGAAGCTGGGTCGGTGCGAGCGGTGAAATCCCCAAGCCCGCCTTGGGCCTCACTTCCATTCGAGGATCATGGGCTTGCCCGGACCTGCGCCTTCTATGAACAAGGCACCAAGAACCGCCAAGCCACTCGCTTCGCTTTTCTTGGTGCCTTGGTGTCTTGGCGGTGTTCCTTATTTCCAGATCGCCTGTTCCTTCTCCAGATTCTCCGTGTATTCCTTGGGCGCCTTGCCCTTGGAGAGGTCGATGGCTTTCTGGAGCTGGGCGCGGGCTTCGGGCATGCGCTTGGCGTCCTTGTAGATCCTCGCGGCGGTTTCGTGGTTCCAGAAGCTGTCGCCGGCCTTCAGGCTCTTCTCGATCCAGGCCTGGGCCTTCTGGGGCTCGATGGCCTGCTCCTGGCAGTAGCGGGCGGCCTGGTACCAGGGCACCCAGTCCGTGTCCGGGGCCTTCTTGAGGGTGGCCTCCAGGTGCGCCCAGTAGATGGCCTTGGTGTCGAAGGTCACGGGGAAGCTCACGCGCAGCTTCTCCCAGCCCAGCTCGATGGTGGCATTTCCCGCGCCCGTGGGGATCACGCGGTAGTCCAGGTATTCCAGGAAGGGCCCGGCCTGGGGCGTGGCTTCCCAGCGCAGCAGGTCCTCTTCGGCCTTGTACTCGTAGGCGCCCCACTGCTTGGTCTTCTTGTTGAGGATGAGCGTCCAGGCTTTTTCGCCGGGGATGGCGAAGAAGCCATAGCTGCCTGCCGGCACGTCCTTGCCCGCCACCTTGGCGGCGTGGCTGAGGGTGATCACGGTGGCGCTGTTGGCGCCGGCCCGCCACACCTGGCCGAAGGGCACCAGCTCGCCCCAGATTTTGCGGCCCTTCACGGCGGGCCGGGCGAAGGCGAGGTCGATCCGGCTGATGCCGATCTCCTGGGAGACCGTGCAGGCCGGGCTCACGCGCAGGGGGGTCAGGCGCACGGGGGCGGGCTTGTCCTGGGCTCGCAGGGGGGCCGCGAGCGGGAGGGCCATCGATCCGGCGAGCAAGGCGGGTAGGAGGATGCTACGCATGGGAATCTCCTGGGCGGGGGTGGTCGAGGGTAGCACCGGCCTTGGGCGGAAGAATGAAGCGGCCGGGATTCCGGTTGAAGGCTTTGAGGATCTCCCGCCAGAGGTGGCGGTGAGCCCGGCCGCTGAAGCCCCGGGCGCGCAGGGCGGTCCAGAGGGCCAGGGCGAAGGATACGGTGAAGTTCAGCACGCCGATGAGGGCGATGCCCAGCCATCCCCACAGGACCTCATTCCAGGCCAGGGTGCCGTCGAGCCAATGGGTGGCCGAGGCCAGGGTCAGGGAGGCCGCCTGGAGGGTGACGTGGCGCACCTCCAGGTGGATGCCCGCGAAGGCGAAGGCCATGGGCATGAAGACCAGCAGACCGCCGAGGACCGCGTAGCCGGCGAAGCCCGCCAGGTGGCGCTGGACGAAACCACCCAGGGCCGCGGCTTCGTCCGCCCCGAACCAGGACTGGAGCCGGTGGTTCTGGGCCAGGGCCTCGGGCAGGCAGCGGTAGGCGCTCCAGTTGGCGGTCCAGCCCGCCGCCAGGCTGGACACCCAGAGCAGCACGCCCGTGATGGCCGCGAAGATCAGGGTGCCGCCGTGGAAGGGCTGACTGCCCTCAAGGCCATGCAGGGCCGCCTCGGGTCCCAGGGGGCCGTGGCCCGACATCCAGACCCAGGCCGCGACGATGCCGATGGCCGTGGGCACGGTGGCCAGCACGTTGCCCAGGGTGGCGATGACCTGGGTGCGCGTGATGGCGGCCACCAGCTCGATCTCCCGGGCCTGGCCCTCGCCGTCCTCCAGGGCCCGAGCCAGGGCCGCGGCGGTCATGGCGGGCTGTTTGGACGCCAAGCTGAATCCCAGCAGCTGCATGGCGCAGAAGCTGACGGTGTAGTTGGCGGCCAGGGCGATCCCGGACAGCAGCGGCGCCAGGGGCAGCGCGGTGAAGCCGATCTTGAACAGGGCCGTGCCCGCCGCGAGGAGGCCGCCCCCCGCGGCGGACCAGCCCATGGCCCGCCACTCGGCCCGGTCGCGGGCGATGTAGTGTTCGCCGGTCTCGCCGGTGTGCTCGACCACCTTGCGGGCCAGCCGCTTGACGGTGGTGCGCAGCAGGGACCGGATGCCGTGCTGGGCGGCGCTGCCGCGCACCAGCTCGGCGGCGAAGGCGGCGCCGTCCCCGCGGCCCGCGGCGAACTCCAGCAGCTGGTCCATGCGCGCCAACTGGGCTTCCAGCAGCTCCAGGCGGAACACCAGATCCGTGGAAACGCCCCGGGCGTCGAGCCGGGCTTGGGCATGGGCCAAAGTGGCTGCGCATGCGGCCCGGCACGTGTCCCAGGCGGCGCGGGCCGCGGGATCCGTGGGGTGCTCTCCGGCTTCATGGACGGCGTGCGTCAGGTGGAAGAAGGGGGAATCCGCATCGCTGTCATCGGGATCCAGGGCCAGCAGATCCCGGGAAAGGCCCACGGCGGCGGCCCGGTAGGCCAACAGGCGGGCCGCATGGCCCCAGGCTTCCTGGGGCGGGGTCAGCAGGGCGCCCCAGGCGGTCTGAAGGTCCTTCGGCAGGCGCCCGATCCAGGCGGCGTCGGCTTCCTTCAATCCCAGCCGGTCCAGCAGGGCGTAGAGATCCCCCTCGGGATCCAGGCGGGGGATGATCCGGTCCACGATCCGCAGGAACCCCTCGCCCATGAGGGTGGTGCGGTCCGGCAGGCCCGTTTCCGCCAGCAGGCGGATGGCCGAAGCGTGGTTCCAAGCCTCGGCCAGCGGCCCGGTGAGGTCCCGTTCGGCCAGGGCCGTGAGGAGCCGCCGCAACCGGGCCGTGCGGCGGCGGGCTTCGCCAGTCCTGGAATCCACCGGCGAGGCCGCCAGCAGCCAGCGCAGCAGGGGCTCTAGCCTCGGGGGATTGTCCCTCAGCAGATGGTCCAGCCTGGGGTCGGGCACGGGCATCAGGGCTCCGGGGGTGGAGCCTTCAGGGTGGCACACCCTCCCGGCAGAGGGCCCGATCTGTGGGGAGTCATCAGAAGAAGGGCGCCACCAGCTTGAGGAAGCCCGCGGCCAGGAGGGCACTGATCGGAATGGTGAGCACCCAGGCCACGACGATGTTCCCGGCCACGCCCCAGCGCACGGCGGAGACGTTCATGCTGGCGCCCACGCCCATGATGGCACCGCTGATGACATGGGTGGTGCTGACCGGGATGCCCATGTGAGCCGTGGTGAAAAGCACGATGGCGGCCGCGGTTTCTGCGGCGAAGCCGTGGATGGGCCGCAGCTTCACGATCTTGGTGCCCATGGTGCGGATGATCTTCCACCCCCCTGACATGGTGCCAAGGCCCATGGCCGTGGCGCAGGCGAGCTTCACCCAGACCGGCACGGCAACCGCCGCACCGGTCTGGGTGTGGAGCTTTCCATAGGTGATGAGGGCCAAGGCGATGATGCCCATGGCCTTCTGGGCGTCGTTGGTGCCGTGGGTGAACGCCATGGCGGCCGCGGAAACGAGCTGGAGCTTCCGGAACGCGAGGTTGACCCGGGGTCCCGCCATGCGGCGCACGATCCACAGGATGGTGATGATGAGCACCATGGCGATGAAGAAACCGACCACGGGGCTCACGATGAGAAAGGTGCCGACCTCCTCGAGTTTCGAGGTGTGAAGGGCGCTACGTCCGGCCTGGGCGACCACGGCTCCGGCCAAGCCGCCAACCAGCGCGTGGCTGGAACTGGATGGGATGCCGAAGTACCAGGTGATGAGGTTCCAGACAATGGCGGACAACAGGGCTGCCACGATGACGGCGGGAACCACGAACTGGCTGTCAGCGATGCCCTTGGCGATGGTGGTGGCTACCTGGGTACCCAGAAGGGCGCCACCGAAGTTCAGGACGCCGGCCATGAGAATGGCGTTCCGCGCGCTGAGCACGCCCGTGGATACGACCGTGGCGATGGCGTTGGCCGTATCGTGAAAGCCGTTGATGTAGTCGAATACGAGCGCAAGGGCGACGATCAGCACCAGGGCCGGGATGATGCCTTCGAGCATGGGTGGCTCCGGCCTAAGCGTTCTTCATGACGGTGGAGCCGATGACCTTGGCCACCAGCTCGATCCGGTCGGTGGCGTCCTCGATCTTTTCGAGCATTTCCTTCCACTTCACCAGCTCGATGGGGTCTTTCGGATTCTCAAAGATCTGGGCCAGGCCGGCATGGTAGATGGAATCGGCCTTGTTCTCCAGGGCGTGGACCCGCCGGATGCGGTCTCCGATCTCCTTCTGGTTGGACATGTTGCGAAGGGATCGCGTGAGGTGGAGGATCTCGCCGGCGCCTTCCACGATGATGGAGCTGATTTCAGTGACCGCGGGCATCACATGGCTGATGCGGTAGAGGATCAGGCGCTCGCACACCGAATGGATGCGGTCGATCACATCGTCGATGGAGTGGGCGAGGGCCAGGATGTCCTCGCGATCGAGGGGCGTTACAAAGGTCTGGTTCAGGCGGTCGATGATCTCGTGGGTGAGATCGTCGCCGATGTGTTCGAGATCTTTCATCTGGCGGCGAAGCTCGGCGAAGCGCGCCGGATCGCCACTGCGGATCTCCCGGTCGAAGAGCTGGGCCGCCTGGTACACATTTCCCGAAGCGGCTTCCAGGAGATCGAAGAAAACCATCTCTCTGGGTTTGAGCCAGCGCATCACGGCATTCAAGGACATGATCACTCCCATGGATCCGTTCACCACTGTACCGGCTCCGGGAGCGCAAACGCAGCGTAAATTGGCCGCGAAGCCTTGGGTGGCGCAGCGTGGACGGTGTATGGTCTGAGAGCATGGCGGGACGTGACACACATCACGAGACGGGGCCCGGGGTGCGGGCCTTTCTGGGGCGGGCCCTGGTCTGCCTGGGGTTCGTGATGTTCCTTGGTCTGGGCCTCGGCATGGGCATCCACAAGGGGATCTCGGCGCCCTGGACCCTGGGGCTCGTCGCCACGGTGGCCCTGGTGGTCGTCCTCATGGCCCGGTGGCAGGTGCGCCTGGTGGCGGAACCGCTTGGCCAACTGCTGGGTGGTTCCAGGCCCAGCGCCATCGAAGACCTGCCCCGGGCCTGGTCGGCCATGGAACAGGAGAACCTGGATCTCCGCGAGCGCGCCGCCCGGGAGGACCGTCTGCTTCCCAGCATCATGGCCCGTCTGGAGGAAGGCGTGCTTCTCTTCGGCCCCACCGGTGGGCTGGAGCAGTTCAATCCCGCGGCCCAGCGGCACCTGGGCCTGGGGGCGCCCCTGGGCAAGGGGATGGCGGTAAGCGAGGTGTTCGGTGATCCTGACAGCCCGCCCGCCGTGCAGAAGGCCTACCTGGGCATCCCCTCGGAATGGCGGCTGGCGCGGGCGGGCCGGATGCTCCGGGTGCGGGCCATTCCCTTCGCGCCGCTGGGCAGCGTCTCCGGTGTGCTGCTGACCCTCGATGATGTGACGAGCCAGGAGGCCCTGGAGACCACCCGGCAGAAATTCATCTCCAACGTCAGCCATGAACTGAAGACGCCGGTTACAGCCATCCGGATCGCCGCGGAAAACCTCCAGGAGGAGGCGCTGCCGGATTCGGCGCTGGGCGGGGCGCAATCCATCCTCCGGTCCGTGGACCGGCTGGCGATGCTGCTGGGGGACCTCTCCGAGCTGAGCCGCATCGAGAGCGGGGCCATGCGCCTCGATCCGGTGCGCCTGGATCTCGCGGCATTCATCGCCTCGGTGGCGAAGGATCAGCAGGCCCGGCTCGCGGAAGCCTCTGTTCAGCTGGATGTGGATTTGGACGCGCCGGAGGGGAGCGTCCTGCAGGCGGATCCACTGCGCCTGAGCCAGGTGCTGGAGAACCTGCTCTCCAACGCCATCAAGTTCAGCCCGCCTGGTGGCCGGGTGCGGCTCGGTGTCCGCCTCTCGGCGCAGGGCCAGCTGTGGGAGGTCGCGGACCAGGGCCCAGGCGTTCCAGAGGCCGAGCAGGGACGCATTTTCGAACGCTTCTACCGGTCCCAGGCCACCAAGGCCAAACCGGGAACGGGCCTGGGGCTCGCCATCGTGAAACACCTTTGCCGCCTGATGGGCGGGGAGGTGACGGTGGAGAGCCGGCCGGGGGAAGGGGCTACGTTCAAGGTGTTGCTGCCGCCCCAGCCGACCGCTCATACCAAGTAGCGTTCAAAGATAGAGATTCACCACGGAGACACCGAGACCACAGAGGAGGCACGGAGGCCTCGGTGATCCTCCGTCATGGGCAGGCCGAAGGCCGCTTCCGGCCAAGCCGGAAGCCACGGTAGGCGGCGGGCCCGGATCCTTTTGGGACATCCAGGCCCGCCGCCTACCGTGTGCCCATGCTCTGTGCCGCCGTGGTGGATTCTTTTACGATTGAACGCGAATGGGTATCAGACTTCGCCGGGCCCGCCCAGCCGGTAGCCCACGCCCACCACGGTTTCGATCTGCTCCGCCGCGACCGGGCCTAGCTTGGCGCGGACCCGCCGCACGTGGGCGTCGATGGTGCGGCTTTCGCCCAGGTATTCGAGGCCCCAGACCTGCTGGAGGATCTTCTCCCGCGTCAGTACGCGACGGGGGTTGGCCAGGAAGTAGGCCAGCAGCTCGAACTCCCGGCGGGTAAGGTCCACGGGCTGCCCATCGACTCGTGCGGTGTGCATGTCCAGGTCCACGGTGATGGGGCCGAAGGCCAGCTGCGGGGCGCGCCCCGTGGCCTCCACGGGTGCGGACCGGCGCAGGATGGCGCGCAGGCGGGCGGCCAGCTCCCGGGTGGAGAAGGGCTTGGAAATGTAGTCATCGGCGCCCAGTTCCAGGCCCAGCACCCGATCGATCTCCTCGCTCCGGGCCGTCACCAGCAGTACCGGGAGGCTGCGGTGTACGGCGTGGGCGCGGATGGCGCGAAGCACGTCAAGGCCGTCCATGTCGGGCAGGCTCAGGTCCAGGAGGGCCGCATCGAGCCTGGGCCCGGTGGTCCCGAGGGCCTGGAGGGCTTCGCGGCCGGTGCCCACGCTGGTCAGGCTGAAGCCCTCCCGGCGCAGATGCTGTTCGAGACCCAGGCGGATCTCGGTGTCGTCTTCCAGGAGGAGGAGGTGGGGCATGGGACCCTTCGTCGCTATTCTACGGAGTCGCCGCGGAGATAGGTGTGCTTGGCGTTCCGGCCCTCGAGGATGAAGAGGACCTCCTCTGCGATGTTGGTCGCCTCGTCCGCGATGCGTTCCCAGTTCTTGATGACGAGGATCAGATGGCTGGCCCGCTCGATGCACAGGGGATCCGCCAGCATGATGCGCAGCAGGTCGCGGTAGATCTTCCCGTAGAGGGCGTCCACGCTGTCGTCGCTCAGGATCACGGCGTGGGCCAGGGCCGCGTCGCTGCCCACGAAGGCGTCCACGGCGCGGCGGACCATGCTCCGGGTCTCCGTGCCCAGCCGCTCCAGGTCGTTCCCGGCCAGGACGGGCGGATGGACCATGGCCACCCGGCGGGCGATGTTGCAGCAGTGGTCGCCGATGCGCTCCAACTCGGGGATGATCTTGAGGCTGGAAGCGATGCGCCGCAGGTCCGAAGCCGCCGGGGCGTGGAGAGCCAGAAGATCGATGCACTGCTGATCCAGCTTCAGCTCCCACTCGTCCATGGTGCGGTCGAGAAGGTTCACCTGGTCGGCCTTGGCCGGGGAGGGCTCCGCCAGCGCCTGGATGGTGAGCTCGATCATCTGCTCCGTCACCCCGGCCATGGCCATGATGCCATCCCGAAGCTCCTTCAGTTCCGTGTCGAACAGCCGCATCAGCCGAACCTCCCCGTGATGTAGTCTTCCGTCATTTGCACCCTCGGTGTGGTGAAGATGCGTTCCGTCAGATCCATCTCCACCAGCCGGCCCAGCCAGAAGAAGGCCGTGTAGTCGCTGACTCGGGCCGCCTGCTGCATGTTGTGGGTGACGATCACGATGGTGAGGCTCTCCTTCAACTCGAAGATGAGTTCCTCGATCTTGGCGGTGGCGATGGGGTCCAGAGCCGAGCAGGGCTCGTCCATGAGCAGCACCTCAGGGTTCACCGCCAGGGCCCGGGCGATGCAAAGCCGCTGCTGCTGGCCGCCGCTCATGCCCGTGGCGCTCTCCTTGAGGCGGTCCTTCACCTCGTCCCAGAGGGCGGCCTTGCGCAGCGCGTCCTCCACCAGGCCATCCAGGGTGGTCCGGTCGCTGACGCCGAAGAGGCGGGGGCCGAAGGCCACGTTCTCGTAGATGGATTTGGGAAAGGGATTCGGCTTCTGGAACACCATGCCAACGCGCCGGCGAAGGTCCACCTCGTCGATGCCGCCGCGGTAGATGTCCACCCCATCGATGAGCATGTCGCCGCTGACGTTCACGGCGCTGGAGACTTCGTGGATGCGGTTGAAGCACTTGAGGAAGGTGCTCTTGCCGCAGCCGCTGGGCCCGATGATGGCCGTGACGCGCTCGGCATGAATATCGAGGGAAAGGTCATCAAGGACCTTCTTATCGCCGTAGCTGAAGGCCATGTTGCGGACAGACAGCTTGATGGGCTTGGTTTCTGGAAGGGTCGGAGTGAGCATCAACGGGTCCGTCGTCGGATGGCGCGGTCCACCAGGCGGACCAGCAGGTTCAGGGTGAGCAGGACCAGGATCATCACGGCGGCGGTGCCGGCGGCGATCTCCCGGGCATCGGGCAGGGTGCCGTCCGAGGTGACGTACCAGAGGTGCACGGAAAGGGTCTCCCCAGGGACCGTCAGGCGGAAGTCTGGAAATTGGGCGCTGGCGTTGGTGCCGGCGGTGAAGACCAGGATGGCGCTTTCGCCGAAGGCCCGGCCAGCGGTGAGCACCAGGCCCGTGAGGATGCCCGTGGCGGCGTAGGGCAAAGCCACCTTCAGGATGGTCTGGAGCTTGGTGGCGCCCAGGCCGTAGCTGGCCTCCTTCAGCTCCCGCGGAACGGCCATCAAGCTGATCTCCGTGACACGGGTGATCACCGGGATGTTCAGCAGGGCCAGCGTGAGGGCGCCGGAACGGATGGAGAAGCTCCAACCCATGGCCTGCACGAACACGATCATGCCGAAGAGGGCCAGCACGATGGAGGGCGTGGCCGCCAAGGTCTCGATGCAGAGTCGCAGGAAGTTCAGCGCGCGTCCCTTGCCCGCGTACTCGGCCATGTAGATGCCCGCGCCCAGGCCCACCGGCAGCGACAGGCTCAGGGAGAGGACCACCAGGTAGAGCGAATTGAAGATCTGGGGCTTGATGCCGCCACCGGCATCCAGTGTCTCGGGCATCTTCGTGAGGAAGCTCAGGTTCAGCACCGGCCAGCCCTGCTTGAGGATGGCGCCCACGAAGAGGATCAGGACAACCACGAACAGGATCGCGATGCCCCAGAGGACACCGCGCATCAGGCGATCGACGAGCTTCGAGGACCGGGAGCGGCGGAAGGCCGGCACGGCGCGCATCAGGCCTCCTTCCCGCGGCCCAGCCGGCGGGTGGCGAGGATCAGGACCATGGTCAACAGGTAGAGCAGCAGGCCCATGGCGAAGAGGACGTTGTTCCAGGTCGAGCCGGCCGCGGTATTTGGAAGTTCCTGAACCAGCTCAGTCGTGAGGGTCGCGGCCGGCGTGAACAGGGCGCGCAGGAAGGGGGCCCGGTCCGTGGATTCCCGCATGAGGGCCATCCACTGGGGGTTGTTGCCGATGACCATCTGCACCGCCATGGCCTCGCCGATGGCCCGGCCCAGGCCCAGCACCGTGGCGGTGAGCAGGCGGGGGCGGGCGGCCGGGATGAGCACGTGCCAGATCGCCTGCCAGCGGCTGGAGCCCAGGGCCTGGGCGCCTTCGTCGAGGCTGGCCGGCAGGGATTCGAAGGCGTCGGTGGAGAGGCTGACGATGGTGGGTACGATCATGACCGCCAGGATCACGGCGGATACGGCGAAGCCCGAAGCGGGGGCTTCGGCAAGCCAGGTGCGGCTCACGAGGGGCAGCACCACGGTGAGCCCGAAGATGCCGTAGACCACCGAGGGGATGCCCACCAGCAGGTCCATGACCTGGCGCATGAGGTTCCGCATCCAGGGCGGGGCCAGCTTGGCGATGAACACGCCGGTGAGCGTGCCGGTAGGGGCGGCGATCAGCAGCGCCAGGCCTGTAACGCCCAAAGAGCCAGCGATGAACGGCAGGATGCCGAAGCGATCCGAGGAAGGCGCCCAATCCGTGGATAGGAAAACTTCAGAAAAGCTGAGGGCCCTTCCGGTGCTGCCTGCCATGGGCCAGAAGGTGGCCAACCCCTTGGAGGCCAGGAAGAAGAGGATGCCTCCGATGAGGCCGACCACGAGGAGGCTGCAGGCCAGGAAGGCCAGATGGGCCCAACGGTCGGCCATCCGGTGGATCCGGCTGTGCTGGAAGGCCGGCGCTCCCGTGACCGAAGCGCGGGTTTCGGCCGCCGCTTCCACGGGAAAGCCGCCCCCGCTGGGGACGGCGATGAGAGAGGCTCCGCTCGTGTCGGGCATGGGACCGGCTTTCCGCGAACCACCCGGCTGGGTGCCAGCCGGGTGGGCAAGGGTGGATCCGACTGGCATTACAGCTTGGTCTTGAGGGACTTGACGTAGTCCACGGGCAGGTAGCCGGCCTTGAGCACGCTCTGCTGGAAGTCGTGGCTCAGGATGAAGGCGAGGAACCCGTCCACGGCCTGCTTCACCTTGGGGTCAGTCAGCTTGGCGGGGTTGATGTAGGCATGGCCAAAGGAAAAGATGGAGTATTTCCCTGATTTTACAGCTTCATTGCTGCAGGCCACGCCGTTGTAGGCGATGCCGGCGACGCGGGCCTTGTTCTTTTCGAGGTGCTCCAACTCCACGAAGGAGATGGCGCCGGGCGTGGTGGCCACGGTGGTGACCACGGCGCCGGTGGAATCCTGGATCAGCACGTCCTTGCTGAAGTCCTGGTCATGCAGGACCACCTTCTTCTGGACGGCGCGGGTGCCGGAGGACTCGGGCCGGATCACGCGGACGATCTTCTGATCCTTGCCGCCGACTTCCTTCCAGTTGCTGACCTTGCCGGTGAAGACCTGCTCGGCCTGCTGGGCCGTGAGGTTGCTCACACCGACACCGGGATGGGCGACGAGGGTGAAGGGCTGGACCACGATGTTGTGGTTCTTCACGCCGGCCTTGTCCTGGTCGGGCGTGGCGTAGACGTCGGAGATGCCGATGTTGCAGCCCCCACTGGTCACCTGGTTCAGACCGGTCATGGACCCGCCGCCGCTGACTGCGATCTGGACACCGGGGTGGGACTTCATGTAGTCCTCCGCGGCCTTCTTCACGATGGGGCCGAGGGCGGTGGAGCCCATGACCGTCACGGTCTGGGCCTGGGCGGCCCCGGCGAGCAGCAGGCCCGCCAGGATGGTCTGAGCCAGGAATCGGATCTTCATGGGTGTCTCCCTCATATGCACCCAATCCTGGTGACCAGGGGTGAACGCCACAGGCCTTGGGTGTGACATCCGTGTAAATTCGTCCGGGCCGACTGTCGGGACTCGATGGGCGCTCTTTGCTTGCCCCCAGGAGAATAAGTGGGTTTAATGATTGAAGATCCTGCGGGCAGATCGAGGCACCGCCCTTTGCCCCCGGGGATCGCGACCATCCCTTTTTTCCATTCCGGGTGGCCGAAGCCAGGGCAGGGCCCCCTTCGGTTTCCCGACCTCCCATCCCGCCATCCACCCCCAAAGGCCGCCGCGCAGGTCCTGCGCCAGCCGCAGCCTGGGAACCACAGGAGAATCCTTGAACCCCAAGAAAATCATGATGATCAATGCCACCGATCTGGAAGAGATCCGCGTGGCCACCCTGATCGACGGTGTGCTGTTCGATTACGACGTCGAATTCCTCCACAACGAGAAGATCAAGGGCAACCTCTACAAAGCCAAGGTCATGCGGGTGGACACCAGCCTCCAGGCGGCTTTCGTGCACTTCGGTGGCCAGAAGAACGGCTTCCTGCCCCTGGGCGATCTGCCCCGCGACATGGTCGGCGAAGGCCGGGGTCGGGGCCGCATCCAGGAGCACCTCCAGCGGGACCAGGAGATCCTCGTCCAGGCGGTGCGCGAGGAACTGGGTTCCAAGGGCGCCATGATGACGGGCCAGGTCAGCCTGGCGGGTCGCTACCTGGTGATTACACCGGGCAACCCCGTGAACGGCATCAGCCGCAAGATTGAAGGCACCGATGAGCGCCGCCACTTCAAGCAGCTCATCGACACCCTGGATATCCCCGAGGACATCGGCGTGATCGTCCGCACCGCCAGCCTGGGCGTGACGAAGGAGGACTTCCAGCGCGACCTGGAGTACCTGCTGGATACCTACAAGGAGGTGCTGGGCCGCTACAAGCACCGCCAGGGGCCCGGCCTGGTCTGGCAGGAGGATGACGTCGTCACCCGCACCCTGCGCGATACCTTCAGCGTCGATGTGGAAGAAGTCCAGATCGACGACCTGGACACCTTCCATGCCGCCCAGTCCTTCTTCAAGCGCACCATGCCCCAGCACCTGGAGGTGTTGAAGCACTACACGGGCAAGAAGCCCCTCTTTTCGCGGTTCCAGCTTGAGGAGCAGATCGACCGCATCTATGGGCGCAAGGTGCCCCTGCCCAGCGGTGGCGCCCTCGCGCTGGATCAGACCGAGGCCTTGGTGGCCATCGACGTGAACAGCGGCAGAACCTCTGGTGACGGCGTGGAGGACATGGCCTTCAAGACGAACATGGAGGCCGCCGAGGAGGTGGCGCGCCAGTTGCGCCTGCGCGATCTCGCGGGCCTCATCGCCATCGACTTCATCGACATGAAGCGCGATTCCCATATCCGCGCCGTCCAGGATCGCCTGGTGGACTGCCTCAAGGCCGACAAGGCCCGCATGGAGGTGGGGAAGATCAACCGCTTCGGCGTGCTGGTCATGACCCGCCAGCGGATCCGCCCCAGCCTCCAGCACGTGAACCATGAGCCCTGTCCCACCTGCGCGGGCACCGGCAAGGTGAAGACCATGGAGGCCCTGGCGCTGTCCGTGGTGCGGCGCATCCAGGGGATTCTGGCCAAGGGCGGCATCGGTGAGATCCGCGTGAAGCTGGCCCCGGCCATCGCCTCCGCCGTGCTCAACCAGAAGCGCCACGACCTGGCCCAGATGGAGGAGCAAAGCGAGGCGAAGGTCATCATCCAGGCCGACTGGTCCATGTCCTACGGCGAGATGGCCGCCGAGATCGAGCGCGCCGAAGAGGCCCCGGTCGAGAAACCCGCCCCCAAGGCCCATCGCGAGAAGGGCACTCCCGAGGACGAGACCGTGGTGCTGGGCGGGGACAGCCCCATCTCCTTCGACAAGGCTCTGGGCGTCCACGGTGACGGCCCGGCAGAAACCAAAAAAGAGGCCTTCAAATACGACCGCCGCGATTTGCAGCGAGCGGCCCTGGACGAGCGCGAGCGCCTGCGCGTCCTCTTCGAAAGCGCCAAACCCGAGGATGAGGAAGACGAGGACGGACCTGAAACATCCGACGACGACGCCAAGGGCGAAGGTGTCAAGCGCAAGCGTCGGCGCCGCCGTCGCAAGAGTGGTGCCGAGCGGAACGGCGAAGGCACAGCCGCGCCCTCCGAGGAGCACGCTGAGTCCGCTTCCCGACCGGAACCCCAGGACGAGATGCTGCCCGAGCCCCCCAAGGCCACGCCGGGCCTGGTGGCCAGCCTCCTGACCCCCAGCCCCCGTCCACGGATCGGCGCCGCCCCCGCGGCTGTGGCCTCGGCACATGCCGAACCCGCCAAGCCCAAGCGCACGCCCCGAGCGAAGGTGACCTCCACGCTGGAACCTGCCGCGGTCCCCACCTTCGAGCCGGTGGCGCTGCTGGAACCCATGACGGAGGCGCCCGCGAAGAAGGCCGCGCCCAAGGCAAAAGCCGCCAAAGCGACGGTCAAGAAAGACGACAAGGCGGAGGAGACACCCAAGCCCAAGGCGAGTCGGGCAAAGAAGCCCAAGGCCGAGTAGTCGACCGTGGCCCTCTACTGGCTAGCTCCCCTCGCGTCCCTGGCCACCCTTCTGGGTGGCTGGGGCGTGGTGCGGTTCCTTCAGGGCCGGGCCCAGTTCATGCGCCTGCTTTCAGGCGTGGCGGCGGGCTACCTGCTTTCCGTCACCGTCGTGCGCATCATTCCGGAAAGCCTGAAAGATACGCGGGGCGGGGAGGGCAACGCCCTCTGGGTTCTCGCGGGCTACCTGCTGGTGCACATCATGGAGCATGGCATCACGCTACACTTCCATTACGGCGAGGAGACCCACAAGGACGGCACGCCCCTTAGTGGTGTGCTGGCCCTGGTGGGCCTTTCCCTGCACAGCCTCATGGACGGCGTGGCCATCGCGGCGGCCCTGGCCACCCACAGCAACCTGGGACCCCTGGTGGTGCTGGGCATCCTGTTCCACCGCATCCCCGAGGGCGGCACCATCGCCTCGATCTTCCTGGTGCGCGGCTTCGGGAACCGGGCCGCCCTGATGGCCGCGGCGACCCTGGCCCTGGCGGCCCTGGTGGGATCCGCCGGACAGTCCATGCTGAACCTTCCGACGGGCCCGATCCTGGGCCTCACCGCGGGATTGGCGCTTTATGTGGCCAGCTCGGATCTGCTGCCGGAGGTTCAGAAGGTATCGGGCCTGCGCAGCACGGTGGCGCTCCTGAGCGGGGTGGGGATCTTCCTCATCAGCGCGCGGCTGCTGCCGCACCAGCACTGACGGTCCTGTGGCCGCCCTGGTGGGGAGAACCCGAGGCCTGATGCTGGGCGCCCTGCCAGCCCTGCTGGCGGCTCAGGGCCTGCCGGACATTCCACAGCCCGTCCCGCTGGAGGCGCCCACGCCCACGGACCTGCTGCCGCTCCGCCCCTTCCGCGTGGAGCAGGGTCCGGGCCTCTCCCGGGTGCCCTTCGACTGGCGTGGGGATCGCGTGCGCGAACAGGGCGACATCTGGATCCTGGAAGAAGGCGCCATCCAGTCCGAGGGCCTGCTGCTCCTGGCTGACCGCATCGAATACCGCATCGCCGATGGACGCTTGATCGCCCAGGGGCATATCCGCCTGGAAGGTCCCGGTCTGCGGCTGCGCTGTGAGCGCCTGCAGATGGATTGGGAGCACCGGTCCGGTGAGGCCTGGGCGCTTCAGATGGACCTGCCCCCCAGTTGGAGTCTGCGCTCCAGCCACGTGGCCTTCACCACGCTGCGCACCTGGTCCTTCGATGCGGTGGAGCTGAGTCCCTGCCCTGAGGGACGGCCCGGCTGGAAGGCCCGCCTCTCCTCGCTGAAGGTGGACCTCGACGGCTTCGCGTCCCTGTGGAATGCCCGGGTCCTGCTGGGATCGGTTCCCATCTACTACCTGCCCTACGCCCTCTATCCCGCCCAGGCCGAGCGCACGTCCGGCCTGCTCCCCCCCAAGCTCGGGATGTCCAGCACCTTCGGCACCACCGTGGGGCTTTCCTACTACCAGGTGTTGGGAAATTCGGCCGATGCCACGCTGTCGCCGGAATACTTCAGCAAAGAAGGCGTTCTCTGGGGCGGGGAAGTGCGCTGGCAACCGGACCTGACCCATCAGGGCAGCTTCTCGGGCCAGACCATCCATCAGCAGAGCCTGGACACCCGTCGCTATCGCTACTCCCTCAAGGAGGTGTGGCAGCGCGAAGATGGCTGGCAGCTCACGGCGGACGTGAACCAAGCCTCGGACAACCTGGTAGACGCGGATTTCGGGAAGGGCATCGGCTACCTGGGCGCCACCAGCTTCGATTCCGCGCTCTATCTGGGCCGCAGCTACACCTTCGGAAGCCTCAGCCTCTCGGCGGCCGAGCAGCGCAGCTTCTTCTTCACCAAGGACCAGGGGGATCCGTTCTACAGCCCGGACTTCCCGGCCTCCCTTCGGCGGCAGACGCTGCCCCAGGCTGAATTCCGATTCTTCCCGGTCTCGCTTCTGGGGCCCCTGTACTTGGATGGCGGCATCCGATTGGGCCGCTTCGCCTACCGCATCGAAGGCACCGCAGTGGCCTCCGGGCAGGCCTATGCGTGGGATCGCCAGGACGCGAACACCCGCATCCACGGTCGCCTCGGGCAATGGGGGCCCTTCCGGGCGGACTTCGAGGCCATGGGCCGGGCGACCCACTACAGCTCGAGCCTCAGCTCTCCGGTGTTCGATCCCGAAGGCGGCACCACGGACACGGCGGTGAACCCCGCCACCAGCCCCTTCCAGGTGAATGGCGCCCCGGCCACGCGATTCCTGGCTTCGGGCCACCTCCGGCTGTCGGGCCCCCAGGTGGGCCGGGACTTCAAGGATGTCTCGATCCTCGGCTACAAGGGCGAACTCAAGCATGTGGCGGAGCCCTATTTCGGATGGACGCAGACCAGCCGGTACGGGGAGGCCGGCTGGCTGCCCCGCTTCGACACCGTGGACTCCTTTCCCGGCGTGAACGACAGTGCCTCGGGGGAACGGAGCTTCGAGTTGGGGCTCAAGCAGCACATCCTGGGGCGTTCCGGCCCCGGCACCGGGTTCGCGGATCTGGCCCGCCTGCGCATCGCCACCCGCTACCACGCCTCCCCCATCATCCTCAGCGATGGGCGATACAAGCAGGGCTGGTCCAGCGTGGACACGGACCTGGACGTGGAGCCGGATGAGCGTCTGCGCATCAGCCTTCGCCGTTCCTCGGATCTGGGCGCCGGGGGATCGGACAACGCCTTGAGCCTGGACGTGAAGGCGAAGGACGGAAGTCGCTTCAACCTGGCCTACTTCTCCACAGGCATCAACCGCTTTCTGGTGCGCCAGAAGGGCTTGCAGGTGGGTGGCATCCAGCGCGTCTGGGATGATCGCCTCCGCCTGGAGTTCAGCGCGAACTACGACTTCCATGAGAAGGGTTTCGCCTCCAGCCAGATCGCCCTGGCCTACGCGCAGCCCTGCGTGGCCTACGTGCTGAAGTACACCCACGTGGCCCTGAACACGGCCCTGGTGTCTGGGGGCAGGGAGGACCGCATCGAGCTGGCCCTGACCCTGCGCGGCCTGGGGGACCTCTTCAGTTTCCGCCGCTGATGGCCCGCGGCAGATATTCGCCGCCATCGGCCACCACCACCCGGTTGCGACCGAGGCGCTTAGCCTGATAGAGGGCCTTGTCCACCAAGGCCAGCAGGCTGGCGGGGCTCTGGGCGTCCGGACCGCCCACACCGAAACTCATGGTGGGGAAGATGGTCTGGCCCCCGGACAGGACCATGGGCTCCTCATCGATGCGCCGCCTCAGTTTGTCCGCCACCTCCGCGCCGGCTTTGAGGCTGGTTTCCGCTAGCAGCACGGCGAATTCCTCGCCGCCGATGCGGAAGGCCAGATCGGACTTGCGCAGGCTGGCCTGGAACCGCCCGGCCATTTGCCGGAGCACTTCGTCACCCACCGGATGCCCGAAGCGGTCGTTGATGAGCTTGAAGTGGTCCACATCCCCCAGGAGCAGGACGAAGGTGCGGCGATGGCGCTCCCACTGGCGTACGGCGTGTTCCAGATTCTGGTCGAAGGCGCGGCGATTGAGGAGCTCGGTGAGGGGATCGGTAAGAACCTCGCTGCGGAGCGCCGCGGCTTCCATCTCCAGCATGCTGCGCCGCTCGCGGAGGTCGTGGATGGCGGATTCGTACTCCGCCTGGATGCGCCGGGCATGCATCCACTCGATGGCGCGCTTGCAGGCATGGAGCAACCGGGGCGCGGAAAGGGGCAGGGGCACCCAGTCCGAGACGCCCGCCAGCAGGAGCTTGCGCTGGATGGCCTCGTCCTTCACCTGTCCCAGGAGGATGGTATAGGGGAGGCAGCCCTGATCGCGCAGGCCTTCCAGCCGGGCGAGAGCCCCCGCGACTCCGCCGGAAAGGCCCAGCAGCAGGACCGGCGCCTTCAGCGCCCGTTGGGCCTCTGCGACGTTCCGGGCCGGAGGCGTGTGCATCTCCATGAGGAAGTAGTGGAGCAGGTCCCGGGTCCGCGCCATGAGCTCCGGATGGAGTCCCAGGGCCAGCACCGGTACCCGCCGGGCCTCCTCCCGGGAGGTGGTCCCGGCCATCACCGGGCCCAAGTGATTCAGCAGCTGCTGGATGGTGTGGTCGGCCGGAACGAACCCATCCCCTCCGGCTTCCTGGAGGGCGAGAAGGTCCGATTCCGTGGGCGGGTGGTCCACCACCACGAAGACGGGGAGGTTCCTGAAGAGGATGCGGGTCTCCCCCCGCAGCAAGTGGCAGAGTCGGTAGCCGTCCATGGGATCGCCCTCAGCATCCACCAGCAGGATATGGGCATCGTGCCAGGCATCCTTGGCCAGGGCCTCGAGCGGATCCCCCACCTGGAGCACTCGATGGCCCGCCCCCTCGAAGGCCATCCGGAGACGCTCGACGAGATCATCGTGATGAGTAATGACCAGCAGGTTCATGGGGGGCCGCAATCGGGTGCCCCATGGTAGTGCAGATCATTCACCAGTTAGGGAAAAAAACGACGGGTAATGCGGCGATGGAGCGCGCAGGTCAGCTCGTAGGGAATGGTCCCGAGGATCTGGGCCAGGCGCTCAAGGCTGTGGGCCGCGGCGGGATCCCCGCTGTAGAGGGTCATGGGATCCCCCGGCGTCACGGGCACATCCAGGGGCAGGGCGACGGTGAGGTAGTCCATGGAGATGCGACCCACCACAGGGAAAGTCCGGCCCTTGAAGCCCACCACAGCCCGGTTGCCGAGGTCGCGGCGATAGCCATCCGCATAGCCGCAGGCCAGGGTGGCGATCTGGAGGGAGTGGGGGGCGACGAAGGTGCGGCCATAGCCAACCGTGGTGCCCGCGGGCATGGCCTTCACCCGGGCCACCTCGGCCACCAGCTCCAGGGCGGGCTCCAGGCCGAGGGCGCGTCCCTCAGGCAGCATGGTCAGACCGTACAGAGCCAAACCTGGACGTACATGGGTGTCCTGGTCCAGCATGCCGCGCAGGCAGGCGTCGCTATTCCCGTGGTGACGCTGGGAGGGGTGGATCCCGGCGTCCGCCAGCTGCGACAAGCAGGCGTCGAAAACCCGCCTCTGGCGCAATGCGAAACCCTGATCCGGGTCGTCCGCGGTGGCGAAGTGGCTCATGGCCCCCTCGATCCAGGGCATCAACTGCCGCAACTGGGGTAGGCATTCGCCGAGTTCGGAGGGCAGCAGCCCGAAGCGGCCCATGCCGGAGTCCAGCTTCAGATGAAGTCGGACAGGGTGCTGGGGCAGGATCCGGGCGTAATCATCAAGATGCTCCGGCCCCACGACGGCGATGGTGAGATTCTCGGCGCTGGCCGCAGGCAGTGCCTCGGGGCGGAGGCCGCCCAGCACGAGGATGGGGCACTCGATGCCCCCTTGGCGCAGCTCCAGACCCTCTTCCAGGCTTGAGACGGCCAGCCCGTAAACACCAGCTTCCGCCAGGGCCCGACCCACGGGCACGGCGCCGTGGCCGTAGGCATTGGCCTTCACCACGCCCCAGATCTCCCGCCCTCCGGCGGCGGCGCGGATGCGGCCCAGGTTCCGCGCGATGCGACCCAGATCCACCTCCGCCCGGAGGGCCCGGCCCTCCGGGTGAGGCTTCAGGGGTTCGAGGTGCTGCTCATTCACTCCGCAAGACCCTGTTCCGCCAGCCAGCGCTCGGCATCGATGGCGGCCATGCAGCCACTGCCGGCGGCGGTGATGGCTTGGCGGTAGACGTGATCCTGCACGTCGCCGCAGGCGAAGACGCCGGGAATGGTGGTGCGGCTGGAGCCTTTTTCCACCTGAAGATAGCCCGTCTCGTCCATGGGCAGCTGGCCGGTGAAGAGGCCGGTGTTGGGCTGGTGGCCGATGGCGACGAAGAGCCCTTCCACCGGCAGTTCGGATTCACTGCCATCCACGGTGTCCTTCAGCTTCAGGGCGCGGATCTTCTCCACCTTCTCGCCCATGGGCGTCTCATGGGTGGCGGTGATCACGTCCAGCACGGTCTTGTTCCAGACCGGATGGATCTTCTCGTTCTTGAGGGCCCGGTCCTGCATGGCCTTGGAGGCCCGGAGCTTGTCGCGGCGGTGGATGAGGTGGACTTTCATGGCGAATTTGGTGAGGAAGGTGGCTTCCTCGATGGCCGTGTCGCCACCGCCCACCACGGCGATCTCCTTGCCGCGGAAGAAGAAGCCGTCGCAGGTGGCGCAGGCGCTCACGCCGCCGCCGGAGCGGGACAACTGCTCGTCCTTGTTGATGCCCAGCCACTTGGCCGAGGCGCCCGTGGCGATGATCACCGCGTCGGCGGTGTACTCGCCCTTGTCGGTGGTGAGCTTGAAGGGACGGGTCTGGAGGTCGGCCTTGAGGACGGTCTCGGCCTTGATGGTCGTGCCGAAGCGGATCACCTGCTCGCGCATCTCGTCCATGAGGGCCGGTCCAGCGATGCCCTGACGGAAGCCTGGAAAGTTCTCGACTTCCGTGGTGATGGTGAGCTGGCCGCCCGGCTGGACGCCTTCGAAGACCAGGGGGGCGAGGTTCGCACGCGAGGCATACAGCGCGGCGGTGTAGCCCGCGGGACCAGTGCCGATCACGACGACTTTGTGGTGGCTCACAAGATTCTCCTGGCAGGGAACGAGGTTCGGTCTGCGATTCGAGTCTACCGCGCCAGTCCCCGCTCCCGCAGCAGGGCCTCCGCCGCGGCCACATCCGCGGGCACGTCCACACCCAGACTGAGGAAAGGCGTATCGGCCACGCCGATGGGGATGCCCGCGGCCAGGGCCCGAAGCTGTTCCAGCATTTCCAACTGTTCCAGGGGGTGGGGCGGGAGCTTGGTGAAGGCCCGGAGCGTGTCCGGACGGTAGGCGTAGAGGCCCAGGTGGCGCTTGAAATGGGCCAGCTGCTCCGGTTTCATCCAGGGGCGGAAATCCGGCTCGAAGATGGCGCTGTTACGCAGATATGGAATGGGGCTGCGGCTGAAATAGAGGGCCCGTTTGTGGTCATCCACCACCACCTTCACGGCATTGGGATTGAATAGCTCGTCGGCGTGGGCGAAGGGGCAGGCGGCCGTGCCCATGGGCAGGTCCGGCTGGTCGCGCATGAGGGCTACCACGGCGGCCACGGTTTCGGGATGCATGGCGGGTTCGTCGCCCTGGATGTTCAGCACGCAGTCGAAGGACTCGCCGAGGGCCGCCAGGGCCGCCGCGGTACGGTCGGTCCCGGAGGGCAGGGCGGGGTCAGTCATCACGGCCTCACCACCGAAGTTCCGCACCGTGCTGGCGATGCGATCATCGTCGGTGGCCACCACCACCCGGTCCACCCCCTGGGCCCGCCGTGCCGCCTCGAAGACCCACTGGATCATGGGCTTGCCGGCGATCAACGCCAGGGGCTTGCCGGGGAAGCGGGAAGCCTGGAAGCGAGAGGGGAGGACGGCTAGGGTGCGCATGGGGCCAGTGTAAGGCAGGCCGGCGCCAGGAGTCTGGAGGCTGGAGGTACTGCTTTCTGGGGCGGCGAGGGCGTCGCGCCAATGTTTCAGTCGGGTAGCATCCGGCGGCTCCTAGCGCGGCGGCACTGCTTCTGCATGGCCCGCTGACGGGTCGGGCCGTCCATGCGATGATGGTTATTTCGTGCCCGGAGGCCCCCTTGAATCGTCGCCTTGCTGCCCCCGTCGGAATCACTGCCACCGGGCAATGTTTCCCCCCTAAGGTGGTCACCAACGACGACCTATCCAAGATCATGGACACCAACGACGAGTGGATCAGGACCCGCACCGGCATCCGGGAGCGCCGCTGGGTCGAGCCCGGTACCGGTGCCTCCCAGCTGGGGGCCCCGGCCCTTCAGATGGCCCTGGACAACCGCGGCATCAAGGCTTCGGAACTGGACCTGATCCTGGTTACCACCGTGACCCCCGACACCCTGTTCCCGGCCACGGCCTGCCGCATCCAGGACATGGTGGGGGCCAGCAATGCCTTCGGTTTCGATCTGAATGCCGCCTGTTCCGGCTTCCTGTACGCCCTGACCACCGCCGCGAGCATGGTGGCGGCTGGCGCCGTGCGCCGGGTGGGCGTGGTCGGTGTGGACATCATGTCCACCATCATCAACAAGGAAGACCGGGCCACCGCAGTGCTGTTTGGTGATGGTGCCGGCGCCGTGATCGTCGAACGAGTGGAGGAAGGCCTCGGCATCCTGGATTTCGAGCACAAGGTGGATGGCACCGGGGGCCGCTTTCTCTACATGCCCGCTGGCGGCTCGCTCAAGCCCGCCACGGTGGAGACCGTGGCCGCGAAGGAGCACTACATCCACCAGGCTGGCAGCGAGGTCTTCAAGAATGCGGTGCGCGAGATGGCCGACAACAGCAAGCTGCTCATGGACCGGAACGGATTCACCGGGGATCAGCTCAAGCTCTTCGTGCCCCACCAGGCCAACATCCGCATCATGGATGCCGCTGCCAAGCGGCTGGAGCTGGACCCGTCCCGCATGATGGTGAACATCGACCGCTACGCCAACACCACCACGGCCACCATCCCCACGGCACTGCACCAGGCTTTCGAGGAGAAGCGCATGGCCAAGGGCGACCTGGTGGTGCTGTCCGCCTTCGGCGCCGGCTTCACCTGGGGTTCGACGCTCCTGCGCTGGGCCTACTGACCTGACCCATGCGAATCATCGCCGGGACCCTGAAGGGGCGGCGGCTCGATGCCCCGCCACCGGAGGACCTGCGGGTGAGGCCCACCTCGGATCGGGCCCGGGAGGCCCTGTTCTCCATTCTCCAGCGCTGGCCCTCCGGCCCCTTCCTCGACCTCTGCGCGGGAACCGGGGCCGTGGGGACCGAGGCCCATTCGAGGGGGTACGGGCCTGTAACCTGCGTGGAATCCGCCGAGCCTGGCTGGTCCTGCCTGCTCAGGAATACCAGGGACACGGGGATCAAGACCCTTCGGATCGATCTGAAGCGTCTGCCGGTGGATGCCTTCCAGGGCCAGGCCGTGGTGTTCCTGGATCCTCCCTATGATCAGGCGGGACCCCTGTGGGACCGGATGGCAGCCCGGCTGAGGCTCTGGATCGCCCATGAGGGGGTTCTGGTCTTCGAAACGGATCGGCAAACAGGGCTGGCATCGCAGGCAGGATGGGCCCTGGCCGAGACACGCGAGTACGGTGCGGCCCGATTCCACCTCTGGACCCCGGCCTGAACGCCAGGTGGAGGTGCCCGCGCGGATGGATTCCGCCATCCTGGAGTAGCTTCGCTGCCTGCTAGGCTGGAGGCCGCTTCCCCGGGGCCCTCCTGCATGTATCGCCTGTCCATCAAGACCAAGCTGAGCGCTGTCATCAGCACCCTGGTCCTCTCGTTCATCGCCTTCAACCTGCTGTACTACCCGCGCTGGGTGGAGCGGCAGATCAAAACACAGGCTGAACTGAGCGCCCGCCAAGTTGCCGAGACGGCCAGCTATGCCCTGGGGCCCGCGGTGAGCACGGGCAATACCCGCGACATCGCCAAGGTGCTCCAGGGCGTGCAGAACATCCCATCCTTCCGGTTCAGTGCCGTCTACGGCGCTGGTGGGGAGGCCCTGGATAGCACGCCCACCACGCCCGAATGGGCCACGGGCCAGGTCCTGAGGGACGGCATCTCCCACACCTATACCCATCGGGAAAGCAGCATGCTCGTGGCCGTGGCGCCGGTCTTCTATGAGGAACCCAGGGCCGACCAGGTCGGCACCCTCATCATTGGATTCACCACCGAAGGCACCCAGCGGGCCGTCCGTGAAAACATCCGCGACAGCCTCGCTGTGGGGCTTGTCACCCTCGTTCTGGGCATCGGGGTGGCCGTTTTCCTTTCGAACCGCTACCTCCGCCCCGTGATCCAGCTCACGGAAGCCGCCCAGAAGGTGGCTCAGGGGAACCTTGAGACGGTTTCCGTGAAGGTCTATACCCGGGACGAGATCCAGGACTTGAGCCACTCCTTTGAAGTCATGACGGACAAGCTCCGGGTCTCCCGGGATGAGATCGAGCGCCAGAACCGCCTGCTGGAATACCGGGTGCAAGAGCGCACACGGCAGCTGATGGAGACCATCTGGGAGCTGGAGGAGATCCGGGCCAATCTGGAGCAGCTTGTCCAAGAACGCACTCGGGGCTTGGAGCAGAGCCGGGTTGAGCTCAAGGCCTGGGCCAGCACGCTGGAGGAGAAGGTCCAGGAGAAGACCCATGAGCTGCAAGAGCTGAATGAGAATCTGCTCACCAGCTACCAGAAGTTGAAGGAGGTGGACCGCCTGAAGGACGACTTCCTGGCGAACATGAGCCACGAACTCCGGACACCGTTGAACGCCATCATCGGGTTTTCCGGGATGCTCATGCAGGATCCAGAAGGGCGCCTGGGGGGTGAGGCGAAAGAGGATCTGAAGATCATCTACCAGAATGGGCAATCTCTCCTGGGACTCATCGATTCCATCCTTGACCTCTCGAAGATCGAAGCGGGCAAGATGGAGCTGGAACTGGAAGAGGTGGATCCTGTGCCGCTGCTGGACGACGTGAAGGCCATGGCAGCCGGGCTCATTCAGGGCCGGCACCTCGACTTGATTTACGAGCGCCCGGAAGGAGTTGTCCGCGTCATGGGGGATCGGAACCGCCTCCGCCAGGTTTTCACCAACCTCGTGGGGAATGCTGTCAAGTTCACCGAGTCGGGCTCCGTCCAGATCGCCGCCGACTGCGCTGGAGGCAAATTCCGGGTTCGCATCGAGGATACGGGCATCGGCATGTCCGAGGAGGAGCTGGGTCGCCTCTTCAAACCCTTCCAGCAGGTGGACGGAAGCATTACGCGGCGCTTCGGCGGCACAGGCCTCGGGTTGGCGATCAGTCAGCGATTCATGGGGCTCATGGATGGACGGATCCAGGCCACCAGCCGCAAGGGGGAGGGCAGCGTCTTCGTGGTGGAAATGCCACTGGCCTCCGGGAAAGCCACATGAGCGCCCCCATCCCGCGCATCCTTTGTGTCGAGGACAACGCTATGAACTGGCGCCTCGTCCAGCGCCTGCTCTCCCAGGCGGGTTTCGAAACGCATTGGGCCGATGACGGATTCAAGGGCTACGAGATGGCCACCAGGCTGAAACCCGCCCTGATCCTATTGGACATCAACCTGCCGGGCCTATCGGGCTTCGAGGTCGCCACCAAGATCCGCCAAAACCCGGACATGGCTGGCACCTTGATCGTCGCACTCACCGCCAAGACCATGCGGAGCGACCGGGAAACGGCCCTGGTGACGGGCTGCGACGGATTCATCTCCAAGCCCATCGACCCCTTCCTCTTCGTGGGCCAAGTGGAGTCCTACCTGGGCGGCCAGCGGGACCGGCTCGATCAGGGGCGCGAAGGGGCCGCGCTGCGGCAGTTCAGCCAGCAGGTGGTCGAGCGGCTCGAAATCCAATTGCTGGAGGCCCAGGAAGGCAACCGGAAACTCCTGGAAGCCCAGGATGCCTTGGAGCAGCGCAGCCACCATCTTTCCAGGCTGTTATCCCTCAGCAAGGATCTCATCTCCCTTCGGGATGCGGACGAAATCCTGTCACGAGTCCTTGGCCAGCTCCACGAGGAGCTTCAACTGGACCACCTGTGCGCTTATCGACTCCATTTGAGCGGGGCCTATTTCCAGGGACGCGCCTGGGGGCCAGGAGGGTTTCATGACACGCCTGTGCTGCCCAAGGACCACCCCCTTGCCATCGGGGTGGAGGGCCTTCCTGGGGCCACGATCCTCATAAACGCTGAGCTCCGCCAGACCGCAGTCTGGGAACAGGGGATCGACCTCGGACTGTGGAATCCCAGGGCCCAGGCGCTGCTGCTGCCCCTCCGCAACCGCTCCGGAGCGGACAACCTGTGGGGGTTCCTCGCCGCGGATCGCGCTACGCGGACCTTCCAGCCCTTCGAGATGGAGCTGGCCGCCCTGCATGCCGGCACCCTCCAGGTGAGCCTGGAAAACGCAGAACTCATCACGCACCTCGACGATACCAGCCGCGCTCTCGGCACCAGCTATGAGGGGCTCGAATCCGCCTATGTGGCCCTGAAGGATGCCCAGCGCGCTCTGGATGCCCAGGATCAGAAGACAGCCCTGGGAGGCCTTTTCCTGCAGATGGCCCAGCGGCTTCAGCTGCCGGTCCTGACCCTGAAGGAGGAGAGCCAGACCCTGTCCGCCTTCATGGAACGGGCTGAGGCTCCGCCACCACAGGAACGGGAGGCCTGCCACCGGTCCATGGAAGTGGTCCGGCGGGCCATCTTCCAGGTAGACGACCTGGTTCGCGCGCTGCTCCGGCGGGCCGGCCAAGCCGAGGCCAGCACGCCCGAATGGATCCATCTGCACGAACTGCTGCGCCAGGAGCTGGAGATCTTCCAAGCAGACGGGACATTGGCCGAGGAATTCCCTCTCGATCTGAACTTCCAGGCTCCCAGGGATCTCATCTTCGGCGTACACACCGATTTTTCTGAACTCCTAGGGCATCTCGTATCCCATGTCCAGGGGGGCGATCCCAGCCGAGTCCAGATTCGGTCCTGGGGCGGGAAACGCCACTTCCGCCTGGAGCTGGAGGACGATGGAGGCCCCATTCCGCCGGAGCGCATCGAGCGTGCGTTCGAGCCCTTGACGGGGTTGCGGCCCGAGGATTCCGCCCCGGGGCGCCGCCCTGGCGCGGGGTTGCCCGCCTGTGCCCAGCTCATGACCGCCTACAGCGGCACCATGCAACTCCTGGCCACCCCGCGGGGATGCATCGTCCGGCTGAGCCTTCCGATGGACTGACCCGAGTGGCGGCCTTCTCACAATCATCCACCTCGGCATGGTTGGAATTGCAAGCGAGACCCTTCGCCTCGGTTTGTACCAGGGTTGAGATGAGATGTTTAGAGGTGCCGTCTCTGGCATGCTGCTTGACGTGAACCGGAAGAAGCGACCATGAAACGGATGATCCTTGCCGCCCTCTGCCCCCTGGCGCTCTGCGCTCAACCCGCCCCACCTGCGCCTGTTGGCCAGCCGATGGCAGGGGACGCACTGTGGGATGCCAGGGAAACCCACCTCAGGAACGTCCGGAAGCTCACGGGCACGGGATCCAACGCTGAGGCCTACTGGTCCCACGATGGGAAGAAGATCGTCTTTCAGAGCACGCGGGATGGCTATCCCTGCGACCAGCTCTACACCATGAACGCAGACGGAACAGACCAGAAGCGGGTCAGTACGGGCAGGGGTCGCGTCACCTGTGGCTGGTTCATGCCGGGCAATGGAAAGCTCCTCTACGCCAGCACCCACGGGGCCGGGCCGGGATGCCCGCAAGCACCACCCTTCACGCCCGGCAAGTACCAGTGGCCGGTATTCCAGGACTATGACCTTTACATCGCCAACGCCGATGGCAGCGACGCGAAGACCTTTCTCCCCTCGCCGGGCTACGACGCCGAGGCCACCGTCGCACCCAACGGCAAGTGGATCGTTTTCACCAGCGAACGGGGCGGAGACGTGGATCTTTGGCGAGCGGATCTGGATGGGGCCCACCCGATTCGCCTCACGGACGGCGTGGGCTACGATGGCGGCGCCGTGTTCAGCCCCGATTCAAAGCTCATCGCCTGGCGCACGAACTACCCCAAGGGGGAGGCTGCCACAGCCAAATACAAGGATCTTCTCAAACAGCACCTGGTCGAACCCATGGACATGGACATCTGGGCGATGAACGCCGATGGAACGGGCAAGCGCCAGGTCACGAAGCTGCCGGGAGCAGCCTTCGCGCCCATCTTCACGCCGGATGGCAAGGGTCTTGTGTTCGCGACGAACCACCATGATCACGACGGCAAAGGGAGGAACTTCGACCTGTTCCGCATCAAGCTCGATGGCACGGGCCTCGAGCGTCTGACGTGGACGGGGCTCTTTAATTCATTTCCCCACTTCAGTCCTGACGAGAAGAGGCTTCTGTGGGTGAGTGGCCGGAACCCACGCGGGCCCCGCCAGTTCGACGTGTGCGTGGCGGAATGGATCCCGTGAACATGAAGGCAGCCGTCTTCCTGGACCGTGACGGGACCCTCAACGAGGAGGTGGACTACCTCTGTGTTCCGGAGCACCTGGTGATGATCCCCGGCGCGGCGGCGGCCGTGGCGAGGTTGAACGCCAAGGGTATTCCGGTGCTGGTGGTGACGAACCAGAGCGGCATCGGTCGCGGCAAGTATGGCTGGCAGGATTTCGCCGCCGTCATGAGGCGCATGGGGACGCTCCTGGCCCTGGAGAACGCCTGGATCGACGCGGTCTACGCCTCGCCCCACCACGAGAAGGGGCAGGGCGAATACGCCGTGGCAGACCACCCGGACCGCAAGCCAAACCCGGGCATGCTGCTGAGGGCCGCGGAAGAACACGACCTCGACTTGGCGCACTCCTGGATGGTGGGCGACAAGGCCATCGATCTGGAGGCGGGGCGCCGGGCAGGGTGCCGGGTGGCCCTGGTCCGCACAGGCTATGGTGCCCAGGTGGATGGATCCACGGCAGACCTGGTGGCTTTGGATCTCGCCGAGGCCGTGGACCACATCCTGGCCCAGTGGCCATGATCCTGGTCGAGAAGACCGGCCTGGTGCCGGGCACGCTGCTCCAGCGCTACAAGCGGTTCCTGGCGGACGTGCGGCTGGAGGATGGCTCCGTCGTCACAGCCCACACCACCAACACGGGATCCATGAAGACCTGCTGGGAGCCCGGCGACCGGGTATTGCTGGAACCCGCAAAGAATCCCGAGCGCAAACTGAAATTCACCTGGCTGGCAGTGGAGCGGTCCGGCGGCTGGGTGGGCGTGGAGACGGGCATGCCCAATCGCGTGGTGGCCGAGGCGGCCCGGCGCGATGTGCTACCGGGCCTTCCTGGTTTGCACGAGGTCCGTACCGAGGTGAAATACGGCGCCGAGAACAGCCGCATCGATGTCCTGGCCTTGGATGGGGACGATCGCCAGGTCTTCATCGAGGTGAAGAACACTACCTTGAAGGACGGATCCTGGGCCCTATTCCCTGATGCCGTCACGGAACGCGGTACCAAGCACCTACGTGAACTTCAGGCCATGGTGCGCGAAGGGCACCGGGCGGCCATCGCCCTGTTCGTTCACCGGACCGATGTAGATCGCTTCGATGCGGCCCGGGAGATCGATCCAGCCTATGCCGCAGAGCTGGATCGCGCGGCGGAGACTGGTGTAGCCGTCCTGCCCTTGGCTGTGCGCCTTGTCACAAGCCTGGCTCCCGGTGGTCTGTGGAGCCTCGGCTGGGAAGTCCCGGGCCTTCTGCCCTGGGTGCCCAGGCGATAGACTGGGGCTTCCCGCTGGAGAATCCCATGTCCACGTCCGTGTCCGAGCTCATGAAGACGCCGCTGAACGCGGCCCACCGCGCCCTGAGCGCCAAGATGGTGGATTTCGGTGGATGGGACATGCCGGTGCAGTACCCGGCGGGGATCCTCGCCGAGCATGCTGCCGTGCGAACCAAGGCCGGCCTATTCGACGTCAGCCACATGGGCGAGATCCGCGTCAAGGGTCCTGGCGCCCTGGCCCTAGTGGAGCACCTGACGCCTAACTCCGTGTCCAAGCTGGTCATCGGCCAGATCCACTACACGGCCTTCCTCTACGAGAATGGTACTTTTGTGGACGACCTGCTGGTCTACCGGGAGGGCGAGCAGGAGTTCCTGCTGGTGGTCAACGCGGGCAATTCCGACAAGGACTTCGCCTGGGTGCAGCAGCACGCCAAGGGCTTCGATTGCACCGTGGTGAACGAAAGCCCCGCTACGGGCCAGATCGCCCTCCAGGGGCCACTGTCCTTGGGCATCCTCCAACCCCTCACGAAGACCCCACTGGATCCCATCGGCTACTACTTCTTCACCCACGGCGAGGTGGCGGGAATCAAGTGCATCATCAGCCGCACGGGCTATACCGGCGAGGACGGCTTCGAGCTCTACTGTGCCGTCGGTGATACCGAGGCCCTATGGAACGCTGTCATGGCGGCCGGCAAGCCCCAGGGGCTCCTGCCCGCAGGCCTGGGCTGCCGCAATACCCTGCGCCTGGAGTGCAAGATGGCCCTCTACGGCCACGAGATCGACGACACCATCCACGCCCTGGAGGCTGGCCTCGGCTGGATCGTGAAGCTGGATAAGGGCGATTTCATCGGTCGCGCAGCCCTGTTGGCCGCCAAGGCCGCGCCCGCCCCCCGCAAGCTGGTGGGCTTCAAGACGCTGGAGAAGCGGGACATCGCCCGGGACCACATGCCTGTGGTGCAGGGTGGGAAGCAGATCGGCTTCGTCACCAGCGCGGCGCCCTCGCCGACTTGCGGCATCAACCTGGGATTGGCCTATGTCCCCACTGAACTCGCCAAGACCGGCGGTCGCATCCAGATTGAGATCCGCGGCCGGGCGGTAGATGCCGAAATCATTCCGACTCCCTTCTACAAGCGACAAAAATAGCCAACAGCCGTCAGCTCTCAACCATCAGTCAACAAAGACCCAACCTGGAGGATCCATGTTCCCCGCCGACCTGAAATACACCAAGGACCACGAATGGCTGAAGCCCGCGAGCGACGGCACCGCCCTGGTGGGGATCACCCACTACGCGCAGGACGCCTTGGGCGACGTCGTGTTCGTGGACCTGCCCGAGGCGGGCGCCTCCTTCAAGGCCGGCGAAGAGTTCGGCACGGTGGAATCCGTGAAGACCGTCTCGGAACTGAACATGCCCTCGGCCGGTGAAATCCTTGAGGTGAACGCGGCCCTGGCAGATCATCCGGAAGCCGTGAATGAGGATCCCTATGGCAAGGGCTGGATGGTCAAGATCAAGCTGACTGGCCCCCTGGCGGCTGATCTTCTGGATGCCGCCGCCTACGAGGCCCTGGTAAGCGCGGAAAGCCACTAGGCTCATGCCACTGCCGCTGCTGACAGCTTTCCTTTTGGGGACGGCGCCGATCCAGGCGCCGCCGCTGTCTCCGCGGCCAGAAGTGGCGGTTGCCCCTGTTCGGGCACCGGAATCGGATGCGGCCCGTCTCGCCCGCCTGCGTACCCTCGTGGAGGCAGCGGAGAAGGCCATGGAGGCGGAGGATGAAGATGCGGCCGAGGCCCGCGCCGACGAGGCGGATGTCCTCACGGCCGACTGGCCGCCGGAACTGCTCCGGAAATCCGAGGCGCAGACCCTCCTCCAGCGACTGAAAGAGGTCCAGGATCAGCTCGCGGCGGAAACGCCAGGAGACGAGACCGAGCCGGGTCTCAAAGCCACCGAGGAGGTGATCTCCATCAGCGGTGATGAGCTCCGGATCGAACTGGAGAAGGTCCGAGAGGCGGAGCAGGGCGCCACCTACGATTTCCCCATCGATCTGAATGACAAAGTACTCACCTGGGTGAGCCTCTTCACCACCACCAAGCGCGGCTTCATCGAGAATGCCCTGGGTCGCGCCTCGGCCTACCTGCCCATGATCCGTCAGGTCTTCTCGGAAGAAGGCGTGCCGCAGGATCTGGCCTACCTGGCCGTCATCGAATCCGGCTTCCGCAACGAAGCCAAGAGCCGCGCCAAGGCCGTGGGTATGTGGCAATTCATTCGATCCACGGGCCGCATCTACGGCCTCACCGCCAACGCCTGGGTGGAAGAACGCAGGGATCCTGTCAAGTCCGCCCGGGCCTCCGCCCGCTACCTGAAGCGGCTTTATGAGGTTTCTGGCGATTGGTATCTGGCGGCTTCGGGCTACAACGCAGGCCCCATGACTCTGGAGCGCGCCATTCAGAACATCGGTACCCGGAACTTCTGGGACCTGGCCCGGTCCCGGTGGCTGCGCACCGAAACCAAGAACTATGTGCCCGAGCTCTGTGCCGCGATCCTGGTGGGGCGCAACCCCGAGCGGTATGGCCTACACATCGTGCCGCTGGCACCTTATGTATACGAAACAGTGCCCGTGTCCACCCAGACCAGCCTTGCCGTGCTAGCCCGCTGCGCTGGAACTGATCCCGCCACGCTGAAGGCCCTGAACCCTGAACTGCTGCGCGGCTCCACGCCTCCGGGCAGTTACACCCTCCGAGTCCCTCCGGGGAAAGCCTTGGAGTGCATGCGTCAACTCGCCCACATGCCCGCGGGCAAGCGGCTGGATTTCCAGCACTACACCGTGCGCAGGGGTGACACCCTCGCCAAGGTGGCTAGGCGATTCAAACTCGCGCCCGACGATCTACTCGATGCCAACGACATCACCGCGAGGCAGTTCCGGCCCGGAAAACGCCTGTTGGTACCGCCTTCATCCGGCATCGCCCCGAGCACCCGGGACATCGCCCCCAGGATCGAGCGCGTGAAGCTGCTGGGGGACAAGCGACTCGATCCCCTTCCTGCCCTTCCTGTCGATCCCGCACTGACAGGATCCTTGGCCGCGACTGCTGTGGAGAGTCCCGGGCCCGCGGTTGCCGCAGGGGCCTCCTCGCCCGCGGCGGTTCCTCTGTCAGCGGCCCCGGCCCAGGAAGTCGACACTCCGGGCGCCGATTACCGGGCCAGGCCCGGTGACACCCTCGCCAAGATCGCCAGGGCACGGCAGATCCCTCTCGGCCAGTTGATGCGGCTTAATCCCGAGGCGGCGAAGGCGCTGCATCCCGGCGATATCGTGCACCTGCCGGGTTCCGCGTCCTCCGATGTCTCGAAGGCCGCCGCCGCTGCGACCCCACAAAATCACATGGTCCAGCGGGGCGAAACGCTCGCTGCCATCGGCAGGAAATACGACTTGGACCCCAAGGACCTCAAGGTCTGGAACCGGCTGAAGGGCGACCGCATCCAAGTAGGCCAGCGCCTCCGCCTCATCCCTCGATGATCTGTGCTTGCGGATGCGGAGAAGGGGTGTGATACTAGGTTTTCCCAAATGGGGCCATAGCTCAGCTGGGAGAGCGCTTGCATGGCATGCAAGAGGTCGTCGGTTCGATCCCGATTGGCTCCACCAAAACAGAAGGCCACCGCAAGGTGGCCTTCTTGCTGAAAGCTGAAAGCCGCCGCTTATGCTCGCATCCCTCAACCATGTCGATCTGCGCTTCGGTCCCCAGGAGGTGCTGAAGGATGTCACCTGGGCCATCCAGGAGGGCGAGTGCTGGGGTGTCATCGGTCGCAACGGCGCGGGCAAGAGTACGGTCTTCAAGCTGTTGCTTGGCCAGTTGGAAGCCGACAGCGGCACGGTGGTGAAACCCACGAAGGAGCGCGGGATCCGCATGGGCCACTACGCCCAGGACCTGGTGCCGGATACACAGGGGAGCGTGCTGGAAGAAGCCCTGGCGGCCTTCGGCGACGTGGAGAAACTCCAGCATGAGATGCGCGAGCTGGAACACCGGATGGGCGAAGCCGGCGAGGACCTCGACCTTGTGATGGAGCGCTACCAGAAGGTGACGGAAACCTTCGAGCATCTGGACGGTTTCAGCATCCGCGCCCGCGCCGAAAGCATCCTCCAGGCCCTAGGGTTCAGCGCCGCTGACTTCGAGCGCCCGGTGGAGACCCTGTCCGGCGGCCAGAAGAGCCGAGTGATGCTGGCCAAGGCCATCCTCCAGGGGCAGGATCTGCTGCTGCTGGATGAGCCCACCAACCACCTGGACCTGCCCAGCCTGCGCTGGCTCGAGGGTTTCATCCAGGACACGGATGCCACCGTGGCCGTCATCAGCCATGACCGCTACTTCCTGGACAAAATTGCCACCGAGATCCTGGAACTGGAGCTGGGTCGCTCACGAGCCTACGAGGGCAACTATTCCGAGTTCATGGAGAAGAAGGAACAGGAGCTGGAGCTGCTGGAACGCCACTATGAGCAGCAGCAGGCCTACATCAAGAATCAGGAAGAGTACATCCGCCGCAATATCGCCGGGCAGAACACGAAGCAGGCCCGCGGCCGCCGCACGCACCTCTCCAAGCTCGACCGTATCCAGAAGCCACTGAAGGACCGGCGCAAGGTGAAGTTCAGCTTCCCCGAGACCCAGCGAGGCGGTGATGTGGCCCTGGTGTTGGAAAACGCCAGCGTGGGCTGGGACGGGAAGGCCCTCTATACGCCCCTGGAGCAGCTCCAGATCAAGCGCGGCCAGAAGATGGGCATCGTGGGCCTCAACGGCACAGGCAAGTCCACCTTGCTGAAGGCCATCTCCGAGGAGATCCCCTTCATCACCGGCCAGGCCCGCCTGGGCAGCCAGGTGAAGCTGGGCTATTTCGATCAGCACCACAGGAATCTCGATCCCCGCAACACCGTGTTCCAGCAGATCCATGGCGTGACCCCCCAGGCCATGAAGCAGGATGTGCTGGGCTTCCTGGCCAAGTTCCAGTTCCGCGGCGATGACGTGGACAAGCCCGTGACCGCCCTTTCCGGCGGTGAGCGGGCGCGGCTCAGCATCGCCACGCTCATCCGCCACGGCGTGAACCTGCTGCTGCTGGACGAGCCCACCAACCACATGGACATCCCCAGCATGGAGGCCATGGAGGACACCATCCTCAGTTTCACCGGCGCAGCCATCGTGGTGACCCACGACCGATACCTGCTGGGCCGCGTGGCGGATTCCCTGCTGCGCATCCACGAGGGCAAGGCTGAGTTCCGAGAGGGTGGCTACGAAGACCATCAGGCCTGGGTGGACCTAGATCTGAGCGCGGACGACGAGATCGGAAGCTCCGAGCCCGAGCCCCCGAAGAAGCTTGCTTCGCCGCAGGCGAAGCCCAGCCCGGCGGCGAAGCCGCAGGGCCTTGGTGGCACACCGTCCAAGCCACGCCCTATAGACAAAGACAAGCAGCGGGCCGTGAAACGCTTCGAAAAACATGTAGTGGAGGCCGAGGCCAAGGTGGCGGATCTGGAGGAGAAGCTGGCGGATCTCCAAAAGGAGATGGCCGTCATGGACCCTGCCGACTGGCAGGCCTTCAGCACGAAGCTGGACGCCCAGAAATCGCTGGAAGCAGACCTGGCCTACGCCATGAGTGACTGGGAAGCTGCCCAGGGCGCCCTGGAGGATGCGCAGCGCTGAGGATGATAGGATCCTGGAATCCTTGAGGCTTTCATGACTGATTTCCACGGCGCCCACGTTCTCATCACCGGTGCGGCCAGCGGCCTGGGCCGGCTCATGGCCCTGGACGCGGTGCGTCGGAAAGCCCGCGTTACCCTGATCGATCGGGACGCCAAGGGGCTGGCCCGGGTCTGCGAAGAGATCCACGCCCAAGGCGGCGACTCGGAGGGCTTCGTGGTGGACCTCTCCGATCGCGTGGCCCTCCAGGCCACCTGCGCCGAGGTGCTGGCCCACCGCGGCGGGGCGGACATCCTCATCAACAACGCGGGCATCGTGTCCGGCAAGACCCTGCTGGAGTGCAGCGACGAGGCCATCGAGCGCACCTTCCAGGTGAATGTCCTGGCCAGCTTCTGGACCGTGCGGGCCTTCCTGCCGGGCATGCTGGCCGCCGGAAAGGGGCACATCGTGACGGTGGCCTCTGCGGCCGGCCTTGCTGGTACCTCGCGGCTGGTGGACTACTCGGCCTCAAAATTCGCGGCGGTAGGCTTCGACGAATCCCTGCGCATGGAATTGAAGCGCCTGGGCAGCCCCGTGCGGACCACCGTGGTTTGCCCCTTCTTCATTGACACGGGCATGTTCGAGGGCGTGAAGACCCGCTTCGCCTGGCTGTTGCCCATCCTCAAGCCTGATTACGTCGTTCGCCACACCATGAAGGCCATCGAGGGCAATCGCTCAAGGCTGATCATGCCCCGCTTCGTGCTGACCGTTCCCGTCATTCGTGTGCTACCACCCTTCCTCTTCGACGCCGTGCTGGGCTTCTTCGGCGTGAATCGGAGCATGGACGAGTTCGTGGGCAGGCACTAGAAATAGCGCAGCGTCAGGTCGATCATACGCCGCACAAAACCGGTGTAGGGCGGGTACATGAGCTGGATGGCGGAAAAGCGCGTGCGCTGGCGCAGGATGCCGCGAGCATTGGAGAAGGCTTCGAAGCCGTGGACACCGTGGGCTTTGCCGAAGCCCGAGGTGTTCACGCCGCCCGTGGGCAGACCCGTGTGGGCGAAGTGCAGGACGGTGTCGTTGATGCAGGTTCCACCAGCGGTGGTGCGGGCGATGAGATCCTCGGCGGTCCGGCGGCTGCCGTTGAAGATATAGAGGGCCAGGGGCTTGGGACGGGCGTTCACGAAGGCTACAGCCTCGTCCATGTCATTCACTTTCAGAACGGCCAACAGGGGTCCGAAGATCTCTTCCTGCATGATGGGTGATGCGGGATCGACACCCGTCAGGATCGTGGGCTCGATGTAGCGCGTGGCAGCTTCCGTCGTCCCGCCGAAGGCGACCTGGGCGGCGGAGTCGCCCAGCAGGGAGGCTAGCCGGTTGAAGTGTCGTCCGTTGATGATGCGGGCCAAGTCGGGGCTGGCCTTCCGGGCCTCTGGAGTTGTGCCGTAGAAAGCCTCGAAGGCCTGCTTCAGTTCCTCCACCAGCGCATCGTGGACCCGCTCATGGACCAGCACGTAGTCAGGGGCCACGCAGGTCTGGCCGCCATTGAGGCCCTTGCCCCAGGCGATCTTGCGGGCGGCTTCGCGCAGGTTGGCGTCTGAATCCACCAGCACCGGGGACTTGCCGCCCAGTTCCAGGGTGACGGAAGCCAGGTGCTCCGCCGCGGCCTTCATGACAACCTTGCCCACGGATGGGCTGCCCGTGAAGAAGATGTGGTCGAAGGGCAGGGCCAACAGAGCCTGAGCGATTCCGGCGTCCCCTTCCACCAGAGCCACCTCCTCCTCGGGGAAGAGGCCCATCAGAAGCTTTCGGAGGAAGGCCGTGGTGTGGGGGGTGAATTCCGAAGGTTTGATAATAGAGCAGTTCCCCGCGGCAATGGCTGACACCAGCGGCCCGAGCGTGAGGTAGATGGGGTAGTTCCAGGGGCTGATGATGAGCGCCACGCCCTTGGGTTCATGGCGGATGGTGCCGGCGCTGCCGAAGAGGCCGATGGGGGTGGGTACCCTCCGGGGCTTCATCCAGCGGGGCAGGTGGCGCAGGGCCTCCTTGAGTTCGGAGATGACCGGGTACAGCTCCGTGAGATCGACTTCCTCCGGGGACTTCCGGAAGTCCGCCGCCAGGGCTGCCTGGGCCTCCGTTCGGTGGGCCATGAGGGCCGCAAGGAGGGCCCGGAGCTTCGCCCGGCGCTGATCGGCGGACGTGGCTGCCACCCCCCAGCGGGCGGATCGCTGGCGGGCGAAGAGGGCTTCCAACTCGGAGGTCACGGGAGCTCCTGAAGGGCGGGGGTTCCGCCCATCATAGACCTACGCCCAGGCCATCTCTGCGGTGAAGTGGCGCAGATACTTGCTTTGCTTGACGATCTTCACGCCGCGGATCTCCTTCGCCTTGGCCTTCACCTCGGCGATGACCTCGGCGGCAAAGTCGAAGTGGCTCTGGGTGTACATGCGGCGGGGAAAAGCCAGGCGCACCAGCTCCATGCTGTGGTAGGTCTCGGTACCGTCCTCCAGGCGCCTGCCGAACATGACAGAGCCGATCTCCACGCCGCGGATGCCACCTTCCAGGTAGAGGGCGTTGCAGAGGGCCCAGGCCGGGTACTGCGCCACGGGCATGTCCGGCAGCACGGTCTTGGCGTCGATGTAGACCGCATGGCCGCCGGTGGGCTTCACGAAGCCCACGCCCGAGGCCTCCAGCTTCTCGCCCAGGTATTCGGCGGTGCGGAGGCGGTAGCGGAGGTAGTCCTCCTGCATGCCCTCTTCCAGGCCCACGGCCAGGGCTTCCAGATCGCGCCCGGCAAGGCCGCCATAGGTGGGGAAGCCTTCGGTGAGAATCAGCATGTTGCGCACGGGATCGAGCCACTCGTCGCTGCGCAGCATGATGAAGCCGCCGATGTTCACCATGCCGTCCTTCTTGGCGCTCATGGTGCAACCGTCGGCATAGCTGAACATCTCCTGGACGATGGCCTTGATGGGCGTGTCCTGGTAGCCGTCCTCCCGGAGCTTGATGAACATGGCGTTCTCGGCGAAGCGGCAGACGTCCATGATCAGGGGCTTGCCGTACTTCTTCAGCAGCGCGGAATAGGCCCGGATATTCGCCATGGACACCGGCTGACCGCCGCCCGTGTTGTTCGTCACGGTGATCATGCCGAAGGGGATGCGGTGGCCTTCCTTCTTGAGCACTTCCTCCACGCGGGCGAGGTCGATGTTGCCCTTGAAGGGGTGGATGAGGCTGGGCTGGAGGCCTTCGGGGATCACGAGGTCCACGGCCTCGACGCCGTTATATTCCAGGTTGGCGCGGGTGGTGTCGAAGTGGCAGTTGTTGGGCACCAGGTCGCCCTGCTTGCACACAGCGGTGAAGAGCACCTTCTCGGCGGCCCGACCCTGGTGCGTAGGAATGAAGTGCTCCATCCCGGTGATGTCCTTGAGCACCGCTTCCAGGCGGAAGAAGCTGCGGGAGCCGGCGTAGCTTTCGTCGCCCACCATGATGGCGCCCCACTGGGCCGAGCTCATGGCGCCCGTGCCGGAATCCGTCAGCCAATCCAGCAGCACGTCCTCGGCCCGCAGCTTGAACACGTTCAGCTTGGCGGCCTCCAGCATCTCCAAGCGCTCCTGGGGGGTGGTCATGCGGATGGGCTCCACGGACTTGATGCGGAAGGGCTCGATCATGGTACGGGGCATGGCAGCTCCAGGCGGAACCCCCAGGGTAATGGAGGCAGCGGGGATGGGCATCACAAGAGGCTGGCGGGCGGAGCCCTGTCAGGCGATCCTAAATGGCTCGGAGCGCGCATGAGTCTTCTGTTGGCCGTCGATGTGGGCAACACCAATGTGGTGTTGGGGATCTACGATCTGTCAAAAGGTCCGGACTCGCCCCTCGTCTGTTCCTGGCGCCTGGCCACCAGCCGCGAGCGCACCGTGGACGAGTACGGCGTCTCCGCCCTGGCCCTCATGCGCCATCAGGGCATCGAGGCCAGCCAGATCAAGCACGTGGCCATCTCCTGTGTGGTGCCGCCCCTGCATCCCATCCTCATGAGTCTGGCCTCGATCTACTTCGGCGTGGAGGCCTTCTATGTCGAGCCCGGCGTCAAGACGGGCGTGAAGGTCCTCATCGACAACCCGGCGGAGCTGGGTGCCGACCGGCTGGTGAACGCGGTGGCGGCCATCGAAGCCTACGGGGCGCCCGTCATCGTCGTGGACTTCGGCACGGCCACCACGTTCGATGTGGTCAACGCCAAGCGGGAGTATTTGGGCGGTCTCATCTGCCCCGGCCTGAAGATCAGCGCCGATGCCCTCTTCCAGCGGGCCAGCCGCCTGCCGAGGGTGGAGGTCGCCGAGCCCGACCGCCTGGTGGGGCGGAACACCGTGCAGGCCATGCAGGCGGGTATCTTCTACGGCTACGTGGGCATGGTGGATGGCATCCTGGACCGGCTGCTGGCCGAGTGCCCGGAAGCGAAGGTGGTGTCCACCGGCGGCTTGGCGAGAGTGATCGGCCCCCACACCCGGGCCATCCGCCTGGAGGCGCCTGACCTCACCCTGGACGGCCTACGCATCCTCTGGCTCCGCAACCAGGGCAGCCGGAAGTAGCGTGGATCTCCCCTTGATCCGCCTGGCCGAGGTGGATTCCACCCAGGCCTTCCTGCGGCGGAACCCCCACCTGGGCTTCTGTGCCGTTCTGGCGGACCGTCAAATCGAGGGCCGGGGCCGCCAGGGCAACCGCTGGGAAAGCGCCGCCGGGGCTGGGCTCTGGCTGTCCGCTGCGCTGCCCGCGTCCGCTGGTGCGGCTCCAGGGTTGGTGCTTCAGCGCGCCATGGTTGCCGCCGCCTCGGTGCTGGATCCCGAAGGCTGCACCCTCGGCCTGAAGTGGCCCAACGACCTCGTGGCCTGGAAGGGTGGTCGCCTGGTGAAGTTGGGTGGCATCCTTGGCGAGCAGACCAGCGGTCGCCTCATCCTGGGCCTGGGCGTAAACCTGACCTCAGCCCCTGACATCCCCGGCCGGGCCATCCCTCCTGCCTGTCTAAAAGATCTGGGGTTGGGTTTTCCACCGGCCGTTGATTTAGCAGTTTCTATCTCCAAATTTTGGAAAAATTTGGAGCACAACCTTCAACCACTCTTCCGTTGGCCCGAGCCGGGCACTCTGATCCATTGGGAAGACGGTCAAGGTACCTGCCTAGGCTGGGAATCGGACGGTCGCCTGAAAGTGGCCACAGCCAAGGGCGTCCAGCGGCTCAGCGCGGGGGAAGTCTCGGGGATGGGGCAAGGGGTCTGATCTGGATTGGGGCAAGCTCTAAGTTTCAAACCCCAGAGTCCGAATTGTGCCTTGAGCATTGATGCTTTCCGGAGCACTGTTTGATGGGATTTTACGAATCCATCAAAGAAAGGACGTGCCATGAATCCTGCGCATCTGGACCCGATTCCCCTTTCTCCGCGCTGGCGACAGGCGGTCATCCTCGTGATGATCTTCGGCTTCAGCCTGCTGATCTGGGTGACGGCGAAGACCTATGCCGGCGCCCCACCCATTCCCGCAACGGTTATCGGAGAGGCGGGCCAGGTCCTCTTCACGGGAGAGGAGGTCAAGGATGGCCAAGAGGTCTTCCTGAAGTACGGCCTCATGGAACACGGCACCCTGTGGGGCCATGGCGCCTACCTGGGTCCCGACTACACGGCCGAGTATCTGCACCGCCTGGCGGAGATCGGCCGGGACACCCTGGCTCAGGCCCGGTACGGCAAGGCCTTCAAGGATCTGGGCGAGGGGCAGGCTCTGGAGGTCGGGGCTCAGCTGGCCTCCCAGATCAAGCAGAACCGCTACGACCCGGGCACGGACACCCTCCGGTTTACCGAGGCCGAGGCCGTGGCCTATCGCACCCAGACCGCGGAATGGAAGGCCTATTTCTCCGGCGACAAGGCTGCGGTGGGCCTACCTGCGAAGTTCATCCAGGATGAAGCGGAACTTAAGCACCTCACGGCCTACTTCGCCTGGGCCACCTGGGCCACGGTGGCGCCGCGTCCCGGCAAGGACTACTCCTACACCAACAATTGGCCCTATGAGCCCTTGGTGGGCAATACGCCGACGGCGTCGACCTATCTATGGAGTGCCCTGAGCCTCATCACGCTGCTGGGCGGCCTGGGTCTGATCCTCTTCATTTTCGGGAAGTTCGACTACCTGGGTTGGGGTGGCGAAGCGGGGTGGAAGCACGCGGAAGAAAGCAGGCTCCATGCCTGGGCTCTCACGCCCAGCCAGAAGGCCGTGGGCCTCTACTTCGCCGTGGTGGCCGTGCTGTTCCTGGGCCAGGCGGCCATGGGGGGCGTCCTGGCGCACTACCGCGTCGAGCCGGACGGGTTCTACGGGTTCGACCTGGCGCGCATCCTCCCCTACAACCTGGCCCGGACCTGGCACCTGCAGCTGGCGATCTTCTGGATCGCCACGGCCTGGGTGGGCGGCGGCCTCTTCCTGGCTCCCCTGGTGGGTGGTTCGGAACCCAAGGGACAGAGGGCCGGCGTGCTGGTCCTGCTGGGCGCCCTGGCCATCGTGGTCTTCGGCAGCTTGTTCGGCGAGTTCGCGGGCATCAACGGCTATCTGGGCCACCTGTGGTTCTGGCTGGGCCACCAGGGCAGCGAATACCTCGACCTGGGCCGCTTCTGGCAGCTGCTGCTGGCCGCGGGGCTCATCTTCTGGCTCTTCCTCATGTTCCGGGCCCTGCGCCCGGCCATGAAGGGCGGTGAGCAGGGCGAGTTGCCCTCGCTCTTCTTCTATGCGGCCATCGCCATCCCGCTGTTCTATGTCCCGGCCCTGTTCTACGGACCGCGCACGAACTTCGCCGTCATCGACAACTGGCGGTTCTGGATCATCCACCTCTGGGTCGAGGGATTCTTCGAGCTCTTCGCCACGGTGCTGGTGGCGGTGATGTTCTACCAGCTGGGCCTCGTCACGGCGAAATCCGCCACCCGGCTGGTCTACCTCGACGCCATCCTCTACCTGGCCGGCGGCATCATGGGCATCGGCCACCACTGGTACTTCACGGGGCAGGGAACCCTGAACATGGGCCTCGCTGCCAGTTTCTCCGCCCTGGAGGTGGTGCCGCTCACGCTGCTGACGCTGGACGCCTGGGATTTCATCCGCCTGCAGGACCGGAACTGCGACGACTGCGGCCGGCCCCTGGCGGCGAAACAGCGCTGGGCCATCAAGTTCCTCATCGCCGTGGGCGTCTGGAACTTCGTGGGGGCGGGCGTCTTCGGGTTCCTCATCAACCTGCCCATCGTCTCCTACTTCGAGGTGGGCACGACCCTGACGGCCAACCACGGGCACGCAGCCATGTTCGGCGTCTTCGGCATGCTGGCCCTGGCCGTGCTGGTCTTCTGCCTGCGGGAACTGAAGGGTGACCGAGCCTGGGAGCGGGTGGAGAAGGCCATCCGCATTGGCTTTTGGGGACTCAACATCGGCCTCGGCTTGATGGTGGTCCTGGACCTGTTCCCTGGGGGCGTCATCCAGCTGTGGGACGTGCTCTCCAACGGCTACTGGCATGCCCGCCGTCTGACCTTCCTCATGGGCGGCACCTTCCACACGCTGGAATGGGTCCGCATCGTGGCTGACATGGTCTTCCTGCTCGCCGGTGCTCTGCCCATCGCCTACGCCACGCTGAGGCTGGTGTTCTCCCCTGAACCGAAAGACGCGGCCTGATCCGGCCGTGGAAAAGGAGCCCCCATGCCCATCACGAATCTCCAGGAAGCGCTGCCCATGCCCGAATCCCAACGGGCCACCCTGCCACTCATCGATGTGGAGCACGGCACCAAGGTGGTGCTGGTCGCCTTGCCGAAGGATGTCAAGATCGCGCCCCATAAGGCGCCGTATGCCGCCAGCGCCCAGCTTCTTACCGGGCGCATCGAAGTGCTCAAGGGCGAGACCTGGATCCCCATGGTCCCCGGGGATCGGGTGATCTTCGACAAGGATCAGCCCCACGCGCTGACCGGAATCGAGTCTTCCTACGTCCTCGTGACCCATATGCGGGGCTAGAAAACCGGGCGAATCCGGGGCCCAGCGAGAGCGCAGGACCCCACGGTGGTAATGGGTAGAGGCGGGTTCGGTGGGTTGAAAGCGGCCATGGCGCTAAAACAGGCGCAGGTCCCATCGTGCGGATGGACTGGCAGAACCACCATTCGGAGGGTTGATTGTCGCGTTGGGCAAAATTAGCTTGCCTCCAGCCCATGGGAGCGATTAGGATCCCCGCCAAATCACCTGGATGTAATCAACGGGACTGGAGGGGTCATGCTTCTGCGTCGCCTACTGCGCTTGATGGTCGTTGGGTACTTGATAACGGCCTGGACCTTCACCTGGGCCGACGGGGATGCCCCCAAGGAAACCCCATCCAGCGCACGGATGATTCCGATCCATCTTGGCCAGGTGGATGCGGTAACGGGCGGAATGACGCTCCGGTTCCCCGTCGGCCCCCGGCTACCCGGGCGGATTCCGCTGGGATTCACCTTCGCATTCGACAGCCAGGATTCCGTGATGTCCCAGGTCGGAGGGAGCTTGAAACCCGTGATCTGGCCCGGGGGATCCGGCAGCCCCCAGGTGACGACTGTCGTCGTCGATGGTATTTCGTGGATTTTCCAGAAAAAGGCCGCTCTCACCACTGGGTCGATGCCGACCGCCGACCAGGTCCATCAATGGATGCTCCAGCGCAGCGTTGATGACGGGCAGGCAGAAGCGATGGCCGTCAATGATCCAACTGCGGGAATCACCCCTTCTTTCAACGTGATTGAGATCCTTCCTTCCGCCGATGGTACGCGATTTTTTGTCAGAACGAGTTGGACCGTAGGAGGGTGGAAGTGGAGCAACCTACTTAAAGACTCAGTACCTGCCCCGAAAAGCGCAGCCGGTCGGTCTGTCATTCTCAGCGGGGCCGACGCGATCTGGACTGGTACCTATATGGGGACGGGGTCCGGTTCTGTCGGTGGAACCCATTTCACCAACAAGTGGGGTGACCATGTCTCGGCCGCGGAGTTTGGAGGGAAGTTGGGGTCCCCAACTTCTATCGTGATCACGAACGAGAAATCCACAACCGAGTGGATTCGTTGGGATCGTAACGACGCCGCCCAGACCATTACCATTTCCAGTTCCCCCACGATTCCATTGCCTGGTGTGGTGCTATCCGGGGCCATCAGGGATCTGGAGCGCATGCAGAACTACTGGACTACATACCCCACTCCATATGACCCCAACGCCACCTACAACAACACAGGGATATTTGATGGGGGTATTACTCCCTCCTCAATCGTAGCCTCAGCGGGGAACGAAAGCCGCACCACCCAATTCACATGGAACTGCCAACCCGCCTATGTGGTCACCAATCCGTTTAACTCCTCGACGCAGATCACGGTGCCCGTAGCCTATAGCGTTTCCTCGATCGTGCATCCCTCCGGGCTGCGAGAGAGTTTCGCGTACGCTAAGGTTGGCCGATTGTCCACGGATAGTTTCAACCCACCACGTGGGGGAACTCCCGGAGCTGGGAACGGAAGTACTTGGACAGGTTACAGTGCGTGGAGCGACTACGAGTGGCCCTACGTTCGGACGGACCACCGCTATGACCCAGTCAATCCTGCCGGAGCAGTGCAAGGTGTGTGGTGCATCACCACGACGGAGCTGGGGAATGGGCTGGCCTCACCCTTGGTTCCAATGGCTCCGGTTGGAGGCGGTGACGGTGGGGGTGGAGGTGGGGGCGGGAGTACATCTGCCACTCAGGGCCACACCATCGTTATTGCCAGGAAACAGCCTTCGGCACATTCGCAGGGTGGGGTCCTGGATTCCCTCTATTTGTCAGGGTTTGTCTGGGACCAAGTGGATCACACCACGACCATCCTGAAATACCCAACCGCATCGGTCCCTCAGGTGGGAGATGCCTACCGAGGCGTCCGATTGATCCATCCGAGCGCCACTGGTCCATGCGCCTATTGGGGTAACGCAGAAGATCCCATTGAGACGCAGAAGGCGGCCTACCTTTTTGCCACCTCGGCCGTGATCAAAGAGGAGGTCATCCACGGGAACCTGGTGACATTTGATACGACACATCCTGATGATTGGGAGCCCGTCGGTCCTATCGTGGACAGCACTGCGGCGTACGACGAGTGGGACCTCACCTGTTGGGCGAACCCCAGCGGCTCATTGGCCAATGGGCTTCCAATCAATCCGAAATCCCTGAGATCCACCCTATATTCACCCACCCTTCCCGGGGGAACCACCTTCCTGAGCGTCCCGGATGCATTTGGTCCCACGCAACGGGAGCAATACCATAGCGTCGCTGGGGCCGCGCCGGCCATCTCGGGGACAAGCTCAGCCACATGGGGAGGGTCGGCTGGTGCCTTAGCGCCCACGTACGGTTCTCAAATCGAGGCTACCCCCCTCAAACATCTTGATGTGGTGACGCGCCACTGGGATTCAAACCTCATGGCGCTGCTGAATGATTCCAGTCAGAAGAGCCTTTCTGGGGATCCTCTTACCTCTTTGCGACCAGGTTCTGGGATCAATATTGATTTTGGCACCACCCGGCACACTTACGACTCCCAGGGCCGAGTCACCTCGGTGACGGGGACACGTGGTGCCTTTGTGGCGACCGAAGTCCGTAGTTATGTAAACGGGCAACCTCTGGTGAGCGATACGACCAAAACGCTTACCTCGGGGAGTGTTGCGGTCCCACTTTCAGGTCAGATCGGTAAGAGCTTTACCTACGATACGACCCCCTATCGCTGGCTGCTCACCGAGACCGACAAGTTGGATGGGCGACCCACGACCATCCTTCAGCGGGATTCGATGGGCAGAATTCTAAAGGTACAGAGTTCTGAAGGGATCGTTACCAGCTACTGCTACGACGGTTGGGGTCGCATTCGCACCACGACTCGCGAAGCCAAGGGTGCTGTGGGTCCGATGACAACCACCTATTCTTTCGACCCTAATGGGGCGTGGTCAGAGGAAACCACAAGCTATACCGATGCAGATGGACAGGCGATCAGCTTGAAGGTCCATACCGATTACGATGCCGCCGGCCGGCCGGTGAAGGTGACAAACTCGGATGGTTCCTACCAGATCACGCAGTATGACGGATGGGGACAGAAGGTTCTTCAGTCTCCAATTCTTAAACCTGGCCAGACACCCTACGGGAATTACCAGTGGAGCTATGACATTAAGGGGCGGGTGACAACCAGCTACGACCCCAAAGGGCGCCGCCTTACATACCAGCCCAGTGAACCTGCTTGGGTGGGTAGCGACCCCAGCAATGGGCGCGTGGTCAGTACGATTTTAGGCCCCGGGCCCAATGCAACCCAGGCGGGGGATTCCGATGTCTCCCGAACCGTGAAGACCGATATTTTGGGGCAGCAGCGTGAGGTGATCGACCAGAAGGGGCAACTCTCGACCTATACCTACAACCAGGACGGCAAGCTTGCTGCCACGAATCAGGATGGCCAGGTCCGGGCCTACGCGTACAACGACATGGGCTGGTTGACCTCGCGCTATGAACCGGAAGAAGGCCTCACCACCTTCGATTCGTTCACGATTGGAGGCCTGCCCCTTCTTACAACTCAAAAGGGACTGAGCCAAGCCAGTAACTTGAAGATCCAGGTGGCCCTCAACGCCTGGGGTCTACCTTCTGAAGTCCAGGTCTGGAATGGAACATCCCTGTCCACGGATCGGGTACTCACCTACGACACAGCCACACACTGGCTGATGAATACCTGGGAGAGCCAGCCCAATGGGACGCTGATGGAGTCGTATGGTTACGACGATATTGGTCGAGTGACCGCCAAGACGGTGTCAGATGGTGGTGGACAGAGCTTCACTGTATCGCGAACGCTTGATCCTTCAGGGAATGTGTCCAACCTCTCTTACCCAAGCGGGGGAGGACGTGCAGTCCAATTGGTCAAATATAACTACGACACGTTGGCACGTCCCAAGGTGGCAAGCCTGGACCTGGCCTACCGGGGAGGCATGACCTACGATCAGGTATCGGGAACGAGCGTGTCCCAAGTTCTGTCCTTAGGGAATGGGGCCACCTCCCTGACGAAGGTGGATGCGGGCGAACTGGTGGAGGTGAAGCATTCCTTTGTGGGAGACGTGCAGGATAATTTCCTGAAGTGGAGCACTGGAGGCCTGCTTCTGGGACGAGGGCCGGACAACACCTTTGCCTACCCGGGGAAATCGGATTATTTCCATTACGACGATCTGCAGAGACTGGATGTATCGACCATCCGGAGCTGGGATGACCCTGATTCCACCAAGTGGGACACTCTGACCCAGACATTTGGATATGACCGCTGGGGCAACCGAAGCAGCGAAGGCTTCACTTGGTCTTCACCCAAGGGCCGAACTAAACCTGATGAAGTGCTGGCCTGGACTGCGACCTACAATGCCACCAACCAACTCCCGGCGACCATTAAAACCACGGCTTCCCTACCCACCGGAAAGAACTATGACGATCTGGGGCGCCTTACGAGCGTGTACGCCATTCCTGGAAGCACGGGCAGTCAATTTTCTTGGATCTACGATGCTTCTGGAAGAGTGGTGGCCGAGAACGGAGCCACTTTCCTACTCGATGGCCAAGGACTTCGGTTTCGGCGCAACCAGACAGATGGCAGCATTCAATACACGGTCTATGGCTTCAATCAGGAACCCCTATCGGTATTCATGAAGCCAGTCTCTGGTGGCACAACCAGTTCAGGTGGTGCTGTGGCCATGATGCTTCCAGTGGATGGTGGAGGTGATCCGCCTCCACCTCCACCTCCGCCTCCACCTGCTGGGGCCTTCATTACTCAGCCTTCTGGGCCTGCAACTGTCGGAGTCGGCCAGTCTATGGCTTTCATAGGCAGCAGCACTTACGGCACAGTCTTTAGCTGGAATTTCGGGGATGGAGGAGGATCCAGTGCATCCTCAACCAGCCATTCATTTGCATCCCCAGGAACGTTCACAGTGGTGTTGACCACCTCCGCGACAGGGTACTCAACCAGCTACGCTTCTGTGGCCATCACGGTTCTTCCCCCGCCCACGGTGACCGCCTTTACGGTCTCGCCGTCCACCATCACGTTGGGTGGAAGCGCAACCTTCTCGTGGAGCACTTCCAACGCCATCTCGCTGACCCTGGATCACGGCCTGGGGTCGGTGACAGGCCTCACCAGCAAAACAGTGGCCCCAGGTCAGTCTGGAAACCTCACCTACACCCTTACGGCGACCAACACGGGTGGAAGCACGACGGCCACTGTGCCGCTGTATGTCTCGCCCTCTCCTGCTCCGGTCGTCAATAGCTTCACGGCGAATCCAACGGCTGTTCCAGCGGGTCAACCCGTAACCTTGAAATGGAACGTCACCCAGGCCCAAACCATTTCGATCTCAGGCATTGGTGCGGTTTCCGGGAAAAGCTGTACAGTCAGCCCCACGGTCACCACAACCTACACGCTTTCGGCCACAAACGGGTCGGGCACGGTTACCGCCGCTGTGACGGTTCCGGTCATCGGTGTGCCTTCCATCAACCGGCTCAGCGCCGGCCCATCGGGGATTACCACGGGGCAGAGCACCATGCTGAGCTGGGATGTGACCGGCGCTGCTGCGCTGACCCTGAGTGGAGGAGGGAATAGCTGGACGGTGACAGGGGATTCCTATCGAATCGTTCAGCCCTCAGCCACCACGACCTATACGCTCACCGCATCCAACAGTGCGGGTGGTGTGACGCGGCAGACGTCGGTCACGGTTAGCGCACCTGCGGCGCTCGCCTGGGTTCGATCGATGGTTTACGGCTTCGGCCAGCTGCTCAGTGAAGAGCGGGCAGATGTGGGCACGATGTATGTCCAGAGCGATCAGGTGGGAAGCCCGAGCCTTCTCACGGACACGGGTGGCCACCTCGTCGGTCGCACCAAGGGGCTGCCATTCGGTGAACGAGCCTGGTCGTCCGGGACTCAGAGCGCACGCCGCTTCACGAACCATGAAGACCAACCTGGGTCGCCCGTCTACATGCAGGCCAGGATGTACTTGCCAGCCTATGGGCGATTCGCACAGCCCGATCCGGCTTACGACCAGACCAAGCTAGATCCGGAAAGTTGGAACCTCTACGGGTATGTGACGAACAATCCGGTGACGCATACGGATCCGGATGGAAGGAAAGCATATGGGATTAAAGAGGAGGGTGAAGCGCATATTTTATCTCACTTGATTGGAAATTGGGGTGATGTGGGTTTCCTGGGTGTGTCTGGTCCAGCCAGGATGTTCCTCGGTGGGGGCGGGCCTGAAACGATGAATTTCATTGCCTTTGGTCCAACCTTGATTGTTGACGGTTCAGATGGCTTTGAATTATTGAGCATCCCGGGTGGCTCTTACTTTGCTGGGTACGGGGGGTCCGCGTCAGCCGAATCCAAGTGGCCTTCTGTGACGATCTCTCATTATGAAAAGGGCGACTGGAGCGACAACCTCTCGTCCGTAACAGCAGAAAAAAGATATGTGAATGGGCAGATGAATGACCTTAATGAGGCAAAACTAATTTCTAAGACAGAAATGGCGGGAATGGGAGTGTCCGTCTTTGATTTGATCCATATCCCAACCTTGGGTCTCTTACGAGATTTGTGGCGTTCCTTTAGGGACAAGGTCGGTTTCACCACACAGACGGCCCGTGAGCTGGCGGCCATCATCCAAGCTGCTCCTCCGGGTGAGTGGTTCGGGCACAGCTATGGAGGTGTGGCCATCGCAGAGGCCGTTCGGACCCTGAACAACGGTGGTGTCCGATTGGATGGCAACAGCGTGACCTTCCTGGCGGGAGCCAATAATCCTTTGGTAACCAACGCCATCATGGGCACGGCTCACGTCAAGGTTAACGGGTACTATGGAAGCAAACTGGATATGGTACCGAACATTATCGGGCTTCAGTCCCTGAACCCTTTCGTCTGGGCTGCGGACATTCTTTGGAGTTGGACCCTGATGACCCGTTGGAGCCCTCACACCTATCCCCCGGTTCCAGCGAGGTGAGCATGAACCCATTCCATCTTCGTCCCGTGGCATGCTGGATCCTTCTAGGAGCTTCTTTGCCCTTGCTCGCCGGTCCAGCTCATCCGAAGGGTCCCGAAGGACGATCCTTAGTCGAACGGACCCTACGAATTCATGGTGTCACTAAGGACTGTGTTCTGACCCTCGCCTATCCAAAATCGGATGAGCCATCTCTCGCCAGGGTAGCGGGCCAGGATTATTGGGCCTTCATGCCAGACGCGCGGAATGATTTGCCTTTGCTTATCCTGAATTACGATTTTCAGGGACACTTTTGGCAAGGGGTGTTCGGCTCAACTAGTTTTGAGGTCGGAATCGCACAGAGAAACCGTGAAGCGGCTCCTTGGTCGAACCTTGAGTCACTTCAAGAGCATCTCGATAAGCAAGGCCTCGGCTACAACCTGCGTCAGATGAAAAATCCACCAACGACTAGAGGGGAGAGACAGAAAACGGAAACTGTCGAATTGAATGGAACCCGTTGGGTCATTCAACGCGAGATCAGCGGGGGGGATCCAGATCTCTTCTACTATTACTTTCCTTTTGAAGAGGATTACGCGTTAAAAATCCGGATCTGGCATGTAGACAACAGCCATCGGCCGGGGCTTCCTCACAGTGATTGGCGCCCCCGATCCGAGACCTTCGCCAAACAACTTCTAGCTACGGTGAAGGTGCGAATTGAGGCTGGCGGGAGTAGGTGAATTTCACCGCTTCGATTCAAACGGTTGGTTTTCAGGGTGGGTTTGGCATATTTTCTGGCGGGGTTGAGATATTTGAGCAACGCACCCTCGGAGTGTCGCTCAATGGGATGAATGTGGCTGCCTTTGGCCCAGCCATTAATCGGGTCATCAGTGAGCCTGTCGCTTGACCCCTTTTTGGAGCCGGGCTGATTCCGGAAGCAGGCGAGAGAACCCAAGGCCCTCGTGGATTCGGGAGGCTCTGGGGGGCATCGGGAGGCCCCG